>JADMIO010792730.1_pt1 | contig 59005 bp, 47 predicted proteins | sample 8958161 | NCBI WGS metagenome assembly JADMIO01 (sample SAMN16585339, study PRJNA669376) | soil metagenome | isolation source: Crop rotation soil | place: USA: Cullars Rotation, Alabama | collected 2011 | reverse complement strand
CTTTCCCGAGCGCGGTGATGCCCGCCGCGAGGACGGCCTGGATCAGGAACGGGAGATAGTCAGCGGAAACCATGGCAGACAGAAACAGGCCCGAGCGCCGCCGCGCTGACAAGCCGGTTTTACTGCCCGACCGGAATAAACTTCGCCGACGAAATCCGCGTCGAACCCACGCCGAGCGTCTCCGCGAACTCGAGCGTCCGGATTTCCTCGGAGATCGGCTCGAATCCGTACTGCTTGCGCAGCCCGTTGATCCGGGCGCGCATCAGCGAATCGAGCAGCACTGGGTCCGTGCTCAGCCAGAGCAGTGGCTCGGAGGCCGTGTACAGCGAGTTGAAATACGGGCCGCCGATGAATTGGTAATGCTCCAGGCTCGCGATGGTGAACATCCACGTCTCACGCAGTTCCGGAATCGCACTCATTTCGGCCACAGCGGCTGGCGCGTTCGCGGGCGAACGGAAGAAGCGGCCGGTGTTCGAGGCGTTCCACAGTGTAGCGTTCACCAGCGCCCCATTCACGCCGAGCATCGGGTGGTCGGTGTAAACGGGCAGGTTGATCCAGAAATCCGTGTCGAGGAACAGCGGCGTCGCGAGGAAGCTCTTGCGGTCCTCATCCTTCGTAGAGCTGTTCGGGAAATCCTTCGTTTGCTGCTCCGCAAAAATCGGATCGAAGCGCTGCGGCAGCGGGCTGTCGTAGAACCACAGGGGATCGTAGAACTTGCCGGACTCCAGCACGAACACCGGGTGGCCCTTGAACGGCGTCTCACCGGTCACGAGCGACGGCAGGAATCCCGTCATGCGCAGCCGGAGCTGGTTCAGCCCGACCAGGAAAATGTTGCGCGACTGGAAGCCGCGCTTCTCCAGCGCGTGAATCACCGCGTGCACGAGCGGCACCGGCGTGGCCATGCCGGCGCCGGAGTCGGAGTAAATCTTCAACCCGACCTTTCCCTTCTTGCCCGGCACCAATTTCTTGCCGGTCGACTGCTCGAACGCGGTGAACAGCGCCTCCACTTCCTTTTGGTAGCTCTGTTCGTCGAAGTCCGGCAGTTGGGCCTGCCAGATGGGATCCATGGCAGGAGTGCGCGGCACGGCCGGGGCACTGGAGGCGGCGCGTCCGGACAGGGCCAAGGCCGCAGCCAGGAACAGCGAGAGGGGCGAAAGGCGCATGGGAGGAGGAGGATGACGCCCAAAGCCGGGCTTTGTTTCCTCGAAGAGTTGCGAAACTTGACAGTCCCCCAACCCGGTTGAAAGTGCATTCTTCCCGCGCGCTCCGCGCTGCCGCCACCTGCCCATGCCCGTCATCAAGCCCACCTGCGTGCGCGACCTGAAGCTGCGCGTGAACCTCGCCGACGTGGTGTCCCGGGTGGTCACGCTGAAAAAGGCGGGCGGCGGAAAGATGAAGGGGCTGTGCCCGTTCCACAACGAGAAGACCCCCTCCTTCAACGTCGATTCCGACAAGGGCTTCTACAAATGCTTCGGCTGCGGGAAGGCGGGCGACCTGATCACGTTTGTCCGCGAGACGGAGCAGCTCAGTTTCACCGAGGCGATCGAGGCGCTCGGCCAGCGTTTCAACATCCCGATCGAATACGAAGCCGGCTCCGGCGGCCCGAGCCGCGAGGAGCGATCGCTTCGCCAGGAAATCTTCGAGATCCACGAGCTCGCCGCGGAGCACTACCACCAGACCTTCAAGGGCGCCACGCCGACGGGCGAGTTCATGCGGAAATACTGGGTCGAGAAACGCCGATTCGCGCCCGAGCTGGCTGACGAATTCAAGATCGGCGCGGCCGCGCCCACCGATGACGGCCTCGGCGCCGCGCTGCTCAAGCGCAAGTTCTCCGAGGACGCCCTCCGGCAGTGCGGCCTCTTCTTCGTTCGCGATGGCACCGTGATCACGCTCGGCTCCCTCAAACCGCGGTTTCGCGGGCGGCTGATGATTCCCATCCGCGACCATCAGGGCCGCGTGGTCGCGTTCACCGCGCGGCAGACCGACCTCACGCCCGAGGACGACCCCGCGCGCGAGGCGAAGTATGTGAACTCGCCCGAGACGCCGATTTTCACGAAAGGCAACCTGCTCTTTAACCTCGACCGCGCCCGCTCGAACGTGGGCGAAGGCAAACCGTTCGTGCTCGTCGAAGGCCAGCTCGACGCCCTCCGTTGCTGGAGCGTCGGTTTGAAATCTGCGATCGCACCGCAGGGAACGTCGATCACCGAGCCCCAACTCGTGCTGCTGCGACGCTATCAGTCGCAGGTCGAGTGCTTCCTCGACGGCGACAGCGCCGGTCAGAAAGCCGCGATGCGTTTCCTCCCGATGGCGCTGCGAGCCGGACTCGAGGTGAAGTTCCTCGCGCTCGCGAAGGGTGACGACCCCGACTCGCTTTTCCGCGAGCGCGGTCTCCCGGCCTACGAAGACGTCCGCAAGAGCGCCAGCTCCGCGATGGCCTTCGCGTGTCGCTCGGTGCTCCTCGACCCTACCTCCGCTTCGTCCGAGCAGAAGTCCCGCGCCGCCCAGACCATCCTCGAACTCGTGGCCGCGGCCGAAAGCGAAGTCGCGCGATCCGAGTTTTTGGCCGAGGCGGCTTCGCACCTCCGGCTGTCCTCCGGCGCGCTGCAACGGGACTTTCAAACGTTCGTCGCCCGGCAGCGCAATCAGACAGGCGGCCGGTCGAACCCGAACCCCATCGCCCCGGCCCAACCCCCGAGTACCGGCGGGCAAACCACGGAGCATCATCTGCTTATACTTTGCCTGCACTTCGAATCTTTGGGCAAGCCGTTGAGCTCCGCGCTGCCGCACGATTGGATCGATGCCACCCAACCCGCCGGGGTGCTGCTCAATCGCTTTCTGGGTGAGTTTGAAAACGACAGCTGGCCAGGACGCGACCACCTCGACTCCCTGCTCGAAACTCCTGAAGAAAAGACGCTTGCGGCTTCCCTTCTGTTCGATACGCCGGCCATTGACGATCCGGTGAAAGTGGCTAACGAGGCCCTGCGCCAGTTGCGGACCCGTGCCCTTGAGCCGCGCCTGCGGCAAATAGAACTTGCTTTAGCCAACTACGGTGCGGACAGTAATTCTGACCCAATTTCACTCTTAAAAGAACGTTCAGACCTGCAACGCCAGCTGCGCCAGCCACTCACTTTGCCGGTCACGGTTTAGCCTATTAGTAGAGACATTACACATGCCGCGCAAAGCCAAGTCCTCTTCTCCCGACACGCATTCCGAAGCCGTTGAGGCTGTTATCGCAAAAACTCCCGCCGCGCCCGGCGCCGAGGGCGCTGGCGCAGATATTCCGGTCGGCGGCATCAACGACAAGATCCGGCACCTGATTCGGCTCTCGAAGGAGCAAGGCTACCTGACGTTCGACGACATCAACGAGGCCCTGCCCGAGTCGGTCGAAAACCAGGAAGAAATCGATAACGTCCTCTCCATCCTGCAGAACCTGGAGATCGAGATCCTCGAGCCGGACCAGGTCGACGATTACAAGCAGCGGATGGAGGAGGCCGAGGAGGAGGAAAGCCGGTCCTCGCAGCATGACATCCTGGACGACCCGGTCCGCATGTACCTCAAGCAGATGGGCCAGGTCCCGCTGCTGACCCGCGAGCAGGAAGTCGAAATTTCCAAGCGCATCGAAAACGCCGAGCTCAAGGCCCAAACCGCCCTTTTCGAGGCCGCCGCCGTCGGCGCATACATCGGCATGCTCGGCGCCAAGCTCCTGAACCGCGAGGAACGCTTCGACCGCATTGTCATCGACAAGAAAATCGACAGCCGCGAGGCCTACTTCAAGGGACTGCCCAAGCTAGTCGAGAATACCCAGAAATCGGAAAAAGCCGTCGCCGAATCGTGGGCCGAACTGCTCAAAGCGAAGACCGACGGCGACCGGAAGCGCGTCGGCACCAAGCACAAGAAGCGCGAAAATGTCCTTCGTAGTTTCTTCGGCAAATTCTTCTTCAAGCTGAAGGTCTACGAGGAATACCTCGAGCAGCTTCGCCCCGTCCTCGAGGAGATCGAGACCCTGCACTCGCAGCTCGATCGTGCCAAGCACCCGAAGACCAAGAAGGACGCCGCCCTCGACGTCCGTTCGATCAATCACCGCCTCAAGCAGATCGAGGCCAGCCAGCGCATCGCGCCCGCCCAGCTGCTCGCCGTCGTCGCGCAAACCCGCGTCCACGTGCGCGAGGCGCACCAGGCCAAGACTGAGATGGTCGAAGCCAACCTCCGCCTCGTCATCTCCATCGCGAAAAAATACACGAACCGCGGTCTCTCCTTCCTCGACCTGATCCAGGAGGGCAACATGGGCCTGATGAAGGCCGTGGAAAAGTTCGAGTACCGCCGCGGCTACAAGTTCTCCACGTACGCTACGTGGTGGATCCGCCAGGCCATCACCCGCTCGATCGCCGACCAAGCCCGCACCATCCGCATTCCGGTCCACATGATCGAGACCCTCAACAAGGTCATGCAGGTGCAGAAACAGCTCCTGCAGGAGTTCGGCCACGAGCCGACTCCCGACGAAGTCGCCGACGAGATGAACCTGCCGGTCGAGCGCGTGCAGCAGATCATGAAGATGGCGCAGCAGCCGATCTCGCTGCAGTCGCCCGTGGGCGACGGCGACGACACGAGCTTCGGCGATTTCATCGAGGACAAGTCCGCCGAGAATCCCTACGACATGACAGCGTTCTCGCTCCTCCGCGAAAAGATCATCGACGTGCTCGACTCCCTGACCGAGCGCGAGCGCCGCGTGCTCTCGCTGCGCTTCGGCCTCGTCGACGGTTACAGCCGCACGCTCGAGGAAGTCGGCAAGCAGTTCAAGGTGACCCGCGAGCGCATCCGCCAGATTGAGGCGAAGGCGCTCCGCAAGATGCGCCACCCGACGCGCATCCGCCAGCTGCACGGCTTCTTCGACGCCGAGCAGATCGACAACGCGCAGAACCTCATGAAGGTCGCCGCCACCAGCGGTCTGCCGCGCCCGCTGCTCCCCGGCATGACGCCGATCCCCGCCGGTTTCCCGATGCCGACGAAACTCTGACCAATTACGAGGGACGAGTTACGAATTACGAATTGCCCAGACCAACGCTCGAATTTCCGCAAATCCGTACCTCGTAACTCCAAACTCGTAATTCGCCCGAAGCCGACCTACCTTCCCGCCATGCCTACTCTTCCCACTTGCCTCGCCGTCTTCGGCATCGGTGGCTCGGAACTGGTGATCATCCTTTTGATCATCCTCCTGCTGTTCGGCGGCTCGAAACTGCCTTCGCTCGCCCGCGGACTCGGCCAGTCGATCAAGGAGTTCAAGAAAGCCAGCAAGGACGACCCCGAGGACAAACCCTCCGACGTCGGCAAGACTTCGAATCCGCCGAAGTCCAACGGCTCGAACTGAGAGGAAAATGTGGGTCGGGGCTCTACGCCCGGCGGTTGCGCTCTGCGATAACTGAGCCTCCCGCAAAACAGACCCGCTCAGTCGGGGATAGACCCGGCCTACAGCGCGCGCCAAAACCGGCGCGTTTTTTTATTTCTGCGGTGCCGCGTCAGTGGTTGCGTCGCGCAGCCACACCCGGAACGCGGCGATCTGCGCAGGCGTGCCCAGCGTGAGCAGCTCATCGCCTTCCTGCAGCCGCTCCTCGGCCGCGGGATTCAGCGTGCGTCCGGCGCGGTGATTCACACCGGCAATCTGGACGCCGTGTTCCCGCGCAACTTTCAGCTCGGCCAGCGTCCGTCCCGCCACCCGGCTGTGCGGAGGCACCTTCAATGATTCCATGACGACCTCCTGGAACAAGTGGTCCGACATTCCGGAAACCGTGGAAAGAAACTGCTTCCCCGCCCGCACCTGCTGCGTCGTGCCCATCAACAGGACTCGGTCGCGGGGATAGAGCACCTCCTCCGGCGCCGGCAGCGGGATCATGTAGCCCTGCCGCTCGATGCCGACGATCGAGCAGCCAAATTTCGCCCGCATGTCCAATTCGGCGATTTTCTTGCCCTGGACATCCGCGAGGTCCGGCAGCACGCAATCGATCATGTGCAGGTTCCAGTCGCCATGCGCCTGCAGCCAGGGCGCCGAGGAAACACTCAACTTGCCCTCGGCCGACGTGATGACGGTGGAGAGTTCGATTTCGAGGTGGCTATGCCACAACACGAGCTTCCGCCACATCAACGCCAGCGCCACGACCGCAATGAGTCCACTCGCGAGCAACAGCCAGCGGGCATTGCCCTCGATCGGCATCAGCGCGAAGACCCAGAAGAACATCGCCGTTCCCGCGACTGACTTGATCACGGCTTCGACCCACCGCGCCGCATGGGGCTGCGTCGGCGCGGACATCTGCGCGCACATCAAGGCCAGCGCCGAGCAGTTTCGCCAGATCGCCACCAATGGCGCCAACAGGACCATGCACAGCACCACCCAGAATATGATCTCCAGCCCGTCGGGGAACAGCCAGTCATGTCCCAACCAGCCTTCTGCCGCCGCCAGCAGTTGCCCCGAAAATACGAGCAGGCCCGTCACCAGTAAAGTCTCGACGCCGATCTGGATGAACCGTTTTCGACTGAGCTGCCAAAACCGGTTGCGGCGCGCCTGCGCCTGCAAGTGCTCGAGCCGGTCCCGGTACCGGCCGAGTGCTTCCGCCAGCCAGCGCGGCTTCCGGGCGATCACCCCGTCTGCCATGCGGGAAGACCGGCGCACGACCATCGGGGTGACCAGCGTGGTCAACAGCGACACGCCGACGGCGAGCGGATAAAATTTCGCCGGCACCACCGCGGCGCCCACGCCGAGCTGCGCGATGATGAACGAAAATTCGCCGATCGGTGTGACCGCCATGCCGGTGCGAAGCGCATCCTTTGGCGGGACCCCGATGAGCGTGAGCGCCGTCGTGCTGGAAATACACCGCACGAGCAGCGTGAACACCGCCACGCCCACGATCAGCCCCGCCGATCCCAGCATTTCGTGCACGTTGATCTGCATGCCGATGGCCACGAAAAACACCGCGGTGAAAATGTCCCGCATTCCCTCGAACGTGCGCTCCACCTGGTGCCGATGCGGCGTCTCCGCCACGATCGTCCCGAGCAGGAACGCCCCCAGCGCGGGCGAATAGCCCGCATAGTTCGCCACCACCGCCAGCCCGAAAAGCAGCGCCGCGATGCCCAGCGTCTGGAGTTCCTCGTCCGCCGCGATGCTCATTCGCCGCAACAGCCACGGCACCAGCAGCAATCCGCCCACGCCCACCAGCGCCACGAACGCCCCGAGCAACCCGAGGGTGCGACCCAGCGACACTGCATGCTGACCCATTCCGCCGATCTCCACGAGCGAGTTGAGCAAGGTCAGCATCACAATCGCCACCACGTCCTCGAGCACCGAAATCCCCATCGCCAACTGCCCGGCCCGTTCGTGGTTCTCGCCGGTTTCCTGCAGGATCTTGCTGATGATCGCCGACGAAGAAACCATCAGCATTCCCGCCAGGAACAGGCTTTCCGTGCTGCTCCACCCGAGCGCCGCGCCCAGGAGCCGGGTGAGGTAATAGACCATCAATGCCCCGCCGCAGGTCGCCAGCATCAGCGGCATCCCGAGAATGCGGAGCTTGCGCACGCTCAGGCGGAGTCCGATCGAAAACATCAAGAACACCAAGCCCACCTGCGCGAACGTCTCGATGCGCCCGACGTCCGAGACCAGCGTGAACGGTGGCGTGTAAGGCCCGACGACCATGCCCGCCGCCAGAAATCCGACGACGACCGACAGGCCAAGCCGCTGGCAAATCCACCCCACCACGCCCGCGACCACGAGGATCACCGCCAAATCTTGGATGAATTCGATGCCGTGCATGATGGGGTCGGGCGTGCCAAAGGACGCGCCGAAGATTCCGGGGCGTCAAGCACAGCGACGCGAAGCCAAGCTCCAAGCTCCAATGTTCAAGCTCAGTGAAACTCCAACCATCGAATGCGAGAAAGTGCCACGTTTCAGATTTGGAATTTGATGATTCATTGGAGGTTGGACGTTGGCGCTTGGAGCTTTAGGCCGCCTCCCGCGGCCTTGACACCCCGCGCCCTCGCCGATTCGTTTCCGTCGGCGGAGACGCCGCCCCCTACTCCAGCAATCATGGCCAACTTCCTCGGTTACTTCTCCAACGACATCGGCATCGACCTCGGCACCGCCAATACCCTCGTTTACGTGAAGGACAAAGGCATCGTCCTGCGCGAGCCCTCGGTGGTCGCGCTCGACACGGTGACGCGCAAGGTTCGGGCCGTCGGAGATGAAGCCAAGCGGATGCTGGGCCGCACCCCGGGCAACATCACCGCCATCCGGCCAATGAAGGACGGCGTGATCGCCGACTTCGACGTCACCGAGGCGATGCTTCGCTATTTCATCCGCAAGGTCAGCAGCGGCTCCTTCCGCGCCCCGCCGCGCGTCGTTATCGCCATCCCTTCCGGGATCACCGAGGTCGAAAAACGTGCCGTGAAAGACTCCGCCCTTCACGCCGGCGCCCGCGACGTCATCACCATTCCTGAGCCCATGGCCGCCGCCATCGGAGTCGGGCTGCCGATCGACGAACCCGCGGCGAACATGATCGTCGACATCGGCGGTGGTACCACGGAGATCGCAATTATCTCGTTGAATGGCATCGTCTTCTCGAAGTCGATTCGCGTCGCCGGCGACGAACTCGACGCCGCGATCATCAACTACATGAAGCGGGCCTACAACCTTCTCATCGGTGAGCGCACGGCCGAGGAAATCAAGTTCCGCGTCGGCTCGGCCTACCCGCTCGACGAAGAGCTGACGATGGAGGTCAAGGGCCGCGACTCCGTCGCCGGCCTGCCTAAGACGATTCACATCACGTCGCAGGAAATCCGCGAGGCGCTGGCTGACACCGTCGCCGCGATCGTGGACGCCGTGCGCGTGACCTTGGAACGCTGCCCGCCTGAACTTTCCGCCGACTTGGTGGACCGCGGTTTCGTGATGGCCGGCGGCGGCGCGCTGATCCGCGGCATCGACCGCCTGCTCAGCGAAAAGACCGGCCTTCCCGTCCTCGTGGCCGACGATCCGCTTTCCGCCGTCGCGAACGGCACCGGCGCCGTCCTCAACGACCTCGCCTGGCTGATGCAGCACGTCTGACGGCGCGGTGAGCGCCACCGCGGAATTGCCCTTGGCGTCCGCCAAACCATAGGTCCTATAGGCCTCATACGTCGTAGAGGACTTATTCTTTTTCCGCACCGTGTCCCCCAAACGCTTCGATCAAGCCCGCCCTTTCCTGACGCTCATCATTGTCGGCATCGCGTGGCTGATCGTTCCGCTCGTCATCAAGAGCTTCCTGCGGGCGAGTTTTTTTGAACTCCAGGCGCCGATCAACGTCGCCGCCTCGTACGCGCGGGACCTGCAGGAATACTGGACGCTGCGCCTGCACTCGAACAGCGACCTGATCGAGGCCGGCCGCGACCTCGCCCGGCTGAACGCGTCCTACGAGCTGTCCGTGCAGCAAAACGCCAGCCTGCAGGCCGAGATCGCGCGACTCGAGGACCTGCTGAAACTGCCCGCTTACGAAAACTATCGTCCGGAATATGCCCGGGTCGTGCGCCGCGACTTTTCCGGCTGGTGGCAACGGCTCATCATCCGGAAAGGGAAGAATTACGGCATCCCCGTCGGGGCGCCGGTGATTTTCAGCGGCGGCGTGGTGGGACGCATCAGCGAGGTCCACGGCTACACGTCCGTGGTCGAACTCATCAGCAATCCCGGCATCCGGCTCGCCAGCGTCATCGAGGGTGAAACCCAGCCGATCAGCTTCCAAGGCGGCATCAACCCGACCTTTGATTCACCGAAGGGGGTGATCGAGTTCGTGCCGCTCAACGTCTTCGCCAGTGCGAACATGCCGAAGCGGCTGGTGACCTCCGGGCTCGGCGGCGTTTTCCCGCCCGGACTCAGCCTCGGCACGGTGACAAAAGTGGAACCCAGCGCGGACGGTCTTTTCAAATCCGGCGAAGTCCAGCTCGACCCCCGCCTCAGCTCCCTCACGGAAGTCACGGTGCTCGTGCCGCTGAATCCGGAGTAACCCGCCCTCGTTGAGGTATCAGGTTTATGTTGAAGCCATTCCATTGGCAATTCCTCCACTCTACGGCGCGCTCCTAAACCCCCACCGTCTGCCTCAACCCTTCCGATGCGCCGCACCCTCGTCACCTTTCTCACCCTGCTCATACTCTGGGTGATCGTCGCGCAGGTGAACCATGCGCTAAGCGGGGCGCACGTGTACCTGTTCGTCGGCGGCCTGTTTATCACTTACGCGGCCCTGCAGGAACCCATTCGCGCCGGGCTTGCGGCCGTGCTGCTGGCGGGCCTGCTCTGTGATTCCAACACGCCGGTCCCACTGGGCGTGCACACGCTGCTTTTCGCCGCGGCGTGGGCCATCGTGTTCAACATCCGCGACCACCTCCCGAAGGATGAAACCATCGCCCGCATCCTCGTCGCCCTGCTCGTGAACCTTGCGCTTTTCCTGGTAATTTCCTTCGCCCTCGTCGGGCGCGGACCCGCGCCGGGCACCGTGTGGCCCCGGCTGATCTGCGACCTGGTCTGCTCGCAGGTCTTCCTCGCGATCGTCGCGCCGTGGTTCTTCGCGCTGCAGGCACGCACGCTCATTCTCGCACGGATCGAGCGTGACAGCCTCATCTGAGGTCACGCCATGGCCATCCACGACACCAACCTGGCCGACCGTTCGGGCAGCCTCGTCGAGTCCCACAAGAACTACCAGCCGCGGGTCATTTTCTTTTATTTCGTCGTCTTCGCACTGCTAGTGACCCTGGCCGGTGGCCTCGCCTATCAGCAGCTGCTCAACCGCGACCGTCATCGCGACACCGAGCGGATGCAAAACCAGCGGCGCATCCTCGTGCCGGGCCCGCGCGGCAACATCTACGACCGGGAAGGCCGCCTGCTCGTCGGGAACCGAGCGCGCTTTTCGGTCGTGCTTTACCTCGATGAGCTGCGCGGCGAATTCCGCCGCGAGTTCATCCGTATCCGGAAAAACTACCGCGAGACCGGCGACAAGGACCTGCCGTCCGCGTGGCAGATGGAGCAGATCGCCCGCGCCACCGTCGTGCAGCGCTACCTCGACCAGGTGAACGATATCCTCCACCGCGCCGCCGTCGTGGACCGCGAGGACCTGATGAAACATTTCGCTCGCCAGCTGCTGCTGCCGTACTCGCTCGTCGACGACCTCGAGGCCGGCGATTACGCCCGCCTCGTCGAGCACCTGCCCGTGCGCTCACCGCTGCAGGTCCTCGCCTCCAGCACCCGCTTCTATCCGTACGGCTCGGCCGCATGCCACACGCTCGGGTATGCCGGCGTCGACTCCGACATCGACGTTGAGGATTTCCCCGGCGAGGACCTCAAGACCTTCAAAATGAAGGGGACCATCGGCCGTGAAGGACTCGAGAAGGTCTTCGATTCCCACCTCCAGGGCGAGGCGGGCGGAACAATTTTCCGCGTGGATCCCACCGGCTACAAAATCAACCCGCCCCTCGAAAAACGGCTGCCCGTGCAGGGCAAAAATCTCGTCACCTCCATCGACATCGACCTCCAAAAGGTTGCGGAAGAAGCGATCGGCGAGCGCATGGGCTGCGCTGTCGCCCTCGATGTCCGAACCGGCGAGGTACTGGTGCTGGCCAACAAGCCCGATTACAATCTCAGCGATACCTCGCCGCACATCAGCCACGAAACCTGGCAGAGCATCATTGAACGCAACGCCCTGCTCAACCAAGCCATCGGCGGCGCTTATCCGCTCGGCTCGGCGTACAAGGTCTTGGTGTCCATCGCCGCCCTGCGCTCCGGAAGTATTACGCCCGACCAGTCCATCGTGGATTGCGATGGTTGGGTGAAAATCGGGAATCGGTTGTATCCCTGCGAAAATGGCAACGGCCATCACCACGACATCCACCTGTCCGACGCCATCGCGCACAGCTGTGATATTTATTTCTACGAAGTCGGTCGCCTTACCACGCCCGAAGTCATGGCCGCGGAGGCGAGACGCTTCCATCTCGACCAACGCTCCGGGATTGAGCTGCCCAATGAGACTACCCGAATGCTCATCCCCGACCCGGAGTGGAAAAAGGCCAAGCGGGGTGAGCGCTGGTTTCCGGGTGACACGGCCAACGTGGCCATCGGTCAGGGTGACGTGCTCGTTACTCCAATTGATATGGCTTGCTTCATTGCCTCCGTCGCCCGCAACGAAGTCTATACGAAGCCGACCCTGATCCATCGACCCGATGCACCCGTCCAACATTCCGAACCCATCGGACTCACCCCTGACCAGCGGGCCGCGCTGCTGAAGGGCATGGAGGGCGTGACACTCTTCGGCACGGCCCGGGACATCAATAAGCTCCCTGTCTACCATGTATCGGAGCGCGTGGCGGCCAAGACCAGCACCGCCCAAAAGCGCGTCGTCAAGGACGGCCAGATCGGCAACATCAATTTTGCTTGGTACATCTGCTTTGCGCCCATCGAAAAACCTGAGATCGCGGTCGTCGTGATGCTTGAGGGCGACACGATTGGTGAGAATTACGGCGGCGGCCTAGAAGCGGCGCCCGTGGCGAATCTCATCATGAAGAAATATTTCGACAAGCGGGACCACCCGTCCGCCTTCGTCACGCCACTGAAGCAGCCCTAAGCCTGGGGGCGGCGTCTAATGGGGAGGCGGCGCCCTCGCCGCGTTCAGCGCCGCGGCTCCATTATCTACCGCCGGGCCATTCTCTTCACGGTCATCCTCGCGCGCCGAAAAACCGGCTCCGGCTGCGACCAAGTGCCTCGCGCCCCAAACCGCAACCTCTGCAGGTCAGCGACGACGCCTTTGGCCGCGCTGTCGGATTTCGGAGCCGAGCTCAGCTCCCGCAACCACCGGCCCGCCTGCGCGCGCACCGGGTCGATCCCGGTTTTCTGTCCCCGCCATCCCCGCCACCGGTCCCGGCCAAACTCGTGCCATGCCCAGCCGGCTCCGGCCAGAAGCGCCAGGGCCGCGAGCAAATTGATCACCCGCCGCGTCGACCACGGCTCGGTCAGCCACGCCTTCACCCGGTCCAATGCGTCGCTGAGTGTCACGCGCAGCTGCTTGCCGGAGTTTTGCGTGGCCTCCTTCACCGCGCGCAAACTCTCCGTCTGCGTGCGCTGGTCGAAGTTCACGATGCGCCGGTACCAAAAAATCCGCAGGCTGTTCCACCACGCCGTCCAGCCCCGGTCCATTCGCCGCGCCAGCGTCGCCTCTCCCTTTTCTTGCGCGGCCGGGCCGGCGACACCCCCAGGCGTCGGGTCCTCGCGCAGCCACGCCGCGGAGGTGCGATCGAAGATCTCGCACCAGGCGTGGGCGTCGGAATTGCGAATCGTGAAATTGCTCGAGTACGCGTTCCACGTGCCGCCGCGGAAACCCGTCACCACTCGCGCCGGCAGGCCCGCGGCGCGCGCCAACAGCACCAGCGACCCGGCGAACAGCTCGCAGTGACCCGACTCGCGCGACATCAGCCAGCGCACGAGCGGATCGCCCCCTCCGGCCGGGATGTTGGGGGTCAGCGAATACTTGTGTCGTGCCACGAGCCACACGCGCGCTCGATCCGCAAACTCCGCCGCGGGCAACTGCGCGCCGCCCGTGATCTCCTTCACCGCCTGCCCCAGCGTCGCCAAGTCCTCCGGGCCAACCCCCAGCGATAGCATGTGTTGTACTTTCGTGAAGCGCCCCGTCGGCCGGCCGTCCTGCAGCTTCAGCGCGAAATTCGCGTCGGGCAGCGCCTCGGCGAAATTCATGCCGTCGACGCGATACGCCGTCATCGCCGCCGGCTCTTCGCGCAGCGAAACCATGCCGAGATTCGGCGCCTGCCGATAGTTCTGCGTCTCGCGAAACCGCAGGTGCTCGAACGTTCCGAGCAGCGGCAGGTACCGGCTCACCCCGGATTCCAAGTAAAACGTCCAGTAAACCGGCTCACCCCGCGAAGAGCGCGCCGCGCCGCGCACCTGCGACGACGTAAATTCCGGCGTGAACGCCGAGCGCCAAAGCACCGGCGACAGCTTGAACGTCCCGTTGCGATATTCGTCCAGCACCAGCATCCGCCAGTACGGCGCCGCCGGGATTTGCGCGCGATCGGTCACGTCCACGCTCAGCGCCACGCTGTCATCCAGCTGGATCTCCGTCACGTCGCCGAACTTGATCGTGTCATTGAACCCCGTCCGCGCCTTCTTCGAAACGAAGCGCTCAAGGAAGAGACTGTTGTCGAATTGGAAGCGTGGAATCGCCAGGAAGAGCAGCGCCGTCAAACCGACCACGCCCACAAAAAGCCCCGCCGCCAGCGCGATTACCCGACCGTCCGCCACCTCGCGTAGTCTTCCGAACAGGCGTCGCCAGCCGAGGTGCGTCCACGCCGGCGCGCCCGCGGCGACGGGTTTCGCCGGTGCCGTTTCCGTCGCCTCGGACAACGTGATCACGAACAGAAACGCCAGCGCGCAGGCGGTGAAGACCAGGATCTGCGCCGCAAACGCCAGTGACACCGTCAGCACTCCCGCCACGACGATGAGGAACAACCCCAGGATGATCACCTGCAGGTCATCGCGCTTTTGCCGATAGCTCGTGCCGCGGTACAGCAAGAGCAGGATGTCCAGCCGCACAATCGCCGGGAGCACCTGGCCAGTGATCCAAAGGTCACCGAGGAAAAACAGCACCACCGCTGGGAATGCCAGCCGGTGCGCCAGGGCTGGCACGAGCCCCGGCAATCGCGGACGGACGAGCGTCGCAATCACCGCGACGGTCGTGAGGCCCATCATCGTCCAGGCCTCGAAATCGAGGTAGAACACCGTCCAGACCGACAGCAGCACGAGCGTGCCGCCGAGCAGCCAACGGAGCTGGTTCAGCTCGTCGAGGTTAAGCTGTGGCCGTCTTTTCTCCATCGACATAGGCGCTCACCCCACGCGCCCCATCCGGCGCAAAGGTCAGCAGGTTCTTCCGACGCTTGGTGGTGGATGGCGCACTTGGAGATGGGGCCGCGGCGTCCCCGCCGCGCTTGATCGGCTCCGCATTCCCCTGGCCCCGCTGCACCACCGCCAGCCGGTCCAACAACAACTCCAAGTCCCGCACGCGCCGGATCGGCACCGAAGGTTCATCGTCGATGGCCGCCGCGATCAACTGACCGGCGCGAAACAGATCATCCGCGATCGTCGCCGCAAAACTCACCAGCAGCTCAAACTGCTCCGGCTTGGTCCACGTCGCGGCATCGGTCCGCAGCCACCACGAGTACCCCTCGGTGGTCTCCGCGGCGAACTGGCGCACGAGCAGCTGACGCGACCGCGCGCTCGCCTTCCAATGGATCAGCCGGTGCGAATCGCCCGGCGCGTACCGCCGGAGGGCGTGCAGGTCACCGCCGCTGCCCGCCCGCGCCACCCGCTCTCCGCCCATCGTCCGCCGCGCACCCGCCTCCGCCAGCCACCGGTACTCGATCGGCGCCGGCCAGACAACGATCTCCTCGCGCACCTCGGTGCTCAGCATCTTCTTCAGGAAACCAAAGGGAAACAGCGAGCCCACGCCGGCCAGCTCCACGCGAAGCCGCCCCCGTTTTTTCGGTTGAAAGGCCCAGTCGAGCCGCCGCTGGCTCCCGGCATCGAGCCGTTCGCGCAAGGCCAGCCGCCCCCGCACCTCCTCTTTCTCCGCCTGCTGCCAGAGCGCTTTGAAGTCGATGTCCTTGCCCGTGACCGTCGATTCCGGCGCCGGGGGCGGTCCATCCGCGATCGGCCGCGCCACGAGTTCGAACCACAGCCCATACGTCGGTAGAAATGCCTTTCGGTTGCGCAACCCCAACCCGACGACCGTGTCGTGTCCCGCGCGAAACGGCGGCTCGAGTTCCAGCCGCCACGCCACGCCGCGCAGATTCAGCCAGGACAGCATGCCGCTCAAGATCAGGCAGGTGAGCAGCAGCGACAGCGTGATGAACAGGATGTTGTTCGCCGTGTTGTACGCCGCCAGGCCGATGCCACCGGATAGTGCGATGAGCAGCGTGCCCGAAATCGTCGCCAGCACGCGCTGCTGCCGCTGTGGAAACACCAGTGCCCAGAGCACGCGGTTCCAGGTGAAGCGCGCACGGCGGCGACGTTCGCCAGGAGCGGACCAATTACTGCGCTCAGCTGTAATCATGCGCGCGCTGCAAAGCTCCAAGCTCCAACATCCAAGCTCCAGTGAAGCATCAGTGAAAAACTTTCATAACTGGAGTTTGTTGCCCGCTGTTCATTGGAGCTTGGATGTTGGAACTTGGAGCTTCCTTTCCGCGTTCACGCGGGAAGCGCCACCGCCGCCACGATCCGCTTCAGCACCGCAATCACCGCGTGCCGTTCTTCGAGTGCCTCGCTTGTCTGACGCGCAAGTCCCAATCGGTGCGCAAGGATCGGCGTGACCAGTTCCACGACGTCCTCCGGCAGCACGAAATCGCGGCCGTTCACCAGCGCCCGCGCCTGCGCCGCTGTACGCAAGGCAAGCCCGCCGCGGACGCTCACGCCCGCCTTGAACTCGGCCTCGGTCCGCGTCGCTGTCACCAGACGCAAAATGTAATCGAGCACGCTGTCCTCGACGTACACCTGCGGCACCAGCGCCTGTAGTCGGCTCACGTCCGCGCGCGTGACCACCGGGTTGACCGCGATCGCATCGTAACTCGTTCGCGCCACTTTCAAAATTTCCAACTCATCCGCCGGTTGCGGATAACCCATCTGCAGCCGCATCAGGAAACGGTCCATCTGGCTCTCCGGCAGCGGAAATGTCCCCTCGTAATCCACCGGGTTCTGCGTCGCGAACACCATGAACGGCGAGCCCACCGCATGAGCCACGCCATCCACCGTCACCCGCGCGCGGTCCATCACTTCGAGCAGCGCCGATTGTGTCTTCGGTGTCGCGCGGTTGATCTCATCCGCCAGCACCACGCTGGCAAAAATTGGACCCGGCTTGAACACGAACTCCTTCGCCGTCTCGTCATAAATCGCCACGCCGGTCACATCGCCGGGCAGCAGGTCGCTCGTGAACTGGATGCGTGAAAACGGACAATCCATCGACCGCGCCAGCGCGTAGGCGAGCGTCGTCTTGCCCACGCCCGGCAGGTCCTCGATCAGCAGGTGGCCACCCGCCACGAGGCAGATGAGCACCTGCTCGATGACGTCGTCCTTACCCTTGATCGACACCCGCATGCTTTCGCGCAACCGGTCCAGCGCGTGCTTCGACTCGGTCACCTGCGCCGTTTGGATGAAGTCGCTCATGGGCGGGTAAAATGACATCCCGCCCGCCCGCGTCAAACCGCCGGCCGCTCTGTTACCGCCCTTTTACCAGCGATTAATACGTACGTGGCGCGGGTCTCCGACCCATGCGGAAGGACTACTGCCGAATCAACACGGTCGGCACAACGGAACTCAGTGTGGTCCGTCTCCATCCCCGCGGGTCAGGAGACCCGGGCCACTTCCTTCACTTCCCCACCAACTTCAAAATCACACTGTAATCCTCGTCCGACCACCCTGCCTGATCGGCCTTTGTCAGCTGGTCGCGCACGGCCCTGAGTCCCGCGCACGCTTCGCCGCCGTGCAGCTGCGTCGCCAGCCGCATGTCCTTCAGCATGTGTTTCACGGAAAACTGCGCGGAGAAATCGCCCGCGCGAAACTTCGGCTCTTTCATTTTTGCCACGGCCGAGTAGCTGGAGTTCTTGGAGAAAACATCGAAGAACACGTCGTCACCGATGCCGGCCTTCCTCGCCAGCGTGAGTCCCTCGCAAAATCCCTCCACTTGCACGGCCAGCATGAGGTTCATCGCCAGCTTGATCGCGCACGCCTGCTCCAACGTGCCAATCACCATTCGGTGCTCCGAGGTGAGCGCGAGCAGCGGATCCACCTCCGCCATTAAACCGCGGTCGCCGCCGAGGAAGAAAACCGTCTTCTTCCCCTCCGCCGCCATTTTCCCGCCGGTGAATGGCGCCTCGAGGTAGCGCGCACCCCGCGCCTTGACCATCGCGGAAAACTTGGTGCTGCTCGCCGGATCAATCGTGCTCGATTGCAGGACGATCTTCTTTGGCCCGAGGCGCGGGAGGATTTGTGTCAGCACCGCTTCCACCGAGGGCGGCCCCGCCACGACGATCTGGATGACATCCGCCGCATCGACCACCGCTTCGGGCGTCGTCTTCCACTGCGGCGCGTCGGGTTTCGGCGTGCGATTCCACGTCCCCGCAAGTACGCCTGCCTTCGCGTAATTCTGCGCATACGCGCCGCCGATGATCCCCAGTCCAAGCACGCCGATTTTCATAAAGTCAGGTTCGTAAGACAGTATCGCCCACGGAACACACGGATCACACGGAAATCAGAGGAGAATCTAGCTTTCCGTGTGCTCCGTGTGTTCCGTGGGCCAAAATTCCTCATTCGCCTAATTCGCGCCATTCGCGGGCGGCTCAGGAGCCCAAGATCTCCAGCATCCGCGTGAACAGCCGGTTCACCTTGGCCTGATTGTCCTTCACGAGCTCCTTGAACTTCGCGAAGTCGATCTCCGTCCCCTCCAGCCCGTTCGCGTAGTTGTCGATCAGCGCCAGGCTATTGTAGCGCAGGCCGAGTTCGCTGCAGAGGTCGGCCTCGTGCGCCGCCGTCATTCCCACGACGTCCCCCCAGTGCTGCAGGATCCGGATCTCCGCCTTCGTCTCGAAGCGTGGCCCGCGCAGTTGCACGTACACTTTGCCCGGATGGATCGTGAATTCCGGCGCAAGCTTCGAGATCAGCATCGGAATGAGGTTGTTCGCGATCGCCGGTGCCCCGCCCTTGAGTTCGTTGTCGAAAAACGTGGCCGGTCCCTGCTGGAGCCCGACGTAATCCCCACACGAAACAAACGTTCCCGGTGGCAGCTCTTTCTTCAACGAACCCACCGAGTTGAGCGAGACGATGTCTTGGTATCCCAGGTTCGCCAGGGCGCGGATGTTCGCCCGATAGTTGATCGAGTGCGGGGGCAGCGGAAACGCGTAGCCGTGACGGTTGATCAGCGCGAAGTCGCCTTTCATCTTGTAGGTCACGACGCCGTACTCCGTTTCGATCGTCGCCACGTCCCATGCCTTGAACAGGTCGGAGTTCACGATGCTCGTGCCGCTAATGAAGGCCACTTTCATGCCGCTACTCACGCGCCCCCGCCCAACCGAGACAATCCGAATGTAGCTACGAGCGCCAGCGAGTGCTGAACCGTCTTCCACCGCGGAGCCCAGAACCACTCGCTGGCGCTCGTAGCCACCAATTCCCGCCCTCCCTCTTGCCTCTTTCCGATTTTCCCTCCGGAGTCTCTGGTTTCCTCTCCCCCGCCTGCGTCAGGCCAATCGAGAATCGAGAATCCCCATGCCATTAATCGACAAACCCCTCGCCGAACTGAAAACGTATCAGGGCCTCAATCCGCGGCCCGCGGACTTCGACGCCTACTGGACTGCCGCGCTCAAGGAGCTCGACGCCACCGACCCCAAGCCGGAGCTGGTGCCGTCGAAGGAGATCCACCCGCGCAATAGCGAGGCGTTCGACCTGTGGTTCACCGGCGTGGGCGGCGCGCGGGTCTACGCGAAATACCTTCGGCCAAAGAAATCCTCCGGCAAGAATCCCGCCGTGCTGCAGTTCCACGGCTACACCGGGAGCAGCGGCGATTTCGCCGCGCGCCTCGCGTACACCGGTGAGGGCTTCAGCGTCGCCGCCATGGACTGCCGGGGCCAGGGCGGAAAATCCGAGGACGTCGGGGGCGTGAAAGGCACCACGTACCGTGGCCAGATTGTGCGCGGACTCGACGACCCCGACCCGAAGAAAATGCTCTTCCGCCAGATCTTCCTCGATACCGCGCAGCTCGCGCGCGTCGTGATGAATTTTCCCGAAGTCGACGCCACCCGCGTCGGCGCGACCGGCGGCTCGCAAGGCGGCGGTCTTACCCTTGCCTGCGCCTCGCTCGAACCCCGCATCAAGCGCGCTGCGCCCGTGTTTCCCTTTCTTTGCGATTACCAGCGCGTGTGGGAAATGGACCTCGCCAAGGACGCCTACGAGGAGCTGCGCACCTGGTTCCGCCAGTTCGACCCGCTGCACAAGCGTGAGTCCGAAATCTTCACCAAGCTCGGCTACGTCGACTGCCAGAACCTCGCCCCCCGCATCAAGGCCGAGGTCCTGATGTACGTCGGCCTCATGGACCCCATCTGCCCGCCCAGCTCCCAGTTCGCCGCCTTCAACAAGATCACGTCCAAGAAGGACATGGTCATCTACCCCGACTACGGCCACGAGGGCCTCCCGGGCGAAAGCGACCGGACGTTTAATTTCATGCTCGGGTTGTGACGGTTTCGCGTTCCAGGTGACAGACTTCGCGGGTTATGCAGTTCCTGCTGCTACTTGGTAAGAAACTCAAAGACGACGACGTCGTCGATGTACTTGAGTGCAGCGACATGGAAGTGGTTTATCACTTCGACCGTACGCATGAGAATATGCCGGACCTTTACTGGTCTGATTCTAAGTCGGAAGGATTTCAGTTCAGATTCAACGCAGACCAAGTTCTCGATGTCATTTTCCTCTATGCCGCGCCCATCGATGGCTTTACTCCCTTGAATTGGAAAGACTGTGATATTCAGTTTTTCTCTTCAATCGCTGGAGTCAGGTCACACGCGTCTCAGACGGGCATTGGAACCACCAACGGAAGTTCCGACCTGCTGGGTGTGCATCGAGAATGGATTCGTCTGCAGTACGATCGACACACGGTTCACTACGAATTTCGTGAGAAAGGCCTGGGAATCGTGACACTCAGAGGAATCAATCGAGCGGTGACTGTCTAATGCCAAAGCTGAGAGTCGCCCTCGTCGGTCTTGGTTTCGGCGGCGCGTTTCCGCCGATCTACGAAGAGCATCCGGATATCGGCGAGTTGGTGCTGTGCGACGCCGATCCGAAGCGCATCGCTGCGGTCCAGACCAAGCTCTGCCGTCCGGTCCGCACCGTCGCCACCCTCAACGAAGTGCTGGCCGACCCGTCCGTCCATGCCGTTCACCTCAACACCGGCATCCCCGACCACGCGCGGCAGTCCATTGCCGCACTGGAAGCCGGCAAGCACGTCGCCTGCACGGTGCCGATGGCGACGTCGCTCGATGACCTCCGCGCCATCATCGCGGCGCGGAAGAAGAGCGGGAAAAACTACATGATGATGGAGACGCAGCTCTACGCCCGGGAGTTCCTCTACGCGTGCGAGCTCCGTGACCGCGGCGCGTTCGGCCGGCTGCAGTTCCTGCGCGGAGCGCATTTCCAGGACATGGAAAACTGGCCGCCTTATTGGGCCGGGCTCCCACCGATGTGGTATGCGACGCACGCCGTTGCCCCGTGCCTCGCTTTCGCCCGCACCCGCGCGCGCAGCGTGCGCTGCCTCGGCAGCGGCGAGATGCGGACCGAACTGAGAAAGCAGTACGGCAATCCATTTCCGATCGAGACGGCGGTCTTCGAGCTCGACCGCGACCCGCCGCTGGCGATGGAGATCACCCGCGCGCTCTTTCATTCCGCCCGCGGCTACAGCGAATCATTCAGCATCTTCGGTGCGGACATCACGCTCGAGGCCGCGCAGGTTCATGGCGAGCCGCCGGTGATGTTCAAATTGGACAAACTCGGGGCGCATCCCGGGCCGCGCGAGTCGTCGGCGGAACGCGTCTACGTGCCCGACTACGCCGAGCGCCTGCCGCCGGAGATCCGGCATTTCACGGGCGGGGTCGAACTCGATGCCCGCGGCGAGCATCCCTCGGTCCAGCACGGCGGCGGCCACGGCGGTTCGCACCCGCACCTCGTTCACGAATTCGTGCGGAGCATCGTGGAAAAGCGTCCGACCGCCATCGATGAGCTCAAGGCCGCCGATTGGTGCGCCGCAGGCATTTGCGCGCATGAGTCCGCGATGCGCGGCGGCGCGGTGGTGCAGGTGCCGAGTTTCGGCAGACGTCCCTCGTAGGCCGCGAGCTTGCTCGCGCTGCGGCGTCCATCGGCCCCAACCAGCTGGCATCCTACGTTACCCACGATTCGCCAGGCTGAGGTCGGAGAACCCTACAAGAAATTCGGCTTTGCCCACTTGCCCAATATCTCCAACCTGACGGCGCATGGACAAAACCGAGCGCGAACTCCGCGACATGCTGGCCGACCGCCGGTTGCTGAAATGGCCAACCGAGCCGCAATGGGTCTCAATTTGGACCACCGCCAACGCCAAAGGCTACGCCGGCAACGTCTCGACCGCCGTTCACTCCGTCGCACCCGAGCTGCTCGACACGGACTGGATCGGTATGATGAAGGCCGATCCCGAGGCGGGCAGAACCATGTGGTCCGAGATCCGCCTGCGTCGCTCGGTGTCGCCCTTCATGCGGGGCGGCCGGACACCATCCGCGTTGCTCAATCCTGAAGCCAGCCAGGAGGCGGCGGACGCCTTTCAACAGCAGATCGCCGAATTGGTGCGGGAGAATTGGGAGGTCATCAGCGACGGCCCCACTGGCGTGCAGCTCCGCGCGCCGAAACGGCTCAAGGTCATCGACCTCATCTGCTTCATCGTCGGCCTGCCGATGATCGTATTCTATGGCCTCGGTTTGATCCTCCTTGGTCTCGGCCTGATCGACTATTTTATCCTGACGAAGCAGGAGACGCGGTTTTTGGCCCGGCCATAGCGAGAGGTGATTGTAGGGCGGGGTCCCCGACCCCGCCGAAACGCCTGTCCGTTTTCAGGCCCATTCGCAGGCTCACGGTCAGGCGGGGTCAGGGACCCCGCCCTACATCACCCCACCCACGACAACGCCTGGATCTTCGTCGCGAGCGCGACGTCCTTCGCTGTCACCTTCCCACCGGCGTCATGCGTGTTGAGCCGGATCTCCACCCGATTGTAGACATTGCTCCAGTCCGGATGGTGATTCATCGCCTCGGCCTCGAAGCCCACGTGGAGCATGAAACTCATCGCCTCGCGAAACGTGCCGAACTTGAAAGTCTTCGTCAGCGCATCGCGCCCGTATTTCCATCCCGGCAGCTGCAGCAGCGCGTCCCCAATCTTCGCTTTGCTCAAGGGCTTGCTGGCCATGCGGCAAACGCTGCACCGGTCCGCAGCTTTGGCAAGTTCCGGGGTAGGGCGAGGTCTACGACCTGCCCGTTGGAGCCTGACCGCGATAGATTCCGCTGCGTGAAATCCGCACGTTTCAACTCCAACGAAGGCGGGTCAAAGACCCCCGCCCTACCCCGGGGAACGCCGCTCCCACGCGGCACTTGTCAAACCACTCCTCGCCACCCTAACTCCCCCCATCCGCATGTCGTCCCACGCTCGTCCCGACCCGGCCGCCAAAGCGCTCATCCCCGCGCATGTCGCCATCATCATGGACGGCAACGGTCGCTGGGCCCGCTCCCGCGGACTGCCTCGCATCGAGGGACATCGACGCGGCGTCGAGACGGTCCGCACCGTCACCAACGCCGCGCGCGAAATGGGCATCCGCATGCTGACGCTCTACGCTTTTTCGGTCGAAAATTGGAATCGGCCCAAGGACGAAGTCGGCGCGCTGATGGGCCTGCTGGAATTCTATCTCAAGAAGGAGCTCAAGACCTTCGTGAAGGACCGCGTGCGACTCCGAACAATCGGCCGCGTCGACGAACTTCCTGCCGGCGTGCAAAAACACCTGCGCCACACGATTGAAGAAACCGCTCATTTCACCGACTACACGCTCGTGCTGGCACTGAATTACGGCTCGCGCACCGAGGTCGTCGATGCCGCCCGCGCGTACGCCGCCGCGGTCGCCGCGGGGAAGGAAAAGCTCAACGACGGCTCGTGGACGACGTTCAACCGCTACCTGAACACGGCGGACCTGCCCGATCCGGACTTGATTATCCGCACGTCCGGCGAAAACCGCCTGAGCAATTTCCTGATGCTGCAGGGCGCGTACGCCGAATTCATTTTCACGCCGGTGCTCTGGCCGGATTTCACCAAGGCCGACCTCGCCCGGGCCTGCGATGAGTACGCCCGCCGCGAGCGCCGCTACGGCCTCACGAGCGAACAGGTCAAACCCGCGGCTACCCCCGCCTCCTGAGCCATGGCCAAGCGCATCATCAGCACCGTCCTGCTCTGGCTGGTCGTCTTCGGCGTCATGTGGAAATTCGGCAACACCGGCGCCATCATCCTCGTCGCGCTCATCTCGCTCCTGACGCTCCGGGAACTCTACACGCTGCTGGCCGGGGCCGGGCACCAGCCGTTTCGCCGCCTCGGCATGTCATTTGGGGCGCTCATCACCATCACCCCGTGGCTGCAACAGGTGGATGGCATCAACTTTCCCCGAAACAGCGATGTTCTCGCCCTCGCGGTCATCGTCTTCTGCATCCGGATTCTCAGCGAACGCGAACCCCTCAAGCGCGTCGAGGCCCTCGCCACCACCGTCTTCGGCTTGGTCTACGTGGCGTTCATGTTCCAGTATTTCGTGCGGATCCTCACGCCGCGGCCCGAAGATGACGCCATGGGGCTGACCCCCACGGGGCGTTTGCTGCTCTGCCTGTGGCTCGTCGCCGTGGCAAAATTCTGCGACGTCGGCGCGCTGCTCACGGGCATGGCGTTCGGCACACACAAGATGGCCCCGCAGATCTCCCCCAAGAAAACCTGGGAAGGCGCCATCGGTGGCGTGCTCGTGTCGATGGGCGTCGGCGCACTGGTGGCATGGCTGGGACGCAACCACCTGCCCCCGCATATGAGCCCCCTCGTCGCCGCGTTCAAAGCCGCGCCGATCGCACTCGTTGCCATCCTGTCCGATCTCATCGAGTCGATCATCAAGCGCCACGCCGCACTCAAGGACTCCGGCGGCGCGATCCCCGGCATCGGCGGTATCTTCGACCTGAGTGACAGCCTGATCCTTACCGCGCCGCTGGGCTACTTCCTGTTCGCGCTCCCGTAATCGCGACGGGAAGAATCAGGCAGGATCGCGAAAGCGCGGAAGGGCGGAAACGCGGAGGATTGGTCCCCGGTATTTCCGCCCTTCCGCGCTTCCGCGATTGGTTTTTTCCCTCCGCGCTTGCCGAAACCTCCGCGTTTCGGGCATAGTCGCCGGCTTTCGTGGCACCCTCCTCGTCCAGCAACCGCAAGCGCATCGTGCTCCTCGGCGCCACCGGCTCCATCGGTGAAAACACCCTGCGCGTCATCGCCGCACACCGCGACAAGCTGGAACTCGTGGGCGTCGCCGCCCGCGCCAACCACGCCCGGCTCGCCCAGATCGCGCGCGATTTCGCGGTGCCGCACGTCGCGATCTTCGAGGACGGCGCCTACGCCGCCGGGAAAGCCGAGGGCGGATTCCCGGCGGGCACCAAGTTGCATGGTGGACTCGCCGGGCTGATCGAGCTCGCCCGGCTGCCCGACGCGGACCTCGTGCTCGTCGCCGTCGTCGGGACCACCGGACTCGAACCCGCGCTCGCCGCGCTGTCGGCCGGCAAGGATCTCGCACTCGCCTCGAAGGAAATCCTCGTCCTCGCCGGGAAATTCATCATGGCCGAGGCGAAAAAACACCGGGCCAAACTCCTGCCCGTCGACAGCGAGCACAGCGCCGTCTTCCAGTGCCTCGAGGGACATCCCCAGGCCGGCGTGCGACGGGTCGTGCTCACCGCAAGCGGCGGGGCCTTTCGCGACTGGCCGGCGGACCGGCTGGCGCACGTGACGCCCGCCGACGCGCTCAAGCACCCCACGTGGGCGATGGGCCCGAAAATCACCGTCGATTGCGCGACGATGGCCAACAAGGGCCTCGAGCTGATCGAAGCCCAGTGGCTCTTCGGTCTTCGCCCGGAGCAATGCACCGCCGTGCTGCATCCGCAGAGCATCGTCCACTGCCTGGTTGAGTTCACCGACGGCGCGATGCTTTCGCAGCTTTCGCCGCCCTCAATGACGTTTCCAATCCAGTACGCCCTGCTGCACCCGGCCCGCGCGCCAGGCGTGGATGCCGCCCTCGATTTTACCAAGCTGGTTGGCTTCGAATTCCGCCCCGTCGACGAGTTGCGCTATCCCTGCTTCCGCCTCGCGCGCCAAGCCATGACCACCGGCGGCATCGCTCCCGCGGTCTTCAACGCCGCCAACGAGGTCGCCGTTGCCGCCTTCCTCGCCGGCTCCATCCCCTTCCTTGCGATTCCGAAGGTGATCGAGCATACTCTTTCCAGCCTGAAAATCGTTGAACCAAATTCCCTGGGAGAAGTCCTGCAGGCAGATGCGGAGGCCCGGGCGAAGGCCACGGCTTCACTGAAACGTTAAATGTCCATGCTCCAGCTGCTGCTCGCCATCTGCCTCGTCACCGTTTCGATTTTCGTCCACGAACTCGGACATTTCCTCGTGGCTCGATGGCGCGGACTGGTGGTGCCACGGTTTTCCATTTTCGGCCTGGGCAAGCCGATCGTCAGCTGGAAATGGCGGGGCGTGGAATTTTGCATCTGCTGGCTGCCCATCGGCGCCTACGTGATGGTGCCGCAGCTGGCCGATCTGGGGGGATTTGAAGGCGAGATCCCGGGCGAGGCCAAGAACCTGCCCTCCACGACCTGGAGTTCGAAAGTTCTCGTCGCCGTCGCGGGTCCCGCCGCCAACATCCTTTTCGCGCTGGTGCTGGCCTGCATCGTGTGGTTCGCCGGCGTGACCGTGCAGGCCGAATACAACCGGACGGAGGTCGGCGACGTTGCCGCGCAGATCCAGAACAGCGATCATCAAACCGTGCCCGGCCCCGCCGCCGTCGCCGGCCTTAAACCGGGCGATATCATCCGCCAGGTCGACGGCAAGCCCGTGACAAATTTCTCCGCCATCCTCAACGGGATCGTTTTCGGCACCGGCGAGTCCGCGAACGGCCATCGCATGGTCGAGATCACCTTTGAACGCAACGGCCAGACCCTGACCCGGCAGGTTTTTCCGGAACTGGTCGGCTCCGAACGCATGCGCAGCATCGGCATCCTCCCGAAATCCGACCTCGTGATCGGCGCGGTAACCGACGGCTCGCCGGCCGCCGCGGCGGGCTTGCGCGTGGGCGACCGGATTCTGGGCGTGGACGGCAAGTCACTCACCCAGCGCGAGGAGTTGCGCGAACATTTCCAGAAGAAGAGCACGGCGCCCAGCGTCCTGCTCTTCCAACGCGACGGGAAGGAGCTGTCCGCTTCGCTTCAGCCGCGCAAGCAGACGATCCAAGGCCAGACCGCTTACTACATCGGGGTTACCTGGCACATTGAAACCACCGTGATTCATCCGACGCCGTTCGAGCAGATCGGCGACGCCATGGAGCAAGCTTACAAGGTCCTTTCGAGCCTGTTGAACCGCAAATCCGACATCGGGGTGCGGCACATCAGCGGCATCATCGGCATCGTGGACAACCTTCAACAAGCCGTCTCCTTCGGGCTGATCTACGCGCTTTCGTTCCTCATCGTGATCAACGTCTCGCTCGCCATCGCGAACCTCCTCCCGATTCCGGTACTGGACGGTGGCCACGTGATGTTCGCGACGTGGGCGAAAATTCGCGGAAAGCCGGTTGACCCGGTCTGGATGCAGAACGCCATCGCTGCCTGCCTCATCCTCCTGCTCAGCCTCATCGTCTACGTCAGCTACAACGATATCCGCCGCGCGATCCAAGCCCACTGGGACTCTCCGCCGGCCACGGAAAAGCCGGCGAAATAGCCTGGGTCCGCCCGTTTCCCTTCGGCATGTCCTACTGCACGTCCCGCTTCCACACCGTGCGCCGGCCCACCCTCGAGGTCATGGTCGGCCCGGTCGGCGTCGGCGGCACGCATCCGATCCGGGTGCAATCGATGACCACCAGCGACACCCAGGATGTCGCCGCCACGGTCGCCCAGTCCATCGCGCTCGCGGAAGTCGGGTGTGAAATCGTCCGCATCACCGCGCCCAACGTCACCGCGGCCAAATGCCTGAAGGAGATCCGCGAAAAGTTTTCCGCCGCCGGCTTCCCGCACATCCCGCTCGTCGCCGACATCCATTTCCTCCCCAGCGCTGCCATGGAAGCGGTGGAGCACGTGGAGAAGGTGCGGGTGAACCCTGGCAATTACGCCGACAAAAAGAAATTCGCGGTCCGCGAGTACTCCGACGCCGACTACTCCACCGAACTGCAGCGGCTGCACGACGCGTTTTCGCCGCTGGTCATCCGCGCGCGGGAACTCGGCCGGGCGATGCGGATCGGCACCAACCACGGTTCGCTGAGCGACCGGATCATGAATCGCTACGGTGACACGCCGCTCGGCATGGTGGAGAGCGCACTCGAATTCCTGCGCATCGCCGAGTCGCACCGCTACAAGCAGATCATCCTGTCGATGAAGTCGTCGAACCCGAAGGTCATGATCCAGGCCTACCGGCTACTCGTCGAACGGATGGCGCAGGAGGACATGCACTACCCGCTCCATCTCGGTGTCACCGAGGCCGGCGATGGCGAGGACGGCCGCATCAAGGGTGCCATTGGCATTGGCTCGCTGCTGCTGGACGGGCTGGGCGACACCATCCGCGTGTCGCTCACGGAGGACAGTGTGTACGAAATCCCCGTGGCCCGCGCCATCGCCGACAAGGCCATGTCATTGTGGCGACCGGAGCAGGGTCCACGGAGCAAGCGGCCGGAATCAGACACCGTCGATCCGTACCATTTCACAAAACGCGAAACGACCACGCTCGACCTGGGTGAACATTGCATCGTCGGTCCCGAGCAGCCGCCGCGGGTGATCGTTCGCGTCGGATCTCCTTCGGCCCTCGCCGCTGCAGTTCGCGATCTGGCGACGCCAAAGCTGAAAGACACTCCCGCCGAAGGCCTGCTCGTGCCCATCGCCACCCCCGCCGATCTGGCCACGCTGCGAAACACGCCATGGCCCGACGGATTTTTCGTCCTCGAACTTGCGCCGGAGTTCACCGCCGCAGACCTCACCACGTTTGTGAGCCAGGGCGCCGGCCGGCTGGTGTTGCTCCGCCGCTTTGGGTCCGGCGAAGGCGACACCCTGCGCGCGTGGACGGAGCTCGTCCGCCGACACGGGCATTTCCTCGCCTGCGAAGCTTCGCCGGCGGATCTCGCCGCACTGGGAGAAACGCTGCAATCGCTCGGCGAGCAACGCCTGCTTTTCACGCTGAGCGCCCCGTCGGCGCTGGTCGCCCCCGCGCATGCCTTGGGCGCGTATCGCCGGCTGGCCGAAGCGCTGCGCGGCGCCGGCCTGCGCGCTCCGATTTGGATTCGCAACACGCCCACCACCGCGGTGCGCGGCGATAACAGTTTCCTGTCCAAGCTGCTGGAAGCCTCATTCCTCACCGGCGGGTTGCTCTGCGACGGGCTTGGCGACCTGCTCAGCGTCGAGACCGAAGCGGATGTGGCCCGCGCGACGCGGCTGGCCTACAACATTCTGCAGGGCGCGGGCGCGCGGATTTCGAAGACGGAGTTCGTCGCCTGCCCCAGCTGCGGACGCACGCTGTTCGACCTCCAAACGACCACGCAGCGCATTCGCGCACAGACCGGTCACCTCAAGGGCGTGAAGATCGCCATCATGGGTTGCATCGTGAACGGCCCCGGGGAAATGGCCGACGCCGACTTCGGCTACGTCGGCGGCGCGCCGGGGAAAATCAACCTCTATGTCGGGAAAAACTGTGTGCAGTACAATATTCCGCAGGCGGACGCCGACGCAAAACTCATCGCGCTCATCAAGGAGCACGGAAAATGGTTCGATCCCGCGCCGGCGCCGGCGTGATCGCGCGTCATTTTCGCGTATTCAAAATGCAACGCACCGTCACGCGTTCGTGACGAGACCGTAACCTCCCAAATGGCTTCCCAAGCCACTTCCACGGTCACGAGGCCTTGACGGGCATCGGGAAATTTCCCGATGCATTTGGTGCGCTAAGTTCCCCTCGGCGTGGCAATAAAATAATGGAAAAGTTATGCTCAGCCGCGCGGTGAATAACATGTCAGAAACTTCATCTTGAAATGCTTTTTTGGTTCCCTGTTACTGCGCCCTCGTTCACTGTTTCGCTCCCGTCCGTCGGTTCTTTCTCACGTCACTTTTCGACTCGTTCCCAAGCTCCCCGGCAACACCCGTCGGTACACCTTGGTCATCAACCACCTACCACTTTCCCCCCTCGTACCCCTTTTCGCCCTGATGACCGAGCATGAATTTCGTTGCTGGCAGGAAGTGTGGATGAGTCCCAGATCGACGTGAGTATCGCCCTCGGCGGCGCGGTGTGAATAAAACCCCTCTTCCGCCCGTTCCCATGCCCACTTTGTCTTTGTCGCCCAGCCTCTGGGAAACCGTCAAATGCGACTTCAAGGAGCTGTTTCCTGAGGAAGTTTTCCAGATGTGGTTCGAGCCGATGGCCTGCCTCGAAACCACGGAAGACACGATGGTTCTGGGGGTCCCCAACGACTTTGCGGCCATCTGGATCCACGATAACTACCTGGATCTCATCACGCAGCGTCTCCGGTTGACTGCCGGTCGCCTGGTCAATGTTACGCTGCGCAAGGCCGATTCCGTCCGCACCCCCGCCAGCGGAGCGTCACACAAAGGCGCCGCTGAAACGGCCGCCAAGGGCCGCACCAACACGCGCCGGCCGGGTCGCTACGACGAACGCGCGCCCGCCACCGGTGGGCTCAACGTCCGCAACACGTTCGAGACTTTTGTCGTCGGCGCCAACAACCAGATGGCCCACGCCGCCGCCCTTGCCGTCGCGCAAGCGCCCGCGCAGGCCTACAACCCGCTCTTCATTTACGGCAACACCGGCCTGGGCAAAACCCACCTGATGCATGCCATCGGCCACGCCATCCTCCGCGCCAACCCTGACGCCCGCGTCGCCTACCTTTCGACCGAGAAGTTCACCAATGAATTCATCCAGGCGCTGCAGGAGAACAGCCTCACGAAGTTCCGCCAGCGCTACCGGCACGTGGATGTGCTGCTGATCGACGATGTGCAGTTCCTCGCCGGCAAGGAGCGCATCCAGGAGGAGTTCTTCCACACCTTCAACGACCTCTTCGAGTCCGGCAAACAGGTCGTCCTCTCCAGCGACCGCCGCGCCAGCGAGATCCAGAAACTCGAGGCTCGCCTCGTCTCGCGCTTCGAATGGGGGCTTCCCGCCGATATCCAGGCGCCCGACTTCGAGACCCGCGTCGCCATCCTGCGCAGCAAGGCCGCCAGCCTGAAATTCGACCTGCCGGAGGCGATCCTGAACTTCATCGCGCAGAACATCTCGAAAAACATCCGCCGCCTCGAAGGCGCGTTGATCAAGGTCGCCAGTTACTCCGCCCTCACCAGCAAGCCGCTCGACCTCGCGACCACCGAAATGCTCCTGCAGGACGTGCTGATGGAGCAGGCGCAGAACATCCTTACGATCGAGACGATCCAGAAGCGCGTGGCGGACCATTACCAGATCCGCCACAGTGACATGACCAGCAAGCGCCGGCCCAACAACATCGCCATCCCCCGCCAGATCGCGATGTACCTCACCCGGACGCTGACCAAGCACTCGCTCCAGGAAATCGGCGACGCCTTCGGCGGCCGCGACCACGGCACCGTCATCCACGCCTGCAAGGCCGTGGACAACATGATGGAGCAGGACACGTCGACCCGTGGCAGCATCGATTTCCTGAAAGCGCAGCTGTCGAAGTGAACCCCGCGCCCGCGGGATCGACGTAGCACGGGTCTCCAGACCCCTGACTTGGATTCGAGTCCGTCCCAACCGCTCCGTCCCCGACCGTTTACGCTGCGGGCTGCTCCGATTTCCCTTCCTCCCGTCAGCCGCATCCAATTCACAGGTCTGAAGACCCGGGCTACCCGCGGAGTTGAAAGTTGCCCAAGACTGACCGAACGTCTTTCACTTCCACTCCACCCATGTCCCTGACTCCCGAGCAAACCGCCGCCGTCACCAGCTGGGTCGCCGCCGGCGACAACCTTTCGGCCATCCAGAAAAAGCTGAACGAGCAGTTCAAGGTCTCGATGACCTACCGCGATGTTCGCTTTCTGGTGGACGACCTCAACCTCGCGCTGAAGGACCCCGCGCCGAAGGTCGACGCCTCCGACGTCACGAAGCCTACCAGCGCGTCCCCGATACCCCCGCCCGCGTCTGCCCCGGGTCAGCCTGCCGGCGACGACGAGGGTTTTCTGGAAGAGCCGGCCGACATGTCCGCCGGTGCCTCGAACGTCACCGTCAACGTCGACAAGGTCACCCTCACGCCTGGCGCGATCGCCAGTGGCGACGTGACCTTCAGCGACGGCGTGACGGGAAAGTGGATCGTCGACAACCAGGGCCGCCCCGGTTTCACGAAGATCAGCCAGCCCAATTACCGCCCCTCCCCCGCCGACGCGCAGGCATTCATGCAGGAGTTAAGCTTGGCGCTGCAGAAACGCGGATTCTAATCCAGCTCATGCCGACCCCTCTCCGGCGAACGTTGTGGCGTGATGCCTACCTCGCGGGCCTCGTTTTGCTCGCCGTGCTAGCCGGGGGTGCATTGCCGGCCAGGGCCGGGACAAACGTGTCACCCCTTGACGGCGGGGGCTTCCATATCGCGTTAGGGCCCGCTCACAATTGGACGTCGGATCCCAAGCCCGCCCAAGGCTGCATCCTGTTTCAATACACCGACCGTCCGGCCCTGACCACGGCCGCAACCATCGGTGTGTTCCGCATCGTCGTACCGCCCGAAGCCCGCACCGCGGAGCACGCGGAGCTAGCTGCGGCGTATGCAACCTACGACCTATCGGGCGCGCAACAGGCGCTCTTCAAGTCCAGGGTCCAGTTTGTCCCTCTCAGCAAGAAGCCCAAGTCCGTGCACGGCGGACAATTGCTGAGCTTCGGTGACCGCCTGGATGCCAACAACCAGCGCATCGAAAGCACGCGCTTTCTCCGCGCCTGGGTTTTCTTTCCCCCCAGCTTCAGCCGCGATGGCGTGCTGTATTTCGTCCTCGGCAAGGAGGAATGTAACTTCACGCAAGTACGCCCGAGTGTTTTGGAGTATGCCGAGGAGATCGTTGCCGCGATCCAATGACCCAATACCTCCTGCTCATCCAAAATAACGCGAAGACCACGCCAACGTCGGAGGAGTGGGAAACGTTTTTCACCACCGCCCGGGTGAGTGGAATGTTCAGCGGCGGCAGCGCATTGGGCGAACGCTTCGTGATCGGCGATGCGCAATCCTCCCAATCCACGCATCATATCGGCGGCTTCATGCGCTTCGATTCGGATGACGAGACTGCGCTTCTCGAGTTGCTGAAACAGCATCCCGTCGTCCTGCACGGCGGCTCCGTCGAGCTCTGCGAGATGCCAAACACGTAGGTCGGGCTTTACGCCCGACATTGCGGGCTCCGTCGTAGGGCGGGCTCTTTGACCCGCCCGGTGGACTCAGTTCGCATTTCGGGCCCGAATTGCGGTCAGACCTGCACGGGCGAGTCAAAGACCCTGCCCAACTTTCGAGCCATTGACTCCGACCCACTCCGGTCGTTATCCTCCGGAGCGAACCGCGACGCATACCCCTCGTCGCGCCTGGCAGAAAATCCCCAAATCCTGGAGGCGTCATGCAAAACTTCACCGCGTGGGCCGAGTCGCGTCGCGAGTACTGGCTCGACCTTGTCCGCATCTACCTTGGCTTGGGCCTGCTCGCCCGCGGCCTGCTCCTGATCACCAACACGTCCACCGGCTACTTCATCAACCTGCTGCAGCAAAGCGGCCAGAACTGGGTCACCACCGGCTTCGTGCTGCACTACGTGATGCTCGCGCACTTCGTCGGCGGGCTGATGCTCACGGCGGGATTCCTCACGCGGATCGCCGCGGCGGTGCAGATTCCGATCCTCTTCGGCGCTGTTTTCTTCGTGCACCGCAAGGACGGCCTCTTCGCCATGGGCCAGTCGCTCGAGTTCTCCGCGCTGGTGCTCTTCCTCCTCGTGGTTTTCTTTGTCAGCGGCGCCGGCCCACTCTCGCTGGACCGCGCGGTCTTCGGCGCGCCCAAGCCTGCCCCGGCGCCGGCGCTGCCGCCGCATTGAACCGCGGAAATGCTTATCGCGAAAGCGCGAAGGAGCAAAAACGCGAAAACAAACAAAGCAGAGGCCCGGAAGCCCGGAATCAAACCCCTGGCTTCTACTTGGAGTTTCCTTCGCGCTTTCGCCCTTTCGCGTTTTCGCGATTGTCGGATCGGTTCAGCGCTTGTCTTTGAACATCCGCGCGACCGCGGAGCGAAATTCGCTGATCGCAAAGGGCTTGGAGAGACACGTGAGACGGTGCTCGGACAGGAACGCCTGGAACGTGTCGCTGACGACGTCGCCGGTCATGAAAAGCGTCCGGTGCGCGCATTCCGGGTGGGTCGCCAGCAGGTGTTCATGCAGCCGGATGCCATTCAATCCGGGCATTTTCCAATCGGACACGAGCACGTCGAATTTCTGGCGCGCCATCAATTCGAGCGCCTGCTGGCCACTCGAAGCCGTCTCGACGGAGTGACCCTCGGTGCGCAGGAGTTCGGCGGCGAGATCGAGAATCCACTGCTCGTCGTCGATCACGAGCACGCTCTTGCCGCTCGGCGCCGCCGCCGGGGCGAATGGGAAAGGCGTGCCGCTGCGCCGGAACGACGGCGTGGTGTTGCTCGCCACCGGGAGCTCGATGAGGAACGTGGCCCCGTGGCCCGGGTCGCTTTGCGCGCTGATCTTCCCGCCGTGCTCCTGGATCAAGCCGTACGACAGGCTCAGCCCGAGACCCGTGCCCTTCCCCGCGGGCTTCGTGGTGAAGAACGGGTCGAAAATGCGGGCGAGATGCTGCGGCTTGATGCCGGGGCCGTTGTCCTGAAATTCGATCGAAACCCATCCGTCCGTGCTGCGCGTGCGGATGACAATTCGTCCTTCCTTCTGGTAGGGCTCGATCGCCTGCCGGGCGTTGCTGAGGATGTTCACGAACACCTGCTGCAACTGGTGCGGGTCCGCCATGATGGGCGGCAGGCTCGAGGCGTATTCCTTGATGATCGACACGTTGCAGGTGCGGAGATCGTACGCCATGATCTCCAGCACCTCCTCCAGCACCGCGTGGAGATCGACGAGCTTGCGCTCGGGCGCCTCCTGCCGGGCGAAACTGAGCAGGCTGTGCACGATCTTGTGGCAGCGGTGCGCGCTTTTCGAGATGCGGTCGAGGTGACCCTTCGTCTTGTCGTCGGTCTGCGCGCTCTGCAGCAGCTCCGAAAAACCGATCACCGCCGTCAGCGGGTTGTTCAGCTCGTGCGCCACGCCGGCGACGAATTGCCCGACAGCCGAAAGTTTCTCGCTCTGAATCAGCTGCTCCTGGGTCGACTTCACCATCTGCATCGCCCGCTCCAGCTCGACGCGGGAATTCTGCAGGTTCGTCGTCATCTGGTTGAACGTCACGGCCAGCTCGCCGAATTCATCGTTGGAAAACCGCTCGACCCGGCGCGAGAAGTCGCCGCGGCCGACCGCCTCGGCGCTGTCCCGCAACTCCCGGAGCGGACGCGTCACGCGGCCGATGAAGAACCAAACGACGAGCGCGCTGAGGACGATTCCCGCGACGCTGATGCCCAGCACGCGCAGGCGCGTCCCCTCGAGCGCGTCCAGCCGCGATTCGTACGAGGACAGCAAAATGAAATGGAAGCCCGTTGACGCAGCCGTCCGGCCGTAGTCCTCCACCATCGCCAGGTAATGCTCCCCGTTGATCATCGCTTCCTTGATCGATTCCCCTTCGGCCACGGTCGGATCGCTCGTGGTATCCGTGGCCCAACCCGCCACCGCTGCCTTCGTTGTCGGTCCCCGCAGCGTTGACCCCACCACCGCGCCATTGGCCAGGATGATGATCTCCGTCTGGGGTGGCTTGAGTTGCTGCAAGGAAAGCTCACTCAGACGCACGCCGACCAGCAAGACGCCGGCCAGTCCCCGCTCGGTGACCATGACGGGGACGGCGACCACGTTGAGGGGCACATCGTCCAGGACGAGACTGCTGAGACCGATCTCTCCCGCCATGGCCGCCCGCAAAGGTCCGCTGGCGGCCCGCACGAATTCTTCGGGCTGCAACTTGACGTCAAAGCGGACGCTACTGGAATATTTTTCATCGGGGGTCACGAACACCATCACGGCGGTGTCGTCGGCTAATTCCTCGAGCAACCCCTGCAGGTGCTTCGTCATCGTCTTGGCGTCGTTTTGCCGCACGACGATCACGAAGCCCGCCCCGCTGACGATGTTGCGGAAGCGCGACACCAGGCTCGAGTTACGATTCCCGAGCGACTGGACAAATGTTGCCTTGGCCGTGGTGAGCGCGTGCACGCCATCGTCCCGGGTTTGCCGGGTGATGCTCCGATTGACCACTCCCAGCGTGATCGCCGGCAGGACGATCAGCAGTGTCAGCACGGTCGCGAGGACCTTGGCCTGAAGACTGATTCTGAGGCGGCGGGGCATCGACGGGTTTGTTCAGGGGTTGGGCGGCTGACCTGCCCCCAGCGAAAATTCCACGTGCACTTCGCCTTCCGGGGGCACCACAACTTGCCTGGTTTGGCTCGGAAACCGCTCGTGCCATGCGCGCAATTTGTAAGTCCCGGCGGGCACGTTCTTGATTTCGAACCGACCCTTCGCGTTCGCCGTCGCAAAGTAGGGATTCGGGAGCACCAGGACGATGCAATGCATCTTGGTGTGAATCGCGCAGAACACATCCACCCGCCCGACTTGGTCGAATTTCTGCTCTGGCACTTTTTCCTGCTTGTAGAATCCAAGGTCGAATTCCGCGACATCCGACTGCGCGTAGACGTTGTGGTAAATGTCATCGTCGTTCGGCCACCGCACCGTCGTCCCCACCTGAATCGGCAGCACGTGCGGGTCGAAGCTGGCGTCCCGTTGAGTGGTCACGGCCGCCGCCATGGAACTCGCGGATGGGGCTCCGGGCACGACTTGGTCGATGTAGACGACGAAATCGCGCAGGCTATCGTAATCGATTTTCTCGACGAACTTGTAGCGGCGACTCTCGTAGGAGCCGCCCCCGCTCCCTCCGCCCGGCGGCGTGGGCGGCGGCAAGGCCTTGACGGTGCCCACGATGCTGCCGGCCTTTCCGGTCGTCGCCCCCGCGAGGGCGAGTCCCAGCAGGAAGAAAAATCGTTTCATTCTCATAGCTTAAAATCTCAAGCCGACCTCCGCGCCGAGGAAATTCTCCTCGTCCCGCGACTCGCCCAGGGTCGTGTGGCCCCACTCCCAGCTATACTCGAGTTTCAACACCAGCGGCGGGCCGACCCGGTATCCAAAGCCGAAGCTGAACCGCCGCAGTTGCTCGGTGGACTTCGGGGAAAAGAAATACTCGCCCATGTTGCCCTGCCCCGCCAGCGGATACCCGCCCGGCGCGTTGATCTCGGAATAACGCGTGGCCCCGTAAAGCTGTTCGTTGAGCGACTGGACCACCTCCACGTAGCCATAATGTATCTTCCGCGAGTTATCGACCAGCGGGTCGTTGTCATGGAACTGCACCTCGCCCAACGCCGCGCTAATCCTGCCGGTTTTCCACTTCGTCATGACGTCACCTTCGTAAAGGTTGGCCCAGAAATTCGTTGTCCGGCTCGCCGGGCCCAGCGCGCGGAAAAAGCCGTTCGCAAACCAGATCGAGGAAAGTCCGTCGCCCGTCAGCGTCGTCGCGCTGCCCGTGCTGAGTTTGCCGGTGCGCATCGCACTCGCGCTCAGGTGCAGCCAGCCCAGCGGGTCCCAGCTCAGCCGCGCGGCGACCGCCTTGCTCGAGTGAAAATCGTGAATCTGGCTGATGCCGCCATTCTGCACCGCTGCGGCATACGACCACCGGCCGACCGCCCCGTAAACCTCCAGGCCCTCATCCGGGCCCCAGATGTCGCTGAGCGAATGGCTCACGAGCGCATTGTCGGCGGGCCCGCGCATCAGGTACTCCTCACCGAACGGCGTGTTGATGCTGCCCGCGCGCACGTTGAGTGAATCCGGCCGGCCCCACGGCGTGCCCAGCCGCTCGAAGTCCACATACAGCTCGCCGAACTGGAAATTCGCCGTGCTGGTCTCGCGCTGGAAAAGCTTCACCTCGCTGAAAAAGTAGATGTCCTTCGCCACCGGCGCCTCGATCGTGACAGTCGTGTCATCGACACGAAACTCTCCCTTCGGAAACTGGCCGTCGGTGCCCGAGGAAAAATACGCCAAACCCGCCTGGCCGCCGATCCGCACCTCATGTTCGCGGGCGGTTTCAACCGGGATCGGTCCTTCCGACGCGGCCGTTTCGGTTCGCTGTTCCGCCAGACGCTGGAGCTCGCGATCCTGCCGCTCCGTCGTCTGGCGAATTTTTTCCATCTCGGTGTGGAGCGCCTCGATCGTCTTTTGCTGCGCCTTCACCTGCTCCTGCAACGCGCGGTTCTGCTCGATGATGATTTGCAGCGATGCGGGATCGATCGGGGGCGTCGACTGTGCGCGCGCCGCGGCGGGGGCCCAGCAGGCCGCCAAGCCCAAAAAAGGGAAAATCGTGTGGCTGCCGCGCATCACGGGGACGATAGCCGGAATGCTGCCGGACCTCGCCCCCTCTGGCAAGCATCGTAGGGTCACCCGGTTGGGTGTTTTTGCGTACCATCAACCACCCGCTAGAAGCCGCTGGAACTTTGCCTCGTCAATCACTGGGACACCGAGCTCCTTCGCCTTGTCGAGCTTGGACCCGGCCTCCTCACCCGCCAGCACGTAACTCGTCTTTTTGCTCACGCTGCCGCTTACCTTGCCTCCGGCCGCAAGGATCTTCTGCTCCGCCTCCTCGCGCTTCATTGTCGGCAAGGTGCCCGTGAGCACAAAGGTCTGTCCGGTGAACACGCCCTTGGCCGCTACCGTGCCTTGCGGGTCAATGCCGAGCTGCCGCAGCTTCCCGAGCAGCCGGCGGCCCGGAACGCTGGCAAAAAATTCCAGCGTGCTGGCCGCCACGACGGGCCCGATGTCAGCCGGGACCCCGGCGAGCGGGCCGGCGTCGAGCGCCGCGATTTCGGCATCCAGGCGCGCGCACAATTCCTTCCGCCGCACGCGATCGTCCTCGGACTTCGCGGGATTTCGCCGCGACGCGGGCGCCTCCCACTCGCGCTGCTCCACCAGCTTCGCCTTTTCCACGACGGCGCGCAGGAGCGGAGAATCCGCCACGTCCGCCAGCGTGCGGTGACGCCGACCCAGTTCCCGCGCCGTCGCCTCGCCCACATCCGGCACGCTCAGCGCGTAGAGCCACCGCTCGAGCGGCAGGTTCCGCGCGGCGTCGCGTGCACCAACGATCTTGGTGGCATTCTTTTCGCCAAAAACCCTCGGCTCCTCGGCGGTGCCAAGATTCAGCGTCGCGAGCGTGGCGAGCGGCACGTCGTAGATGTCGGGCGGATCCTGGACATGGCCCAGTTCGACAAGCTTGGCCGCCACGACCCCGCCAACGCCATCGATCGCCAGCGCGCGCCGGCTGCAGAAAAATCCCAACCGCCCGGCCCGCTGCGCCTCGCAATCGTAATTCAGGCACTTCCACGCCGCGCCCTCCGCGTCCTCGTCCGCGACTGCCACCCGCGCGATCTTTGCACCGCACACGGGACACTTGCCGCCAACCGTGGCAAACAGGTCGAACTCTTTCGCGCCGCGCGGACGCTCGGCGGGAAACGACTGCAGCACAGCCGGGATGACCTCGCCCGCTTTCTCGATTTCCACGAGGTCGCCCACCCGGATGTCCTTGCGGCGGATCTCGTCCTCGTTGTGCAGCGTCGCGCGGCTGATCGTGCTGCCGGCGAGCACCACCGGCTCGAGCTCGGCCACCGGGCTGAGGATGCCGGTCTTGCCGACTTGGATCGTGATGCCCTTCAAGCGCGTGCGTGCGGTTTCCGGCTTGAATTTGTACGCAATCGCCCAGCGCGGCGCCTTGTCGGTCGTGCCGGCGTCGCGTTGCTGGTCGCGGTTGTCCAATTTCACGACCGCGCCGTCCGTGCCGTATGCAAATTCGTGACGCAGCCGGTCCAGCTCGCCGACCGCCTGCCACGCCTCGTCGATGCCTCGCACGGTCCAGTACCTTTCCACGACGGGCAGGCCCCAAGCTTTCAATTTTTTCTGCAGATCCGACTGCGATTCGACCACCTCGGGTTCGCAATATCCGAGGCTGTAGAGGACGATTTCAAGTTTGCGGCGCGCCACCTCCCCAGAATCCAGTTGCTTGATTGTACCCGCCGCGAGATTGCGCGGATTCGCATAGAGTTCCTCCCCCGCGGCCGCGCGCTCGGCATTGATCCGCTCGAATTCCGCCGCGGTGAGGTAGATCTCTCCGCGAATCTCGACCACTTTCGGCGCCGCACCGCGCAGCTTCAACGGCAGCGTGCGGATGGTTCGCGCATTCGCTGTGATGTCGTCGCCCCGGTCGCCTTTCCCGCGGGTCACCGCCCGCACGAACTCGCCGTCCTCGTACGTCAGGCTGACCGCCAGGCCGTCGATTTTCGGTTCCACCGTGTAACGCAGGTCGTCGGTCCCGAGCAACCGTGCCAGCCGGGCATGAAAGCCCCGGAACTCCTCTTCGTTGTAGGTGTTGTCGAGGCTGAGCATGCGCTGGCGGTGCGCGACTTCCTTGAATCCCTGGACCCGGTCATCGCCCACGCGCTGGGTCGGCGAATCGGCCGCCGCGAACTGCGGAAATTTCTGCTCCAAGTCCGCCAGTTCGCGCTTGGCGACATCGTATTCGAAATCCGATAGCTCGGGTTTGGCCTGCTTGTAATAAAGCTCGTCCGCGCGCGTCACCTGCGCGCGCAGGTCGGCGATGCGCTGCTTGGCTTTGGCCGGAGTCATCGCGCCAATGGAAGCCCAAATCCCGGGAGCGGAAAGAAAAATGACGCGTAGCGCCGGCGTCCCGCCCGCACCGAACGAATCCAGCCGGGACGCCGGCGCGACGGGACACAAAAAAAGCCGCCCCGCATGCGCGGGGACGGCTTGAGTGTTGACCCGAAGGACCGGGTTACGGGGCGTACGTGATCGTGCGAACGCCGGCGACGCCGGCGATCGTGATCGCGATACCCTGCGTGTAGGCCGCCGGATAGGTCTCGTTCGCGACGAGGTTCAGCGCCTTCACGTAGTTCGACGTGCCGATCAGGTTATTGATCGAGACGGTCGACACACCCTGCTCCAGGTAGTACTGGTCAGCGGCCGCCGACAGCTGGCGGGCGTTGTTCAGCACGGTTTTGTCCTGGGAGGCCGAGCGGACCTTCTGGAACGCCGGGATCGCCATCGCGGCCAGGAGGCCGATGATGACCACGACGATCATGATTTCAACAAGGGTAAAGCCCTTGGTCTGGTTCGTATGTTTCATGGATTATGCTTCGCTTATTATTATGATAAATCGTGCCCGGATAAGTGAGCACTTGAGGAAAGTAAACCGGGGTTTCCCCGATCCAGCAATTCCACCTGCTCTGTCTACGTATTCTCACCGGATGGCTGGTGCGGAAGCTAATTCATTTCTCACCAAGATCTTATGCAATGGACGTAAAAACGGTGTAAGCACTTAATCCGGCTTCGCCCCGTCCCGCATCCACGCCGCGATGACCGCCCGTTCCTCATCGGTGATCTGGGTGGCATTCCCAAGCGGCATGATGCGCGTCACGACCACCTGCTGGTACACGCGCTGCGCATTTTTCAGGATATCGTCCGGTGTGTGGAGCAGCACGCCGGCTTGGGGCGCAGTGATGCCGGGAAACGTCGGTGCGGGCGAGTGACAGGCGACGCAACGCTGCCCGATAATGCCGCGCACGCGGGCAAAATTCACCACGCCCGTCACCCGGGGTAGTGGCGCGAGGCGTGGCAGCGTCCACCAACCGACGAAGGCCAGCAGGGCCGCCCCCGCGAGCGGATAATGCCACGCGTAGATGCCTTTGTGCCGCAGATTGAAAAAATGCCGGATCAGCACGCCAGCGGCGCAGATCAGGGTCAGCACCGCCCAATTTTGCGGGTGGCTGTAGGTCGCCGCGTAGTGGTGGCTGATCATGATGAACACCACCGGCAGCGTGAAATAATTGTTGTGCACACTCCGCTGCTTGGCCCGCTGGCCATCCACCGCGTTCGGCACTTCTCCGGCCCGCATCGCTTTCACCATTCGCTTCTGCCCGGGGATGATGATGAAAAACACATTTCCCGCCATGATCGTGCCGATGCATGCGCCCACCTCGAGAAAGGCTGCGCGCCCCCCGAGGCAATGCGCCAGACCCCAAGCCAGGCCCACCAGCAGTCCGAAGACGACCACGCCCAGCGCGGCATCGTTTCGACCAAGCGGTGAGCGGCAGAGCAGGTCGTAGACCACCCATGAAATCACAAGGCCCCCCCCGCCGAGCGCGACCGCCTGGCCCGCGCTGAGGGTGGCAACATTATGGTCCACCATCATCGTCCCCGCGCGGATCCAGTACACGAGGATGAGCAGCGCCGTGCCACTCAGCCACGTGGTGTAGGCCTCCCATTTGAACCAGTGCAGCTTCTCCGGCAGCGTCGCCGGCGCGACGAGGTACTTCTGCGGATTGTAGAATCCGCCACCGTGGACCGCCCAGAGTTCGCCCCCTACCCCCTTCCGGGCGGCATCGGAACCGGGCGCGGGCGGCTCCAGGCTGCGATCGAGCCAGATGAAATAAAAGGAAGACCCGATCCACGCGATGCCGGCGATGACATGGAGCCAGCGCACGAGCAGACTGAGGAAATCAAGCCACGCGGCATCCATGGAGCGGGCGCGTCAGTATCGAACCTTGTTCTCGAGCGCGGCCCAGGCGCGAAAAGTCTCGAGGGCCTTTTCCCGCAACAGCGGCGACATTTTCACGGAGCGTTCCGCCAGCGGGAGCGGGATTTGCTCATAGATGAAGTTGTCGTCGAAGCCGATCGCCGCGGCATCCTCGCGGGTGTTGCCGTAATACACGGTCGGGATACGCGCCCAATAAATCGCCGCCAGGCACATCGGGCACGGCTCGCAGCTGGTGTACAACTCGCAATCCGCCAGCTGGAAGGTCTGCAGCGACGAACACGCGTCGCGGATCGCGGTGATTTCGGCATGGGCGGTCGGGTCATTGGTGGAGGTGACGCGGTTGCTGCCCCGACCGACGATTTCCCCGCGGCGCACGATGACACACCCAAACGGTCCCCCGCGCCCGGCGCGCAGGTCGGCATCAGCGAGTTTGATCGCGGCTTCCATGAAGTTCTCCGGGTTCATGCGAGGCGGAATTAGAAACAGCCCTGCGCCGGAGGCGAGCCAGATGACGGCTCGCCCGGAATTCGAGGTGGCACTACGGGAGGGATGCGGCTTAATTCCCGCACCTCATGAGTTCCTCCCCGGTGATTGGCGGCCTCGAGATTCGGGGCCCGGTGAACGAGCGTCAGGCCGCGATCCTTACCCCTTCCGCCTGCGCCTTCGTCGCCGAGTTGGCCCGGAAGTTTGGTCCGCGCCGCCGGGAACTGCTGGCCGCCCGCGAAACGCGGCAACAAGCGATCGATGCGGGCCAGCTGCCTGATTTTCTGCCGGAAACCGCGTCCATTCGCGGCGGTGCGTGGCAGGTCGCTCCCATTCCACCCGATCTGCTCGACCGGCGCACCGAAATCACGGGACCGGTGGACCGCAAGATGGCGATCAACGCCCTCAACTCCGCGGCGCAGTGCTGGATGGCGGACTTCGAGGACGCCAATTCGCCGACGTGGGAAAACGTCATCGATGGCCAGGTGAATCTCTACGACGCGGTGCGCCGCACGATCACGTACACAAGTCCGGAGGGCAAAGCCTACGCCTTGAAGGAAAGGAGCGCGGTCATGATCGTCCGCCCGCGCGGGTGGCATCTCGAGGAAAAACATGTGCTCCTCGACGGTGCGCGACTGTCCGGCTCGCTCTTCGATTGGGGCCTGCATTTTTTCCACAACGCGCAGGAACTCGTTAAGCGCGGCTCCGGACCGTACTATTACCTGCCGAAGATGGAGAGCCACCTGGAGGCGCGCCTCTGGAATGACGTCTTCCTTCACGCGCAAGCCGCCGTCGGTCTGCCGCGCGGCACGATTCGCGCCACGGTCCTCATTGAAACCATCACCGCGGCGTTCGAGGCGGAGGAAATCCTGTACGAGTTGCGCGAGCACGCTTCCGGGCTCAATGCCGGCCGCTGGGATTACATGTTCAGCATGGTGAAAAAGCTGCGTAACCGGCCCGGCTACCTGTTTCCCGACCGCACGCTCATCACGATGGACGTGCCCTTCCTCCGCGCCTACGTCACGCATCTCATCAACGTCTGTCACCGCCATCGCGCGTACGCGATGGGCGGCATGGCGGCGCAGATCCCGATCCGCGACGACCCGGCCGCCAATGCTGCCGCCCTCGCCAAGGTTCGCGCGGACAAGGAGCGCGAGGTCCGCGCCGGCCACGATGGCACATGGGTCGCGCACCCGGGCCTCGTCCAAACCGCGCTCGATGCGTTTGGGCAACACATGCAGGGGCCCAATCAGCTCCACGTCATTCACCCTGGCCAGGTCACGGCCGCGGATCTCCTCGCCCCGCTGCACGGTCCCATCACGGAGGCCGGTGTCCGCTGGAACCTGCACGTCGGCGTCCGCTACCTCGAGGCCTGGCTCGGCGGCTCCGGCGCGGAACCGATCCACCATCTGATGGAGGACCTGGCCACCGCCGAGATTTCCCGTTCGCAACTTTGGCAGTGGCTGAAGTTTCAGGCGAAACTCGACGACGGGCGGCCGGTCACGGCAACGCTGTATGACGAATTGTTGCCCAAGGAGCTCGCCGCCATCCGCGCCGAGTACGGCGCTGAGCGCTACGACAGCGGACATTTTCCCGCCGCGATCGATCTGTTCATGCGCATGTCGAAGAGCCGGGACTTCGACGAATTCCTCTCCGTGCAAGCGTACGAGCTGCTGCCGTAATTGATCGCGATGCCGTCACTCGCTGAGCTCAACTCCGCCAGTCGCGACGCCTTTACCGCGGCACTGGGACACTTGTTTGAGCACTCGCCGTGGGTCGTGGCAGAAACCTGGCCCCGCCGCCCGTTCGCGTCAGGTGACGCCCTCCACACCGCCCTCTGCAACACGATGCGCGCGGGCACGCCGGAAAAGCAGTTCGCCCTCATTCGCGCGCATCCGGATCTCGCGGGGCGCCTCGCCCAGCAGAGGAAGCTCACGGCCGAGTCGAACCGCGAGCAGGCCAGCGCCGGGCTCGATCGACTCACGGACGCCGAGTTGGCCGAATTCACGCGGCTCAATGAGGCCTACAAGGCCAGGTTCGGATTCCCGTTTGTCATCTGCGCCCGTCTCAATGCCAAGGCCGCCATCCTTACCGCCATGAAGTCCCGCCTGCCCCACGAACCGGCCGTCGAATTTTCCACCGCGCTGAGCGAAATCGAGAAAATCGCCCAGCTCCGACTCCAAGATACCCTGAAGCCGTAGCCTACGGAATCCGCGGATCACGGAGGACAAGGCTCACTTTTCAGTGTATTCCAAGTATTCCGTGGGCAACATTCCTCCCATGCCCGGCAAACTCAGCACCCACGTCCTGGACCTCACCACCGGCAAGCCCGCGGCCGGAATGCGCATCGAGCTCTGGCACCTCGATGGGAAACATGTGCTGCTCAAGGCGGCCACGACCAACGTCGACGGCCGCACGGATGCGCCGCTGCTTGACGCCGCCGCGATGGCCGTAGGCAGCTACGAGCTGCTGTTTTTTGTGAAGGACTATTTTGTGACGCACCACAAGGACAGCCTCTTCCTCGACCGCGTGCCCGTTCGCTTTGCGATCACGGACGCCGCGGGGAGCTACCACGTCCCGCTGCTGGTGACGCCCTGGGCTTACCAGACTTATCGCGGAAGCTGAGCGCATGCCTGGCGATGTCTCCAAGCTGGTCGGGATGTTGCACTCGCTCGGGCGGGTCACCGACGAGCCCGGTCAGTTGACGCGTACGTTCCTTTCGCCGGGAATGAAGAAAGCGAACGCCCTCGTCGCCGGTTGGATGAAAGGGGCTGGACTCACGGTCCGCGTCGACTCAGTGGGCAACCTCATTGGCCGTTTGCCTGCGGAAAACCCAAAAGCGCCAACGCTCATCCTCGGCTCGCATCTCGACACTGTTCGCAACGCAGGTCGCTACGACGGACCACTCGGAGTGCTCCTGCCGATCGTGGCCCTCGCCACACTGCGCCGGCGTCGCGTGCGGCTGCCATTTCATGTCGAGGTCGTGGGGTTCTCCGAGGAAGAAGGCGTGCGCTTCAGCAGCGCTTACCTCGGCAGCCAGGGTTACATCGGGCGGCTGCCCGCCCAAGTACTCGAGCTCCGCGATGCCGCCGGCGTCACCGCCGGCCAGGTGCTCGCGAAGTTCAACGGCGGAAGATTTTCGCCGCCGAAACCAAGCTACGCGCGAAGCGAACTGCTGGGCTACGTGGAGGTGCACATTGAACAGGGGCCCGTGCTGGAGGCGCGGCGACTCGCAGTCGGGGTCGTTGCCGCGATCGCGGGGCAAAGTCGCTTTCAACTCACTTGGACCGGACACGCTGGACATGCGGGAACGACCCCGATGACGCTGCGCCGCGATGCCTTGGCGGGAGCCGCGGAATTTGTGCTCGGAGCCGAGGCGATCGCTCGCCGGACGAAGGGGCTCGTCGCCACCGTCGGCGTCATCTCGGTCCCGTCCGGAGCGGGTAATGTGATTCCGGCGCAAGTTCAGCACACGCTGGACGTGCGTCACGCCGATGACCGGGTGCGTCGCCGCGCGCTGTTTGCTCTCGGCCGGCTGGCGACGGCCATTGCGCGCCGGCGTGGTTTGACGCGGCGATGGCAGCGGACGCAGGAAAACGCGGCTGTCGCTTGTTCGCCCGCTCTCACCGCCCGACTCGCCCGTAGCGTCAAATCCGTGCAGGGCCGCAGCGTGGCGCTCGTCAGCGGCGCGGGGCATGACGCGGTCGTGATGTCTGCACTCACAGAAGTCGCGATGTTGTTTGTCCGCTGTCGCGGCGGCCTGAGCCATCACCCGGAGGAGTATGTGTCCCCGGCGGACCTCGGCGCGGCGCTGGAGGTGCTGACGAATTTCCTGGAGCACTTGCCCGCGGAAGCCGGGTCCAACCGGCGATCATGAGCAGCCAGTTGGACCTGATCGTGCGCGGCGGAAACGTCGTGACCCCGGCAGGTGTCAGTCGCAAGGACGTCGGCATCCAAGCCGGCCGCTTCGTCCGCATCGCCCCGCACCTGACGGAAAATGCCGCGCAGGAAATCGACGCCACCGGGTTGCAGGTTTTTCCCGGCATCCTGGACGCGCATGTGCACTTCAACGAACCCGGGCGCACCGAATGGGAAGGCCTCGCCACCGGTTCCGCGGCGCTGGCCGCGGGCGGAGGCACGTGGTTCTGCGACATGCCGCTGAATTCCACCCCGCCGGTGCTCGACGCGCCCAGTTTCGAGGCGAAGACGAAACTCGCGGCGGAAAAATCCGTCACGGACTTTTCGCTTTGGGGCGGACTGGTGCCGGAAAACCTCGACCGGCTGCCCGAACTGGCCGCCGCGGGAGCGCTCGGCGTGAAGGCGTTCATGTGCGGCAGCGGGATCGAGGATTTTCACAGCATCATCGACGCCGCGACGCTGCGACGCGGCATGCAGCGAGCCGCCGCCTGTGGTTTGCTGGTGGCCGTGCATGCCGAGGATGAAGCGATGGCGGAAAGCCTGGTGGAAAAAGCCCGCGCCCGCGGCGCCACGGATGTGCAATCGTGGCTCGAAACGCGCCCGGTCGAAGTCGAACTCGCGGCGATCGGCCGCGCGGTGGAACTCGCCGGTGAGACGCACTGCGCGCTGCACGTCGTTCACGTGAGTTCGCCGGAGGGTCTGGAGCTAATCGCCGGGGCCCGGCGCCGAGGAGTCAATGTCAGCGCCGAAACGTGCCCGCATTATTTGCTGTTGAACGAAGAGGACACGCTGAGGCTGGGCGCCGTGGCGAAGTGCGCCCCACCCCTGCGCAGCGAAGAGCGTCGGCAGGGGCTGTGGCAGGCGGCGATCAACGGACTCGTCCACACCATCGGGTCCGATCACTCACCCGCTCCACCGGAAATGAAACAGTCCCAGGACTTCTTCTCCATTTGGGGCGGAATCTCCGGTGTGCAGCACGCGTTTCCCCTCCTGATCAGCGAGGCGCTGACCGAGTTGCCGTCCACGCGGGCGTTGCCCTGGCTGGCCGGATTGTTGGCCGCCAATGTCGCGCGCCGCTTCCGTTTGCCCGGCAAGGGCGCGATCGCGGAAGGACGCGATGCGGATTTTTCGCTCCTCGATCTGCGAAAGGAAATCCGGTTGTCCAACGCCGCGCTTTTGTACCGGCACAAGCAGGGGCCGTACGACGGCCGGCGCTGCCACTGCCAGGTGCGGCAAACGTGGGTGCGGGGTCGCCGCATCTGGCATGACGGCAGCATTGCGCCGCACGCGCCGCGTGGCCACCTTCTCCAGCCGACTTCCTGATCCCATGGCCCACCCCTCCAGCCAGACCCGCGCGCACGTCGGAGTTCGCCACGCGCTGCTCACCCCGGGCAATCACGTGAACAGCACCGTTCCCGGCATCACGGGCGCCACCGTGATCGTGCTGATCAACGAGGCCCTTGGAGCCAGGTTCGCGCAGCTGCTCGTTACCTTTCACGCCGAGGGACGCGCCGCGCTGCCCTCGAGCAGCGTACAGACGTTCGGGTATGTCATGAACGGCGGAGCCACCGTCGCGATCGGGGCCACGAAGAAGAAGCTGGGCGCGGGTGGGTATTTTTTCGTGCCCGCTGGGAAAACTTGGACGCTGACGCAACCGCAGGCGGGTACCCAGGTCACGCTGTTCCAGAAAAAGTACGTGCGCCTCGCGGGCGTCGCTGCCCCCAAGCCGATTTTTGGCGACGCGGCCAAGGTCGAGGGCAAACCGTTCCTGGGTGATCCGATGGCCAACCTGCAGGTGCTTTTGCCCGACGAATTGGCGTTCGACATGGCCGTGAACGTTTTCACGTACCAGCCGGGCGGTCACCTCCCCTTTGTGGAGATCCACGTGATGGAACACGGGCTGATCATGCTGGACGGCGGCGGCGATTACCGGCTCGAGGACGCCTGGTATCCGGTGGAAAAAGGCGACGTGATCTGGATGGGACCGTACTGCCCGCAGTGGTTTGTTGCGAAGGGCAGCACTCCCGCTTCCTATCTCTACTATAAAGACGTCAACCGAGCTCCCCTCTGATGCCGCGGCTGCCCCGGAGACGCAGTTCAGTTTCACGCTGAACGGTCGGCCGGTGCAGGTGGCTGGAGTGTCGCCGACAACCACGTTGCTCCACTGGCTGCGCGCGACGGGGCGGACGGGGAGCAAATGCGGCTGCGACGAAGGCGACTGCGGCGCCTGCACCGTTGCCATCGTCGACCGGGACGCTGCGGGAAAGCCGACATACCGGGCGATCAACAGCTGCATCGCGCTCATGCCGATGTTCGCCGGACGCGAGGTGGTTACCGTCGAGGGACTCGCCCGTTGCGGTCCGGACAAATGTCAATTGCACCCCGTGCAAGCCGCGATGGTCGAACATTACGGCTCGCAGTGCGGCTACTGCACACCCGGCTTCGTGGTCTCGATGTTCGAGGCTTACTACCGCGATGGCTGCCAACAGCCGGAACAGGTCAGCGACCAGCTCTGCGGCAATCTCTGCCGCTGCACGGGCTACCGGCCAATCCGCGACGCAGCCGTCGCCGCCCTCGCTCAGCGTCCGCCGGCAGCGGACGACGAATTTGCCCGGCGCCTTTCCGCCGCGGTCGCCTCCCCCGGTGCGCTGAGTTACAGCGCAGGTACGGCCCGTTTCTTTCGTCCGACATCGCTCCCCGAGCTGTTTGGCCTGCTGGCGAAACATCCGGACGCCCGGCTCGTGGCCGGGGCGACGGAGATCGGCGTGGAGCTGAACAAGAAGTTCAAGGCGTTTCCGCTGCTCGTCTCGACCGAGGGCGTTCCCGAGCTGACCCGCATCACTTCGACGCCCGAGGCGTGGCGGATCGGCGGAGCCGCCACGCTGACGAACATCGAGGAGACGCTGGGCAATGAGTTTCCTTCGCTTGCGAAGATGCTGCGCGTCTTCGCCGCCCGCCAAATCCGCAATCGCGCCACGCTCGGCGGCAATCTCGCCACGGCCTCCCCCATCGGCGACAGCGCGCCCGTGCTGCTGACCCTCGACGCCAGTGTCGCCCTCACGTCGGCCAAGTCGGAGCGCACCGTGCCACTCACTGATTTTTTTACCGGCTATCGCCAGACCGTCCTCCAGCCGGGCGAAATTATCCGTGAAATCGTCGTGCCGCGCAGTGGCCCGGCCAAGGGGCTGGCGCGGCGAGCGGATCTTCTCAAGGTGTCGAAGCGCCGCGAACTCGACATCAGCATCGTGGCCGGCGCGTTTTGCGTGGATCTCGACGCCGCGGGTGTGGTCCGGCGCGCGCGGATCGCGTACGGCGGTGTGTCGGCCAAGTCGATGCGTGCCCTCGCCGCCGAAACCGCGCTCGTCGGAAAGTCACTGGGCGAACCCTCGGTGGCGGCCAAGCTCCGCGAAACCTTCCAGCCGATCGACGATGCGCGCGGTGGCGCAGAGTATCGGCGGGGCTTGATTGTCAGCCTGTGGGAAAAATTTGTCTCCGGCGAACAGAGCTCGGCCCAGGATCTCGCCCTCGGGTTTACCGGCGCCCCGAAATGGACGCTCGAAGATTCCTCGCGGGCCCTCACTCATGAAAGCGCAGTGGGCCACGTCACGGGCCGGGCAGTGTACGTCGACGATGCCGCGCAGCACCGGCGAATGCTGGAAATGTGGCCGGTGATGGCGCCGCACGCCCGGGCGAAAATCCTTCGCCGCGACACCACCAAGGCCCGACAGGCGCCAGGCGTGGTGACGGTGCTGCTGGCCGAGGACATTCCTGGCGAAAACAACACCGGCCCCGTCCGGCACGACGAGCCGCTGCTTGCGGACCGTGAGATCCTTTTTCACGGCCAGATGGTAGCGATGGTCGTCGGCGAATCACAGGCTGCCTGCCGCGCGGCCGCCGCGTGGGTCGAGGTCGAATACGAACCGCTGCCCGCGATTATCGGGCTGCCGGCCGCAATGCAGCAGGACAGTTATCACACCGAACCGCACACCATCTCCCGGGGCGATTGCGCGGCCGCGCTCGCCGCGGCGCCGGCAAAGCTCGAGGGCGAATTCGAGTTTGGCGGCCAGGAGCATTTTTACCTCGAAACCCACGCGGCGTGGGCCGAGGCGGGCGAGGACGGAAGCGTGGCCGTGCATTCCTCGACGCAGCATCCGTCTGAGATCCAGACGATCGTCGCGGACGTGCTGCACGTGGCGCGACACAAGGTGGTCGTGCAATCGCCCCGCATGGGCGGCGGATTCGGCGGCAAAGAGACGCAGGGCAATGCGTTTGCCGCGCTGGTGGCGCTCGCGGCGGTGGTGACGGGCCGGCCAGTTCGCATCCAACTCGATCGTGACATCGACATGACGCTGACGGGCAAGCGGCATCCGTTTCACGCGAAGTATTCCGTCGGCCACGACCAGGAAGGCCGCTTGCTCGCCGCGCAGGTGTCACTCGTGTCGGACGGTGGCTGGTCGCTGGATTTGTCGACCGCGATCAACGACCGGGCGCTTTTCCATCTCGACAATGCCTACTTCATCCCCGCGGTGGATTTTCGCGGCCGCGTGGCGAAGACCAATGTGACGTCGCACACGGCGTTCCGCGGATTTGGCGGACCCCAGGGCATGCTCGTCATCGAGGAAATTCTCGATCGCATCGCCCGCCGGCTGGGTCTGCCGCCCGAGGTCGTCCGCGAGCGGAATCTTTACCGCGGTACCGGTGAGTCCAACCGGACGCATTACCTCGAGGACCTGGGCGATAATCGAATCCAGGAAATCTGGTCGCAGGTCCTGGCGAAGGCGAAATTCGCGGAGCGCCGCAACGATGTCATGGCGTGGAATCGGGCCCATCCCCACATAAAACGCGGACTGGCGATTACGCCGGTAAAATTCGGCATCAGTTTTACTCTGACGCATTACAACCAGGCTGGCGCGTACGTCGTGATCTATACCGACGGCAGTGTGCAGGTGAACCATGGCGGCACGGAAATGGGCCAGGGCCTGCACACGAAGATGGTCGGCGTCGCGATGCGCGAGCTGGGTTTGCCGGCAGCGGCCATCCGGCTGATGCCGACAAGTACGGACAAGGTGCCCAACACGTCCGCCACCGCCGCATCAAGCGGAGCCGATCTCAACGGCATGGCCGTGGCCGCCGCCTGCATGACCCTGCGCGAACGGCTGACTGTCGTGGCGGCGACGTTGCTCAAAATCTCTCCGGACCAGGTGGAATTCTCGGCGGGCCGGGTGAGCGAACGTGCGCGGCCGGAGAACCACGTGCCTTTCGCCAAGGTTTGCAGCCAGGCGTACCACGATCGCGTTAGCCTCGCCGCGACGGGTTATTACAAGACTCCGGGAATCGAATGGAATTGGGCGACGTCGTCGGGCCGGCCCTTCCATTATTTTGCCTATGGCGCCGCGGTCGCGGAGGTCGAAGTCGACGGATTCAACGGGATGCACCGGATCCGGCGCGTGGACATCGTCCACGACGTGGGCGATTCCCTGAATCCCGGCGTGGATCGTGGTCAGATCGAGGGCGGCTTCGTGCAAGGCGTGGGCTGGCTGACGCGCGAGGAACTTAAATGGGATGCCCAGGGCCGGTTGCTCACGCACAGCGCGAGCACATATCAGATTCCCGCCTTCAGTGACGCGCCCGCGGAATTCAACGTGACGCTGTATCCCAAGGCCACGCAGGCGAACACGATTCACGGCAGCAAGGCCGTGGGGGAACCGCCCCTCATGCTCGCGTTTTCCGTCCGCGAGGCGATCCGCGACGCGATTGCGTCATTCGGTGCCCCCGGGGGCGAGGTCCGTCTGGCCTCGCCGGCGACGGGCGAGGCCATCTTCGCGGCGATTCAGACGCGGCTGAAGAAATAGCCGCGGTCAATCTCCGGCGGCACGGACCGGTTTCGCCTGCGCGTCGCGCTGAGCTTGGAGCCGGTCACGCTCCGACAGGAGTTGCGCCACAATGCTCAATGCAATTTCCCGTGGTTCATCCGAGCCGAACGGGAGCCCGACAGGACAGAAAAACTGCGCCGCGCGAGACGGATCGAGGCCGTTCGCCACCAATTCGCCGCGAAGGATTCTTGCCTTCGATTCGCTGCCGATGACTCCGACATAAGGAAAATCCCGTTTCCCCAGCGCGCGTTGGAGCACCGGGCGATCCGACGCATGACCGCGCGTCAGGCACAGCAGGAACGCGTGATCCGGGATCTGCGACACGAGCGTCTCGGGGACGTCGGCCTGGATGTAACGGGCGTTCGGAAAACGCGGCAGCCGATCGAGCCATTCGCGCCGCGGGTCCACCACGGTGAGCTGGCAGTTGAGCGGCGCGAGCACGGGAATCAACGCCTGCACGACGTGCCCCGCGCCAAAAATCCAGATCGGCCACGCTGTGCCCGTCCCGCCGGCGGGATGGGGTTCAAAATAGAGTTTTACCGAACCGCCACAGGTCATGCCCACATCGGTCTTGAGCGTCCACGTTTCGAAGCGCGGGGTCGCTGATTTCGCCGCCAGCAAGGATTGCGCGAGCGCCACGGCCTTGGCCTCGACTTTCCCTCCGCCCACCGTGCCCGCATGCAACCCCGCGTCGGTCACGAGCATCTTCGCGCCCGTTTCCTGCGGCGTGCTCCCCACCGCGTCGGCCAGCACCACCAGCACGACGCCCGTGCCGCCGGCCTCCAACTGGAGCAGCTGCTCGTAGAGTGAGACGCCCGACATGCCCCGATGCTGCTTCCCGCGTGAATGCAGGCAAGCGCGCACTCCCGCCGGTCTCGAAATGGCTAGAAACGATGCCGCGTCGTGAAATGGACCGATAGCGGTTTCTCGAGGTACATGATCGTGTTTCCGGTGTAGTCGGGATCGATGACGATCCAGTTGTGCTGGTTGGTCGCGTTGTCGACGTTGACCTGGAAATCCCACGCCTTGGTGGAGTACACGAAAGTGCAGTCGATCTTGTACTGCTCCGGGATGTGCAGCGTCCGCTCCGCGTTCGCCGCCTGTCGACTGGTGAACTGCGGGCCAATCGCCACCGAAAACCCGGAATCAAGCCGCCAGAAAAGGCGCGCGTTTGCCATGAAGTTCGGGGTTCCGGCGTAGCGCCGCCGGTACGGTACGCTCGTCAGCCCGCCCGAGGGCGCCGTGTAGCTGCCGTCGGGTTGCAGCCGGTAGAAGTCAGCGTTGTTCTGGAACACCGCGGCGCTGCCTTCGCGAAACACGTCTTGGTAGGTCAGGTTCGCGATGACACTGAAGTTGCGGCTTTGCTGGTAGACGGATTCGAATTCGATGCCGTCCGCGATGCGGCTGGAGATATGCCCGAACCGGTCCGGGTCGGCCCGAACCTGGTGATAACCCGCGAGCGCCCCGTAGAGTTTGTTGTCGAGCGTCACGAACTTCCAACCGATCTCGAATAGCGTGGCTTCCGACTTGAGCGCCGCGCGCAAGGCCGCCTCGGTGCCGGTGGCGATGATGACGCCGCCGAAATTCTGGCTGCCGAGCGTGGCGTTCACGTCGTTGTACGTCACGTAGACGGAGCTGGAATCCGACAACCGGTAAACCGTGCTGAGGAAGTACGAGCCATCATTCACAGTCGTGCTCACATTGTAGATCTGGCCGCTGGGATGGTACGTGCCGGGGGATCCGAATCCGCCGAGATCGATGAAATCCGGACTGCGGTCGTCGCAATGGATGAAATCCATCCGCAGCCCCACCACGAACGAGAGTCGCGACGTCACTTTGACATCGTGCTGATAAAACGCCGCGTAATCGCCGATCGTTGAGTCCTGGTTGCCGCCGTAGTTGCCATAGCCGACGTCCGAGCCGAAGCGCGTGTCGCCAGGCACGCCAAACACGTAGATGTTTGCGGCCGCATTCGACCACGTCGCCGACGGCTGGGTGAGATCCTGCAGGTTATCCTGTTCCGCGAAGAAAGACTGGTACGCGATCAGTCGCTCTTGTTTGAGGTCGATACCGCCAATGACGCTGTTGCCTACCCCGCCCGTCTCGAAGGCCGTGTGGTACTCGGTCCGATTCTGGACGTTCCAGTCGGTTTTGACCTTCTCGGAATAAAGCACTGCCGGCTGATATTTGTCCGAGGTCCGCGTTTCGAGGTACGTGAGATTTTGCAGGGAAGTTTCCGTGCCTAGTTCCTTCGTGAAAATGAACTGGGTCTGCCCGCGGTCAGCGTGCGCCACATCGTCGGTTCCGACCAGTGAATGAAAGGCGTCGATGTGCGTCATCACGGGGTGCGCAATCGTGTAGGTTTTCGTCGCCGAATTGTAGCTTGCCGAGCCGCCCAGATACGTGCCGCCGTCGAGCAACGCCTGCGTGATCCGGTTGATGCCGGAGACTTCGCCGTAAGTTTGTCGATACCATTGCCCCCACCATTCGAGCCTCGCCCCCGGGCTGAAGCGGTGGATCCACGACACGTAGATGTCCTGCGTGTCGTCCTTGGTGTTTTGGTAGTACGTGTCACCAGCTCGCCCAAGATACGAAACGCGCATGGCGTTGTTCGCGTCGACCGGCCCCCCGGAGTCGACCTGCCACTCGAGGTTCGAAAAACTGCGATCCGCCGTGACGCCGCCGTAGCTCAATGAAACTTCCGTCCGGTTGCCCTCGAAACTCGGCATCTTGGTCACGAAGTTCGTGTAGCCGGCGGCACCGTTGCTCTGCGGCCCATAGACGGCTGATCCGGGACCTTTCACGATATCGATCGCCTCCACGCCGTTGAAACTCGGCATGACGCTGTCCCGGCTGAATTTCGCGCGTTGCCCGTTGAAATAGAGTTCCGCGAGATCTCCGCGCACCATGGGCGTCGTCGCCAGCCCGTAGCGCGCCGCTGTGTACACTCCCGGGGAAAACTGGCTGAAGTCGGTGACCGAGGTGATTCGCACCTGCTCGAGCAGCTCCTTGCTGATGGCGGAAACCGAGCGCGGGGTGTCGAGCACGCTCCGGGCGTCACCCATCACGCTCGAGACGGGCCGCACGGTCGGCATGATCTGGTCCTCGATGGCCAAGCCGTTGACCAGGAATCTGTCCAAAACGTGGACCCCGCTTACTGGCGTTTCCGCATCGCCTGACTGGCCAAACACTGTTCCGGGCAGCCTGCTTCCAAGCAGCGCCATGCAGAAGGCGAGGCGGCGAAAAGGGGAAGGGGTCATGATGATGGAGCGCGGAAAAAACAAAGGTTGAACAGGTCGTTCTCCCAAGCGCCAGCCCATCAATAAATATGTCGCGCAAAGGGAGGCGCTACGTAGGTTCCGACATGATAGCCCGCATTAACTCCTGGTGGCCAACAGGTTCTGGTCCGGAAAGACGGGCAAATTTGTAAGGATCACTACTTATCCACCGCCAAAGATATCGCCAATAGCGGTGCGGCGTGGTGAAGTCAGGGCGTCTAACGGCGTCTGCACATGCATTCCTCCTAACCTATAACCCAGTATAAAAATAATCCTACCTATGAAAAATATGCACAAGTCCAAGGGCTTCACCCTTGTTGAAATCATGATCGTCGTGGTCATCATCGGCCTCCTGGCCGCGATGGCGATCCCGGCGTTCCAGAAGGTCCGCTCGGCCTCCCAGGACAAAACCGTGCTGAACAACGCCCGCCAGCTGTCGGCGGCCGCTGACCAGTACTACCTGGAGCAGGGTGTGTCGACCGTCTCGATCAATAACCTGATCGGCACGTCGAACTACGTGAAGGCGCTGAACCTCGTCGCGAACGAGACCTATCCGGCGGCCTACACGCAGGGTATCGCGATCACGATCGCCGGCGTCGCCGGCGTTCGCACGATCACGTACGCCCCGTAATCCGGTCCTTCCGGTCAATCCTTCAAGCCGTTCCTGCATCCGCGGGAACGGCTTTTTTGTCGTCAAACCCCGACGTACTCCGGGGAAAATGGTCGGGCTGGTGAGATTCGAACTCACGACCTCTTGCACCCCATGCAAGCGCGCTACCAGGCTACGCTACAGCCCGAACAAGGAGGGGTCACAAAGCGCCATGCCCTGCCGTGAGGCAAGTGGAATTTCGCAGGTGGGATTGACCGGATCAGCTGGTCCGAAACCCCGTTGAACGTCAGGGGTCGCGACCAGGCGGAAGTTCCATGACGCTGACGCCGATGCTTTTCGCCTGGGTTTGCCGAAGAACGTCCACGGCACGAACCACCTCGCCGTATTTCGACCCAGCGCGCACGTAAACCCCAATGGCGGAGACGTTCTTTTCCTTAAGAATGCCGTTGAGCAACGGCACTACTTGGTCGCTCGGAATCGGACTTTTTTCGTACGAAATGAGCGGACCGTCTACGACAACCACGACGATCTGATTGGAGCCGATCGGAGGAGGTAGCTTGCCCGGATACGTGAGGGAGACTTGGGCATGATCACGATTGTCCTGGGCCAAAAGGAGCGAGCAGCAACTCGCGAAAAGAAACGCAAACAAGGTTCGTTTTTTCATAAGACTCGGGTGCGAATTCTGGAATACCGAAGATGACGGGCTTGCTCAATGACGTTGTTTTTGAGCCCACACTTCTGCGTCGGCCACCCGACAATGAATTCTTCCCAATCTTGGGAAAGGCCCCTCCCGAACGCGGACGGTTATATGCACGATTTGGAGGATCCTATTCGTCTCTAAAAGTTTATTACTTTCCACAAGAACATGTTATAAAAGACCAAAACACTTGGCATGGCGCGTGCAAATACCCCGGCATCAATCCAATCAACATGAAGACCTCACTTAAGATCATCGCTCTCGTCCTCGCCGTCGGGTATCCCGTTGCGGCTTTCGCCCAGTTCGCGGGTGCTTCCATTCCCGCCGTGGCCAACGCCCAGAACGTCGCCGTCGTGTCGACCGTCCTGCTCGTCGCGCTCATGCTCATTCGCGATTACTCGCGGCCAACCGTGAGTCTCGTGCGGAAGGCCCCTGTCATCGCGCCGCCGGCCGCTTGCTTCGCGCGCCGCGCAGATCGCCTCGCCGCTTGACTCAGACGGCACCGGGCCCGTCCCATTGCCCATGGCCCCTCCGGAGTCATCCGCCCGCATCCTCGTAGCCGACGACCAGCCCGATGTCCTTGAGGCCCTGCGCCTCCTGCTCAAGTGCGAGGGTTTCCAGACCGAAACCGTCAAATCCCCTGGCGCCGTCCTGAAGGCGGTCGAAACGCGCGAGTTCGCCCTCGCGCTGATTGACCTCAACTACGCCCGCGACACCACCAGCGGCCAGGAAGGCCTGGAGCTGCTGAAGAAACTCCAGGCGCTCGATTCCACCCTGCCGGTTGTCGTGATGACCGCTTGGGCGAGCGTGGATGTCGCCGTCGAGGCCATGCGCCGTGGCGCAAAGGATTTCGTCACGAAACCCTGGGACAACCCCCGCCTGCTCGCGATCGTCCGGAACCAGATTGCCCTCGGCAGCGCCGTTCGCGCCTACAAGCGACTCGAGGAGGAAAACCAGCTCCTCCGCGGCAAGGGCGGCCCCACCCTCATCGCGCAATCCGCCGCGATGCGACCCGTGCTCGAGGTCATCTCCCGCGTCGGCCCATCGGACGCGAATGTGCTGATTACGGGAGAAAACGGCACCGGCAAGGGCGTCGTCGCCCAAGCCCTGCACGCCGTCTCCGTCCGCGCCGGCAAGCCCTTCATTTCGGTGAACATGGGAGGCCTGCCCGAGGGCGTCTTTGAGAGCGAACTCTTTGGCCACGTGCGCGGCGCGTTCACCGACGCCAAGAGCGATCGCGCCGGGCGCTTCGAACTCGCTGACGGCGGCACGCTGTTCATGGACGAAATTGGCAACATCCCGATGAGCCAGCAGGCCAAACTGCTGCGCACCATCGAGACCGGCGAGTTTGAGCGCGTCGGCTCGTCGCGCGTCTGCCACGCGAGCGTCCGGCTGATTTCCGCGACCAACTCCGACCTTCCCGCCGAGGTGGCCGCCGGCAAATTCCGCCAGGACCTCCTCTTCCGCCTCACTTTCCAGCACATTGGGATCCTAAGCTTAGAATTCCACGTGGACAAGTTGTCGCG
>JADMIO011475770.1_pt1 | contig 59029 bp, 89 predicted proteins | sample 8958161 | NCBI WGS metagenome assembly JADMIO01 (sample SAMN16585339, study PRJNA669376) | soil metagenome | isolation source: Crop rotation soil | place: USA: Cullars Rotation, Alabama | collected 2011 | reverse complement strand
CGCGACAACTTGTCCACGTGGAATTCTAAGCTTAGGATCCCAATGTGCTGGAAAGCGCGTCGCCAGCAATGGGGCCTGACGACCGGGGGGTATGGGGGGCCGATGCTATCCAATTGGCTCGCTGGACGGTCCTGGACCTCATGCAGACCACTCAGCGCAATGGAATGGTCAAGCTCCTGGCTGCCAAAACGGTCCTGTCCCGTGACTATCTAGAGCATTTGACGGATGACGATCTTCTGGCCGAGGTCGAGCGACGGGCCGCGCTCCGCTCCGGGAATCCCCCCGCTCGTCTCCTGCCTGCTCCTGCCTCTATTCCCAGCGAATTCCCTGAGGGCGACTCATGAACCTTCCTGCCATTTGGTGCGCTCTCGTGGGCCATCGGTTCACGGATTACACAACGTGGCATGACCGGCCGGATCCGTCCACATTCCGGAGCCAGACCGTGGGCAAATGCGGGCGCTGCAGGCAATTGGTGGGCGCGCATGAGCCTGGGCATTTACCTGGGCCGCCGCGTTGTCCTGGCCAAGTGCACGAATTGCGCTGCCTACGCGAGCAGGGCCATCGAGACCCCTGCTCATTTCCGGATATGGACCCACCCGGTGGCGCATGAGCATTCTGCGATGGTTCCTGGCCGGGCTCCGAGCTGGGCTCTGTGGGCAGGGTATCACTCTGGCGCGCTACGTACCGCCCCCTGATCACGCCCGCTGTCCAATGTACTGGGGTACGCATGAGTTGCGGTGCTTGCTCCGTGCCGATCACACGGAGCGATGCCGGTTCCCGGGTGATGTCGGATGGTGACTGAATTGGCCAGGCTCCGGACCATGCTCCGGGACGTGGACTGGCTGCGGGACAGCGTCGAATGCCCGTCATGTTGCGGTCTCCTGCGGGAGGCCTGGGACGATATCGAGGGGCGATGGATTCCCGGGCCTGGGCACGAGCCTGGGTGTCGCCTGGTAGCGGTCCTGGGGAATGACGAACCGTGACGCTGGACGATGCGGCGGCGGCGCTGAGGGCGGCTCGGGATCGAGCCCGGCAACCATTTCGCCTGGAGTCGGTCCTGTTTGGGCCGCAGCTGGCATTTGCCCGGGATCCGGCCTCGTTCGCCACTGCGGTGTGTAGCCGGCGCGCTGGTAAGAGCGTGGGCGTGGCTGCGTGGCTGGAGGAGGGCCCGCTCGTGAAGCCTGGTGCGCCGTCGCTCTACCTCACGAAAACGCGTGGATCGGCCAAGCGAATTATCTGGGGCACGCTGCTGGATTTGAATCGCCGATACAGCCTGGGATTTGCGCCTAACGAGGCTGACCTAATCTTGAAGCTGGGAGGGAAGGGCGCCGTTTACCTGGCTGGCATCGATAACAAGGCGGAGATCGAGAAGATCCGCGGTACGGGTTGGGGACGGGTGGCGATCGACGAGGCGCAGGTGCTGCCCGAGTACATCCAGGAATTGGTTGAAGACGTGCTCATGCCGTCGCTCATGGACCATGACGGCCAGATCCGGATGATCGGGACGCCCCCGCCAGTGCCCGTGGGCTATTTCGCTGCAGCGACGCGGTCTGACAGCTGGAAGCACCATGGGTGGACGGTCTGGGACAACCCGTACATTCCCGATGCGCAAGCGAAACTGGCTGAGGTCCTGAAGATCCGCGGAATCAGCATTGATGACCCGTCGATTAGGCGGGAATGGTTCGGTGAGTGGACCTTTGACCTGAACAGTCTGGTGTTCCGGTACGACGCTGCTCGGAACCACTACGAGGAATTGCCCAAGGACCTCACTGGAACGTGGTGGTACTGCATCGGGATTGACGTCGGGTTTGACGATTCGGACGCGATAGCGGTGTTGGCATGGAACGATCACGACCCGCGGACGTGGCTGAAGGCGGAGAAGGTGCAGGCGAAGCAGGACATCACGTCCCTGGCCAATTCCGTGCGGGCTATTTGGGAGGACCTGGGGAAGGAGCGGGTCCGATCGATTGTGATGGATACGGGTGGGATCGGGAAGAAGGTAGCTGAGGAGCTTTCGGCGCGGCATCGGATCCCGGTGGCGGCAGCGCAGAAGGCGGAGAAGCAGGTGCACATTGAGTTGCTGAACGATGCGCTTCGGACTGGGCGGCTCATGGCGAAGTCAACGGGGCGATTTGCGCACGACGCGATGTTGGTGGAATGGGACAAGGACAAGAGCACGCCTGATAAGCGGGTGGTGTCGGACAAGTTTCACTCTGACATTGCGGACGCGGTGCTGTACGCGTTCAGGGAATCGCTGGCCTGGACGAGCGTGGTGCCGGTGAAGCCGTACGAGGTGGGGTCGAAGGAATGGATTAGGCAGCAAGAGCGGCAAATGTTCGAGCGTGCTCAGCGAGAGGTGCAGGACCGGAAGCGGGATAAGACGGGCGATGCCTGGGGCGTGGGCGAATTCGATTTCGGCGGGGGCATCGAATGGTGAGGAAGCCATGAGCCTGGACGCGGGCATATCGGCGAGTAACTCATGAAGACAATGGGGCGCATTTAGCCCTTGGATGGGGAGGGATCTCTCGATTCAGGGGGGTTGAAAATGCCCAAAAGGCTGAAGAATCGTAAGTCATTTTCGGAGTTGGTGCGGCTCGCGGCGCCTGCCGGGTTCGTCCCGGTCAATCGTCTGGGTGAGACGGTGGAAAAGTCCAAGGATGATTCGTGGAAGTTTGACGGCTGGGTTGCTCAGCAGCTGGAGGATAGGGACGTATCCACGACAGTGTTTGGGGGACTCGCTGCCTGGCTGCCAGCCCAGACCACGACGTCGACATCGCCGGCATGGGGTCTCAACTATGAGCAGACCTTGGAGGCCCAGGCCAGGCAGCGAGTGAGGCAAGCGCGCGAGGCGATCCAGGCGCGGCGGGTCAGCGAGAAGAAGAGCAAGGAGGCGTACCTTGCAACCATCGAAGCGAAAATGGCAGAGGCAGAGAGGCGGCTCGAGGACAGCCTCTGGTTGCCCGATCAGCTGATCGTTTCTCCTCCGATGTTGAAGGCCATCATGCGTTCCCAGGTTGAAGATGGGCCGGGGATCAAGGATCTGAAGTTGAAGAAGCCCGGCCCGGATTTCTCTGGCTGGGTGGACGAGTACGATTTGCTGCCGGACGAAGCGTGATGACGATTAAGAGGCTGCTGATCGTGTCGGCAATAGGGATCGTAGTGGGCTGGGGGATGGTGGGCCTGGGCCTCTATGGTCTTTATCTATTTGCGCGTGGCCAGGGATGGGTGCACTGAGTGCCGATCTATGGCTTTCAGTGCCCGGACTGCGGTGCTCGCCGTGACGCGCTCCGGAGCGTTGAGGAGCGTGACGGGCTGACATCCTGTGGAGACTGTGGGGCGGCAATGAATCGGCTCCCGGGAGCATCGGCGATGGCGTTCAAGACGCGTGGTGGGGTTACGTACAATTGGACGCTCACGAACCGGACGCACAACAATTACAAGAAGCCGAAGAGTATTGGTAAGGGGCACGGGCTCGGTGGCCGGCGAAAGAATCCGACGATTCGCAGGCATGGCAATGACCTGTATTCAGTGGATATCAAGAAATGAGCACTGAAGAGAGCAGGCTGGAGATTCATCGTTTCGTGCATTCCAATGGAACGGAGTGGGGATACGTTTGGTACGCCTGTCCGCAGTGGGTGGATAGGCGAATCGTGAAGGCGCTGGAGTGTCTCTGCGCCGAGTTGGATCGCGGCGAGCAGAATTCGCGGTCTGAGGAGGCGGAGGTGTGACGGTGGGTGAGTGCATGGGGATGGTAGAGGCGCTGGCCCCGGTCTGTCGGAAGCATGGGATCAAGCGGGTCGCTGTTTCTGCGGACGGGGTCGAGATGGAGTTTGAGGCACCCACCAGTCAGGTATCGGAGGACGTCATGGCGAAGTTTGCCCAGCAGCTCGAGCAGAGCATGCCCTCTGAGGAGGAGATTCTGTATCACTCAGCGCCCGGGATGCCGATGCGGGCAGAGGAGGGAGAGGCGTAAGTCATGGCAATCAAGCGGGTTGAGAAGGGGGAAACCAAAGGCAGTGGTCGTCTCGGAGACATGTCCGAGAAGGGCAAGACCCGAGAGAAGGGGCCCCCGATCAATTCGCGATGGTGGACGCTGAAGGAGGGGGAGATCCCGGCGTCGATCAAGTCGATCATCGAGAACATCCGCCGTAACCAGTCCAGTTTCGAGCAGCAGCGGCAGATTTGCGCACGGCTCTATGGCGGGATGATTCCAGGGTCTGCATTCGGTGCCAGCTACGATCGGATGCAGACGATACACCCGTCATTGACGGGTAGGCTCACCTACAACGTCATGGCTATTGTGACGGATACGTTGGTGAGCAAGATTACCAAAAACAAGGTGCGGCCGATGTTCCTGACGCAGGGCGGGGATTATCGGCAGCAGCGGCGTGCCAAAAAGCTGACTCAGTTTGCGGATGGCATGGCCTACGAATGCAGGATGGACGAGAAGGGGCCGGATGGCTTTAGGGACGCCCTGATTTTGAACGATGGGATTCTGCATGTGTACGAGGATCCCAATACGAAACGGGTGGTGACCGAGCGGGTAATGCCCTCAGAGCTGTACGTAGACGAGGTGGATGGGTTCTATGGGCAGCCGACGCAGATGCACCGGGTGAAAAACGTCGACAAGCAGCGCCTGATCGAGGCCTTTCCCGAGCACGCCGACGCGATCAGGGGTTGTCACATCACGAGCCGTGACGAGCTCGGGGGTACGTACCAGTACGTGGCAGATTCCGTGGCGGTGGCAGAGTCATGGCATTTGCCGAGCGGATGGGACGCGGATGGGAATCCAACGGATGACGGGGCGCATGCGATCGTAATCGACAACGCGGTACTGCTCCGTGAGTCGTACAAGAAAAAGCGGTTTCCCTTCGCCATCTACCGATGGAAGCCGGCCATCTACGGGTGGCACGGAATCAGTTTGGCCCAGGAGCTGATCGGGTCACAGGTGGAGATGAATCACCTGTTGATCATGTTCCAGCGCGCTTTCCGGCTCATGGCTGCATTCCGGATTGCCGTTGAGAACGGGACGGTGCCGGACCAGCATTTTCAGGACAAGATCGGGACGATTCTGCACGTGCCGAAGGGCTCGATGGTGCCGCAGTTCCTGACGCCACCGGCCTTGAATGAGCAGTATTTCGAGCATTTTGACCGAATCAAGGCGCGTGCCTTCGAGGTGGCGCGGCTGTCGCAGCTCTCCGCGGTGGGGCAGAAGCCTGCAGGGCTCGACTCTGGTGAGGCGCAGCGCGTCTATCACGACATTGAGAGCGAGGGGTTTCAGTACGCTGGCCAGCAGTACGAGGCCTGGCACCTGGACGTGACTTCGCTGCAGATCGATGTGGTCCGGGACATCTTCGAACGTGAAGGTGGGTACGAGCTCCGGGCGCCGGTCTCGGCTTCGAGTATGCCGGGTGCGCGGTTTCTGCGAACGATTGACTGGAAGAATGTCCGGTTGGATGAGGACGAGTACATCCTGAAATGCTACCCGGTTTCGTCTCTGCCTTCGACGCCCGAGGGCAAGCTCGCGACCATTCAGGATCTCATCAAGGCTGGGTTTGTCGACGCGCAGATGGGGCAAAAGCTGCTCGATTTCCCGGATCTGCAGCAGGTGCAGACGATGATGGGCGCGGCCGAGGACTGGATCATGTCGTGCCTCGACGAAATTGTAGAGGCGGGTCGTGCTCGAGCTCCGGATCCATTCATGAACCTGGCCATGGCTGAGAAGCTGGGCATTCAGGAATACTCGCTCGGCGCGGCCAACGGCATGGAAGAGCGGAAGCTCGAGCTTCTCCGCGGCTGGATTGGGGAAGTGCAGCGGCTGAAGAATATGGCAGCGTCTGCAGCGATGCCGCCGGTGGGCGCGGGAGGGCCGCCCCCTGGCGGAGGTTTGCAGCCCGGCCAGGGTGTGCCGAGTCCGGCGCCGCAGTCACAGCTCATGCCGCCGGCTGGAACGCAGATGGCGGCATGAGCTGATTCCACGAAGACAATGTCCTAATTCAATGCGTGAGAAAGACCATGACCGAAGAGACGACGATGCCTGTCCCGGAATATTCAGATCCTAGACCGATGGCGGAGGCGGTAGTTGCTGTGACGGCCAGGCGGCTCAAGGACGCGGAGGCGACTGTCGTTCGGCAGCGGGCGCTACTCCGGGAGATTCAATGGAATGGGCCAACGGTAGTCCACGTCATGCGCCGGGTTGGCACGTGCCCGGCTTGCAAGTCTATCCTGACACACGATGCGCAATGCCCGCTGGATGCGGAGATCAAGGAAGAGGGAGAATAATCTATGCCCCTGAGCGGCAATATCAGTGTGAAGAGCTCCAACGGGACCGCGAACGGATCGGCGGGGGCCCCCCTGCCGTACTCACCGAGCCGGGGTGACGCCAATGGTCCCGCGGCGCCGACTGCACCGATTCCAGGGTTGCCGCAGGCTGTGGCGCCGATGCCGGCTCCAGCGCCCGCTCCGGCTGCGCAGAGCCAAGAGCCTGCGGGGGAGACCGAGGCCCAGCGCGAACAGTGGAGAGCGGAAGCGGCTGCCCGTGCATACCAGAAGGATCGCGCGGCGCGGCAGCGGCTCGAGGCTGCTCGGGCACTCGAGGCCAGAGTGAAGGGAGAGGCCGAGGCGCTGGCTAAGAGAGAGGCCGCGCTGAAGGCTCAGGAAGAGCAGCGGACAGTGTGGCGGCAGAACCCCACGGAGCTCCTGCGCGCGCATGGCTTCAACCCGGAGGCGGCTCTGCAGTTTATGCTGAACGGGCAGCAGCTTACCCCAGAGCAAAAGTTGGCAGCTACGGTGGATGCTCGGCTCGCAGAGGCAGAGCGCCGGACGCAGGAAGAGCTGAATCGGATCCGGGACGAAGAGGCCCGCAGGGAGCTCTCGCGGCAGGAGCAGTCGAAGAAGGCAGAAGAGGAATTCCGTGCCAAAGAAGCGGAATTCGCCGTGGCAGAGTTTAAGCAGGAGATCGCCGATTTCCTGGAGGCTGATCCGGGCTACAAGATCGTGACGCGTCTGGCAGGCGCTCGAGGCGTGGACGCCATCTTTGATGCGATCGATGAAGAGTTTCGGAACACGGGGAAGCGGATCACGACCAAGCAGGCGGCCGACAAGGTCCGTGGCCAACTCATCCAGCAGGCGCAGGAGGTCATCGCAGACCAGGAGGTGGCTGAGCAGCTCGGGGTGGCTCTCCGGTCAGGGCAGCCGGCAGCTCCAGGGCGGGCGCCTCCACCGCGCACGCTGACGAACAGTCTCGGCCCGGCTTCGAATCAGGGGCAGGTGCAGCGGCCGGAGACGGACGCGGAGAAGCGGGCGCGCGTGACGGCACAGATCGAGGCGCTCCGCCGACAGGGGCGTGTGTGAACGCCAGGGCCGCCAGGAAGAGAGGCAGGCCAGTGAAGTTGTCCGTGCCAGAAGAGCCGGAGGTGCGGACGGTCGACGACCCGCGCGCGAAGTTACGCCGAGAGGCCTTTGAGGCGGGTCTCGGGGCGCAAGGCTCAGACTGGTGGGCCGAGCTGGCACCTCTCCGGCCTGCGGAGCGCGTGCTTGTGAAGAAGGCAATCGAAGGTGACAGAGAATTGAAAAACCAAGAGAGATCGAAGGCTGCTCGCCTCTGAGCGGGGCCTAATTCCATTACATTGAAGGCACCGCGATCAGCATTGAAGGCGTGAGCCGAAGCAACCTCGAGCATCACGCGCCCCAGCAGTAGAAAAGGGGCGCACTGAAGCGACCGCGAAAAGGCTTCTTTTCCCGATTCGCCAACGTGTGCGGCCTGGCCGCGCGTAACGCTAGAGGTTTGCGCAATGTCTACTTTCCCGAGTTATACATTTCCTGACGCGTCTGGCATTTCGAATGCCACGGCGCTGCAGTTCATCCTGAAGGAGTATTACGGGCCGCAGCAGGTCAAGGTGATGGTCTATCGCCGCAATAAGTGGCTGGCGATGGTGCACAAGGAAGAGGACTGGGCCGGCGAGATTGTGCCGATCCCGATCGTGTACGGCAACCCCCAGGGTGCGTCGCGCACGTTCAGCAACGCTCTCGCGCAGATCACTGCGTCCGCCGGCAAGAAGTTTTTCATGCCGTGGACCCAGGACTATGCGGTGGTGACCATCACCAACCTGGTCCAGCTGGCTTCGCGCAACGATTCGGGTGCCTTTTTGAAGGCGATCCAGCGCGAAATGAACGGCGGCATGAAGACGGCGGAGAATCGGTGGGCCGGCGCGCTCTTCCGTTCGAGCACGGGCACCATCGGGTCGGGCACCATTTCGACTGGCGTCATCACGCTGGCGGATCCGCTCAGCGTGACCCAGTTCGAAGTTGGGCAGAAGCTCGAGGCCTCGGCTACGGATGGTGGTTCGGCGATCGGCTCGCCTAACTACGGTTACGTGATCGCGGTGGATCGCGGTCTCAGCACCGTGACTGTGTCTGCTACGGGCTACACGGGTTCGGCTGGCACTCCGACCTCGTGGACGGGCACGATGTTTTTCCGGGTCGCCGGCGACAATAACCTGTCGATCAACGGCCTCAAGGACTGGCTGCCGACCACTGCACCGACTGTGGGCGACGCCTTCAACGGCGTGGACCGTTCCGCGGATCCGACCCGTCTCGCCGGCATCCGGTGGAACGGCGCGGCGCAGTCGATCGAGGAGGCCATCATCGACGCGGCAGCCCTCATCGCCCGTGAAGATGGCAATCCGGAGTTGGCCATCACCAACCACACATCCTTCGCGGCCCTCGAGAAGGCTCTCGGGTCGAAGCGTGAGTATGTGAACTACGAGCACGACGATGTGCCGGGGATTGGGTTCTCCGGCATCCGGATCCATGGCGCCGATGAAGAAATCAACATCTTCGCCGATCGCTCGTGCCCCGGCCGTCTGCTCTACCTCCTGGACCCGGACAGCTGGACGCTGGGCAGCATGAAGCCGCTCCCGCACATCCTGACGGAGCTCGATGGCATGACGGAGCTGCGTGACCCGTCGAACGACGCCACGCAGATCCGCATCGGTGGGTACGGCATGCTGGTCTCGGATTCCCCGGGCCACAACGGTGTCGTGTCGCTGTCCAACTAGTCGGGCGGCCAAGGAAAGGAGCAACTCCAATGGCTAACCGACAAATGGATGTGGCATCCGCTCTTTCGTGAAAGAGCGATGCTTTATTGACCTCCGGGTCACGGTGGGTGCGGCGGGCGCGCTGACGCTCGATGCCGTCAACTCCATCGGCATTCTGTCGATCACGCGGAACAGCGCCGGTAACTGGACCATCCAGTTTGGCTACGCCGGCAACGTCAACGTGACCGAGACTTATACGCGCCTCCTGGGCATGTCGTGGCACTCCACCACGACTGCCGTGGGGGCGAACACTCCCTCGACCATCGAGCGGGTGGCGGTGGCGTCGAATGCGGTAAGCACCACCGGGCAGATTACGTTGCTGCTCACCGGTCCGACCGCTGCCGGGAACACGGCACAGGTGGCCACCGACCCGGCCAACGGCGAGATCTTCCACGTGGCATTCCAGCTCTGCAACTCGAACGCCGTCTAAGGAAGGCTCCTTCATGGGCACCAAGCCTTTACTCATGCAGGCGCTCTTCGGCGGCGGGAGGGTGGCCTCTGTGCATCAGGCGCTTTCGTCCGGTGGAACGGTCGGGGGAATCTACCCCCGGCCGCACACCGGCCCTCAGGGGCTGGCGGACGGCGGAGAAGTGGAGGACGGCTATCAGTGTACGCCTGAGGAAAAGCTCGCCGCCTACGAGCTCATGGACGCCCTGGGCGTGGGCATTGGTGGAGATGGGGAAAGGGCCGAAAAGGTGGCGCACGCCCTCAGGGCTTTTTTCCTGCTCGTTGATGCTGGGCCGCACAGTGAAGGTTCTTACGAGGATTAATGACCGCCTCGAGCGTCATTTCTTCCGATCCGGCATACTCCCAGGCCGGCGGGCCTCAAACGCTCGCCGGCCTCAGGAGTACCGTTCGGCAAGAATGCGATATCGAGAACGATCCTCACATCAGCAACGCTGAGCTGAATCGGTACATCAACGCCTCGCGCTACGAGCTCTATGGGCTGCTCGTGACGCGGTTCGAGGACTACTTTACGGCGACGGCCACCATCCCGCTGAACGGGACGGATCAGTCGTACCCGTTGCCGGACGGATTTCTCTACAATGACGCGCCAGCCTTCTTCAAGGGAGAGCTGGTGGAGCTCGTTCAGGGGCCGAATGCCACCCCAGTAAGCCCAGTCACGCTGCGTAAATTCAACCTGCCCGAAAAGAATCGGTACAATTTTCCCGGCTATCTGACCATCGGCGGCCCGATCTTCTATCCGCGGTATACGATCATCGGCGATAACATCCTGTTCACCCCTACGCCAGGCGGTGGCCTGCAGGTGCGGATCTGGTATGCGCCCAAGCTGACGCCTCTGATCGAGGACGAAGACGTTGCCAACGACTGGAATGGCTGGCTGGAGTACGTAATCATCGATTCCTGCATCAAAGCGCTCGGCAAACAGGAGCGAGATCCGTCACTTTTTGCGGCGCGGAAGCTGGAAATGAAGGAGCGGCTCGAGAGGGAGGCCCAGAATAGGCATATGGGCGAGCCGAATTCGGTAGCCGAGACCGAGTCAGTGGGCCCTTATGCTGGATGGTCGGGTGGGCCTTTTGGCGGCGGCTTCTGGTAGCCCATGAAGAAGCTCCCGCGAGTCCAGAGTGCGGCAAAGGACGCAGCCCAGGCTGCAAAAGACATCAATCAGCTACAGTCGGGAGCCTTCCCGGTCATCGAAGCGGCCTTCAAGCAGGTAGTGACAGCCGAATCCTTCACCGAAAACACCTCTGGAACCGTGTTGCAGGGCTATTTGGAGGTTTCAACGCCATTTGGCACCTATTGGCTGCCTCTCTACTCTGCGCCGACGTGAAAAATGCTCGTATACAGTACAGAGGGGCGCCAAGTCGTCGATTTCGGGCCCGGTAACACCGGTCTGTTGCCCACTTTTTCGGTTTACAAGGACCTGGACACGCTGGAAGACCTGATCCAGCCGGTTGTGTATGAAATTGATGGTGGATCGTACTATTTCGACGTCAATTTCCCGCTGTCGGACTCACCCACGACCTCCAGCGTTGTCCTGAAGGTCACTGCGGGTGGTGTGAGCCAGTCGCTGGTCGTCACTCCGCAGCCCGTGAACACAAATTCTGGTGAATTGCGGGAGGCCTTCGACCTGGGGGATGACGCCGCAGGTATCGATCCACAATTCGTCTACTATCGGGACCAGGCAACGCAGCTCGAGATCACGCCGCAGCCGGTGATCTCGGAGATCGGTGGGGGGCTGTATTATTTCCCGTATCAGTTTCCGATCGAGAGCTCGCCAACCACTGAAATCATAGATTTCATGGTAACGGCGCCGCTGGCCAATCCGTTGTCACTAACACCTGACTCGGGCTCGACGGCGGGGGGCACGTCGGTGACAATCACGGGCACGGACTTCCTGCCCGGTGCGACAGTGACCTTTGGAGGGGATGCTGCCGTGGTAGGCGTCATCACCTCGACAACGATCAGTGTGACGACTCCGGCCCATGATGAGGGCACAGTTGATGTGGTGGTGACAAACCCCGGAACAGCAGCTGCAACGCTTCCGGATGCCTTCTCCTATGAGTCAGCTCCTGCGGTGGACTGGAAGGCCCTCGTGCAGAGGCTCGGGGCCATCGGGGTTGTTGTTGGGACGGATGCGGCTGCGCTGACGACGACCGGAACGAGTTTCACCACAACGAACAGTATGCCCCCAGGAAGCTGGCGTGCGGTAGCTAGCAATTCCGCCGGTGGCATCATTATGGCCATCAGCGACGATGGAAAGTGTGTTACCACCGAAACCGATGGTGGGCACTGGACAAGTCAGGGCCTCTTGCCTGAGGGCCATTGGCGTGGGCTGACATTCGCCGCCAATATTGGCGTTGGCACATGGGTAGCGTGTGGCTCTGGCGTTGGCACGGCCTCGCCGTTCACCAGTCTCATTGCTACGTCTACCGACAACGGTCAAAACTGGACGCAGGAAACCCCTCCAGCTGACGGCTATGAATATAACGCCGCGGAGACTAATTTTCCGACCAGCGATATTCTCATCCTGGTGGGCAGCAAGATTTCCGATGGGTCTGGCGCGATCGCACGGTCGACCAATGCGACTGCATGGACCGATCTCTCTTCTGGCATCGCGCATCCTCTCGCGGCCGTAGTTTACGCGTCGGGAGGCACGGCGCGATGGACGGCTTTCGGCGCGAACGGATCCACCAGCGGCGTCTATTACAATACAACGTCGGCAGGAACGGTATGGAGTCTTACCGGAACCTTAGCGGGCCTGAGTCCCACCGGCGCGGGATACATCTCCGGCGTGGGTAGCATTAATGTCACCGGCACTGCTCTCGACGGCAATGCTACGACCGTGGCGTTCAAGAGCACGGACAATGGGCAGACCTTTTCCGCCAAAACCCTGCCGTCCGGGAAGTATCGTTGCGCGGTCGGCATCGTAACTGTGGACGTTTACGTAACGGCTGGCGATGCCGGAGTGATCAGCTACAGCATTGACGGTGGCGACACCTGGGCAGCGGCCAGCACCAGTCCTCCTGGCCCCGGGTATTGGACATACGCCACAAGCGTACCGTCTACATTCGAGACCTTTTCGGCCGGGGGCTGCTTTCATACAGGCCAAACCTTCTTTGCATGCGGGAGCGATGACGTCGGAAACGGCATGATCATCCGGACCACAAACGGGGGGCAAACATGGTCGGATATCACCCCAAGCGGACTGACCGGAAGCGTGCGAGTCCAGTCAATAGCGTCCGACGGAACGAACATCCTGGCGGTGGTTTATGACTTCAATATTAGCGCTGGTCGGCTGATCAGGTCTACTGACGGCGGCGGCACGTGGTCCAACATCTCGATGCCGTCCATTCCTAGCAGTGGAACGTGGAGCAATCTGCAGGAGATTGCCTATAACGGATCTGTGTGGTTTTCCGTTTTCGGATCCGCGCTCGATGGGCTCAACTATTACATGACGAGTACGGACTCTGTTAACTTCACGACACACGCCTATACGCTCGGCGGGGTGGATGTCGTGGGCGTCTGGCAGGGCGTTTCCAATGGCAGGTTTGTCAACATATACGAATCCCCCGACCCTTCGCGCAGAACGTTCAATTCGCCTGACGGCACGACCTGGAACGAAAACGATTCTGTGATTGTTGCCGATGCGCAGGTAGCCAACAATCAGTTCATGATCGACGGTAACAGCACCATTATTATGGTCGTTGGAACTGACGCCGCCGGCACGCAGGGTGTGAATTTTACGACATCAAATTTTGGCGCCCTGTGGGCCGCGGGGACGATTCCGACTAATGACGCCTGGAGGTTGGTAGGCTGGGACGGAGTCCGGTGGATCGCGATGGGCAATGGCAATGGTAGAACCGTTACATCTCCCGACGCAAATGGGGCGACCTGGTCCGAGGTTGATATTTCGGGGGACTTTGTCCAGGTCCTGATTTCCGATCGAGCTGGAAGGGCCGTCGTCCTGGGCACGGACGTGGGCGGAACAAACATAGCGAAATACCACACATAAAGGGGGCATTATGAAGGCTTATTTACTGCCCGAAGACGCATACAAGGCAATCCTCAGCTATCTCTACGGACGCCCTTACAACGAGGTCCACCAGGGCGTCCGTGTGCTTCAGGCGCTGACGGAAGCCCCGGCCGAGCTCGGCGTGAACCCGAATCCGACACCTGCTCTCGAGTCGAAGAAGGAGGAATAAATGGCTGCAAACCCCATCACGGCGTCCATGTCGATCGTGTTGCCCGTGCCGGGGCAGACGGAAGCTTTCGGCATCGCCCCTGCGGGCGAAAGCTGGATGGAGCTCCAGAACACGGGCTTCAACACGGTAGACCAGCATGACCACACAACGGGAAAGGGCCTGCCAATCCGTCCCGCCGGCATCATGATCGATGATGATTTGGACTTCGAGTCCAATAACGCCATCGGCCTCAGGGCAGTGCGGTTCGAGGGAATCGACCTCGGTGACCTGGGGGTTTCCGACATTGATGAGCTGGTCGTTTCGGACGGCGATCTGTATTACGTGGATGGTGACGGAACGCAGATCCAGATCACTGCGGATGGGGCGCTCGCCGGCACTCCTGGCTCGATCAGCGGGTTGGTGCCGCCGGCGTCGGCGTCGTACGCTTCGGGCCCCAAGCTATTCACGTTCAGCAGCTCATCGGGCTTCGTGGCTGGAATCGCTGCAGGGCCGCTGGTCCTCACGGATGCGAGCACCTCCGGCGGAAATGCAGCCACCATCAAGGTGCCGGCCGCGTTGGCGGCCAACTACCAGATCACGCTGCCCAGTGCCCTGCCAGTCTCCACGAAATTCCTGAATCTGAGCTCGGCTGGGGTAGTCGGGTTCTATGATGTCGACAATTCAACGCTCGAGATTTCTTCGAGCACAGTGCAGGTGAAGGACCTCGGGATCACCCGCCCCAAGCTGGCGGCAGTTGGGCAGCAGATTAGCAGCTCTTCTGGCAGCTTCCATACATCGTCTACAACGTTTGTAGATGTCACCAATCTCACCGTTACGATTACCACAACGGGTCGGCCGGTGAGGGTGGAGCTGCAGACGGTTCCTGGGAGTACGACTGACTCCGGTTACATCACATTCTTTTCCGGGTCCACAACAATGGCGGTGTCAGTCAAGGTCCTGAGGGGAGCCACGTCTGTTGGGCAATATTTTATGCGGTTCCCGGCCGGAGGGGACTCGGCATATTCCGTTGGGTGGATTTCCTATCTCGATACGCCTGCGGCGGGAACATATACTTATAAGGCCCAAATGAAGGTGGACGCCAATGACGCCACTATGACGTCAGCAGTGCTGGTGGCTTATGAGTTATGACCTGTCAGTAGTACAGGGCGGCCGAGGCTCCGTGCGGGTCGAAGACGCTGAGCGCGCAGTTGCACTGATCGAAGGTGTACTCGAAGTGCTCGGGCAGGGTCGGGCACACGCTGACGTCCTGCGCGCTGCTGACAGACAAGGTGCCAGTTCCGGCAGAGCCATCGCCGGGGGTGGGGGTGAGGGTGAGGTCGTAGGCGCAGGTCACGAGACCGTTGGGGGTCGACTCCTGGCCCTCCCAGTGCGCTCCCGAAGTGCCATTCCCGAGCTCGAGCATGCGCGTGGCGAGCAGTTCCGACTGGCAGCTGTTGGTCCACTGCCGCTGGAGCGTGCAAGTGGAATTACAGGTGCTCAGGGGGAACGTCATGCGGCACATTCCGACCTCCGGCGGCTGATCGGTCCCGCCGCAGGCGAGCAGGGCAGCGGCGAGGAGAGCGGCAATGACGCTGGTCACGGTCTTCATGGGGTTATCTCCGGGTTCAGGGCTTCTTGGGTTTCGACTTCATCCACTGGTCGAGGAGCTCTCGCAGGACAGCGCTTGCGTCGGATCTGCCGCCATCCTTCACGGCTCGACGCGTCGCCTCCTCCCGAAGCGCTCCATAGTGCTCGGGAAGAATCAGAAACATGACGCCCCTGAATCCTGAATTCGACATATCGGGATGATTGCACGTCTAGACGACTTACGCAAGTAGGCAAGCATGGCCCTGGTATCACAGACCATTCCGGTTCTCTTCCGGTCCCTGAACACAAAGACCGACAGCCGATCTTTGCTGGTCGGTGACCTGACGAGTCTGGTGAATGTGCGGCTGGACGAGTACCCCAAGCTGCGCAAGCGCTACGGCTATGACGCCCTGGTGGCGGCAGAGTCGGGGAGCTTGCTGGCGGCTTACAAGACCCAGCTATTTATTGGCACCGGCGCTGAGGCGGAGTCTTATCGCTCGAGCGGTGATCTGGTCGACAAGGGCGTCCTCGAATCTCTCTCCCTGTCGGTCCAGCCAGCGGTGCGCAATTCCTACACGCAGCAGGCGCCCGACATGGCAGTCCACGCCGCCGGACTGACGGTCTATGCTTATGAGTCGGTCGAGTCTGGCGCAACTGTGTCCCGATACACCATCTTCGATAGCGCCACACAGCAGCCGATTGTTGCGAACGCTCTCGTTGCGGCAGCGGCGTTGCAGCCGCGGCCCATCGCCCTGGGAAACTATGTAGCCATCATCTACTTTGACTCATCGCTGGGGCACTTGAAGTTTATTGCCATTCCAGTGGTGGACCCGATGAGTCCATCGGCGCCAGTGGATTTGGCAACCGACTCCGCCACGTCGCCACCCGTTTTTGACGTGGCCTTGATCTCGGGTACCGCATACCTGGCCTATGTAACAAACACTTCCAAAATTGCGGTCACCACCCTGTCGGCAACGCTGGTGGCCGGAGCCGTGGCCCAGCTGATTTCGGCTGCGCCGACTGCCTTGGCGATCTTTGGTGACAGCACACCTCATATTTGGGTCGCCTACTACGCTAGTGCGACACTGACCGCAGCGGCGTTCACGACAGCGCTGCTGCCCGCATTGGTGCCCACTACTGTGGACGCATCTCCGGGGACGATCCGAAACATCACCGGAATCGCGCCGGTGACCACTACTGCAACCATTTACTATGAGGCAAGCGCTGGCTCGCCGTATAACAATTTAGTTCGCACTGCGACGATAACGATTTCCGGCACCGTATCGGGGGTGGGCGTGCTGGTCCGCTCCGTAGGGCTGGCCTCGAAGCAGTTCTATTACCTCGACCGAATTCATGTGCTGGTTGCGCATGAGAGTGCCCTGCAAAGCACGTACTTCCTGCTCTCCGGCTCCACGGTGGTGGCGAAGATCGCACCTGGCGTGGGCGGCGGGCTGACGGCGAATGCGTCGCAACTGCCTCAGGTGTGCACGGTGGATACAGGCATTTTTTCGGCTGCCTGCCTCCAGGCGGACCAGCTGAGCTCGACAGGCGGGGATGTCTTTACCCAGGCTGGGGTGCAGGGGGTCACTTTTGACTTTACGGAGCCCCAGGTAGCACTGGAGCTGTCCGATGACCTGCACATCACGGGCGGTATCCTGTCCATGTACGACGGTGCCCAGGTTTGTGAGCATGGATTCAATCTCTACCCCGAAAATATGCAGTTTTCGGCCTCCGGCTCCGGCTCGTTTACCGGTTCCTATCAGGCATTTGCCATCTATGAGTGGATGGATAACTACGGGCTGATCCATCAGAGCGCTCCCTCGCCGGTAGTGACCACCACTGCCTCGAGCAATGCCACATTCAACTACACAATCCCGACGCTGCGGCTCACAAGCAAGATCACCCCTATCTCTATTGCGATTTACAGGACGTTGGCGAATCAGGAGAACTTCTTCCGGGTGACGTCAATTTCGGCGCCGCTCCTGAACAGCGCTACTGTAGACACCGTAAGCACTACCGATTCCGTTGCCGACGCTACGCTGTCGGGTAACGCGCAGCCATATACCAATCCCGACAATAATGCGTCAGAGGTGCCTAACCTCGCTGCACCGGCTCCTCGTCACATCAGCCGATATCGAAATCGCGCCGTGGTGATCCCGGCCGAAAGCCCGTTCCAGTGGGTGTTTTCCAAGGCGTTGGTGCCTGGCGTGCCGGTGGAATTCAACCCACAGCAGCTTTTTCAGGCGGTGGAGCAGGATGGCGGTCCGCTGACCTGCTCCATCGAAATGGACGATAAGCTGATCCTTTTCTCGGAGGATCGGGTCCGTTATGTCGTGGGAGACGGGCCTGCGCCCAACGGAACAAATAACGACTACGGAAATGCCTATCACATCCCGTCGGATGTTGGCTGTATAAACCCAAGATCTCTGGTTCTGATTCCTGCCGGGGTCATGTTCCAGTCAGCAAAGGGGATCTATCTCCTCGGGCGTGGTCTCGACGTTGGTTACATCGGAGCTCCGGTCGAGATTTACAATTCAGCCACGGTGACTGCCGCTCGTCTCGAGCCAAATAGCCGGAGGGTGATCTTCACCCTCGATACGGGGATCGCGCTGGCTTACGACTACCACGTAGGCAAGTGGGCGGTTTGGACCGCGCATGACGCTGCGGACGCGACTATCTTTGGTGGCCTGCTGACCTACCTGCGGCCTGACGGTACGGTGCTGCAGCAAACCCCTGGTGAGTACACCGACGACGGTCAGGCAATTCTCCAGTCCCTGGTTACGTCATGGCTGGCCTTCGCTGGCATTTCGGGCGTACAGCGGGTGTGGCGGTTCAATATTCGTGGTGACTACCGCAGCCCACACATCCTGAATGTCTCGGTGGCTGTGGATGACAATCCCGGAACCGTTCAGACAGAGCGCGTGGTGGCCGCGGACGTGATGGGTGATCAGCCGGTGGCTGACACGACCGTTGCAGATACCGACAATCCGGGTGGTGGCACATACCCGCCCTATGAATTCACTGTCAAGCTGGCCCGGCAGCGCTGCGCCAGTGTCCAGCTCACGATTCAAGAGCAGCAGACCGGGCCAGACTACGGCGAAGGTTTTTCTCTGTCCGCGGTCAGCTTCCTGGTGGGAACGGACAAGGGGCTGCACAAGGTTCCGGCGAACCGCTCCATCTAGGGGGGGCTTAAACACGGTAGTTTGTGAGGGATTTCGTACCAGAGGATCTGCCTGCAATCAATTCGTGGCATGAGGCGCATGGGCAAGGCCCGATGACAGGGGCCATGGTTCCGGAGCACGGAGCCATTGAGCCGAACATAGCCGCCGGATTCCTGTTTTGTACTGACGCACCTGGCGTTGCATACATGGATCTCTTTGTAACTAATCCCGAGGCGCCCCTGGTGGCGCGTCACTCGGCGGTCACTGCTCTCGCTGACTGGCTCGCCGGCAGGGCAGGAAGCCTTGGAATCAAGCATGTAATCGCCCTGACTCACTTGCGAGCAATGACCCGTATTGCCTCCCGTCTGGGGTTTCGGCAGGGAGGCCTCTATCGAGCCATGATTAGGGAGGTGTCGTAATGGGTCCATTGGTAGACCTGCTGGGTGGTGGGGCCAATTCGTTTCATGCGAATGCGCCTGTCAATAAGTGGACAGCCGACATGTCGCAGCTTCAGACCAACAATTATGCGCCTTACATGGGCGATGCCCTGGCGGCTAACCGAGGTATTCAGGAGCAGGAGGGCGCGCTAGCTTCCATGCTGTCGGCGCAGGCGGCGGGCGGTGGCCCGAACCCTGCTCTCGAGCAGCTCAAGCAGACCACCTCGCAAAATATTAACAATGCGGCTGGGCAGGTCGCTAGCCAGCGGGGAATTAACCCGGCCTTGGCGGCGCGCCTGGCTCTGGACGCGGGCGCAGGAGCCAACCAGCAGGCGGCTGGTCAGGCCGCCACGATGCGGGCACAGCAGCAGCTCGGTGCTCAACAGCAGTTAGCCTCTTTGCTGGGCCAGCAGGGGGCGCAGAATGCTGCCCAATTGAACACCGTTGGTGGTCTGCAGGGCCAGCAGAATCAGCAAAACATCGCCCTGCAGGGACTCGGCCAGCAGACGCAGGCTCAGAATGCAGGGCTCGAGCTCGGGGCCCAGCAGCTCAATGCCGGTGTTGCCTCTCAGAATACACAGGTGGGGCAGGGAATTCTGGGCGGTGTTCTGGGGGGCGCCGGGGCAGTCCTGGGCCTGGCGGGCGGCGGTCAGATCAGGGGATATGATGAGGGTGGAGACGTCGGGGCGCAGCCCGATGGCAGCTCGCCCCTGCATCTCTATATGCAAGGCCTGGACACGTCCTATTTGAAGCCGGCTGCTCCAAGCATTGGTCCTGGCCAGCTCCAAAAGCCGCCGGGATTCGAATTTGGATCGGGCTCAAATCCGCTGAGTAGCGGCATGCAGCTGTCGAGCCCAACGTTGGGAATCGGGCCGCAGCAGTTCGACCCTGCAGCGATCATGAGGGAGAAGACGGCCGCCGCTGACGCCAAGAGCGCTGCCTTGAAGAAGGTGGGGCAGGGCTTTAGCAACCTGGGACAAGGGGTTTCTCAGGATTCCACCGGGGCGTTCAACCGGTTTGCTGGCATGCGTCTCGCGGGCAGCATGTATGCCGATGGCGGATCTATCTTTGCCAACGACGGCAATGTCCCTGGTAAGGCTGAGGTAAGGGGCGACTCCGAAGAGAACGATAAGGTGCCGGCCATGCTGTCTCCCGGCGAGATTGTCATTCCTAGGAGCATCGCGCAGGCTCCCGATGCGCCGGCGAAGGCACACGACTTCGTTGCGCATCTGGTACAGCGCTCAGGGAGTGGATATGGGCGTGTACTCAAGGCCCGTGGCTATGCGGAAGGCGGCAGCGCGGAAAAGGAGCCGACCACTGCCGCACCTCCTGTTCAGCCGAAGGGCGAGGAGAGCAAGGCCGGTCAGTCTGTAGTGGACCGGATCCGGGCATGGATGGAGAGCCAGCATCGGCCTGCGATCAACAGAAATGAGAAGACCCTCCTCGACCAGGAGGACAGTCGCAACGCCAGGGACTACTCGGCCGGCGGAATCGTGGAGCCCAAGACGTCCACCGCTCGGGGGGTGGGCGGGGCCCGGCATCGTGGCCGAATCAAGAAGGCTGACAAGCCGGGCTTTGTGCCTCTCGAGGCTGACTAATGCACTTGGTTCATGAAGACGCTGGGGCGTTTCACCTGCTCCATCCCAGCGGGATGACTCTTCGCGTCCCCAAGAATTCCATCACTGAGGTCACACACCAGCGGATCCGAGGACTGCCTCGGTTGCCCAAGATTCCTGGTGTTCCCCACATGGCTGATGGCGGGGAGGCCGAGGCAATGCATCCAGCGCCTGAGGGGTTCATCGATCCGGCCACCAGGGAATACGTAGATCCCACGGCTCAGGAGAACCTGCCCACTGGTCAAGAGGGCCTGCCCGCCGAGGTCCATGCTCCACCGCCGGAGTCGGCGCTCTCTCAGCCGGATATCTTCGGCGTGGTGCGCGAGCCCGGTGTGTCTGCGGTGTCCGCTACAGGACAGGAGCCTTTGCAGAAAGGGCCGGCATTCTCCGCCGGCCAGCCATCGCCGATGCCGCAGCTGGCTGGGCCGCCCGAGCCGCCGGGTGGCGCCATGCCGCCAATGCCCGGCGGACCTGACTATAACTCTCTCGAGCGTCAGGTAAAGGCGGGAATCAAGCTTGGGTCTGAGGGCGCTGACCTGCAGGCGCGGGCTGCCATTCAGCAGGCAGCCGACATGACGACGCACTACCAGGACCTGATCAGCAAGGCGGATCAGATCGAAAAAAGCAGGCTGAGCCAGACCAGGGACGCCCAGGCGCAGATTGGTCAGCTCGAAAGCGACATTTCCAATACCAAGGTCGACCCAAGCCATTTCTGGAATAGCAAAAATACCGCATCAAAGGTATCGACGGGGCTGGGGCTCATCCTGGGCGGGATCGGGGCGGGTCTTACGGGAGGGCCGAATCTGGCGGCACAGTTTCTCCAGCGCAACATCGAGCGAGACCTCGAAGCGCAGCGGGCCGATCTGGGCAAGAAGGAAAACCTGCTCGGCTATATGTATAAGAAATACGGCAATATTCAGGATGCGTCCGCGGCCTCCCGCGCCTATCTGATGACGGTTATCGCCGGCCAGACCGGCCTCGCTGCGGCGCGCTCGGGAAACCTGCAGGCGCAAGCTGTCGCCGATATGGCAAAGTCCCAGCTCCTGCAAGGCGCCAACAATATTACTGCCTCTATTATTCAGGGGCGCGCCAACTACGAATGGCAAAAATATCAGATGGAATGGCAGCGGCGGATCATGTCTCAGGGCGCAAGCCCGCTCAGTGATCCAAACTACATCCGGTCCGGCGCGCATCCGCCGACGCTTACCGAGCCTTCGGCCAAGGGCATCGCCGAAATGCACAAGGACGACAATGAGCGCAAGGTGCCATTGCCGGAGATCGGCCCGAAGGCTTTTACGCATGCGGAGACACCGGAGCTCGCCAAGGAACTGCGGAGATCGCTGCCCGAGTATCTCTCCATGGAGCGCAACCTGGACGTTATTGAGAGGCTGGGCAAAAAGCACGCCTGGAACATCAATGCGCCATGGCCAACCGAGGATCAAAAAGCGTTCAACATCGCGACTGGTGCGACGAATCTCTCGCTGAACAGTTTGTTCAAGCAGCAGCGGTTCACGCCTGAGGAAAATTCCATTTATCAGCCCATGATGGCGAAGCCCCGTGACTTCCTCATGGGCACCGTTGGCCTGGCCAACATCAATGCCTTGCGTGCGCAGATTCAAAACAAGCGCATGGCCGATTATGAAGCCATGCAGTTACAGGTTCCTCCGCGCCCGCCCGAGCGCCCGGTGCAATAGATGGCTGAAACTGCTCCGTCATCTACTGCGCCGGGCGTTGCGGTTTTCAACCCGGAGGGCCAGCTCGTAGTCATTCCTGAGCTCAACCAAGCGGCGCTCATGAATGGGTATCGGGCGGCCACGCCCGAGGACGTCCACGACTTCCAGCAGGATCAGAAATACGGTGGATTTGGTCAGGGCCTCGCTGCGGCGGCGGAGGGGGCGGCGAGTGCTCTGACCTTCGGGATTTCGCCTAGGCTCGAGGTGGAGTCGGGGCTCACGACGCCTGAGGCCATCGCTGGCCGTCAGGAGGTCCATCCGATCGCCCATGGCGCCGGCACGATTCTGGGTGTCGCTGCGCCTCTGGTGGCTAGCCTGGGTGCTGCAGCCCCGGAGACAGCTGCGGCAGCCGCAGCGGCGACGGAGGGCGCTGGAGGGGCACGTCTGGCGGCAGCGCTGCGTGGCGCTGCCGAGTACACGGCGCCTGGGCTGATCGCCAAGGCAGGGCGGGCGGCAGCTCAGGGGCTGGTGGAGGCCGCTCCTGAATCGATCGGCGTTGCTGGCGGATTCCTGGAGGGGCCGCTCCAGGCTGGCGTTGGGGCCGGCAGTCAGCTGGCCGCGCGCCTTCTGCCGACTGTCGCCTCGGGAGCCGTGGAGGGCGCGCTCTACGCGGGAGAGGACGTCAACGAAAAGACCCTGCTCGGTGATCCCCAGATGACTTGGGAGAAGGCTGCCTCCGAGCTCGGTCTCGGGGCTCTCTTCGGCGGCGCGCTGGCAGGCGGAACAGAGGCTGCGGCGAAGGGGCTGGGGTACGCGCTCAACAAGGTGACCCAGGGCCTCGAATCCATCGGAAAGCGTATCGCGACTGGCGATCCGGAAATGGTCAACCTGGCCCTCAAGGCACAGCACGAAGTCTCTGCCTTCGAGGACATGGTGCCAGGGGTGACCGATAGCCTCATGACATCCAATCCGGAAACTTTCAGTTGGATGCTGAAGAATGCTGAAAAGATTGCGGAGTACAACAAGGAATTCCCTGGTCTGGCGGACATCTTCTCGCGTCAGTCCGTAGAGGCCAACGAAAAGATCCTGCGAGACTTCCCGCTGCGGTTCAGGGACCAGCTGGACCGTGATGCGGCGGGGATGGCGCAGAATGAAATCCTGAATGATGCGTATCGGGCTACGGAATCCGCTCTCTTCGATGCTAACCGCACGGTGAGGCCGGCAGAGGTGGAAGCCCTCGCCGGCAAGGTGGATCCGCTAGCGGCAAATGCGGAGGCTGGACGCGTCCGTGATCTGATCACCGAAAAGATCCGGCTGCTGCAGCAGAAGCCAGCGACATACGGAACACAGGTTCCCGGGAAGCTCATCGAGATCATGACGGACCTCGACAAGGCCGCGGGCCAGGGCCCTGAAGGCGTCTTCAAGGCGCTCAACGCTGCAAAGAAGCAACTGCAGGCGGCGTCAAAGTTTGAGATCACCACGCCGGTGGAACAGCGAGCAGCCATTTCGGAGATCAAGTCTCTCGGGAGGGACATCCGTAAGTCGCTCGAGAATGTAGATGTGTGGGGCGAAGCCGGTATGCGACAAGCGGCCTACAACAAGGCCGAGCACATTTACATGAAGGCCAAGTCAGACCTCGAACAAGACTTGATGTTCAAGCGCAAGAGCACGCAGAAGTTCGAGGGGAAAGCCAGCAAGGTCAATACCTGGCTGAACCTCCCTGCGGGAAATCGCGGCGAGACCAAGAGCGCTACCTTCTACAAATACATCGGCGCGGCCCGCGAAATGGCGAACCAGATGGAAGCCTCCGGCGCCGAGGGGGCGGCTGCACTGCGGGCTCAGCTCGATGGCATCGAGCAAGCAACAAAGGATATCCAGCAACGTGCGACGGTGTCCTACCTGATCAAGGGAGGACAGGGGCATTCGATCATTTCCAGCGGCGCCCCTGTGCCGATGGAACAGCAGCTCGCCCTGGCCGCCGCCAAGCGTATCCCCGGAGGGGTTGGCCAGATCGTGGGTGCGATTCATGGCACCCTTTCAAAGGTCAGGGATCCTGGGGCCTTAGTGAATGTTCTTTCGCTCGTGAACAGGGCGGCAGAGAAGGCTACCCGGGCTCTGAATGAGGGCGTTTCTGGTATATTTGGACATGCGCGGTCGGCTGCTGTCGGGGGGGCGGCCGACCGCGCGAGCAATATAACGTCAGGGAGTTTCCCGGGTGTTTCTAGTAATTTGCACGACTATGGCGGCAATCTGGATCGGTTTGCTGAGGACGTCCATAAGCAAACGGAGATCCTTGCCGCCTATGCCCCCAACACGGCTGCGTCAGCCCACGACTTTGCGGGTCGTGTGGTCCAGTACCTCAGATCCAAGCTCCCTCAGGGCGGCCAACGATTCGCGCTAGACCCGGCGTTTGAGCCGTCTGCGACTGAGCTCGCGACGTTCAATCGTTATTATGAAATCGCAGAGCGCGGGCCGGTGGCAATGCTCCACCACCTCGCCGATGGCACCCTTATGCCCGAGCACCTGGAGGCCAGCCAGGTGCTCTATCCGAAGCTGCATGAGGACGTGAAGCTCAGGGTGATGGACGCCCTCACTGAGCGCCTGACGGCCAAAGAGCAAGTTCCGTATGCCACGCGGCTGCAGATCTCTCGACTGCTCGGGCAGCCTCTCGAGCGCTCGATGACGCCCGCTGCGATATTTTCCGCACAGTTGACCTATGGCGCTGGCGCGGGTCCTCAGGAGCCAATGCCGGCGGGGCCGCCGCCAGGCAAGCTCGCACGAAACGTGAACACAGACTTCGGGCAACGTCTCGCCACATCTACACAGGGCGTGACACAGCGCATGGAGCGCGGGGCTTAAACCATCTAGGACAAGGAGTAATGTCGTGCCCTATGTAAGCGATCGGCAGCGGCGTTTCTTCCATTCCAGCGGAGCGCGGAAGGCTGGAATTACTCCGATTCAGGTTCATGAATTCGATGAGGCATCCAAAGGCATGAATCTCCCAGACCGAATTGATCACAAGGCGCGCGGCGGCGTGGTGCGTTGTCCGGGCTGCGGCATGCATCATTACGCCGATGGTGGTGACGTGGAGTCACTCCAGCAGAAGCAGGACCGCCATGAGGCCGAGCGGCAGCAGCGAAATAATGAGTACACAGAAAACGCCATGGCGAGCCTGCACCAGGGCCGTGACCGCGTGGCCGTCAGTGAGGACGAGAAAAAGCCCCGCCCTCATCCGCTCGATAGTGCCCAGGCATCGAACTACGCCCACGGCGGCTTGGTCGACGATGACTTGCCGGTCCACAACATCGAACGCGAATACGTTGATGCGGACGACATCCCAGAATTCGAGGAAGAGCGCCGCTATGCCAATGACGGCATGCGCCGCCTCGATCGCATGGTGCATCGCGGCTGGCAGAGCGAGGCTCCCGCGGGTCGAAGCATCTATGCGGGGGAGGGTGACAATTACGCTGGCGGTGGTGAGGTGGGTGGCCTGACGGACTATCTGGTGCGTAAGCGGGCTATGCGCAAAGGTGTCTTTCGCCGGAGCGGATTGTAGCCATGTACAGTGATACCAACTTCGTCAATCCAGTCGCGCCGCTCACCGTCCCGCTGGGAGCGTTGAACGCGACGATTCAAGTGTTTCTCGCTGGCCGTCATGGATGTGGGCTCGGTCTCGCCACCGGAACACTTGCCGCGACGCTTACGCCGGAGATTTCGATCGACGGCGTAACGTGGGTGGCCTCGCGATTCGTGGATGTGACCGGGGCCGAAACCTCAACCCTGGTGCTGACAAATCCCAATGCCGCATCGCAGGTGTCGATCGTGGTGCTGGGAGGAACCCAGTTGGCGCGGGTCCGTGTTTCTTCGTACACCAGCGGTACTGCGAATGCCACGATGGTCGCCACCTCGGCATGGTCGCAGCTCGCGACCACGGGTGGTGGCAGTACCACTGTAGACCAGGGCGCTGCCGGCGCGTCTCCCTGGCTCGTGACTGGTGCGGTTACCCAGGGCGGCACATGGACCGTCCAGCCGGGCAACACGGCCAACACCACGGCATGGCTCGTAAAGCAGGTTCGTTCCACTACCCCAGCACAGACGAGCGTTGCGGGATCTGCCTCGAGCGTTTCGCTTTTGGCCTCGAATGCCAGTCGGCTCGGGGCAACGATTTTCAACGACTCTTCGGCAATTCTGTATCTCAAGCTCGGGACTACGGCTAGTACGACTAGCTATACGGCCCAGCTCGCATCAAATGCCTATTATGAGGTGCCCTTCAATTATACTGGGGCCATTGACGGGATCTGGGCATCTGCTACCGGCAATGCTCGTATCACGGAGCTGACCTAGCCATGGCGCCGCTCTCGAACGCCCCGGCCGCGCTTCAGCGCGTAGTGTTTTCGTCGCCAGGGTCCACAACGTGGACCGCGCCGTCCACGGTCTCCACCATCATCCTGCAGATCCGAGCTGGTGCCGGTGGTGGTGGTGGTGGTGGCGGTGGCGCGAACGGCAATGCGGTGAATGGTGGTGGTGGCGGTGGCGGCTCTGGCGGATCAGCTGGGACCCCGGTTGGCATTCGAACCTGCGTTCAGGCCGTGACGCCTGGCACTACTTATACGGTTGTCGTTGGTGCTGGAGGCACTGCCGGCGCCGCCGGCGCCGCCGGCGGGAACGGTACTTCCGGAGGGACAGGGGGTGTTTCCTCTTTTTCGGGTGCGGACGGTGTGTCCGTCATCATGGAGGGCGGAAGCTCAGGGGCGCTGCGGGGCGGGAACCTCGGTGCAAATGGCAATGCTGGTGTGGCTGGCGGGTCGGGCGGCGGTGGTGGTGCAGCGGCGGCGGCACAAGCCAGTGGTCCACCGACGCAGAATTCTTACGAGATGCAGAACAATGGGGGTTCCAGCTCCGTCGCCGGTGGCGCGGGCGGGAATGCATCTGGTAGCAACGGCGCCAATACCACGACCAACGCCGAGTCCTCTTATGTGGGCTGGGGGCCGCCGTCTGGCCGTACTCTGCCTGGAAATGGCGCTGGCGGTGCCGGCAACGGTTCGAACACTGGTGGCGGCGGTGCTGGCAGTGCGGGAGGCACCTCCGGGCTCGCTCTGACCTATCAACCGGATTTGACTGCAGGCCTGCGTCCCGGTGGCGGAGTAGGAGGCACGGCAGGCAGCGGCGGAGTCGTGGGTGGGGCCGCAGCTACGGCTGGGGGCGTCGCCTCTGCAGGAACCGGCGGCTTGGGCGGTGGCGGTGGTGGCGGCGGTGGTGGTGGTGCCGGTAATGGTGGAACGGGCGCCGCGGGCGGTGCTGGTGGCGCTGGCTCCGATGGGATCATTGTCGTTACTTACTATGGGTGACTGTATATGAGTGACACCGTTACGGCTACCGTGGTTGTATCCGCGCCGCCTGGTGGACTCGTGGTAACGCCTCAGGTCGCTCAGATCGGCCAGGGGGGAACGGTTCAATTCTCTGCGAACACCCAGGTTACATGGTCCATTGTGGAGGGCGGGGCCGGCGGAACCATCGATGCCAATGGCCTCTATACCGCACCTGTAAATCCGGGTACGTATCACGTTACGGCCACCACTGTTTCGACACCTCCTCCGGCAAACGGGACATGGGTGAACGTGACGCCTGATGGTCTCGGGTTTGGGGACGTGGTGGTCGATCCGGTCCGAGCGAGTGATCTTTATGCCTTTTCCAACTTGGGAGGCATCTACAAGAGCACGAACTATGGTGTCTCGTGGGCTAAGGTCAACACCGGGGCCGGGCACGCCGATATGGATGTTGGGAATCACTGGGCATCCGGAATAGATCCGAATCCTGCTCGAGATCCGGCAACACCTCCCACTCTGTGGACCTGCAATGGCCAAGCGGCCAAGCTGGGCGTTTGGCGCTCAACCAATGGTGGCGTGGACTGGACGCAGTTCCTGCCCAACAATCAGCTCGTTGCAGCGGTCGCTGGGAATCAATCGTTTCGTGACGATGCGTACTCGATCGATGTCGACCCCACGAATAGCCAGCACCTGATCATCGGCTTCCATGGTTTTCCGGGCTTGTCAGAATCGCTCGACGGCGGGCAGACCTGGCGGTCGGTGGTGGTCCCCACGGGCAGCGCGGGCATGGGTGACTCGGTTTACCCCTTCTTTATCGAGCCCAGCCCTGCGGAGGCGGCTGGCGGTGCCACGATCAGCACCACTTGGCTTACCCAGGCTCAGTGGGGCTCGGGTAATGGCATGTGGCGTACGATCGACAGTGGAGCGACCTGGACCAAAGTGTCCACGCTCGAGCACTCGCATGGCAGCGCACAGCTCTGCAAGATCTCTCCCACGCTGATGTACATCGGCGGTAATCCGGGCCCAAGCAATTCCCAGGGCATCATGAAGTCCACCAACTACGGTGTCACCTGGACGTCGGTCTATACGACTAAGCCAGAAACTGGGGTCATCGCAACGCCAACCAAGATCTATTCTAGCAACGGGTTCGCCGGGGTGACGAATCCCAACCTCGTCAGTGCCTCGCGCAGCTCCGATACGGTGTGGACGCCAATGCCCACTGTGCCGGCCGCGATCACCACCGGCTGGAAGCGAGCCGCGGTCACAACTGACGGAACGAACCAGATCATCGTGGCGGGCTTCCGGCAGTCAGGGCTGTGGAGATACGTCGAATAGGAGGGAGAGGGGAATGGTCAAAACTGTCGCGGTGCTGTTTCTGGCAACTATTTCCGGCTGCGCTGCTCTCCGCGGCGCAAGTTTCAGTGCGACCGCTCACGGCCAAACGATTTCAGGTTCCATCGGTGAAGATGGAACGGTGTGCACGAGTTACAACCCGCCACTGACCTATTACGGCGAGTCCTGCTCCATGATCTGCGTGAGCTCTACGGCGCCATTCGTTGATCTCACCTGCACTGCAGCCAGCACAAATTCCCTGCATAAAGTGAGGCTCATGCGTGCCTCGCCCTGAGGGCTCGAGAGGTGGCCAAACAGGATTTCGAGGGTGCGCCACAGGGCGCTACGACGGACCGGTACGAGCTCGGTACCGAGGCGGCAGCGGTGGTGAAGGAAAGACGGCCATGGAGGCGGTGGTCGGACGTTCCAATCTGGTACCGGGTACTGGATCGGTTCGGGCTGCCCACGATTTTCGCGCTGGTGGCGCTCTATATCGTGCTCGAGCAATGGCGGCAGATCCGCACTGACTGGGGCGTGCAAAACCAGGCCTTGATCGCCGCCATCGGGCGGCAGACAGAGGCCATTCAGGATCTTGCTGAGGAAGTGCGGCAGGCGCTCGCACGGAATCAGCGATAGGTTTGCGTAGCCGGGGCGCCTGAGACCCGCACGAATCCCCCCTCGTGAGATGGGCGGCTCCCCCCGGCTACGCAATTTAGTTACTCTTCCTCATCCGGCATCCACCTCTGGCGCTGGTAGCCGCCGCTTGGCGGCCGGCACCAGGTGCAGCTGTGATGGAAGCTCGCCAGCTGTCGCGCGGTGCGCTCCACGTATTGGGCTCGCGTACCACTGCGGCTCGACCAGCGGTCTGGGCGCCCTGCTATCCTTGTTGCCACCTCGCGGTACTTCGCCAGAAGCCTGGCGCGTTCATGACGTCGCTGCGCTCGTGACATCGTTTCCTCCAGATCAGGCGCGGCGGCCAGCCGCGCCGTCATGGAGACTGTAGGGAACGTTCTCATCACCAATACCTCGGCACGCCTTCGATCAGCATGTCCAGGCGCTGCCGGCTGTCTTGGGGATCCCCTCCATAGGATTTCACGACCTGATCCAGGGCGGCCCTGAGATCCTCGAAGGAACAGTCATCCGGCAGCGGCTTCAGGGCTGCCTGCAGGCGCGCCACAGCATCCTCTGCGCGTGTCTCGTGGTAAGTGCACATTTCGAGCTCGGAATGGTTGCCATCCCACACGAACACCTGGATCCGATGCTGATGGAACAGGTATCGCTGTACAGCCAGCCGCACGGTGTTCGTCTTGTTTTTCAGTTCACGTAGGGTGAATTCGTGTGACTTATCGGTTTCGGAAAATGTCATAGTCATTGCCCCAGCGTGATCAGGTTGAAGTGCTGTGCGGCGTTGGAATAGCAGACGCCGTGGCGCTCCAGAATTTCACCGCCATGTTCATGTATGTGGCCGAAGGCATGGAGTCGGCGCTTGTTCGATGGATTGTCGATAAACCACTGGGCCAGGGCCACCGAGCCGGTACTGCCCGGGATGGGGTCGATCTGATCCAGAATGCCATCGCAGGGCACATGGGTTAGGACAATGTCGGCCGCGGGCTCGAGGCCGCTCACGGCCATGTCGAAATACCGTGAGCCGAATTCTCCATCCCAATAGCCGCCCATCCAAGGGATGCCCCGGAAGCCTGAGATCTTCAGGCCGCAGGCCTGAATGGTCTGGGGCTCGTATTTGTCGAAACTCTCCACGAGGCCAGGGATGGCGTAGTCACAGAAATCATGGTTGCCGGGAACGGCCACGATGCCCTCAATACTCGGCCACGCGCACCGGAAGAGGGCGGCCATGCTTTCCCAGACCGGGCGCTGTCGCCCGGCTTCTACGGGCTTGAACACTCCACGGCTGCCCAGGCCGAAGTTGGGAAGCATGTCACCTGTGACTAACAGAAGATCCGGTTCTGCGCCCTCAAGACCAAATTGCCGGATAAGGTGGTGTGCCTCCTCAACGTTGCAGTGCCAGTCACTGATGTGGAGTTAGTTTCACGATGACGATGACCCCGAGGGGATTCGAACCCCTGTCTGCGCCGTGAAAGGGCGACATCCTAGCCTCTAGACGACGGGGCCCACCCTCTAGAATATGTCCCAGAGGGACCAGCCGTCCTGCTTCCCCAGGAAGACTGCTTCCTCGGGATCCTCCAGGCGCACGAGCCGGCGGTTAGTGCGGCGCACGATGCGATTCCCCTGGATTCGGTATTCCACCTTACACCTGGCGATGGAGGGCCAGCGCACCCAGGGGTGCTCCCTGAGGTTGGCTACCGCCCGGGGAAATTCGCGCTGGGCGCGCCGGTACAGTTCGAACCGCCATCTTCCGGCCCAGCTGATGACCAGCTCGTCAACCTTCTTCTCCCACTCCCGGCAGACTGAGCGCACGGGGCTGTCGGTGTAGTGCTTGACCCCGTAGCGCGGCAAATGCCGCAGCCTGTACGTCCTCGACATAGACACTCCCTGTTTGGGTACCTATGTCATGGCGGATCTCCAGGGGAATTTGAGGTGGGGGAGGCACGGGGCGGCATACCCGGGAGGATATGCCTTGACCTCGAAGGTCTAGCCCCGAGCCTTCGGGAAGGATGCTACGACTTCGGGCTCACGTCCAGAGATTTCACCCTGAGGACTAGTAAAAAGTCAGGGGCAGGCGCTGCCGCCGTCAGGTCTGCTGATTTCGCATGTGCCGCCATCGGGCGCATAGCACTCACCCACGCACTCGCAGTTGAAGCATTGGCATTGCAGGGTCCCGGACGTGACGAGCCGAGGCAGGCCGCAGGCACCCGGGTGGATGTCGTTGCCCGGAGCGGGCTGCGGTGCATCGCTCGGCGATCCCCCGCAGGCAAGCACAGCAGCGATTAGCAAGGTCAGGGCTTTCATGGCGACGTGCTCCAGGTCAGGACTGTGATGTCCCGGTTTCCATTCGAGGGCACCCGGCCGGCTACGGCACTAAAGGTGCAAAACGAGTTGGTGATGGGGGTATAGGAGGTCCAAGCCGGGTAAATGCGTTCTCCATGCGGTGGCCCGATGATCTGGCCACCGGGCAGTGTCGGGAAGATTGTGGGGAGCGACCAGACTTCGATATCGGTCGCGGTGGTGCTGCCGCTACGGGGCAGCTGGGAACACCAATCGATACCGTAGGCTTCCAGTGCCAATCCATACATGACGGTCATCTTCTGGCCGGCTACGCCGGTGTACAGCACCGTGCTGGTGCCACGCGTAACGTTTATGGTGGTGATCGTCCATGTCTGACAGAGGCCCGAGCTGGCGCTGCAACCCGATGATTCTACAATACCCTGGAGGAGATCGCCGGGGTACGCCCAAATGTATTCGCTGTGGACGCAGTTCGTGCCGTCATCGCAGCGCCAGCTCGCTGCGCCGGAGATTCCGTTCTGCTGCTGCAGGACGGGCTGCAGGATCATGGGCTTAACCGAAGGCTGGGAGGCGCTAGAGACCACGGAAGCGAGACCGGGAAAGAGGAACGCAGTAGCGTCAGGGTTCGCGGTCCCAGGAGGTGGTACGACCCAGCGGGCGCTGAGCTTCCCAGGGAACGGCGCGGAGAAGTTGTAGGCTATGGTCGCGGCGAGCCAGCCGGTGGGGTGGATCACCGTGTGCGTGCTGGCATCATGGATAGTCAGGGCAGCGCTGGTCTGGGCTTGAGCGCAGGGTCCTCCGGGCTGAACGGTTGAGCCGGACGGCACCGATGTTACGCAGGTGGCCGGCAGCACACCGACAGGCGTCGCGACATAGCCAGGGGGAAGGGCGGCGGGGAACGCCAGGGCGGGAAGAAGTAGCGAAAGAATCGTGAGGTGTTTCATGGAGTGACCTCTGCTGCTGTAGTGCTCTTTATTACCTTCAGTGCGTACAGTTCTTGCTCTGCCTTCAGCCGCCGCTCGCTTTCCTTGAGCATCTCCTCTCGCATGTTGGACACCTGGTCGAGCATGGCCTGGTATCGCTTTTCAGCATCGCGCAGCCTGTCTTCACAGGTGGCGAGCTCGGCTTTGTAAAAATCCCGGTGGTCCATCGCCTGGGCCTCCGCGGCAGCGCGGGCATTCATGTCTTGCTGAAGCTGCACCACGAGCACCTCGGCTGCCTCTGCGCGCGCGATGAGGTCTGCTGTATTTTCCTTGGGCATCAGCTCCCCTCATTCTGCGGTGATTCGTACGGTACCGTTCCCCTCACAACGATGTTTTCGGCGACCCACGCTCTAAGATCTTCCGGTCGATAAAAGATCGACTTGACGAGCACGACCCATGTTGGGCCGATCGGCGCGGACTTTTTGCGGGCTCGCGCTATGTCAATGTGGCGGGTGCGTTTTAGCCATTGCACGGTGCGGCACAGATAAGCCGCAGCGGCGGCCTCGTCCAAAATGATCGGGTCAAGTAGGACGGTGATGTTGTGCTTGCTTTTCATCCCCCTCTCCCTCCTAGAAGCAGGGCAGAAGCCCAAGGACTCGCAGCGTCATGAAGAGTCCCATGAGGACAATGGCCATGATGCCAAGCGTCGCCAGAAGCCGGAGCGCAACGGTCATGACCGGGCCTCCAGGGGCGTATGCTCCTCGCGCGGTCCCGGCTGATACGCTTCGGGTGCGAGCCGGGCAGTGAGGTATTCCAGCCGCCGGCGGGCATGCTCGGTCTTGGTTTCGTTGACGGCGATCTTGGTCTGCAGATCGCAGAGAGCGATTCGTCGAGTCACCCGTTCACGGCCGGTGTCGGGCATGGCCGCCAGGAGATCGATCGTCTCCTTCGCGATCGGCTTTTCCCGTTCCCAGCAGGCGAGGAACCGTTCGAGCCGGGCGATCTCTTCCCGCATGGGCTCGATGCACGCCCACTTCATGAACTTGAGGCTCTGGCGCTCTACCTCGAGCAGTTGCAGCGCGGTCTTCGCCTCCTCAACCTTCACCGCCATCTCGGCGAGCTGCGCACCCACGTCCTGATCAGAGCTGGAGGGGGCAGCCGAGCCCTTGGCGCCCATCGTCACGCGTCCCGCCCGCACGGCTTTCGACTTCGACTTGGCCATTCTCTCTTTCCCTTGGAAGTGCTCCCGGGCACGATGCCCAGTGGGCAAGAGAGATACTTATCTAATCTGGTAAGTCAGTCAAGTTTTACTGTGTATTTTGGAATCTTTCTCTTAAGGTACTTGCCGAAATACACATCGCCGTGTAGGGTCTGCGGATGGCTAGGAATAAGAAACAGACCAATAAAAAACCGGGCGCGATGCAGCGCCTAGCCGAGGCGCTGGATACGAGCGTGAAGCTGGCCGCCCTCCAAGGAGAGCCCTCGGCCGCCCCGAGGTGTGAGTCTGGCGGTTCCGAACCGTGTCCCTGCGGAACATTTCTGTCTGATGGGCCGTGTCCGCTGGCCGCCCCGCCCACGGATGCGCCAGCACCCCAACACTGTCCGGGATGCACACATGTGGCCGACACGCCGAATGGCGGCCCGATGAACTGCCCCGGCCTGGCCGCCCCCGCCTCCCCTCCCGCGCCCCCGGAGGCCCAGGGGATACCGACTGGAGTAAGCCATGCACAAGGGCGGCGGGTCGCTGTCGCACCGGAAGCATCGAAGCGGAACGTTCACGAAGAGCCACAAGTTTTCGGCCCAGCGCTCGCCGCACACGCTGCTGATGGAGGACCTCGATCGAAAGGCGGAGGCCAGGGGAATGGCGGAAATTCGGCGCCAGCGTCGGGAAGCGCAGGGGTTCGAGCCAGCGGAGGTATGGCTGGCGAAGCGCGGGCGCCGGAAATGGAAGTAGCCAAGGGGACGCCGCCATCCAAGCCTTCGGACGTGGAGCGTGCACGGGGCAACCTGCGCCACCTCTATACGCAGATGCTGGCCGGCGAGGTTAAGGATACGGCCCAGGCCGCGCGTGGGCTGCTGGGGCCGGCGATCGAGGTCCTGGAACGTGCCACCCCGGGGACGGACGCCGCACCGGAGCCCCGGCCCGGTGCCGCGGAGGCGCTGGTCAAGAGCCTGGAGGATCTCGCGCGACAGGCCGAGAGGCAGTCCAAGCTTAACCCGCCCGAGATTGGTGACCCGATCGCCATCGCCGGACCCTGGGCCTGGAAGAGGATGGCGGAGCTGCTGCGCGCGAGGGTCGCCGAGTATCGCGCCGCCCCGGCCGCCGCCCCTCCACGGCCCCCCACGGGTGCAGAGCGCTACCTCACCGAGCGCATGAAGGACCCGAAGTTCGCCGCCGAGTACCAAGCTGAGCGAGAGAAGTTGGCCAGCGCCGCCCCTCCACGGCCCACGCCGGATCTTCTGCGCCAGCTCGCCGAGTGGTGCCAGGAGTCGGCGCATGCTGAGGACCGCCGCGCGTTGCAGGCGGATGAAGCCGAAGAGGGATCGGGGGAGGCCGGAGCCCGCGAGCACCGCGCCGCCTCGAAGGCTTACCGTGCGTGCGAGGAGATGGTGCGCGCCACCATGAAGGACCTGGCCGCGGCCGCCCCTCCACGGACAGAGCCACCAGACGCGTACTGCTTGACGCTGCCCACCGGCGAATGCGTGGCGCCATGGCCTTGCATGCACGGTGAGGGCGATCGGAGATTTCTTAGCCGCTACTTTTCCGCTCCGGAAAATTGGCAACCCCTCGTGCGCGCGTTGACCCGCGCAGCGCCGGAGCCGAAGCCATGAGCGACGCGATCAAGCTGGCGAAGGAAGCGTTGCGTCGGCACGGATGTCACGATGCATCCTGCGAGGCCACCAAGGTGCTCGGACGCATGGGCTCTCGGAGCGGTCTCCGCTGGTCAAGTGGCGATGAGAAAACCTGTAGCTGCGGCCTCGGCACCGCCCTCGCGGCCCTCGGGGAGGTGGCGCCGCGCGACCACTACGCACAGGTTGCTGCCCTCGCCAGCGCCCTTCCGCACGACCCCGCGGCCGACGCCAGCGTCGATGCCTTGATGGCCCGGCAGCCGTCAACGCCCTCGCGGCCGCTCAGGCGCGCCCCCGCCCCCGAGGCGCCCAGCGGACCCGCGGCGCCGTCTGCGCTGACTGCAGATGAGATCCGCAAGCTGGTGCTCGACGCCGCCGAGCCGCAGGTCATGCGCCGGGTCGCCACCGCCCGCGCCGACGCTCTCAGGGAGGCGGCGGAGCGCTGGAAAAAGCAGGCGGCGCGGGCTGATGTGTCAGCGGACGTTCGCGATGCGCTGAACTTCGCTGCCGACGACCTCCGCGCTCTGGCTGAAGGGAAGGCCGCGGCGGAGCCGAACCTGCACGAATGCTCCGAGTGTGGTGCCATGCTGTCGCCCCGTGCCGGCTGGTGCATCGCCTGCGAGCGAAAGCGCGTCGCCCGTCCTTCGGGAGAGACGCCCGAGCCCACGCCCCCCGGGCCCCGCTGGAAGCCCTGTGACGAGCCCGGGTGCACCGAGATGCACCTGGCCCCCGGACCCCAGGGAGAGGCACCACGGCCGCCCAGGGGGGGCAAGTGAGCGATAATAAGATCCAGCTCAAGACCGGGCGCAAATTTTGCGCAAACCGGTGCATTTTGGGATTGAGCGAAGCCGAACCGTTCACCCTATTCGATGGATACGACGATATCGTGTGTGACGAGGAATACTCTCTCCACTTCAGCCCGGAAGAGCGGAGCGAAATAGCCGACCGCATGATCGCGCTCTGGCAGCGCTGGCGAGACCTACGCCCTATCACGCCGCCCTCCGACTCCGGGGAGGCGACATGAAATGCAGCGATCTGGTTTGGGGCGCATTCGTGCTGGGATCGCTCTTTGCCCTGGCCGCTCGCACTCACGGAGGTGGAGAAATACCTGCGCGACATGGAGCCCGCCTACCGGAAAGCGAGCGAGCCATGAGCGACGAGATCAAGCAAGCCGCCGAGGAGCACGTCCGGGCGGTCCGAGCTGCACGATGTGGTCCTGTCGACGCCTTGCGCCATCGGTGGAACACGGCGGGCCTTGGCCCGGATGAAATACTCGCAGTCTGGGAGCGCCTCGCCGCCGCAGAGGACCTCGCCAAGGCGGTGGCCGAAGAACATGGCCCAAATCGGGAGATCTACAACGAGGATCATTCGCGCTGTCGTACTTGCCTGGCGCTCGCCGCCTACCGCGCCCTATCTCCGGAGGAGCCGTGAGCCTGCCTCGCCGCCTCGAATTGGTGCGCGTCTCTGGTGATGGCCAGGCCAAGAACGACACCCCGGCCGACCAACGTAAGGCCCTCGACAAGCTCCGTGCAAATCGCCCCTGCCTGAAGGTAGTGGAACGAATCGAGGATGGGGCAGAGGGGCTCTCCGGAGCTCTGTCGCTCGAGGAGCGCCCCGATCTACTCCGGCTGCGTGCCCTCTCCGAGGCCAAGGCCTATGACGAGTTGGCCGTGCAGCGAATCGATCGACTAACGCGTCATGAGGATCCTGTAGAGCGCGCGCTGATTCTGTCGATGGTCCGCAAGGCAGGAGCCATCATAGTGGAGGCGGATGGCAGCGTGCTCGATCCTCGAACCCAGGTCGGCGAATTGACATGGGTGATGAAGACGATCGCCAGCGCCGAGGAGCGGATCAAGATTCGCGACCGCACTATGGCCGGTCGCCAGCGCCGGGCTGCGGAGGGATATCACCAGGGCCGGTCACCTTACGCCCGCACGTGGGTAGCCGAGACCAAAAGTTGGCAGATTGACGTCCAGGAAATGAAGACGTATCGGCGCATTTTTGATGAGGTGCTGGCCGGCAAATCTCTTCACCAGGTCGCCGCCGGGCTCAACAAGGACAAGATTCCTACTCCGCGATGGAATGATCGCCGCAGGAAAGGCGGTAAGGTAGGTGGCTGGGTTGCCCAGAAGGTGCGGCAGTTGATCTACAGCCGGGCTGCCATCGGGGAGCTTTCCAGCGAAAAAATCGTCTTCAAGTGCCCCGAGGTAGTGACGCGCGATGTCTGGAAGCGCGCGATCGAGGCGGTTCAGTCCGGGCGCCGAACGGGACGTCCGCCCTCGGCCGAGGCGAACCAGGCACTGATCCGCGGGCTGGCCGTCTGCGGGATCTGCGGCTCGAGGGTCTGGGTTCGTCCCAGCGGCGGCGAGCGGGGAGGGCGGTACTACGTGTGCCGGTACGCTCGAACGGCCCGCAACGAGGAGTGCAGGCGCTGCTACAGCGTCTCCAAGGTGGATGCCGACGCGCGAGAGGTGGTGCTGTCGTGGCTTGAGGCCGACGTGCTCCCCGAAACGGGCAAGGTGGTGGATCCGACCGAGACGATCAAGGCGCTCACCGCCCAGCTTAAGAGGCTAGACGAAGAGGAGCGCCGGCTGCTCCGCGCGTCCCGGAAGGCGTCCAACCCGGAGGCGATCGAAGAGACCCTAGCGGAGCTGACTGACGAGAAAGAGCAGGTGGAGACCGACCTGGCCGCTGCCAAGGCCGTGAAGGTCAAGCCACCTGTGCCTGCGGTCGACCGCGAGCTGCGGAAGAAGTACGCCGCAGTCGCGAGGAAGGCACCGCCGGATCGTCTCCGGGAGCTGCTGCTGAAGCTCCTGGAGCCTGGAGACGTTCAGCTTCTTCCTGGCGGGCAAGTTCAGATTCGAGCCAGTGCACCGCGATCTTGACGTGCGCCGGAGTCGCGGTCATCCGTGGTGCCTGGCCCATGAGACATGAGGTACCAGACCTGAATTTTGACCCGCAACACCGTTCAATCAGGTTTTTTCGTCAATCCCGGAAGCCAGCCGAACAAACTCGGGCGTGACGTGGTCCGTAAAGTCGACCACCTCCAGCCATTCCGGCCTGCACTCCCCCTGACGGTGGTCGACAACAACGTAAATGGTCACACTGCCATCGTCCTTTTGGGAATAGCCGTTGACCATGCCGATTTCACCCTGCGCCGGGCACCACAAGGGGCGACGGCCGCGCACTCTGCAGGTGGGAGGAAAGTCCGTCATGACTTTCTGCACAACTGGCGGCTTCTTCCTGATCCAGTCGATTTGCTCCTGCCGTAGACGTTCGTCGGCCATTTTAGATCATGCCACCCGTAAAAAACAGTCGGTCCAGACTCACGGGCCGGAAATCCCAAACGTCAACGCCAACGTTCGTAAAAACGGCACGGCCGGCGATGCGCGTGCGCCATTTGCAGTGAACGTGGCCGTGGATGGTAAGCGAGAATGGCGGCCGGTCTAACAGTTGGTCTTTAGCCTGGTACGGGCTGTGGATGAGAAGTGCACCCTCGAGCTCGAGGCGATCGGTCACCTCCTCGAACCCAATGCGCCTGTAGAACGTCTTTGTTTTCTTGTCGTGATTGCCCAGGATGAGGACCTTGTGGCCGTTCAGTTGCCGGACAACCTCTTCGATTTTTTCGCTAGATCCCCAGCTGACATCACCCATGTGGAAGACGGTGTCCGTTGGGTCGACGCAATTATTCCAACCATGGATCATGGTGTCATTCATGAGCTCCACATCGGGATGGCCGTCTAGGGTTCTGAATGGTCGATCGCAGTAGTCAATTACATTTCGGTGCCACCAGTGCGTGTCGGACGTCGCCCAGCGCATTGGATTACTCCCCGAAATCCAGCCAGGTGCTGAGCTCGTTCATGACAGCCCGGCAGATCTCATCCTGGACAGTCTCCGGACTAGGCGCATCCGTGTGTTTGTGAGCCCGATTCCACCCGTATTTCACCCCGTTTTCAATAGCTTCGTCCACGACCATGAAGACGCGGACCTTGATCTCGCCCTCAATTTTTTTCTTGCCCATGTGCATCGGCCCTTTCGGACATGGTCATCCCCTGCTGCAGCACAGCCAGCAGCACGGCCTGGCAGAATTCCCGCGACATGGCCTCATCATCGATCTCGATGGACCCGTCCTCATTCATGATAAAGGCGAGCTCGCCGAAGCCGACCTCATCCGCAGTCCACTGGACGCGAAAGCCGCCACGTTCATCATTGGCCATGAGGATCTTGCCGTTGCGCGCAGCTGTCCTGAGTGCCGCCAACCGTGCCTCGGGCGTGGAAAGGTCCGTCTCGGTGGCGGCCTCGCGCTCTGCCTGGATCTCTTCCACGGGGGGCTTTCTCCAGCCGCTGATCCCACGAATCTGAATTTTGTAATCCTTGTTCATGGTCAGTCCTTTACTTTGCAGCCCTTACAAAAAATGGTTTTTTGAGCGCCTTGATCTTGTTGAGCATGTCCCAGCTGCCTCGAGACTTGGGGCCAGGGATCAGGATCAGGCGATCTCCGTACTTCGCCATCAGGGTGTTGCGTTTCTTCGGCGCCTCCTCCGAGCTGTACTCGCCATAGTTGGGAGGGAAATGCTCAATCTGTATTCCGCGCTCTTCGGCCCAGCGAGCACCGAGCGTGTCCACGCCGATAGCACAGCCACAGACCACTTCTGTGATCTCCGATGCCCAGCCGCTGGCCTCAATCGCCTCGACAACAAAGGCATAGTTTGTGATGTGCCGGCTCCCGGCGATGATCACTCTAAGATCTTTCATCATGGGCATATCCACACCGCCACGGTTTTCCAGTAGGCGAATTTTTTCCGGAGAATCGGTGCGCAGCGCGTAACCATGCCGTTTTCGACTAGAAAGGCCGCACACAAGTAGTGGGTGGTCACCTGCCAGAGACCATCCCGCATCGCCTTCATCTAAAGTATATCAATCGGCCGCATTCGGGCGTCCTGGTCCGGGATGCTCGCGGGGCACTTGAACGTTCTGGCTATTTTTCTTGCAAAGGCCGCAGCCATTTCCAGAGACATCCCCCCGCCGCGGGACGTAGCGGAAATGGTCAGATTGCGCCCGTGGGATCCGTCCCAGCGCCATACCTCATAGAGCTGGGGATGACCACGCCGCTTGCGCTTGGGAATTACACGGATCATTGTCATCGTAAATTCCTCGTTCAGTTCGGCAGGTCCTTCGTCGTGGGTAGCGTGCCTTCGTCCGCCTGCGCCTGTGCCACCTGTAGCGCCATGGCGCTGAGTGCGCGGAGCTGAATGCCAGGGTCGGCATTGCTTACCGAAAGGAGGATCGGCATCCCCTCGAGGGAGGGCTCCGTAGTGAAGATCGCCACGATATGGCCAAAGTTCGCTGGGGTTCTGTGCTTGACTGCCCTGGAGAGCGATGCCAGCAATAGATTGGCTGCCCTGTGGTCTCCCTTGAATGTTGAAAGTAGCCGCTTTTCTTTTCTGATACGCCACGCCACGCGCGCCACGGCTGCGAGCGAGGCGCTTCCGATCCCGCTCAGCATGACGGCTAAAATGTGGATGAACAGGCTCACTGCTTGCCTTTCTTGCGCCGTATAGGGCGGAAGCGAATCCACGACAAGATCAGAAACAGGAGGCATGTGAATAAGTTTCCGGCTAAGAAGCCTCGTTCCAGATCGGTCATTGTCCAGTGGACCCCGTCTGGTCCACGTCCTCGCAGAGCGCTGCCGCTACAGCGTCGGCAAAAACGGGGCCGCTGCTATTCGCTGTGTCTTTTTCTCTCCGTTGCGTGCCGGTCCGCGTCGATCCGCTCCGGACTCGTGACGTCGCCATATTGAAGCCACCAAAAAAATGCTTTGATTAATTCAAAAATCTTCTTCATCCCCCTAGCCTCCTTGTTTAAGGGATCTCTATGGTTCGCCTCCGGCACAGGTCCAATGAACTACGGCAGCTACTGCGTTGTAGGCGCGGCCTTCCCGGGCGCGTCCTTGCGCTTCAGGATCGTCTCCGGGACCGAGGGGGATAAGCGTCATGAAATCCCCGGCAGCGAATTCCTTATGGCAGGCGGAACACTTTTCTCCAACAATAGGGTGATCAGCCGTAGCTGGGCCAAACTTTCGTGCGGGCGGATTCATACCCGTCCCTGCGAAGAGATCTTTTGCATCATCTGGATCTCCGCCTCGTACTCGCCGCTCTCTGTGACCTTGACCCAGCCCACATACCCTTCGGCCTTGATGGCGCTTGCCAGGAGCTCGGTCGCGGCGCGCACCTCCTCTGAAATGGTCCCGTTTACGGGGACGGCGGCGTTGACCTTAGGCGTGCGAGGCGCCTTCTGGCCCCTGTCCTTGTCCTCGAGCACCTCCTTGCGCTTGCGGGAAATGAGCGTGTTGTCGAGGGCGCTGCCGAATTTGGAATGGAGCTTCTTCTTGGCCTCATCGATCGTGGCCTTTGGGAGGGCCCTGAAATAGCGCTCGAGGTATTCCAGCTTGAGGATCTGGAAATCCTGAATGCTGTTGGCTCCATGCTCGGCCATGGTGGTGTTGGATGGACGCATCGGTGTTTTCCCTTCGGCCTCCGTTTTGACTGATGAGACCCTCCGGCGCAGTGCCGCCAGGTCAATGGTGTTGAGCCCCCCGCCGAATTTCCCCTTGAGTTTGGCGGTGAGCTCGTCATTCGTGGCGTCAGGATTTTTCTTGAGCTCCGCCTCGATATAGTCGTACTTCGCCTTCATCCGAGGAGTCAGGCGCGCCGTATCTCGGTTGATGGGCTTGCCGTCTGCGACCACTTCACGTCGTGCGGCGGCGATGTGTCGCGGTGAAAGCGTGGTTTTAAACTCCTGAAACACCAGCATATTGAGCTCTGTGTTGAGGATCTGCGGGTTGGCCCGGATCTTTTCCTTGACGAATTCGTACTTCTGGGCGCGCAGTTTTTCGTAGAGCGTAGTGGGCGGCTTCGCGATTTTGAGCTCCCGGCGCACATCGGAGATGAGTCCATGGCGAACCCCAGAGCCAAATTCATTTTTCACCGCAGCGAAGATGGAGCTCTGGTCAGTGTTTGGATTCTTCTGCAGTAGCTCCATCAAGAATTGCCGCTTGGCCCCGGCCTGGGATGCAGCGGCGACCTGGGCGGCTCGACGCCCGAGCTCACCAAAGGTAGCCGGGTCAACGCTGTCGATCCCATACTTGGCCAGCAGGGCGCGGAGCTCGGGACCGCGTGGGCCTTTATGGCCTTCGGGAAACTTTGCCTTTACGCGGATGGCTGCCACATCGAAGGATCGATATACCGGCTCATCGGTTTCCAGTTCGATGATCCTGCGGATTACAGAGTCGGAGAATGCTCCCTCGGATTCCTGGAGGAGCTCCAGGGCGCGCTCTTCACGGCTCTTGTTCTTGGGCACTGACTGGCTCTCTTTCTCAGGGGCCGGCGCAGGCGGCGGCTCAGCCTGCACGCGTGACTTTTCCTTGGCTTCGACTACCTCCTTGAGTGAGGCCGTCAGCTTCTCTGGGGCGGTCAGTGCGCGTGGTGGTGGCTCCTGCGGCAGATCGGAGAGAATCCCGGCTGCCTGCAGAGCCTTTTCGGTCTGCCCCCAGTCCTCTAGCTTCACCGGAATGGTGAGGATGGGGATGCCGCCGAGGTCCTTTGCGACGCGCTTGGCGTGATGGCGGTGCGAAGTGGGGCAATCATTGTCCACCACCAATAGATGGGTGGTCGGGCCCGAGGCATGGAACGGGGTTTTCCAATGCTTGCGGGTATGGCCTGAGATGGTGACGCGCCCGATTTCCAGGCGACGTTTCATTTCTCGAACCACGAATTCCTCGCCACCCACGACCCACACATGGGGCACGCGGTCATCTACGATCGCGGCCGAGATGTCACTGCGCACATCGCCCATAGCTATTCCCTCCGGAGGGACCACGGCTTCACTGTGAAAAAGAAGAGGCGACGGGACTCGAACCCGTAAGCCGTTGCCGGCGCCGGGGTCTAAACGCCCGGTGCGTATGCCGTTCCGCCACGCCTCTACAGTTGAACAGGGCGACGGGACTCGAACCCGTAAGCCGCACGGGACGCCCTAATACCGCGGGGTCCGGTCCCGCATGCGCGGCACGGGGGCCTTGAGACCCCGCGCGTCTACCATTCCGCCACGCCCCGTGAAAAGCACCAGCGCCGGACTGGTTGTCCGGGGGAACAGCAGTCCGACGCTGGCCTCCCTCCTTCTGGGAGAAAGCGAATATAGGTCCGGCTGGGTTCGAACCAGCGACCTCCGCTATGTCAAAGCGCTGCTCTACCTCTGAGCTACGGACCTTCATTGGCGCAGCGGGATTTGAACCCGCATCTGTCGGTTTAAAAGACCGCTGCTCTGGCCGAATTGAGCTACGCGCCATCACCACCTCATGAGATCAGGTCGGAGTATCCTCGGCCTGCCTCGCTGGCAGAGCCGCAGTTACGGTCTTCCCTTCGGCCTGGACGGTCTGGTTCTTCGCCTTGCCTGTGGCAATGAGGGTCTTCTTGACGTGGGAAAACCCGATCTTGCCCTCGAATGCCACGTCCTCCGAGATCTCAGGAGAGCCGATGATGCGGATAGCCCAGTCCTCGCCGTTCCACTTCACCGGAGCGAAGGTCACCACGCGATCAACCCACTTGCTGTAATCGCGGCCGAAGAGGGCTTTGAGGAAGACGCCGTTCGTCTTGTTGCAGATCAGCGCCTTGGGGGAGTTGTGGAATTCGATCACCACGGCCTCCTCCTTCGCGCCCTTGTCAGGTGAGGGCATTTCCTCGCGCCCCACCCACTTGATCTTGCCGTTCCACGGCTTACCCATGAGATCGGCGGCTTTGAGGTACTTCCCCGGAAAGAGGAGATCGAAGTCGGTGCCTGGCAGCTTCTTGCGCTCGCCCATGGCTACACCTCCTCCCCGATGGTGGCCGATGACACGAGCCCGAGCTCGCTCAGATCGAAGTCGTTATCCTTGCCGTCGAAGGCGATCCCGTAGCCCCAGTTCGGAACCTCGAGCAGGGTTTCCTCCGGAAACTGCCCCGGCCACTTGGCGAGATTCCGGCACTCGGCCACCTGGCGGAGCAAGTTGGTGATCTCGTCGTCGGCGCGCTTGAGATCGTCCTCGGAGATCCGGAAGACGGCGACATCGTGGGGCGCCTTGGCTTCAACGGCCACCATCTTGACTGTCGGCGGCGGTCGCCCCAGTGAACAGACTCCTCGGCGGTAAAGCGCGAGCTGGCAGTGGTAGCCGAACCGCGCGGTGGTGTTGGCGAAGTCGTGCGCGGTCAGCCGCCCGGTGATCTTGAGGTCGGTGAGGGATTCGCCGAGATGGTCCAGCCGTGCCTTGCAGCGAAGGCCGGTCTCCTCGTCAGTCCAGACGATTACCTTCTCCACTTCGCCGCTACGGAAGATCGCCGAGGCCTTCGGGTGGGCGCGCACTGCATCACGGACGGCGAGAGCCGTGTCGTACTCGTCAACCTTGAGGATCGTCTTGGTCGAATGGGCAGCCTTGAACGCCTCCCAGACCTTGCCGCGACGCGTGGCGCCCTCGAACAGGACATAGTCCCGCAGGAACCTGTCCGACTCCAGGACAGCAGTGTGACCCGCACGCCCCTTCGTGAGGATGGCTGAGTCCTCGAGCGGATGTTCCCGCCGATATAAGTAGTGCTTGGCGCTGCGGCGCATTTCCTTGAGGCCCGTCCAGTGTTCTGCTTCGATTTCCAGGTATTCCGTGAACGTCATGGGCATATCTCCATACTTAGAGTGACTTGTCTAGAAATATAAGACTACTTGTGTGTGTCCTGGTTATTTGTGCAGATGTTTCAGGACGGGGATCGGGTCGGGCGTGTACTGGATGACGGTGGGTGTTTCCTCCGGCGCACGTTCGATGCACGGCCTGCAAATGCTGGAATGGATGTCCTCAAGCTCCCCGTTCTCCCCCCAGCAGATTTCGCAAACCGCCTGAAGCGTGCAGTCGACCGTCTCCACGAGCAGCCGGAAACCGGGCAGGCTCATGGCTTGCCTCCTCCCTTGTCAGCGTCGGGCCAGGTACCGGTCTCCTTGCCGGTGGTCATCTTGATGTACGCCCTGGTCTCGTTGATCAGGCTCTGCAGGTGAGCGACCTCGGTCTCCATGATGCTTTCGGCCGAGATCAGATCAGAGATGGGGATCCTCATCAGGCCATGGGCGTCACGCTGAGTGATGCCCTCGATCTCCTCGAGCCCATGCCGCCGGCAGACCTGGTGACCTTGGAAGGCCCAGATCTCCTGCGGTGGGCACCCCCTATGGCATCGGTCTGCTGTCATGGGTGTCTCCCGGGTCGGCAAGGGCATCCAGCAGCGTCGAGGCCGTCTCGATCGCCAGGAGGGCCGCGACCGCCAAGCGCTTGGCGTGGACAACGTCTCCGCGGTCGCGGGCCTTGAGCGCCTCCTTGAATTCCTCGACAGCGATGTCATGGAACATCTTGGCGGACAGGGTCATGGCATGCTCCTGACGTGCTCAATGGTGATCTTGCCGTGGGGCGCGACCACGTTGCGGGTGGCGGCGGTCAAGATGCCGATTGCAAGCTCGGCCTCCACCTCCCAATCGCCTTGCATTGAGACCTTGACATAGCACTCTGACCACGGAGCGTTGACCGGGTCAGCCGAGAATCCCGGGCGCACAAACCAGGACTGTCCCGATGTGGCGGGCAGCACAAGGGAGGTCAAAGCATATGCGGCGGCATACTGCTGGTCGCGGGTGGCGCTGCCGAATTCGAAGATTAGGCGGCCAATGACCGTGCCCGGATTGTCCGGTCGAATCAGGATGTGAGTCGGCCGTGGGCCGGGGAGGGGAGACGTAAGGCGACCGTCAAGGGTCGGCATTCGCCGCAGTAATTTCCGGATTGCGGCGATCATGCCATCCCCAGGAGATACAGCGGGTCGACCTCAAGCGAGGTGGCAAGAGATTCGATGCGCTCCAGGGGAGGGCTACGTCCGCCGCGCTCAAGCAGGCTGATATAACCCACCGTGACTCTCTCTTTTTCAGCGAGCTCCTCCTGTGTTAGCCCAAGCTCAATGCGCCTCGTCCGGAGCCGCTCGGCGAACACCTCGTTTAGTGATTGGGTGGGGCGCGCGGTCACGGCTGCACCATAAGCCGCGCAACCTCAGCGAGGAGAAGATCGGTGATACATCCAGTGCGCCGGCAATAGTGAGAAGCAACAAGGCGCTGCAGATCTTTGGGTTGATGGGCAAGCCATTGGACCAGCGCTCGCCGCTGATACTCCGCAGTAGGCATGTGGTGAATCTCCCGGTAGCGAGCGCCCCGATATTGGGACGCCCGTTACTTATCATCCTAGATAAGTCCGGGAGGCGCCGTCAAGGCCCGCTTACTTGACAGCTGCGATAAGTAAACGATCCCTTAGTGAAGTGCTGGGTTTACTCAGGGATCGATGCAGGCCCGCAGTCGGGCGATATCGGCCCGTAGCAGGTCGAGGGTGGAGATCAGGTGGTGGACGGCTCTGCGCGGATCGGTGCCGATCGTCGCATCTACCCGTTCCAGGGCACTGTTGAGGTGCATGGTGACCTCAATGATGACGCCACGCACTGCGGAAGAGCTAGAAATCGCAGGCAGATTCCTGGCTTTCGCGCGCTGACGTCGAACGCCTTTCATGGGGCAGTGAACCTCCAGGGCATGGGGTCACCACACTAAATGTGAAAGGCATCAGCTCAAAGCGAACACCCCCAGCCCTAAATGGGCCAGGGGTGTCTAGACCCACCGGGTCACAACTACTTCAGGGGTGGTTCCTCGCCTGTGGCGGCCATGAAGGTGGCCACCAGGGCACGATAAGCACGGAATGTGATGATCGGCCAGCCCGGCGGGGTAGGCTTCCGCCAAGCTGGCGGAACCTGAGGACATGTCATCAGCATTTCACTGACGCAGGATGCGATCCGACCAAGTTGATCAAGATTAAAAAACGCCGTTAGGGTCGTGACCTTGTCCGACATCTTCCGTGAAAAAGCCGACTGCGGAATTCCGCAGGCGGCAGCGGCTCGCTTACGCCAGCCGAAACGCGGAGGGAAGATATCGTCAAGCATTTTGAGCTCGTTCCTGATCGTCTGGAGCTCGAAGGTGCTGATATGTGTAGGTTTTAGCATCCCCATATTTTGCGCTTGCCCATCACCCCACACTTATCTACAGTGATAACTGTGAATCGTCTTCGAACAGAAAAAACATACGGTGCCCAGCTCGGAGAGCGGGTCAGAGAGGCCAGGGTCAAGGCCCGGCTTCCTCAGGATCTGGTCGCTATCGCCGCGAGGATGACCCCTGCCAAGCTGTGCAACCTGGAGCAGGGGAGGATGCTGCGGGGGCCCTCGACTGAGACCATCGAGCTCCTGGCCGAGGCGATTGGGGTTCCCGTGACAGATCTCCTTCCTCTTCATCTGACCCGGAGGCCAGCCGATGGTGGTGGCGTTGCCCAAACGGACAAGCGTCAGTTTGGCTGATATTGAACCGCATGTGCAGGCCCCAAAGGGGGATGCCAAAGTAATATTATTTCGCTGCGGGGAAGGCCGGCGCTTGGCCAGGGCCCATAACCCTGTGCTGCGTGGTTCGACTCCACGCCCCGCAACCAAAATGAAAGTTGCCTTCGCCTGTCCAAGATGCCGCCGGGTTTTTACTGAGAAGAGAATCATAAAACACATGACCGCTCCCTCATGTGGAGCGGATCCACGGAGGGTCTTGGCTGCTCGCTTGATCGCCTGGAAAACCAGTAAATGAAAGGTATCATGCGCTCGCCTTGACACTGGGCGCATCTCCCCCGGGCGACGCAAGAGAAGGCGGCATCGTCTTTTTCGATAGGGTCAAACCCTGGCGCGATATTGGCGCCAGGGGCGGGTTGTTGTTTGTCTGACACTTGGGCCTTTAGGGAGGGGTTGTCAATATGCTGAAGCCTGCTCTGACCAATGGTCGAGGAGCATTGGATGGGTGCCGCATGGCCCGGTTCAATCTGCTGTATTGCGACTTCAAGCCGGGATCTAAAACGTGGACGCATGACAATTGGCTGGCTCTCACCCGGGTAACTGCCGAGCTCGAGGCTGAGGCCATGTGCATCGTCAACCTCGAGCGGCTCTCTGCGGGCCATGTGATGGAGTCGTGATGATTCGCCGCGACCTTCGTCTCAGCTGGCCCCCGACGCCGGATAGCATTTCCAGCTCCATCGACTCAGCGGTCGCGCTCCATTGGGGGCCCCATGATCAGGCTAGGATGGCAGAGCTCAATCGAATCCTGGCAGAGGGCAGTCGGTGCAATTTCTGTAGTCGCCGCCTGACAGATCGCGCCTTGGCCATTCATCCTGGAGTGTGCCGGCGAAAGGTGTGCCAACGCCGCGCACGCGATCGGGTGCTGGCGCGATGACCCCCCTCCCTGTCGCCGCGGGCGGCTACGCATGCATTGTGGCGGATCCCCCATGGTCATTCAGGGACAAGGGCTCGCGGGCGGCACCCGACCAAAGGGGCAGGCGCATCGGGTACGAGACGATGACTGCCCAATCAATTCAGGCGCTACCCGTGGGCGACATCGCCGCTCGAGACGCGCTGCTGTTCTTGTGGTCGACGTCGGCCCATATCCTGGATGGCTCGGCCACTGCTGTGGCCCGTGCTTGGGGGTTTGAGCCCAAAACAACGGTTGCCTGGGTGAAAAGAGCGAAGAGCGGGAAACTCCAGGTTGGCTTTGGGCACTACACCCGGGCGGCTCACGAGCTCGTGGTGGTGGCGCGTCGCGGGCGGGCCAAGGTGCTGAGGCGGGATATCCCTTCCGTCTTTTTTGCGCCGCGTACCCGGCACAGCGCAAAACCAGAAGTGTTCCAGGAAATCGTTGAGGGGCTCGCCGCGGGTCCCTATCTCGAGCTGTTTGCGCGGCGTCATCGGGTGGGTTGGGCGTGCTGGGGCGATCAACTACCAGTATCGGAGGCTGCATGAGCGAGCGCAGGCTGTATCCGCCACCAATTCACTTTCTGGCGCGGGAAGAGGGGCGCCTCGGATTCATTGCGTGCAACGTGCGTGTCATGAAGCCATCGCAGTACACCGATGATCCGTCTCGAGTGTCGTGCCATTCCTGTGCGCGACATGCGCCCGGCCTTACGGTTCCCCAGCGGATCGAGATCTGGGCGCTGGCTGACGAGCGCCTGGGCAAATTCACGCGGTGCCCATGGAGCGCCCCGATAGATGACGAGAGGCGGCAAGAGGCGATCAATACGGCCCCTGCGGAAGAGCGGCCCTTTGGGATGCCAAAAAACGTCATGCCTTTCTAGGTCGGGCCGGATGCAATGCACGAGCGCGAGCCTGGATTCATAGTCCTTCACCGGCGATTCGATCCTGGCCGGTTTACAAGTCAATGTCCGGCGCGCAGCGAGCTGTCGTGGTGGAGCTTCTTCTCGCCGCAAGGTGGCAACCCGACGAGGTCTATCAGTGGTATGGGAAGTCCCGCTTTGTGGTCAGACGAGGCCAGCTGTTCGCTTCCGAGGAGACGATCGCCAGATGGGCCAACGTTTCCAGGCGCGTGGTCCGAACGACCCTCGCGGTACTCGTCACTGATGGTTTCATTACGCGTGAGAGAGGCCTACAGGCGGCCCGATGTCCGTACCTTATTTCAATAGTAAATTACGATAGATACCAGGTTATAGAGGAAGAATCCGCCCGCGAGGTGGCCAGCAGGAGGCCCACAGGAGGCCCACAAGAGGCCCCTAAGAAACAAGATCTAGAAACAAGTAACAGATCATCTACCGGATCTCTGGTCGAACAAGTCGAGCAAGCTGAGAAGGGCGACGACTCACTCCAAAGGGTTATAGAGGTTTGGAACAGGCTCTGTGTCCCTGCCGGGTTCTCCCGGACAAGGAGCACTCCGCAGCAGAGAAAGGCTGCGCGGACCCGCATGCGGGAGCCTGGATGGCTTGAGTCATTCGAGACCGCATGCAAATACATTGCGTCTGAGCCGTTCTATCGGGGCGGGGGTTCATCGGGTTGGGTGGCGACATTGGGATGGCTGTTGAAGCCAGGCAATTCAGAAAAGACAGCGGAACGGGCCGGCACAGTCCGCGGCAACATTCGAGCCGGGGCAACGGCCCCTGCAGAGCCACACCGAACCGAGACCAAAAGGATCCTGTTATGACTTCAGAGCCCCTTCCCCTCGAAGCTGCCATGGCTCGTATTCGCGCCACGGCCGAAGAAAACAAACGTTCTCTCCAGGCCAATCCTGCCGCCGAGTTGGTAATCCAGCAGCGCATCGCCGAATACGAAGCGGTGAAGAAAGACGACCTGCGGCGCTGGCGCAACGAGGTCCTGGAGAAATGTGGGATCCCGCGGCGCATGTGGGCCGAGCTCGAGAGTCTCAAGGAAACCGATGCCATCCGCGCCGTGGATAACTGGCGCAAGGGCGGCAAAACGTTCCTCGTGCTCGAGGGCGGTGTTGGCGTGGGCAAAACCTATGCGGCGTCCCATTTCGTAGCTCAGCCGGGTGGCCTGTTCGTGAAAACCATGGACATCGCCCGGAAGTCGGCATTCGACACCGAGGGTTGGAACCAGCTGTACACCACCCCGTTTCTGGCCATTGACGACCTCGGAAGTGAACCCCTGGATGAAAAAGGCTGGGCGCTGAGCGCTATCCTGGGGCTCATTGACCGTAGATACGATGAGGCTGCGCACACGGTCATCACCACCAACCTCAGTCTGGACCAGATCCGGAAGCGTTACGGGCAGGATGGCGGCCGGCTCTTCGACCGACTCCGCGAGGCTGCGGACTGGGTCCAGCTGGGCGGGAAATCCATGAGGCGACCGTGAGCACAGTGCTCATTTTCGCGGCGTCATTCGTCGTGGGTTGGCTCGCGGCGAAGCTCCGGAGCCGGCACCAGCAATGGCGCGAAACGCGCGAGGTGCTCGGCCGGGTGGTGCCCGAGCGCGAGACCGAGGTGTATCTCGAGCCGAAGGGTGGCCGTCTTCGATGAACCTAATCACTGTGCCCGGAGCTCCCGTCTCCTGGAAACGTGCCAAGCGCAGTTTCGATCACTCGTACACCGATCCGCTGGCGGCCATGCACATGGACCGGATCCGTGCATTCGCCAGGAACGCAGGCTATCGTCGCCCAATGGCAGCACCGTTTAGGCTCACAACCCGGTTCTACAAGGACATGCCGCCGTGGGACCTTCGCTTCGGCGATTGGGACAACCTGACCAAGATCGTCAAGGACGCCCTCAACCGCCTGGTCTGGGAGGATGATCGCTGGGTTGTCAGGATTGGCGAGGGTGGAAAATTTACAGACTCGGTGCCGCGAACGGAGATTGAGATCGAACAGATCCCGGAGTGAGGGGTGGGCTACTACAAGTGCAAGATTTCTGATGAGGCTTGCGCTGCGCTGCTGGAGAGGGACAAGGCTGCGGAAAAGGCCGACTATGCGGCAGCGCGATACTGGGAAATGTACGACGCACTCCATTGCGCACTGGAAATTACACGCGAGGCCCGCCCGGGAGAACTGGATCAGCTGCCGAGGTCTGTCCAGACAGGCAAGTCGAGCAGCTTTGACGTGCTGATGGCGATGAAGGGTTACGAGAGGGAATATAGGGCAGGATTCCCCATTAGAGCAGACCACTTGAGAAAGGCCAGCCTCCGGGCCTTGAAGGCCAAGGGGCAATAGGGAGCGATGACGATGAAGACTGTTGAGCAGCTGAAGCAGGAGATTCGGGAACTGAGGGCGAAGGAGGGCGAGCTCGTGGAGGAAATCGGTCGGCGCGCACGCGCTGAAGCCTTGGCCGATCTGGGGTTCAAGGCCGAAGAGCCGCCCGCGGTGAAGCCAATCAGAGTCACCAGCACGGCCAACGGGCATGAGAAGCCCGCGGTCAAGCCGAAGACCACACCGCGTAAGCGCACCATTCCCGAGGAAATCACGCAGTGGGTGGCGGACAAGTCCGCTCGCCGGTTGCCGCTGTTCGTGATGAAGGCGACTGGCCTGCAGACTAAAAAGCAGATTGTGGCGCGCTTCGGCGAGGACGCGGTGTTCGAGGTCGGCAAGCCGCTGCCGGACGAGCGTCCTGTGGCGCAGGCTTAACTTCCTGTGCTAGTGTCCTCTTCGCCCCCGCTGCGCTGCGGCGGGAGTTTCCTCCTGGAAGGGGATGTGCATGGGCAACGGCGCGCTCGTCATACCACGCCTGGTTCTCGAGCGTGCCGTTGCCCCTGCCAGTCTGATAGATGCCCTAGGATCACTCCGAGACAATGGCGTGATCCTAGGATTTGACTTCAGGCCAGCGCGTATCACTGTCGCGCCCGGCACCTGGCAGATTCTCCACGAGGTCCCCCAGATCGTGCGGATAGACGGGGACCGCGCCGCACTCGAGCTCGCGACCGAAAGTCTGACGGTAGTAGAGCCCGACCCGCCAGACGGCCAAATCCGCGTCAACGATCTTCGAGCTGAGTATTACCGCCGAATCGATCAGTTCCTGCACACCAGGGAATTCAAAGCACTCCCCGTAGTGAATAGGCAGATCATCGAGCTGCATTCGGTCGGACGATCGAACCAGGAAATTGCTCGTCAGTTGCAGGTGACGCTGAAGAAAGTGCGCGTTGCTGTTACGCGCGGTCGCGTCCTGGCGGGACTGCCCAAGGTTACCACGGTCATGCCCAGGGGCGGAGAGCGGGCCGAGGATTAGGCTTATTTTCGGCCCCAGTCCCGAAAACTGAAAACTGGATTTCCGGTTTCGGGGAATTTCGGGCTCTGGTTTCAAATCTGCAAAACCAAAAAATACGTTTTGGATCCGCTCGAGGGTGTGCCCGGAAGAAAAACCTTAGCCGCGCACTCCCCTGGTGGGTCTCTCGGTAGAATCCATGCGTGTATCAATGCGCTACCCGTGCATAGTGCCAGTGTTTTCAGTTGATTAGGTTGGTTTCCGCTGCTCCCGAATCTATGCGCCACTTGGCCCCAGATCTGCCGGGTGGGGCGTCACACCCACACCTCCACCACGGTGGGATCGTCGTCAGGGTGAGGTCCCAGCTTATAGAGCCCTGGGCCGCGCGGGAGGGCTCGGAGCTTGGCCCGTGCCTCCTCCAGCGTTGGCGCCACTGCGCACGGCTCACTGGCGCTCCTGGCGCGGTCATGCACGTACCACTCCCGCACCACGTACATGCCCGGGTAGTCCCGGGGCGAATAATAGATAACGTACATGCGAAGCGCGACCGGGTCTGTGGAGCAGAGCGGCGCCCCCTGGCCCGTGTTGCACCATTCGCAGGTAGAGGCGGCCGGGTCGGTTGTGATCATGTCCCCCGCCATGATGTCGGAGGCATAGATCCCGCATGCGGTTCTTCGGAGAAGGATCCAGGCTTCCGGAGGCGCCGCGCGGTGCACTCGGCTCACGAGGCATTCCCTTTTTGAGCGTACTTATCGGCCACCTCAGGATGCACAGTGCAGGCCTTGACCGAATGGCATACTGTCCTGTCCCAGCGTGCCATTGGCTCCGGGGGCGGGACCTCAACCTTGCCGCAATAGCAGCGCTGCGGGGTGTCCAGGATGAGCCTGGGCAGCGAGTGCCATCGCTCCCGGCCGCGCTGCTCGGTCTGCAGGCCCCTCAGCTCCCGGAGCGCGGTCAAGATGCGCTCAACGGTGTGCCTCGAGCAGCCCAGTAGCGTCACGAGCTCTGCAGCCTGGCGCGCGCGCTCCCGTAGCAGATCCTCGGCCCTATATGCGAGGCGCAGGGGGCGACCACGATCAGGGGCCATATTTGATTTCCGGCCAGCGCATGGCAATGGCATCCAGTAGTGCGATCTCTTCGCGTGACCTGTGGGGGCTGGGAGTATTCAACGTGCTTTTTGCCCAGGCGAATGCAGTAAGAGCAATATTTTCGGCGAGGGGCCCCGGCGTCTCAGCGCCGATAAGAGCGCGGATGTGACACTGAAGAGCGGCGATAGTGCGTGAGCCATCCCGATCGCTCTCTACTGTAGGGCGGGGGCAGTCCCACACTTCCCACATGGCATCCCGCTCATGCTCCTTTTTGGGAAGCCGACAGATTTTGCACCTGCCAGAGTTGTCAAATGTGGCCACGATCCTTGCTCTCCTTGTCGGTTAAGGAAAGTCGGGCATCCTACTCCTTCTCCTGATCCTGGTCACCTTCTCCGCGACCGAACCCCGAGCCCCGGCAGTGACGACACAGGCGACGCTCGCGATACATGCTCCCCTTGCAGTAGAAGCACGCAGGCGGGTACTTCACCAGCGCCCAGCCTCTAATTGGGAAGCGCTTGGCGTGCTCCGCGCAGATCGGAAAGGACCTGCCTGCGGAGAAGTTTACGGCCAGGCCGATCGCATCGTTCTTGTCAGGTGTGGGGGAATCTGGACCCCCGTCCGGGATCCACATGATCTCACACTTGGGCGGGTGGGTGGCCATGGTTACTCCTTCGACGCGAATAGCGCGGCAAAGACCTTGTTAGCGACGGCTCGCAAATCGGAATCGTTGCCGGTCGCCTCGAAATCACACCCGCACTCCGCCTTGTGCAGTGCGCTCGCCTCCTCGTCCCCGAGCCATGCGGGCGCGCAGGTGTCGCACCGCTGCACTTGATACCCATGAGACAGGGACTCGAAGTGGGAATAACCCAGCCCCAGGCACTCGGGGCAGCCGGTGTTACCCAGGCTCGTCCTGATATTGGCGGTCACCAGGCCCACCGTGCAGTACGCCTGAGTCTGGGCGTAATACTCTTCACCGTTCGTGAAGACAGCACAGGGGGCAGCATCGATCGTCCGGTCGCCCACATAGCGTGGCGCCTTGCTGGCCAGGGAGTGAGGCATGATCACGATCGCCCAATCGTCGTCGGGCGCATCGGCCCACTCATGGTCACTGTCGAGGAGGAATCCGTACCCGGGTTTGAGTGCGTATGGCATTGGCATGTGCTGCGCTTCCTTGTGTGTGGGTGTCATGGCTGGGCCTTTCCCTTTCACTGCAGGTCGGACGGCCCACGCACGGGCCAGCCGATCACGGTTACGGTCTCGAAGGTGGGGGCCGGGCCGGCCTTCCTCCCGGCCGGCTCCTCATACCGGGCGCGGGTCTGGAACCCGGTCACCTGGTACGCAAGGTGGATCTCCACCTCGCACGCGGGGCCGGTGGCGAACCGCTCGGGCGTGGTCACCAGGGTCGACGTCGGGGGCCGCATGGTCTCCTCCTTCGCGGGCTTCGGCTCGGGCTTGGAGGCGGTGGCGGCAAGGTAGGCCTGCAGGTTCTTTTTGGCGCTCATGACAGTTATCCTTTTTGGTAAGTGTACAGTGTTCTACTTGACGAGGCGATAGGCGCGAAGGTCCTCATCCCAGGTGTGCAGCCCGGACCCGTACCCGATGGCGCGGGCGCGCCGCATTTCCATCAGGCGCTGATTCACAGCAAGCGCGTACGTGCCGTTGATCCGCTCGCGCATCCGCTCCTGAAACTGGGAGAGGGGCAGGGAGGCGAAATCGACTTCTACGGTCGACTTCCACTTGGGAATACGGATGGCATCCGGACCGGCCGCCCGGTACCACGCGGCGAGGGCTTTCCGCGGGGTGGAAAGCTCCCCCTCCTTTAGCTCGAAGGGAGGAACCTCGATCGGGCGCAGCGGCCGGGGCGGCTCCGGAGGCGCGCTCGGCTCATTCGCGGCCGGGAGGTCCGCAGTGGCGGGAATGCTGGACAGGTACGTCGCAAGGCGGTTCTTGAGGGTGGCCATGGTTCAATCTCCGTAAAGGGGTGAGATCAAGGGGAGGGGCCAGACCGCGGCCCCTTCCCCTTGCGCGTGAACTACCGGGCGATCCGGGCCTGCACGTACTCGAACGCGCGATCTTTGAGCTGCGCGCCGGTCCCGAACATGGCGGAGAACGTGCGCCCTCGGTCTCGTCGTCGCCACGGGTCGGGCGGAGGTGGTCCACGTACTCGGTCACGGCATTGAACGCCGCCCACGCGGTCCCGCGCACGTCGGCAAACTCGCGCTGCCCACGGCCCTGCTCAAAGAGCGTCACGAGAACATCGCGCGTGTCCTTCGTCTGGGCGGAAACGTTCTCCTCGTCCTTCGCCGGAATGAGCACCTTGGCGAGGTCGGCCATGTCGCGATCCGTGAACCGCGTCGCGGCCAGCGCCTGGAACGTAGCCCCGAGCTTGCGGAATGTGTAGCCCGCGGCGGCAAGCGTGTTCATGGCCACGCGCATACGCGCGTCCGCGTGCGTGGTGTGCTTGACCACGAATTCTTGGTCATGCTCGGTCGCCAGCGCGTGGGCGTACGTATTGGCGCAGATCGGCCGGAACGAAAGAGCCTTGATGATGACAGGCGATGTGCCATCGAAGGAGTTGAACACACCGAGGTAAGGCTTGATCACGTCTTCCTTGCCGATCCGGATCTCGTCGGGCAGGCGGGCCGTCACGAAAACCCGCGAATCGTTCCGGAGGGAGCCGGCGGACGTGTAGATGCACGCGCCCTTGCCGGCCGCGTCATCCAGGAGATCGAGCGCTGCAGCGGGCTGGACGATCTTGTAGGAGTCGGACATCACATTGAACACGTGGCCCGTGTCCTTACGAACGATCGCCCGCTTACCCTCGACCTGGACCATGGTATTGCCGGACTGCATGTAGATCGGGCGAGCCTCGACCTCGAAATTGATCCCAGACTTCTCCAGGATTTCGGCAGCCGTGGTCACTTTGGCCCCGTGCAGCCCACCGCCCATCGCGAAAATCGTATCGTTACGCATTTGAGTCTCCCGGTAGATGCCCGGGTGAATTCCCGATGCATCGTGAGACTAGACTACGCTCCACAGTGGAGCCTTGTCAATATGGATAAGTGAGACCTGAAAACAGGCAGTTAGGATGGTGTGTCCAGGTAGGCAAGGGGCCTGGTCCGCTCTCGGGTGGGAGATACCGAGAGCATGGACGCAGTGACGAGTCAGCCTCAGGCGCATCGAATTCGCTCCGCGGAACCTGACGATATCCCCTTCATTGTCCTGACGTGGTTACAGAGCTTTTGGCAGGAAAGTGTTTGGGCAAATCGTGTTACTTGGCAGGTCTATAAGGGCACTGAGGGCAAGCCCGGACACGAGGAGATAATTACTCGCCTCCTGTCGCAGTCTGCTGTGCTGGTAGCCTGCAATCCAGAGATAGAAAGCGAGATCGCGGGCTATTTCGTTTACGAGCCCGATCCGCTGATCGCCCACTGGGCCTACGTAAAGCCTGCGTTTCGTCGCCTGGGCATTGCTCGTGCCCTACTCAAAGCCTCAGCGCTACCCCAAGACCTGAGAGGTGTTCGAATCACTCACGCCACAAGGTCCTGGTGCACAGTGAAACCGCTTAGGGACAGCGTGGGAAACGTCATCAAGCCCGCAAAGATAGGCATTGAAGAGAGGTTTAAGGGTGCGGTCCATGACCCATATCTCTGGCTCATAAGGGAGCAAAAGCGTGGCAAATCTTAAGATCGTTGCCGTTGATTTTACCGATGGCATTAACAAGCTCGGCGGCCGGATGAGCATGGGTCTCGTTCGCGATCCCCGTATCGCTCTTCCCACCGCAAAGGCATTCGAGGCCAGTACCTTCGGCGTTCTCGTGACATACGGGGATAAGGTCATTCTCGTTCCATGGAGCAAGATCGCCTGCTGTGACGTCGAGGTGGAAGAGCCCGAGGCCAGGCCAGTTGTGCAGGCGGTTAAGGGCAGGGCATGAAGCGGATTGGGCAGGGGGACGGAACGGCCGCGTCGCCAGCAATGGGGCCTGACGACCGGGGGGTATGGGGGGCCGATGCTATCCAATTGGCTCGCTGGACGGTCCTGGACCTCATGCAGACCACTCAGCGCAATGGAATGGTCAAGCTCCTGGCTGCCAAAACGGTCCTGTCCCGTGACTATCTAGAGCATTTGACGGATGACGATCTTCTGGCCGAGGTCGAGCGACGGGCCGCGCTCCGCTCCGGGAATCCCCCCGCTCGTCTCCTGCCTGCTCCTGCCTCTATTCCCAGCGAATTCCCTGAGGGCGACTCATGAACCTTCCTGCCATTTGGTGCGCTCTCGTGGGCCATCGGTTCACGGATTACACAACGTGGCATGACCGGCCGGATCCGTCCACATTCCGGAGCCAGACCGTGGGCAAATGCGGGCGCTGCAGGCAATTGGTGGGCGCGCATGAGCCTGGGCATTTACCTGGGCCGCCGCGTTGTCCTGGCCAAGTGCACGAATTGCGCTGCCTACGCGAGCAGGGCCATCGAGACCCCTGCTCATTTCCGGATATGGACCCACCCGGTGGCGCATGAGCATTCTGCGATGGTTCCTGGCCGGGCTCCGAGCTGGGCTCTGTGGGCAGGGTATCACTCTGGCGCGCTACGTACCGCCCCCTGATCACGCCCGCTGTCCAATGTACTGGGGTACGCATGAGTTGCGGTGCTTGCTCCGTGCCGATCACACGGAGCGATGCCGGTTCCCGGGTGATGTCGGATGGTGACTGAATTGGCCCTTTCCAGCACAGTGGGATCCGAAGCTTGGAATTCACGTGACTTGAAGTCG
>JADMIO011006374.1_pt1 | contig 59032 bp, 51 predicted proteins | sample 8958161 | NCBI WGS metagenome assembly JADMIO01 (sample SAMN16585339, study PRJNA669376) | soil metagenome | isolation source: Crop rotation soil | place: USA: Cullars Rotation, Alabama | collected 2011 | reverse complement strand
GCCGCGACTTCAAGTCACGTGAATTCCAAGCTTCGGATCCCACTGTGCTGGAAAGGAAGTGGCATTACCAGTTCACGCCCCATGACACGCACGACTGGGACGCCACCGAGACGCCGCTGCTGATCGACGCACAATGGCGCGGCGCGCCGCGCAAGCTGCTCGTGCAGGGCAATCGGAACGGATTCTTCTACGTGCTCGATCGGCTGACGGGCGAGTTTCTGCTGGCCGAACCGTTCGTCAAAAAGCTGACCTGGGCGAGCGGCATCGGGAAGGACGGCCGGCCGATCCTTCTACCGGGGAATGAACCGACTCCCGAGGGTCAGCTCACGTGCCCGTCGGTTGCGGGCGCGGCGAACTGGCCGTCGAACGCCTTCAGCCCGCGAACCGGGCTGTTCTACATGTTCGCGATGGAGTCGTGCGAAATCTACACGAAGAACGATCGCTGGTGGGAGGCGGGCAAGTCGTTCTACGGCGGGACGACGCGGCGGGCACGCGGGGAGACCTCGGAGAAGCTGCTGAAGGCGATCGATCCGCAGACGGGCAAGACGGCCTGGGAAATCGCGGACATCGGCGGCGGGATTCTCGGGAGCGGTTTGATGGCGACTGCCGGCGGCCTGGTCTTCTATGGCGACGGTCGAGGCGCGTTCGTCGCGGCGGATGCCGCCACGGGGAAACTGCTCTGGCATTTCAACACCAGCGGCAACTTCAAGGCCGGCCCGATGACGTACCTGAGCGGAGGCGCGCAGTACGTCGTGATGGTGGCCGGGTCGACAGTGTTGGCGTTCGGGCTGTAGTCCGGCCGCCATGGGTTATCATTGATTTTCATACCCCCAAGTCCCTAAAGGAGAATCGATGTTTAACCGAGTTGCCTTCGTCACCGGCGCCAGCCGCGGAATCGGGCGCGCGATCGCGCTTACGCTCTGCCGCGCCGGGTTCGATATCGTGGTGGCGTCGCCCGAGATCGAAAAGAACGAAGAGGTGGCGGAGGAGATCCGGGCGTGCAGCGGCGAGGCGATGACGGTCAACCTGGACGTCACTTCGCCCGATTCCGTAAAAGCGGCGTTCGCGCGGGCGTTGCAGGATCGGGGCCGCGTCGACGTGCTGGTAAACAACGCCGGGGTCACGCGCGACGGGTTGGCAGTCCGAATGAAACATTCCGATTGGGATCTGGTGATGAAGATCAACCTGGAGGGCTCGTTTCTGTGCGCTCAGGCCGTGCTGCCGGGCATGATGCGCAACCGCTGGGGGCGAATCATCAACATCGCTTCGGTGGTCGGACAGGCCGGCAGCGCCGGGCAGGCGAATTATGCGGCGTCGAAGGCCGGATTGATCGGGCTGACGAAGTCGCTCGCGCAGGAGATGGCCAGCCGCAGCATCACGGTCAACGCCGTCGCGCCCGGCTACATCGCGACCGATATGACAGCGGTCCTGCCGGAAGAGGTCAAGACGAAGATCCTGGCGGCGGTCCCGCTCGGCCGGATGGGTAAGCCGGAGGACATCGCGGCAGCCGTGAAATTCCTGGCGAGCGAGGACGCGTCGTACATCACCGGACAGGTGATCGCGGTCAACGGCGGGATGTACATGTAGCGCCTACTCGGCGCGAATCGCCTTTACGGGGTCCACGCGGAGAGCGCGTAGGATCGGGAGCAGCGTGCCGGCGGCGGTCATCGTGACGGCGAGGATCGCGGCCGCGACATACGTGATCGGGTCGGCCGGGCGCACTCCGGCAAGCAGCGCTTCGAGCAACCGGCCGGCGCCGTAGGCCGCGACGATCCCGCCAACCAACCCGAACGCGGTCAGCCTGACGCCGTCGCGGAGCATCATGCCGGCGATGTCGCCGCGTTGCGCTCCAAGGGCGACGCGGACGCCGATCTCCTGCTGGCGGGTCGAGACGACGAAGGCGAGCAGTCCATGAATCCCGACCGCGGCCAGAAGGAACGCGACTGCGCCGAAGACCCCGAGGACGGCCAGCTGCACGCGGCGCGTCGCGGTCTCCGCGTAGACGATGTCGCTCATCAGGCGAATGTCGGCGATGGGCTGCTCGGGATCGGCTTTGCGAATGATGCGCCGAATCGCCGGAACGAGGGAGAGTGGGTCGCCCGCCGCGCGGACGACGAGGTCCTTGGGCGCGTAATACGGCGACACCCGGAACGGCTGCCGCCAGGAGCAGTAGACCTGCGGCTCACTTTCGCGCTCCAGGCCGCGCACCCGGATATCGCCGACGACTCCGATGACGACGCGGTCCCAATTTCCCACGTTGATCTGGCGGCCGACGACGTTCTTCTCGCCCGGCCAGTATCGGTCGACGAACGACCGGCTGACGACCGCGACGAACGGCGCGTTCGGGCTGTCGCTCTGGGCGACGTCGCGGCCCTGGAGCAGCGGGATTCCCATGGTGGCGAAGTATCCCGGAGTGACGAAGCGCAGTCCAACGGTGTTGCGGCTCAGGTCGACGGGGACTCCGGGGGCGGTCGCCGGCCAGATCCCGCCGCGCCCTACCATTGGGAGAAAGCTGACATAGGCGGCGCTGCTGACGCCGGGGAGGCGTGCGATCTCGCCGAGCACCTTTTTGTAGAACGGATCGCGGACCGCGGGATCATCGTAGCGCGGCATCGGGAGGGCGGTCCGAAGCGTCAGGACTCCCTCGGGACGGAAGCCGGTCTCGACCGATTGCACGCGGAACAGGGCGCGGGCCAGCAGTCCGAAGGACACGAGCAGCAGCACGGAGACCGCCACCTCGAGGACGACGAGCGAGGATCGGAGGCCCTCGCGGCGCGCCCGGCCGCCGCGCAGCGCGTCGAAGCGAGGACCCGCGGCGCGGGCCGCCGGCGCAACCCCGCTCACGAGAGCGGTGAGGCACGTGACCGCCAGCGCGCCGAGCAGCACTCGGAGATCGACCTGCGGGGACTCCGGCAGCGGCAGAGAAGTCGGGACGAGCCGCACGAGCAGCGGCAAGACGGCGTAGGCCAGGACGACGCCCAGCGCGCTGCCGGCGAGGGCGACCACGGCGCTCTCGGTGAGCATCTGGCGGAGCAGACGCTCGCGGCCCGCGCCGAGGGCGGTCCGGACAGCCAGTTCGCGGCGGCGCAGCATAGCGCGCGCGATCCCGAGGTTCGCGAGGTTCGTGCAGGCGATCAGGAGAACGCAGATCGAGGCGATCAGCAGGACCTTCAGCATCAGCTTCGATTGGGGTGTCACGTCATTGCGCAGCGGCATGACGCGCACGGTGGAGCGGGCCAGCTCTTCGGGAAACTCGCGCGCAATCTGTCTGCCGATCGCGTCCATTTCCGCCCGCGCCTGCTCCTCGGAAACGCCAGCCGCGAGGCGGCCGATCGGGTAGACGTAGGTGTCGAGACGAACCTGGAAGTTCTGCGGCTCCCAGCGCATTGCGGTCCAGAGCTTCGTGGTCCGGTTCGGGAAGTAGAAACTCTCGGGCATGACGGCGACGATGCGATAGGGCGCGCCGTCGAGCTCGAGGGCGCGTCCGAGAACGGCTGGGTCGCCGGCGAACCGGTCTTGCCAGATTCCGTAGCTGAGCACGACAACGCCGGCGGCGGATGGCCGATCGTCCTCGTCCGCGATGGTCCTGCCGAGCAGCGGTGTCGCGCCCAGGAGGCGGAACATTCCGCCCGTCACAGGGGAATGATCGACCGGCTGCGGCTCGCCGGCCCGGGTAAGGATCTGAGGACGATTGGTGTAGGCTTCCATGCCCTCGAACGACCGGCTCAGGCGTTTCCAGTCGCGGTAATTGGCGGGCGATGCTTCTCCGAGACGGCCGGTAAGGACAGTGTCGCCCAACCATAAGCGGACCAGCCGGTCATAGCGAACGAATGGCAGAGGACGCAGCAGCACGTGATCGAAGAGCGTGAAGGCGGCGGTCGTGGCGCCGATGCCCAGAGCGGCGATCGAGACGGCGGTGATGGCGAAGCCGGGGGATCGCCACAGCGTTCGGGCGGTGTAACGAAGATCCTGCCGGAGGTAATCGAGGTGCACGGCGGCGGCGCTGACGACGGTGTCAGCGATGGCTTCGAACCAGGCGAAGACGCCCTGCTGCCGGGCGAAGGCAGCGCGCATTTCAGCGCCGTATTCCTTGCGCCACGACGATGGGTACAGGTAGAGCAGCAGCCGATAGAACCACATCAGAACCCCCTCGCTTCCGCCAGCCGGACCATTTCGGCAAGACGCCGGGACTCGGCGCGCGCGGCATCCTGACCGGCGCGCGTGATGCGGTAGTAGCGACGGCGCTCGTCGTCGAGCTCGGGGGCGGGACGGTCGCCGGTCTCGGCGATCAGCCCCTGCTCGAGCATGCGTTAGAGGGATCGATACAGCGTCCCCGGGCTCAGACGGAGGCGATTCCGTGTCGCGGCCGCGACCTCCTGGATAATCGCATAGCCATGCCGGTCGCCCGACGCCAGTGCGAGAAGAATGTGGAAGGTCGCGGGAGGCATGGTTCCAATTATACCCACAGTGGATATATTCGCAATGGTTAGAGTCGCCGCACCGGCGAATCTTTACAATGGTGCTTCGTGCCCTACGATCCCGACACTGCGCTGGGCGGCCCCGGACGCCAGTTTCCGGATACCCGCCACACGCTGATCCGGGCGGCTGCCGGCGACGGCCCTCCGGCGCAGGCGGCGCTCGAAGAAATCGTCACGCTCTACTGGAAACCGGCGTACAAGCACGTCCGCATCCGGTGGAGCCGGTCGAACGAGCAGTCCAAAGACCTCGTCCAGGGATTCTTCACGACGCTGATCGAGCAAAATCTGCTGGCGGACTTCGATCCGGCAAAAGGGCGGATGCGAACCTGGCTGCGGGCGTGTCTCGACCACTATGTCCTCAAGCAGGACGAAACGGCCGGGCGGCTGAAACGGGGCGGTGGGGTCGAGTTCACGTTCGATTTCGACGCGGCCGAGCGGGAACTGGCCGACACGTCGCCCTCACCCGAGGACGTCTTCCTGCGGGAGTTCGAGCGCGAGGTCTTCGCCCGGGCGCTCGCCGACCTGCGCGACCTCTGCCGGACGATGGGCCGCGAGACGCACCACCGCATCTTCGAGCAGTACGACCTGGCGGACGGCGCTCGTCCGACTTACTCGGAGTTGGCCGAAGAGCACGGTATTCCGCCGACCTCTGTAACCAACTACCTGGCATGGTGCCGGCGCGAGCTGAAGCGGCTCGTGCGGGAGCGGATGGAGCGGTCGTGAGCTGGGTGCCGGACCGCCTGCTCGACCATCTGCGCGACGTCACCACGGCGCCCGACCTCTCCGGCACGCGGTACGAGATCGAGCGCGAGATCGGCCGGGGAGGCATGGGGGTCGTATACCGCGCGCGCGATCGACAGCTCGATCGGACGGTCGCGTTGAAGGTGATCGACGCCGGCCCGCAGGACGAGCCGAAGACGCTGGCGCGGCTGGAACATCCCGGGCTCGTTCCCGTCTATGACAGCGGCACGCTGCCGGATGGTCGCGCGTATTATGCGATGCGGTTGGTCGAGGGCAAGCGATTCGACGAGTTCCTGCACGACGAGCCGAGTCTTCCCGCGCGACTCCGCGTGTTTGAGAAGATCTGCGAGGCGGTCGCCTTCGCCCACGACCGCGGGGTCGTACATTGCGACCTCAAACCGCAGAACATCATGACAGGCCGATTCGGCGAGGTGTTCGTGATGGATTGGGGCATAGCCAACACGCGCTCGGCAGGCGCGGGCACGCCGCCCTATCGATGTCCGGAGGCGGAACGAACACCGCGATCGGACATCTACTCGCTCGGCAGGGTGCTCGAAGACTTCGGCCCTCTTCCCCGCCCTCTCGCCTCGGTGGCCGCGCGGGCAGCGTCGGCCGATCCCGCGGCCCGATACGCAACGGCGCAGGAGTTGGCGTCGGACATCGCACGATTTCTCGACGGGCTGCCGGTGTCCGCGCATCGGGAGAGCATCGTCGAACGCGCGGCGCGGTTCGGGCGCCGCAATCAGGTTCTTTTGCTTTTGCTGGCGACTTATCTCGTGGTAAAGTTCGCGTTGATTTTTTTGTTCGGCAAGTAATGGGAATTCCCGGCGCGCGGAATATGGACTGGAGGAGACGATGAACAAACCGGTTGTCGGCATCGCAGTGGGCGCAATCCTGGGCGCGTTGGACGGAGCGACAGCATATTTCGAGCCCAAGGTCCGGCCGCAGATCGCATTCATCATGATGGCGTCCGGCGTCAAGGGAATGATGGTCGGCGTGCTATGCGGCCTGTTCGCGCGCAAGGTGAACTCGAACGCCGCGGGCATCGCGGTCGGAGCGGCCGTCGGCCTTCTGCTGGCGTACCTCGTGGCGATGAATCCGGAGCCGGATGGGACACACTACTACGCCCAGATCATGATCCCGGGCTTCATCACCGGCGCGATCATCGGGTTCCTCACACAACGCATGGGCACTGCCCCGAAAGGATCGAACTATGCCAAGACCAATTCACTTTGAAATCCCCGCCAATGATCCCGAGAAGATCATTTCCTTCTACAAGGCCATGTTTGGCTGGACCGTCCAGAAATGGGAAGGCGGCGGCATGCCGTACTGGCTCGTGACCACCGGCCCGGACGGCGAGCCCGGCATCAACGGCGGTATCATGCCGAAGCGGGATCCCCAGCAGCCGTGCGTGAATACGATCGGCGTGAAGAACATCGACGACGCGATCGCCGCGGTCGCCGCCAACGGAGGACAGGTGGTCGTTCCCAAGATGCCGATTCCCGGCGTCGGCTGGCTCGCCTATGGGAAGGACCCCGAGGGCAACATTTTCGGGATGATGCAGGCAGATACCTCCGCCAAATAGCCTCGAACCGCGCCACAATGCTTCAGGAGGCAACCGATGAAGCGTGGCGAGTTCTTTTCGAGAGTGGCGGGCGGCGCGTTCGCCGTGTCTACGGCAGGAGCGGCTCCGGACCAGGGGCCGTTCGCCACGTCCGACGTCGAGATCGAGCGGGCGGCGTCGGGCAAGCCCCATGCCGGCAAAGTGCTGGCCGCCATTCAACCGCACGCCGACGACCTGCCGCTTTTCGCCGGAGGTCTGGTCTTCAAGCTGATCCAGGAAGGCTACACCGGCTACATGATCCGCACCACGAACGACGACCACACCGGTCCGGGAACGGTCGGCGAAGGCGTGCTGGCGAATGAGCGCGACAATCTGGCCGTCGCGAAGGCGATGGGATTGCGGAAGGTCTACGACCTCTACTATCGCAACCACATGCTCGACAGCGTTTCGCCTCTCGAGCTGCGCCTGCGGCTCATCTTCCTCTTCCGCCTCCTCAAGGTCGACACCGTCATCTGCTACGACCCGTGGTCGCAATATGAGGAGAATCCCGACCATTGCGTGACCGCCAGCGCGGTCGAGGCGGCCTGCTGGATGGCGGGAATGTCGAAGGACTATCCGGAGCATTTCGACGCCGGGCTGTCGCCGCACGGGGTGCGGGAGAAATACTACTTCGCGCGCGGCCCGCAGTTGGTGAATCGCGTGGTGGACACGGCGCCGGTCATCGAGCAGAAGATTTCACTCAACATCCTCAACGGGGCACAGGGACCGGCCGGGCAGAGCGGAGCGCAGTTGCGCCGCCGGCTGGCGGGCCAGGGCCTACGGCTTCCGATCCTCGGCGGCGACGACGACACGGCCAACCGCGAGTACACCCGGCAGTTCGTGCTGGATCGCGATCGTGAGATCGGCCAAAAATACGGCCTCGCCTATGCGGAGGCCTACCACTACATCGGGCCCCCGGCGGCCAAGGTCGACGATTACGTGCGCCGGAACGCCGTGAAGCTGTAATTCTGCCCTGAATAGCGATAAAGTAATGGCGTGCGAGCCACTCTCCTGATCTGCTGCTGCCTTGCCCTGCGCGCCCAGACTCTCGACGTCTGGACCGCGAAATCGGAGGTCCGGACGGTCGAACCGGGCGCCGCGGTCAAATTGACCGGAACGCGCTCGGGCGAGTTCTACAAGGCGAAGCTCTCCAACACGGGATCGTCGCCGGTCCACGTCAAAGAGGTCTCGCTCTTCCGGATCGAGCACTCGCTGCCCGACGACACGGCGCTTTACGGCGAAAGCTTCCAGATGCTGTCGCAGACGGGTGGGACTCTCGGCCAGCCAGTCGATTTCGGCTACAACGAGCTGTCGCACTACAAGATCCCGCAACCGTCGGACGCGAAGGTCGTCACCGGAATGATGACGCTCACGCCGCCCGGCGGGCGCACGATGCTGCTGGCCTTCACCAGCGCGAAACGGTTCAATGGGCGATTCTTCCTCCGTCCGAAGTCGATCGAGGTCGTGCTCGACACCGAGGGCCTAGCGCTCGGACCGGGCGAGAGCTGGGACATGGAAGAGTTCCTCTACACGAGTGGCCCGAGCCGCCCGGCGCTGCTCACGAAGCTAGCCTCACGCATCGCCGAGCACCATCCGCCGCTCAAATTCAAGAACCCGCCGGCCGGATGGTGCAGCTGGTATTGTTTCGGCGCGAAGGTCACGTCGAAGAATGTGATGGACAACCTCGCCGCGATCGAGAAGGGCGCTCCGCAGTTGAAGTATGTCCAGATCGACGACGGCTATCAGCCGGCGATGGGCGATTGGCTGGAGACCGGGCAGGCGTTCGGCGGCGCCGTGCAGAGCGTGCTCCAGTCGATCCGCAGACAGGGCTTCGAACCCGCGATCTGGGTCGCGCCGTTTATTGCCGAGGCCGGCTCGCACCTCTTCCAACAGCATCCCGACTGGTTCATGAAGGACGAAGACGGCAAGCCGCTGTCGGCCGAGAAGGTGACGTTCCGCGGCTGGCGTCGCGGTCCCTGGTACGCGCTCGATGGGACGCACCCCGAGGTCCAGAAGCATCTGGAATCCGTGTTCCGCACGATGCGCGAGAAGTGGGGCGTCACCTACTTCAAGCTCGACGCGAATTTCTGGGGCGCGATGCACGGCGGCCGCCTCCACGACCCGAAAGCCACCCGCATCGAGGCGTACCGCCGTGGAATGCAGGCCGTCCTGCGCGGCGCGGGCGACAGCTTCATCCTCGGCTGCAACCACCCAATCTGGCCGTCGTTCGGGCTGATCCACGGCTCGCGCAGCTCAGGCGACGTACGGCGGCAATGGGCGACCTTCGAGAAAATCGCGCGCCAGAACCTCAGCCGCAACTGGCAGAACGGGACGCTGTGGTGGAATGACCCCGATGCCATCACCCTGAGCGGCGACCTTCCGCTCGAGGAGTACCGTGTCCACGCGACCATGGGCGTCGCCGCCGGTGGCCTCATACTCTCCGGCGACGACCTCAGCACGCTCCCTCCGGACCGCCTCGCGATGCTCAAGAAGATGCTGCCCCCAACCGGCGTCGCCGCTGAGTTCGAAGACGAGTCGCTCCGCGTCGGCGTCGCGCGACTGAAGGATCGCACGCTGATCTGCCTGTTCAACTGGGGCTCGGAGGCGGAAGTGCGAAGGGTCAAGCTGCCGCGCGCGGGATCGGTAGTCGATTTGTGGTCAGGAAAGGACTACGGACGCGTGTCCGGGACTGTCGATGTCGCGCTGAAAGGTCACGAAGGCACGGTGTTGGTGGTGAGGTAACGGCCCATCGCGAGTTGACGTACAACGTACGAGCGGGTACGGGAATTCGTGAACATCGCGTCGGTTGCCCGACGGCGTCTCGTTATGCTGATACGCACAAGGCGCTGACGGATCTCCTCGTGCCTCCTGAGAATCGTCTGGAACCGCTTTCAGGCGATCGCAAAGGTCAGCACAGCATTCGGATGAACGATCAATTCCGTATCTGTTTCACCTGGAGGGAGGATCATGCGAGGATGTCGAGATCACGAAGCACTACGAGTAAACTGCCGCCGATTCACCCCGGCGAGATTCTTAAGGAGGCCTTGGACGATTTGGGCCTCAGCATGAATGGACTCGCCCAGTCGATCAAGGTTCCCGCTAATCGTGTGAGTGCGATTGTTGCCGGTCAACGCGGGATCAGCGCAGAGACGGCTCTTCGTTTGGCCCGTTACTTTGGAACGACACCTGAGTATTGGATGAACCTTCAAGCGCGGTACGATCTCGAGACCGCGAACGACCTATGGGCGGAGAGAATCGTCTCCGAAGTCCGGCCGCGTAACGCGGCGTAATTCGTCAAAACCAAAACCCCACTCCGACCATCGGGGTGAACATGTGGATCAAACCGCGCGGCGTCGCCTCGGGGACCGGGACGAACACCTTTCGCGGAATCGGCGAGATGTAATCGCGGAAATCGGCCCGAAACAAGAGATGATTCGGGAACCGATAAGTCACCCCCGCGCCGACGCTCACCAGCAGCTTCCACTCATTCTGCTCCACCAGTGACACGATCCTCGGCGCGACCTGGGGACTCGGCTCCGGCCCCGTTATTCGGAAGAGCTTCGCCCCGATCCCGCCGGCGAAAAAAGGCCGCAGGCGCTCCTCGCGACCGCGCAGATGCAGAAGCGTGTCGTACGTGAACGAGTGCGATTGTCCTTGCACGTTGGCGCTTCGTCCCCCGAAGCTCACGAACGGGTCGCCATCGTGGTACACGTACCGAACCTCGCCGGAGATGTGCTCGTAGAGGTCTTCGGTGGCCACCGCCCCCGCGGTGAATCGATTGCGGATGCCGATGGTCGCCTCGGCGCCGGGTCCATTCACCCGGACGTTGCGATTCCAGCCATAACCGATCGAGCCACCCATCTGCCACTGCTGGGCGAATGCGGCCGTCGCCAGAAACAAAACGGACGTCAACTGCTTACCCACAGTTCGAGTAGACAATACGCCGCCGGCCGGCGCAATACTCCATTTGGACAGGTCCGCACACATAAGGCGTTTGACATCGGCCGCCCGATTGTGATCTAGTCGCATCAATTTGCGTTCAGCAAGGGAGGGCTTCTGATGTATCGACTGCTTTCGATCGCGGTCCTGTGCTCCGCCGCATACGCGCAGACGGCGGGCACGGCGACTGTCCTTGGCAACGTGACCGACTCCACGGGCGCGGTAGTGGCCGGCGCCAAGGTCGCGGTCATCAACCCCGAGACCACCGCGACACTCGCAACGCTCACGACCGCGGAAGGCACTTACCAAGTACCATATCTCGCGCCGGGCACCTATACCGTCACGGTCGAGGCCGCTGGATTCAAGCGCTACGTCCGCGAAGGTCTCGTGGTGCGAACCGGCGAAGTGCCCCGTATCGACGTGCAGCTCGAAGTCGGCGCAGTAACGGAGAGCGTCCAGGTGACCGGCGCGGCTCCGCTGCTCGACACCGAGACCGCCACCTCCGGCCAGGTTCTCGACGGCGATCTCCTCGTCAAGATCCCGGTCAGCCAGAAGCGCGCCATCCGCATCCTTTTCTACATGCCGGGCGCGAACGCGATCGGCGGCTTCACGGTGCTCGGACAGCGCTCGCGCGCGATGGGGTACACGGTCGACGGCATCAACGGCAAGGAGCCCGGCATCGGCCAGACCAACGGCACCGACGCCCAGATCTCGACCACCCAGGACGCCTTCGAAGAAGTTAAGCTCTACACGACCGGCGTGCCAGCCGAGCTGGGACACTCGGCGGGCGGACTGATGTCGATCGTCTTCAAGTCCGGAACGAATCAGCTCCATGGCTCGGTGGAGGACCGCTTCATCGGCAAGTCGATGATCCACCGCTCGTACCTGGAGCAGTTGGATCGCTCGAACCCGTTCGCATACCACGAGACCACGGCCCTGGTCAGCGGACCGCTGCGCCTTCCCAAGCTCTATAACGGCCGAGATAAGACCTTCTTCCTCGCCGGCTTCGAACGGCATTTCGAAAACTCCGGGACGAACTCGGTGCGCACGACCGTCCCCTCGACCGCGATGTACAACGGCGATTTCAGCTTCGGCGGGCAGACCAGCCCGGCGCCGCTTCCGATCTTCAATCCGTTCACGACCAAGCTCGTCGGCACGACCTGGACCCGCGATCCCTTCCCGGGCAACCAGATTCCCAAGTCGATGTTCGACCCCGCCGCGGTGAATTTCCTCGGGCGCAACCCCTTCACGCCGGCCAACAATCCGGGCATCCTGACCTCGACCGGCCCCACCGAAAACCTCGTCCTGAATACGATCAAGCACGTCCGCCGCACCCGCTGGGACGGCAAGATCGACCACAACCTCTCAACGTCGCACCGCATCTTCGGACGGTATTCGCAGGCGCGCCATCGCGCATGGAAGGGCGATTATCAGGCGCAGTTCGATTGGCGGGAGATCGATCCGAATGCGCAGCCCGCGCCGGTAGACCACATCAACGGCGCCTTCTCGGACATGCTGATTCTCAGCCCGACGGCCAACAACGAGGTCCGCTTCGGCTATAACCGCCGCGACCGCCGCGAAACGGCGTACACGGCCAACCAGGACTGGGCCAAGCAGCTCGGCATTCCCAACGTATCCGGCGGCACCTTCCCCAACTTCGCGATCGGCTATGGCCTCACCGGACTCAGCAGCTTCCAGAACATCGGCGAAGACTTCACCCTGGAAGACAACTTCACCAAGATGCGCGGCAAGCACACCTTCAAGGCCGGCTACCAGTTGATCCGTACCCGCTACAATGCCACCGCCGGCGCTCTGCCGGGAGGGACCTACAACTTCGGCGGGACGCAGAACCCATTCGTCCCGAACACCGGTAACACCTTCGCCTCGTTCCTGCTCGGGACCGTCACCAGCGCGACGTACACGCAGGAGTTCGCCTCCTGGCTGCCGCGGTGGTGGTCGCACCAGGCGTATTTCCAGGACGATTGGAAGCCGGTCAAGGGACTGACTCTCGCGCTCGGTCTGCGGTGGTCGTACGAATCGCCGTTCGAGACGAAGTACGGACAGCAGTCGCAGTTCGACCCGGCAGTCGTCGACCCGATCAGCGGCCGTAAGGGCGCCATCGTGCACACCGCGGGACCGCTCGCGAAAAAGGACCTGAACAACTTCGCGCCGCGCATCGGAATGGCGTGGAACTTCCATCCGAAGTTCGTCTTCCGCTCGTCGTTCGGAATGGTCCACCAGGACATCTTCGCCACCGGCACGAACATCATGTACCAGGAGTATCTGGCGACCGCGACCCTGGCCGCGCCGGTGGGCGATCCGCAGCACGTCTTCCGGCTCTCGCAAGGCCCGACCCCATTCACCTACACGCGGCAGCCCGACGGCTCGGTTCCGTTCATCGGCACGAACTACTCGACCCGCTCGGCGAACTGGTGGGATCCGGGCATGCGGATGCCGTACGTGCTGAACTGGTCGGCCGGCGTGCAGTACGAGTTCGCGCGAAATTGGGTCTTCGAAACGCTGTACCAGGGCCAATCCGGCGTCGGCCTGATCAATAGCTGGGACATCAACGCCATCCCGCTGAACGTCTCGAACGACATCAACGTCCTGAACGCGATCTTCCAGGCGACCCAGAATTACAAGCCGTACACGCAGTTCGGGTCGATCAACCACTTCTCCAACTACGGCCACAACTCCTATCACGGCGCGACCTGGCGCGTGGAGAAGCGCGCCTCGGCCGGCCTGAGCTTCAACGCCTTCTACACCTGGAGCAAGTCGATCAATGAAAACGAGGGCGACGGCGGCGACAGCGGCGTCACGTTCTACAACCGGCGGCTGGAAAAGGGCCGGTCGAGCACCGACATCCGGCATCGCTTCGTCAGCGTGATGAGTTACGACCTGCCGTTCGGCAAGGGCCGCCACTTCATGAATCGCGGCGGAGTCCTCAACCACGTTCTCGGCGGCTGGGAGCTGACCTGGACCCAGACGCTGCAATCCGGACAGCCGTTCACCGTCAACTTCGCGGGCGGCTCGAACCGCTACCTCCCCGGCGAAGCGCGGCCCAACATCCTCACCACCGTGGAGGACGCCTACACGCCCAACTGGACGCTCGGGCCCAACCGTTTCCCGTCGTCGGCGCAGAACCCCTACCTGAAGTTCGACGCCTTCGCGTATCCGGCGCCGTTCACGGCCGGCAATCTCGGGCGCAACACCTTCGAAGGACCGGGACTGCTCTGGACGCAGCTCTCGCTTTCCAAAGGGTGGCAGATCAAGGAGCGCGTGAAATTCCAGATCCGTCTCGACGGCAACAACTTCCCGTTCATGCAGCCGAACTTCTCCAACCCGAGCTCGAGCTACAACGTGAACAGCGCCTCGGCGTTCGGCCGCGGCTTCGGCACGCGCGGGTCGTTCTCCGACGTCGGAACGGCCAACGGCCACATGCTCCTGGTGGGCCGCATCCAGTTCTAGGCCAGGGCCCCCTCACAGAACCGCGACCGTGAGGGAGCGGAGGGCAGCGACGAAATCACCGCGAATCCGCGTGCCACAATGACGCTTGATGATCCTGGGCGTCGTAGTGGTCGCGATCTGGATCTACCTGCTCGCCGGCCGAGGCGGGTTCTGGCGGATGCGCGTCGAGACTCCGCCGAAGCTCTCAAGGCCGGCCCCAGCCCTCGTTGCAGTCGTGCCGGCGCGCAATGAAGGAGACGTCGTCGGCCAGGCGATCGGCTCGCTGGCCAAGCAGCGGTACGATGGCTCATTCCACATCGTCCTCGTCGACGACCACAGCGACGACGGCACCGCCGACGCCGCCCGGGCCACCGCACCGCACGACCTACTGACGATCGTCGGCGCCCCACCGCTCGAACCCGGCTGGACCGGGAAGCTCTGGGCCGTAAACGCCGGCATCGCCCACGCCGACCGCTTCGAGCCCGACTACCTGCTTCTCACCGACGCCGACATCGCACACCCACCGCGAAACATCGAGGACCTCGTTGCCCGCGCGCAGACCGGCTACGACCTCGTCTCGTACATGGCGACCCTGCACTGCGATACGCTGGCCGAGCGCGCGCTGATCCCCGCCTTCGTGTTCTTCTTCTTCATGCTCTATCCGCCCAAGTGGGGGACGGGGGCCGCGGGCGGTTGCATGCTCGTCCGTCGTGACGCGCTCCGAACGATCGGCGGCATCGAGCGCATACGCGGCGAGCTGATCGACGACTGCTCCCTCGCCGCGGCAATCCGGTCGACCGGGGGGAGTGTCTGGCTCGGCCTCTCGCCGGAGACCCGAAGCATCCGCCCCTACGACGGCTTCGGCGAGATCCGGCGCATGATCTCCCGGACCGCGTTCACCCAACTCCGCTACTCCGTCTGGCTGCTCGCCGGGACCGTCCTCGGTCTGGTCGTGACCTACCTAGCTCCCCCTGCGCTCGCGCTGACGGGCTCCTGGTGGGGCATCGCGTCCTGGGCTTTGATGGCAGTCGCGTACTTTCCCGCGACCCGCTTGTATCGCGTATCGCCGCTCTGGGCATTGGCGCTGCCGCCCATCGCGGTGTTTTACCTGGGCGCAACCATCCTATCGGCGGTCGAACACTGGCGCGGCCGGGGCGGACTCTGGAAAGGGCGGACGATGTAAACGCTACGTCGCCGACCAGGTCTTCGGGACGTACAGGTCCGGGAATGGAACCTCGGAGTTCATGACTTCTTTGACCCGCGCGACCAAGTCTTCCGAGGTGAATGGTTTACGCAGGAAGTGCGAATCCGTGACATCCAGGCCGTAGTACCGGCACGCTTCGCCGCCCACGTGTCCGGACACGAACAGCACCTTGACGTGGGGCAATTTCTGCCGTACTGCGATGGCCAAGGCGCAACCGTTCCCATCCGGCAACGCCACGTCCGCGACCAGGAAAGAAATACCCGTGGACTCGGTACAAATGCCGAGGGCTTCCTCGTACGTTCCGGCCCCCAGAACGTCGAACTGCTCTCGTTCCAGAGCCTGCGTAATCGCATTTCGGTCTGTTTCCTCGTCGTCTACGACGAGAATAGTTTTGTTCTCCGACATGGCCCGCCTCGGCTATTGCAGGTAGGGGGCCATCTTCCTCCGCCCCCGTGCGGGCTATAAGTGTATGATCCCGCGCTGGATGGCCGCAGTTGCCGCCTGTGTTCGATCCTGAACACCGAGCTTCGACAGGATGTTTTTGACGTGATTCTTGACTGTATGTTCGGCAATGTTTAGCGTGTACGCAATCTGCTTGTTCGCCGACCCCCGGACGATCAACTCCAGGACCTGCATCTCCCGTGCGCTGAGGTCCGCGGCGGGGGAACGGGACGACACCGCCGCGGCGACGTCCGCCGGCAGGTAGGTCTCGCCCGCGTGCACCGCGCGGATGGCATTGAGCAACTCGTCGTGCAGGACGTCCTTCGTCAGGTACGACCGCACACCCGCCGCCAATGCCCGCCGGATGTCCTCGTCGCCGCCATAGGTCGTGAGCGCGACCAGCTTCGCTTCGGGAAATTCCTCCCGGATGGCGGCGGCCGCTTCGAACCCCGTCATCACCGGCATCCGCAGATCGAGCAACGCGACGTCCGGACGGTGCTGCCGGAACATCTCGACCGCCTGTGCGCCGTTTGCCGCCTCGGCGATCACGGTCATATCCGGCTGCAAATTGACGATGGTCGTCACTCCGACCCGGGCCACGAGGTGATCCTCGGCGACGAGAATTCGAATCGGTTGGCTCATGGCAGCGGCACGCTCACTTCGACCTCCGTCCCTTCCCCTGGATTGCTCGCCAGGCGCAACTCGCCTCCGAGACGCTCCGCGCGCTCGCGCATCCCGATCAGGCCGAAGTGGCCCCCGACGCTCGCAAAGGCCCCTTCCTGGTTGAACCCGCGCCCGTCGTCTTTGATGCGGAGATAGAGCTTTCGCGCCTCCATGTGCAGGCGGATCAAGATGCGAGACGCTCCGGAGTGCTTCAGCGTATTCGCGACCGCTTCCTGCGCGATTCGCAGCAGATGCTGCTCCACATCCTCCGGTAGCTCCCCGTTCGCCCCGGACACGTCGACATCCACCTCGACCCCCGACCCGGCGGTCCATAGCCGCGCGCCGGATTGAAGCGCTGCCGACAGATCCTGCCCCTCGAGAGCCGATGCCCGGAGGTCCATCACCGAACGGCGGGCCTCCGTCAGGCTGTGGCGCGCCATCCGGCGGGCGAGGTCCAGGTGCTTGCGCGCGGGGGACGGATCTTCCGTCATGCACATTGCCACCGCGTCGAGCTGCGAGGAGATGCCGACGAAGCCTTGCGCCAGCGTGTCGTGAATCTCGCGCGCGAGCCGCGCACGCTCCTGGAGCACCGCCCCGAATCGCGATCGGATGCGCCGAAGCCGCAACCGGTACGCGGCCCACCCGGCGGCCATGACCATCGCGACCGCCAGCGCGCGGAACCAGGCCGTGTCGTACAAATGCGGTAGGACCTCGAACGCGTACGAGCGCTCCGCCGACAATCCGCCCGGCAACTCCGCCTTTACGACGAAGCGGTAATGTCCGTGGCGCAGGCTGTTGTAGTTGATCACACGTCGCGTGCCCGCTCGCACCCAACCGGGGTCGAGGCCTTCCAGCCGGTACGAATACTGGACCCGCTCCGGCGCCCTGAGGTGCACGCCCGTATAGCGGATCTGCAGACGGCCGGCGTCCGGCCCGATGCGCGCCGGGGCTGTTCGCAGGTCGAGGGGCTCGCCGTCCGCCGTGATCTCGACCAACTGCGCGGCAGGGGCGAGTAGCGGGGGCTGGTGCGCCTTCGGGTCGAAGACCGCAATCCCGCGCGTGGTGGTGAACCAGATCCGCCCGTCGACCGTGCGATTGCCTCCGCCGCCCGTCGGATAACTCGGCGAGCACTGCGCGCTACGGAGGCCGTCTTCGATGCTGTAATTCACCGGCGTCAGAGTCTTGCGGCGGCCGGCGGCGAAGTCGGCGAGTAGCGCCTTCGACACCCGGCAGATGCCTCGCGTCGTGCTCAGCCAGAGCGACTGGCCGTCGTCCGAAATGTGCGCGATATTGTCGCTCAGCAGGCCGTCCTTCTCGGTGAATGTAGAGAATCGTTCCCCGCGCCGGGCGACGAGCCCTCCCCCGAAGGTGCCGATCCACAGCGTCCCGTCCGGGTCTTGATAGAGGGATCGGATCTGATCGCTGGCGAGGCCGTCGGCCGTCGTGAAATGCCGGACTTCGTCGCCCTTCACACGCCATAAGCCCTTCCCGTAGCTGCCGGTCCAGACTGCGCCGTCAGCCGCCACTCCGAGAACGATTACCGCGTTCGCGACCACCGGAGCTCCCCGCACCACGATGCGAAAGTCCTTGCCGGCCAGCCGGCCGAGTCCGCCCGGCGTCGCCAGCCAGACCACTCCGTCCCCGTCTTCGATCGCGTCGAAGACCGTGAGCCGCGCCAGCTCATCGGGGGGCACGTATACGGTGAAGCGGCCGTCCCGCATGCGCACGAATCCGCCACGGGCGGCGATCAACAGGTCGCCGTTGGCCGCCTCGCGTATGGAGAAGATCTCGTTGTTCGGCAGGCCGTGATGAGTGGTATAAACGCGCCGTGGGCCGGGCGCGAGCAGCGCCAGGCCGGCGTCGTGGAACCCCGCCCAGATCCGGCCCGAGCTGTCCTGAAAAACCGTATTGGGCTCGTCGCTCGGAAGCCCCTCGCTCTTGCCGTAGACCGTGAACACCGTGTCCCGGTACCGAATCAGGCCGCTGTTCGAGCCGATCCACAGGTTGCCTTCGCGATCCTCGAACAGGCAGCGGACCATGTCCGAATCCGCTTCGCCCTCGTCGATGGTGATGAACTTCTCGCCGGTCAGGCGGGCAATCCCGCCGTTCGTTCCTGCCCAGATGTTCCCGTCGCGGTCCTCCAGCAACGCACGCACGAAAATATCGGGCAAGCCGTCGCGCTCGGAATACTTTCTGATCTTGCCGTCCGGCGTTCGCATCATCAGGCCGCGATTGCCGCCGAACCATAAGTTGCCCCGCCGGTCCACGATCATCGGAGTGACGAAGAGGCCATCCAGCATGGCGGCGTCGACCCGCGGGGTAAAGCGTCCGCCGGCCCACATCCCCAAGGCATTCAATCCCGCGACCCACAGCGCGCCGTCCCGGTCCTCGCGCACATTGCGCATCGCGGTCAACGGCAGCGACGGTCCCGGACCTTGCGTCACGAACCGCCCGCCCTCCAGATGGCTCAATTGAACACCCACCACGACCCACAGCGACCCGCTCCGGTCCACATAAAGCTGCGAGATCGCTTCATTCGCCAACCCGTCCTGAACCGTGTAGGAATGGAACTTCTTGTCGCGGTACGACACCAGGCCGTCCGACGTCCCGATCCAAAGGCTGCCGTCGGGCGCGGCGGCCAGAGCGGTAATGGAGTTCGATGGCAAGCTGCCGTTCGACTTCTGGAACGGCACGAATTCGTAGCCGTCGAAGCGCACCAGCCCTTCGTCCGTTCCCAGCCACAGGTACCCGTCGGATGTCTGAGCGATCGCGCGAATCGTGTCCTGGGGCAGCCCCTGCATCTGCGTCCAGGTGCTCCGCGCGTACTGCGTCAGCGACTTGTGGGGATCGAGCGCCGCTGCCGGCGCCAGCGCCAGCAGCGCCAGGATCGCCAGGCGTGCCCCCATGTTCAATATCCTAAGTCGAACGGGAGCTTGGCAGGAACCTCGAACGCCGAAATGCCGAGCAGCACGCGCGAGAAATTGTTCGGATCGGGGATCGTCGCGCCATCGGAGGCGAAAAATCCCGCCAACTGCTGCTGCGCGTCGATGCTGATCGCCAGGCCCACGATGGTGGGCAGTTGGATCGTGTCGCCGTTGAGTTCGACAAACAGAACCAGAAATGGGTGCGGATTGAGCGGCAGAGTGGGCGACTTCTGCCGGGCGAGGTCGTGCCGGTACATCCAGGTGCTCGACTCGCCTCCGGCGGCGCGGATCAGGATGCTCGACGCGGGATTCGGCATGCTGCGGTCGCCGCGCGCGATTTGAAAGAGAACGGGTCGGGGACGCAGGCGCGACGCGAATGCCACCGGGTCCCCCGGCATGCCCAGCCACTCGGTGAACTCGAACGCCTCCTGAATCGCCAGCGCGCCGGGCACGCTCACGACGCGGACTGGCTGATCCGGCAGCGGATACTGTTCCTCAAAAGTGCTCCCTCCCCCGCTGAAATCGCCCCCGCGCGCGTTCAACAACGAGGGCCGGTTCTGCCCCAGAATGCTGTTCGCGATCGACCGATACGCAGGACTGATGCGGGCGATCTCCGTCACCGTCCCGCCCCCGACGTTGAAGGCGGCGGCACGAACCGCAGGCTCCAGCGCAGTGAACATCGGGCCGTACATCGACCCGAGCGAGTTGCCGGCATAGTAGATCCGATTCGCGTCGAAGTCGGGCGCGCCGTCGCCGTCGAGATCGAGCCCCTGCCGGATCACCCGCACCAGTTGCATCAGGTCAATGACAGTCTGCCGGAAACAGTCGCGCAGCCCGATCGGGACCGGCGAGCTGACGGGACAGCCCTCGGTAGGACCGATGATCCCATTCCCGTCGAGATCGACGCCCCGGCCCAAAGTAGGAACGGTCACCGATTTTCCGGCCCGGTCCGTGAACGTTACGGCGCTGAATGGGCCATACCCGTGGCCGACCGCATTGATCGCAATCGTCGCCAGGCCGGCGCGCGCGAGGGTCGGAGCGACCGCCGTCGGGCCGCCGAAGCGGCTGTCCCCGAAGCCGTGCCCGAAGATCACGACCGGGTAACCGCCCACGGGCTTCGGGGTCTCCGGAATGAGCGCGTTGAAGCCTACCTCGTGCGTGTTCGACGGGACCGCGAGTGCGGGCAGCGTCGCCGCCGGCCGGATGGTCTGGTCGTCTTCGAGAAACCTCGGCGAGCGGTACGACCCGATCACGAGGCGGTCGATGCCCCGAAGCAGGCCCGAATCGATCGGCAGCACGAGCTCTCCGAACTGCAGCGGAGCGGCCCCGAACTGGAAGTTCAACGCGATGCGGCTCGTGTTCGCCAGCCGAAACGTGCTCTGCGGCTCGATCAGCCGGACCGCCGTCGGCACCTCAGGCAGGATCTCCCGCGCATGTTCCAGCCAGGCGGTGGCGGACATCGTGGTGAACGTCGTAAAGGCAACGACGTTGTTGGGCGGCGGGAACGGAGATCGAATTCGGACCGCCGCCGTAACCGGCGCCCCAGCCGTGTCCTTCACCGCCTGCGTCACGACCAACACAAATCTCGTCTGCTGGGCCAATATGACGTCCGGTTTCGCGAACATCGTGTTCGTCGCCGGGTCCCACACCACTTCGTTGATCGCGATCCGCCCCGACGGTCCCTGAATGTAGATTCCGTCCCGCAGCGTCGCCGTGTCGACCGGCCCCGAGAAGCGCACCGAGATTCGCGGCCGCAGGCTGAAGCCGTCCATCTGATCCAGCATTGCCGTCTCCTGGCACGCCGTGTAGCGCGCCGCGCAGTCGGGCACTGGAAGGTTCAGGCGTAGTCCGGTTCGTTGGAGGGGATCGGGAACGGTGAGGACGTCGGAGGGAAATGGGCCGATGCCGGGCGACGCCGGATCGAAAAGCACCGTCGTCGCCGCGGCGAGTCCGGGCAGCAGAACGAGAAGGAGCGGGCGTGTGAGCTTCAAGTTCCGATGATAGCCCGGCCTTTACTGCACGTCATCGGGCGAAACCGGCTGCCGGTTGTTCGCCCCCGCGAACCGGATGTACGCGACCAGGTCCGCCATTTCGTCCGGCGACAGCTTCATGGCGACCGCCGGGTGCTTCCAATCGTTGTTCGCCGAGGTCGAAGCCACATCCGCCTTGGTCGCCTTGATGGCCGCCGGCGGCATCTTCGACAAGTCGTAGATCTCGGTGGCGTTGTCCTTCGGCGGCATGGCCGGGAATTGCTCGCCGGACTTCAGCTTCACCACCTGCACGTACTGCGTCACCGTGGAGCGGACGCCCATCGCGATCGCCTTCGGCGATAACCGCGACATGTCCTTCAGGTCCGGACCGACCGCGGTTCCCTTTCCCTTCATCGCATGGCAGGCGCCGCACCCCTTGGCGGCGTCGTGAAAGCGCGCCTCGCCGCGCTCGATCTGCGTCGGAGCCGCGGCCTGCGCCAGAGCCAGGAAAAGAACCCAAGTCATGGAGAAAACCTCCTTGCCGACTTGAACCGGATGCTCAAGTCTGAAATCAGCATAGCGCGTTTCAACGCTAGAATCTCTCCTATGAAAGTCGCGCTGTATCTAGCAGCGATAGCAGCCGTCCCGAGCGCCCACGGGGCCGATCACCAGCTCAAACCGACGCCGTCGACCGTCGCGTGGGGCTACTACTGGTCGGCCGCCAAACCCGTCCTGACCATCCGCTCGGGCGACCGCGTCGAGATGCACACCCTCACCACCTCCAGCCCGACCTCCCTCGCCAACAACGGTGTCAAGCCGGAGGACATCGAGCCGGAGTTGAAGGCGATCTACGCCGAGGTGAAGGACAAGGGACCGGGCGGCCACATCCTCACCGGCCCGATCTTCATCGAGGGCGCCGAGCCGGGCGACACCCTCGAAGTCCGCATCCAGAAGATCCGGATCGCGACGCCGTACGCGTCCAACGGGTTCAGCCCCCAACGCGGCGTCCTGCCGCCCACGGACTTCTCCCGCGGACGGACAAAGATCATCCCCCTTGACCTCAAGCGCAACGTCGCGATCTTCTCCGACAAAATCGAGATCCCGCTGCGCCCATTCTTCGGCAGCATGGGCGTCGCGCCGCCCGAAGCGATGGGGCGCATCAACAGCGGGCCTCCCGGCATCCACGCCGGCAACCTCGACAACAAGGACCTGGTCGAAGGCACAACGCTGTTCATTCCCGTCCACGTCAAAGGCGCTCTCTTCGAGGCCGGCGACGGTCATGCGGGCCAGGGCAACGGCGAGGTCGACATCACCGCGATGGAAACGTCCCTAGTCGGGACGTTCCAGTTCATCGTCCGCAAAGACCTCCACCTGAAAGGTCCCCGCGGCGAAACTCCAACCCACTGGATCGCGATGGGCCTAGACCCCGACCTCGATCAGGCCACCATCAACGCCACCCGCGACGCCATCGATTTTCTGGTCACGGAAAAGGGACTCTCACGCGAGGACGCCTACGCGCTGTGCAGCGTAGCGGTCGACTTCAACATCACCCAGGCGGTCGACGGGACCAAAGGCGTCCACGCCATGATCCCGAAAAGCATCTTCAAATAGCCGCAACCCTTACATGTGAAGCGTCCGCGCCCAGCCGGGCCACTCTCCGCCGCGTCTCACTCCCCAATCTGCGACGACTTTTCCGGATTCCACGTCCCGAAGAATGCACTCGGCGGCGCCCCCGTGAGTGGGTCCGGTGCAGTAGGCGACGCGTTTGCCAACATCCTGAAATTGCCAATCCCAGAACGTTTGCTCCGTCTTGAATCGATGAATCACACGGCCGCCACGGTATAGGACCAGGCTCCCAGCGATCGGCTCCCCTTGCGAATATGCGTACAACACCAGCCAACCGACCGTGCGCCGGTCAGGCGAAATCGTCGGCTTGCCGAAAGCCACCTGGCCTTCGGCTTTGGGCGGCAATACTTCCCGTCCATTGTTCAACACGATGTGAAGCTGTCCCGCTGAATCGACCGACACCGAGCGGTAGACCGGTGTCGCAGCCGTGATCGAGATCGCCACAACCGGCGTCAGGATCATCTGACGCCAATTCATCCCCACCACACTTCGCCGGGCGCCAAATGCGCCTTCACCACATCCGGGTTCAACTCGACCCCGTACCCTGGCTTGTCCTCGATCGTGAAGTGCCCGTCCTTCCAGAACGGTCCCTCGTGGACCACCATATCCGGCCACCAATCGACCCAGTTCGCCAACTCGTGCACCCGGAACTCCCGCATCGCCGCGCAGGCGTGGCACGACGCGATGGTCCCGATCGGGCTGGCCGGATTGTGGGCCGCCGTCCAGATGTAATACATCTCGGCATGGTCCGAGCTCTTCTTCGACTCCGACAGCCCGCCCGACTTCGGAATGTCGATGTGCACCCCCGAGGTCGCCTGCATCTCGATCAGCCGGCGGAATCCCTGCCGCCCGTAGAGGTTTTCACCCGTGATCACGGGGATCGGAATCGAGTGCGTCACCCGCGCCATTGCCTCGATGTTGTCCGGCGGGACCGGGTCCTCGAGCCACATCGGGCGCACCGGCTCCAGCTCACGCCCGAGCCGGATCACGTCGCTGACGTCGTACCGCCAATGCGCTTCGATCCCGAAATCGGCGTCCGGCCCGAGGCCCTCCCGCACCGTTTCCATGCTCTTAACGATCCGGCGATAGTCCCGGTGCGTCAGGTTGCGCGCGTACGGGTCGTGGCCAATCTCCTTGAACTGCGGATCGGCCCTCACCGGCACGCCGTCGCCCTGGAACTTGAAGGCGGTCCATCCCCATTTCTCTTCCTTAACTGCCTGGACCTGCGCCCGCCACGCGCCCATGTCCTCGACGTTCTGCACCGTCTGGAGCGTCCGATAGAAGCGGATGCGGTCGCGATAGCGCCCGCCGAGCAGATTGCACACCGGCGTCTGGAGAATCCGCCCCGCGAGGTCCCATAGCGCGATCTCGATGCCGCTCGCCGCGCTGACCGTGACCCCCGCGATGGCGCCCGCCCCCGCGCTCTGCATCAGCATTTTCGTGTACAGCTTGTCCACGTTCAGCGGGTCCTCGCCGACCACGATGCCTTTCAGCTTGTTCAGGACCAGGTCCTTGACGCCCCAGCCCCAATACGCCTCGCCGATCCCGTACAGCCCGGAGTCGGTCTCCACCTTGATGAGGTTCCAGTCCCACGTCCCGCGGACGATCATCATCTTGACGTCCGTGATCTTCACCTTCTTGGCGTAAGCGGACGCAAGCCGTTGATACGGCGCGGCAAAAAGGGGCGCTGAGGCGGCCCGGAGAAAGTCGCGGCGGTTCATGGGCGCAACTCTATCAGAAAATTTTCGAAGATTTTTTGAACTTCTCTCCCCTGTCCGGAGTATACATAGTCTGGAAAGGGGAACATGGGCGAACGACTCACTCGCGAGCTGCTGCCGGGCACGCTCTACATGCTGATCCTCCGCACCCTCGCCGCGGGTCCGATGCACGGGTACGCCATCGCCAAGCGCGTCAAGGAGGCCTCCCGCGAGGGAATCGCCATCGAAGACGGCTCTCTCTACCCTGCCCTCAATCGAATGATGGTCAAAGGATGGCTCAAAGCCGAGTGGGGCGTGTCCGAGAACAACCGGAAGGCCCGCTTCTACCGCCTGACCCCTGAAGGACGCAAACAACTGGAGCAGGAGGCCGCCGAGTTCGACCACATGGTCCGCGCCATCCAGCTCGTCATGAGGACCGCGTAATGGAATTCCTCCGACGCCTGACCTATCTCCTCCGCCGGGACCGCTTCGACAACGACCTCGACGCCGAGTTGCAGTTCCATCTCGAAACGCGCGCCGACGAACTCGTCGAGCGCGGCATGACGCGTTCCGCCGCCCTGGTCCAGGCCCGCCGCGAGTTCGGCTCGACCGCACGCACGCAGGAGGAGACCCGCTCCGCCTGGCAACTCCGCTGGCTCGAAGACCTCGCCTCCGACCTCCGTTATGCCGCCCGTGGGTTCCGCCGAAACCCGGCCTTCGCCCTGACTGCGATCGTTTGTCTCGCCCTCGGCATCGGCGCGAATACGACGATCTTCAGTGTCGCCTCCGAAGCCCTCTTCAGCCATCCGACCGTCCGCGACCCGCAGTCGCTCCGCCTCGTGCGCGTCGGCGGCATCAGCCACGCGACGATGGAGGACTACCGCTTCCTCCGCGACGCCCATGTCTTCGACGGTCTCACCGGCGAGCACGAGGACCAATACGCCAACTGGCGGAACGGCGATTCCACTGTTCGCCTGTTCGCCGTCCGCGTCACCGACACCTACTTCGGCGTGACCGGCACGCCCCTCGCGATGGGCCGGGGCATGCAAGCGGGCGAGCAGGACGCCGCCGTCGTCTCCTGGCGATTCTGGCAGGAGAGGCTCGGCGGCGACCCCGACGTGCTCGGCCGCAAGCTCATTCTCGATGGCCGGCCGCACATCGTCACCGGCGTCCTGACGCGCAACCACCGCACCCTATTCGGCGCTGGAATCTCGCCGGACCTCTACCTGCTCGCCAACGACACGATCCGCGTCGCGATGTACGCCCGCCTCGCCCCCGGTGTCGGCCCCGGAGAGGCCCGCGCGCGCCTGGCGGCGGCCTGTCAGGCGCTCGACGGCATTCGCCCTCTCGATCGCAAACGCGCCGACTTCATCCGGATCACCGAAGTGGACGGCATGGGACGCCTCGGCGGCCAGAGCGACTTCATGCCGATCACGATGTTCTTCGTGATGCTCATGATCGTCGTCAGCCTCGTGCTGCTGATCGCGTGCGCCAACGTCGCGAGCCTCCTGCTCGCCCGCGCCTCCAGCCGATCGCGCGAGATCGCCATCCGCCTCTCGATCGGCGCGGGCCGCGGTCGTCTCATCCGCCAACTCCTTGCCGAGACGCTGCTGCTCGGCTTCTGCGGAGCCGCCGCCGGGCTCGCGGTGAACTTCGTAGCCTTCTCCTGGCTCCGCGAGATCCAGCTTCCGATTCCCATCCCCGTCCGCATCGACATCCACCCCGACTGGCGCCTGCTCGCCTACGCGACCGCCGTGGCGATCGGCAGCAGCCTGGTCGCCGGACTCGCGCCCGCGCTCCAGGGGACCCGCGGCGGGCGCGCCGCAAACAACTCGAAGTTCCGCAACGGCCTGGTCATGGCGCAGATCGCCGCCTCGATTGTCCTTCTCTCCGCGGGCTTCCTCTTCCTGCGCAATCTCCGCGAGGCCACCGGCCTGAACCCAGGCTTCGACGTCGACCGGACCATCTGGGCGTCCATGCGGCTCGTCCCCGAGTCGTACACGAAAGCCGACCAGACCGCCGGTCTGATCGACCGCGCCCTCGACCAACTCCGTGCAACTCCCGGCGTCGAAACAGCGGCTGTCGTCCGGGTCGTGCCGCTCAACGACGAGATGGATGTGGACACGTCCATCCGAGCCGATGGCGGGAACCAGATCCGGGTCCAGTGGTACCACAATGAAATCTCCCCCGACTACTTCCGCACGATCGGCATCCCGCTCCTCGCTGGCCGCGATTTCCGCCGCGCCGAGCGCCGCGTGATCATCGTCAACGAGAACTTCGCCCGGCGCTTCTTCGGGGCGGCCAACCCAATCGGCCACATTCTCGATTCGAGCGCCTTCGGCGGCAAAGTCGAGATCGTCGGCATAGCCCGCAACAGCAGCTACTTCAGCCTCAACGACCGAGACGCGCTTGCCGTCTACCATCCGTACCTCCCCGAGTCGGCTGGCGGTCAGGCTTCGGTGCTCCACTTCCTCGCTCGCTTCGCGGGACGGCCCGAGCCGGTAGTCCCGGCCATTCGCCAAACCCTCGACCACCTTGACCCGTCCTCGGCGATCGAAGTCCGGCCGATGAGCCGAGCGCTCGCGATCGCCTTGATTCCGAGCCAGGCCGGCGCGCTCGTCCTCGGCTCCGCCGGCGCTCTTGGCCTGACCCTCGCCGCCGTCGGACTGTACGGCGTCCTGCTCTACACCGTCAGCCGCCGCGTCCGAGAGATCGGCGTCCGCGTAGCGATCGGCGCGACGCCCGGCAACATTCTCCTTCTTGTCCTGCGCCACAGCATGCAACTCGTCGCGATTGGAACGGCCATCGGCCTCGCCATCGCCGTGTTTGCCGTCCACCCCTTGGCGCTCTACCTGACCCCCGCAGTTCGTCCGACCGACCCGCTCAACTTCCTCGCCGTCGCCGCGCTCCTCGCAACCGTCGCCCTGATCGCGACCGCCGCACCGGCCATCCGCGCTTTGCGCATCGACCCGCTGAAAGCCCTGAGGCACGAATGATCACCACCCGCTCCCGTAAGGGAGCGGGCGCCAAACCTGAGGCACGACTATGCGCGAACTCCTGAACCGACTTTCTTATCTCCTCCGGCGCCGCCGTTTTGACGACGACCTCGACGCCGAAGTGCAGTCTCACCTCGAAGCCCGCGCCGACGATCTCGAAGCGTCCGGCCTCGACCGTCGCGCCGCCCTGGCGCAAGCCCGACGCGAGTTCGGCTCGCCCGCGCGCATGCAGGAGGAGATACGCTCCGCTTGGCAGTTCCACCGCCTCGAGGACCTCGCCGCCGACCTCCGTTACGCGGCCCGAGGCTTCCGGCGCAACCCAGCATTTGCCTTCACTGCGATCGCCTGCCTCGCACTCGCCATCGGCGCCAACACGACGGTCTTCTCCCTGGCCACCGAGGTCATGTTCTCAGTCCCCTCGGTGCGCGACCCCGGCGCGATGATCTCCATCCGCCTCCAGAACAGCAGCCATGCCGACCAGCCCGTTTGGCGCTTCCTCCGCGACGCCGCCATCTTCGACGGCATCGCCGGAGAGAACGAGGAAAGCGAGACCAACTGGCGCCACGGCGAAGTCACCGAGCGGCTCCACGCCGTCGGCGTCACCGACAACTTTTTCGCCGTGACCGGAATGCCCGTCGCGATCGGCCGTCCCATGGCGCTCGGCGAGACCGACGCAGTCGTCCTCAGCCATCACGTCTGGCAGAGCCGGTTCGGCGGCGCTCCGTCCGTCATCGGGACAAAAATGCTCCTCGATGGACGGCCCTATACCGTGGCCGGCGTTCTGCCCCGCGACCACCGCAGCCTCATCGGATTCGGCTTCTCGCCCGACATCTACCTCCCGGTCGTGAACCCCACCCGGCACGTCGCCCTGTTCGCCCGGATGCCCGAAGGCATGAACCGCGTCACAGCGTATGCCCGCCTGGAGGCAACCGCCCCGCAGTTCGACCCCAAGCTCGCCCGCGGCATCGAAGTCAGCGCGATCTCGGGCCTCGACCGCCTCCAGTCCGAGAAGTTGATGACGGTCGCCGCGTTCTTCGCGATGCTCCTGACCGTGGCCTGCCTCGTCGTCCTGATCGCGTGCGCCAACGTCGCGAGCATGCTGCTCGCGCGGGCATCGGCCCGCTCGCAGGAGATCGCCATCCGCCTCTCGATCGGCGCGGCTCGCGGACGCCTCATCCGCCAACTGCTCGCCGAGAGCCTCCTGCTCGCGTTCTGCGGGACCGTCTCGGGCCTTCTGCTCAACCTCGTATTGACCCGAGCCCTGAGCGGCATGCGCCTCCCGCTACCCATCCCGATCCAGTACACGATCGAGCCCGATTGGCGTCTCATGACCTACGCCGCCGCGCTCGCGATCCTCACCTGCCTTGCCGCGGGACTGGTCCCCGCCTTCCGCGCGACTCGCACGGTCAACCCGACCGCCCGCCAGGTCGGCCGCGGCTCGATGCTCCGCGGCTTTCTCGTCGGCGCGCAGGTTGCCGTCTCGGTCGTGCTGCTCTGCGCCGGCGTCCTGTTCGTCCGCAACCTGCTGCGCGCCACGACCGCCAGCCCCGGCTTCGACGTCGAGCACACGGTCTGGAGCCGCCTCACCCCGATGCCCGACGCCCACCCGCGAGACCTTGCCTCCGAAGGCCTCGTTCGCATACGCGCCATCCCCGGCGTCGACTCCGCCGCCGTCGCCCGCATCGTCCCATTAAACGACAACATCACCCAAGGTTCGGATGTCTGCCCCGACCATGGCGCTCCCATCCACGCCCAGTTCCAGATGAACTACGTCGGACCCGACTACTTCCGCGTAATGCAAATCCCCCTCCTCGCGGGTCGCGAGTTCAACCCGCAGGACCGCGACTCCGCCATCGTCAATGAGGCCCTCGCCCGGCGCCTGTTCGGCAACACCGACCCCATCGGCCACACGCTGACCTGGGACGCCGGAACCGTCGTCGTGGTGGGCGTCGCGCGCAACAGCAAGTACTTCACGCTCGGCGAGCAGGACAAGCCGGCCTACTACGCCCCGTTCGCCACCAACCGCGGCGGACGCAACAATATCAACTTCATGGTCCGCGCAGCCGGCCGCCCCGACCCGCTCGTCCCCGCCATCACCCGCGCGCTCGGCGAGCTCGACCCGACCGCCGCCCTCGAGACCAAGCCGATGTCGAAGGCGATGACCTTCGCCCTGCTCCCCAGCCAGGTCGGCGCCGCGGTGCTCGGCACGATCGGCCTCCTCGGCCTCGCACTCGCGGCTATCGGACTGTACGGTTCGCTCCTGTACTCCGTCGGCCGCCGCCTCCCCGAAATCGGACTCCGCATGGCCCTCGGCGCGACCCCGTCCAGCGTCCTTCGCCTCGTGGTCCGCCAGAGCGCGACGCTCTCCGGCATCGGCGCGATCGTGGGCCTCGCCGTCGCGATTTTCGCCGTGCGCCCCCTGGCTTTCTTCTTGCTCCCCGAAGTCCGGCCATCCGACCCGGCCACGTTTGTCCTGGTCGCGCTGGCGCTGTTCATCGTGTCAGTAGCGGCGACCGTCGGACCCGCGCTCCGGGCGCTGCGCGTCGATCCCGTAGTCGCTCTCCGGCACGAATAAATCGGGCCGTTGCTCAAGTTGACCAAAGGCTTCCATTGGGATCAATAGTTTAGGGGCTATTCATTGCTCATGTTGAGCAACGGCGGATTCTGACGCCGGCCAAATCGCGCAGCCGCAGCAGCGCAGTCATAAGGAAGTCACAAGCGCGCCGGGCCAGGCGAGTGGACTGAGATCGGAGCCGCGGCCGTGAGGGAGCGGGCTGTCGCATAGACGTCGATGTTTCGGTAATGATTACCGAGCGCCCTGAGTAGAATCAATGACGTACAGACCATTCGCCGGTAATGATTACCGAAACGGCATGGACAGCCGGTATCCCGCGGGCGTTTCCACACCGCCGCTCGAACAGAATCATGCCAACATTCGGTAGAGGCGGAGCAATGGTCCCACTGGTCTTGCTGCTTTGGATCGCTCTTACCGGTGTCGTGAAGACGCCCGCCGGGACGCCAGTCCCGCACGCGACCGTCACCATCCGAAACGTCGCGACCGGCGCGACGACGAAACTCGAGGCCGACGACGCCGGGCGATACGCCGCATCCGACCTGCCGCCCGGCGACTACGAAGTGACCGCCGCCGCGGCGGGCTTCAGCGCAACGACGGCCAAAGTCGCGGTCTCTTCGCCCGCACAGACACTCGACCTGGCGGTCGCCCCGCCCGGATCGGGCGACCTTTCGTTGCGCGATCTCGGCTTCACCCCGGAACAGACCAAGGGCAGTGCGGCCGAGCAGGCCCGCCTCGATCGCCGGACGCACATGCTCAAAACGCACCAGCGCCTCGGATTGATCACCACCGCTCCGCTGATCGCCACACTCCTGCTGGCAAACGGCGCCAAGGGCGAAAAGAACGGCGACGCTTCATCCTCATCCTCGGGCCGGCAGCTCCATGCCGCGATGGGAGGCGTCACCGCGGGACTGTATATCACCACCGCCAGCTTCGCGCTCTTCGCGCCCAAAGCGCCGCCGGGCACGAAGGTCCGCGGTCCGATCAAGCTGCACCGGATGCTCGCCTTCGTTCACGGACCTGGGATGATCCTGACGCCGATCCTCGGCGCGATCGCCTACCAACAGCGCGAACGCGGCGAGAAAGTCCACGGAATCGCCCAGGCGCACGCGCCGGCGGCATTGATCACCAGCATCGCCTACGGCCTCGCAATCGCGTCGGTCACGATCAAGTTCTGACTATGTGGAAGCCCCTCACGCTCGCCTTCGCCGCGGCATCGGCCGTGTTCGCCGCCGATGCGCAGTGGGTCCTCGACAAGTCGACGCTGACCTATCACGTGTCCCATCCGCTCCACCAGGTCGAAGGCGTGAGCCACGCGGCCAAGGGAAAATGTGTCTGCCATGCGGGCGACTGCCAGTTCCTGATCGCCGTCCCGGTGAAGTCCTTCGACTCCGGCGACAGCAACCGCGACGTCCACATGATCCAGGTCGTCCGCGGCGCGGAACACCCGATGGCGGTCGTCCGCTTCCACCTGCCCGAAAGCGCCGCGTCGGCGGCGACCGTACAGGCCGACCTGACCGTCGAATTGGCGGGGCAAACGAAAGAATATAAACAGGCGTCGTTTCAGCTCGCGATGCACGGGAATCAAGCGGAAGTCACGGGGACGATTCCCGCCAAAATGTCGGACTTTCACATCCAGCCGCCCTCACTCCTGGCCATCTCGACCAAAGACGAGATGCCGGTAAAGGTCGCAATGACCTGGCGCCGCACTTCCGTGGAGTGAGCTTTAGCTCGCCATGCCGGCAATCTTGCCGGCATGCCCCGGGTACGCCAGCAAGAATGCTGGCGTTGCGAGCTGAAGCTAAGCTGAAGCTCGCTTACGCTGCCTCTAACGCCCGTCCAAAGCCGTCCGAATCGCCCGCTCCTGCACCACTACGTGCGACCCGCCCACCACCACGAACACCCGCCGGCCCGACCGCGCCGCCGCCGTCACCAGCGGAACCATGTGGCAGTTCCGATAATCGCTTGCCGCTCGCGCAATCATGTTGAGGACCGTGTCGTCGCGCGTCGGATCGAACCACTCCGGCCGCGAGACCCCCGCATACGCAGGCAACACGCGCCGCGCAAGCTCCTCCGACTCGGCCGTCCGCTGCCCGCCTTCCACAATCAGCGGCCGCAGATAATAGAACACGTTCACCTGCTCCGGCGGGAACCGACGCTTCATCTCCGCCTCCTCCTGAATCCTCGGCGGCTCCAGATTCCGCAACTCGGCCCCATCCCGATCCGCCAGCCACCGCACCAGCCCCGGCTCGCCGTACCGCGCAATCGCTTCATCCCGACCCGCCGACGACGGTCGAATCCCGCCCTCGCTGAACGCGACCTCGGGCCGGAACTCCCGCCACAGCCGCTCCAACTCGACCAACTCCGGATCGCGCGGATCGCTCGTGTGCCGCGCGCCGAACATCAAGAGCCGCCCGACCCGCACCACATAAGGGAACGAATGCCGCCCCGACCGGTATTCCTCCCACGACATCAATCCGCACTCCGCCCGCCCAACCCGGGCGGCCAGAACCAACGGGAACAACGCCCGCCGCGCGACCTTCACCCCTCCACCCTCCGGGCCCCCGCGTTCCACCGCAGCCGCTTCCCCGACCGCAACGACTCCATCGCCATACACAACACCATCGCGGTCGCGTGACCCGCCTCGACCGGCGCGTTCGGGTCCTTGCGGCTCGCGCAGCATTCCAGGAAGTTCCGCACGTGTGCCAGCGTCGCGAAGTTGAAGAACGCCCCCGGCGCCTTATCCTCGACCTCCGCCTTCATCACGCGCTCCTGGCTCTCGGGCCACAGCGCGTACGACTCCCGCCCTAGGTCCAGCCGCGCCTTGTCCCCGTGATACTGCTGGATCTGATCGTTGAACGCGTTGTACCGCATCGCCCGATACCCCAGCGTGAACGTCGCCAGGTACTCCGGAAACTCGATGTTGATCGTCGCCGTCTCCGGGACCTCCGCGCCCGCCATCGCCGGCTTCGTCCCCACGCACGTCACCGCGACCGGAACCGGCGAGTTCATGTACCACTCGATGCAGTCGATCACGTGCGCCGCCTGCCCGATCAGCAGCCCGCCCGAGTAATCCCAGAACCAATACCAGTTGAAGAACCGCTGCTCATCGACCGGCCGCTGCGGCGCGCTCCCGAGCCACTGCTTCCAATCGAGGTCCCCCGCCAGCTTCCGATTGTTCAGCGACGCCTGATTGTTGAACCACGACGACGTCACCAGCTTCACATCGCCCAGCCGCGACACCAGCCCGCGGCCTCGCTGGAACAGCTCCATACTCCGCCGCTGCGTCCCGACCTGAACGACGCGCTTCGTCCGCCGCACGGCCTCGATCATCCGGAAGCCTTCGTCGATCGTGTGCGCCATCGGCTTCTCGACGTACACGTCCTTGCCCGCCTCCACCGCGTCGATCACCATCCGCGCGTGCCAGTGGTCCGGCGTCGCGACGATCACCGCCTCGAACGACTTGTCCTCCAGCAGCCGCCGGTAATCGCTGAACGATTTCGCCCCGGTGGACGCCTCCTTCAAGCCCGCCTGGAGGTTCGGTGAGTACACGTCGCACACCCCGCCGACCTCCGCGCCCGCCTCCTTGAACTGCCCGATGAGAAACCGTCCCCGGCCGCCCGCCCCGATGATGCCCGCGCGCACCCGGTCGTTCGCCCCGAGAATCCGCGATTGCGCCGCCGCCGTCGCCAGAACGAAGCTTCGTCGATCCATGCGCCGTAGCGTATCATCTTACGCATGCGGGCGCTCCTATTCGCCGTACTGGCCGCCACGGCCGCCGCACAGTCTCCCCTGCCCGGCACGAAGCCCCTCGTCTTCGATGGCGACCCCGCCGCGCGCATGGTCGACGACATCCACCAGTACCTCGACCGAGAAACGGCGCGCGCCCGCGACCAGCGCGCCTCTCGCACGACCGCGCCCGATCGTGAGACGTTCCGCCGCATCATCGGCGCCGTCGACCCGCGCGTCCCGCCCGACCTCCGCATCGAAGGCACGGACCCCGTCTCCCACCCGCCCGGATATCGCGCCTACGCGGTCCGTTGGCAGGTCTTCGACGACGTCGAAGCCGAGGGCCTTCTCCTCGATCCCGACATTCCCGCCAAGGCCCGGATCGTCGCGATTCCCGACCCGAGCGTCGCCCCCGAGCGCTTCCCCCTCGCCCAACGACTCGCGCGCGCCGGCGCGCAAGTCCTCATCCCGACCCTCATCGACCGCGCCGACACCTGGTCCGGCATCGGCAGCCGCATGACCAACCAGCCCCACCGCGAGTGGATCTACCGCATGTCCTTCGAGGCGGGCCGCCACATCATCGGCTACGAGGTACAGAAGGTGCTCGCCGCGGTCGACTGGCTCAAGACCCGAACCTCATCCTCCCCCATCGGCGTCGCCGGCGACGGCGAAGGCGGCCTGATCGCGCTCTACGCCGCCGCCCTCGACGACCGCATCGCCGCCACCCTCGTGACCGGCTACTTCGGCCCGCGCGACCAGCTCTGGAAGGAGCCCATCTACCGCGACGTCTGGGGCCTCCTGCGAGACTATGGCGACGCCGAGATCGCCGCCTTGATCGCGCCGCGCGCGTTGATCGTGGACCCTCGACCCGCTCCGGAGGTCGCCGGCCCGCCGCCCGTCACCCGCGACCGTCGCGGAGCCGCCCCCGTCGGCGCGATCGTGACTCCGCCGCCCGACGCGGTCCGCGCCGAGGTCGAGCGCGCCCGCCGTCTCAATCCCCGCGCACAAATCGGCACACCCTACGATTTCGTCAACGCGCTCGACTTCCTGCTCCCCGACACCGCCACCGGCGACCTCCGCCCCAACTACGATCCCGCCCCGCGCCTCCACCGCCAGTTCGACCAGCTCGTCGCTCACACCCAGGCCGTCATCCGGCGCTCCCCCGACGTTCGCGCCGCCCAACCCGCCACCCGCGCCACGATCTGGAACGAAGTGATCGGCCGCCTCCCCGACCCCTCCGCCCCCGCCGATCCCCGCACGCGCCAGATCTTCGACGAGCCCAAATTCCGCGGCTACGAAGTCATGCTCGACGTCTGGCCCGGCATCTTCGCCTACGGAATTCTACTCGTCCCCAAGGACCTGAAGCCCGGCGAGCGGCGTCCCGTCGTCGTCTGCCAGCACGGTCTCGAAGGCCGCCCCCGCGACCTCGCCGATCCCGCCGTCGACAACCCCGCCTATCATCGATATGCCGTCCGCCTCGCCGAACAAGGCTTCATCACCTTCTCGCCGCAAAACCCGTACATCGGGCAGGACCGCTTTCGCCTCATCCAGCGCAAGGCCCACCCGCTGAAGCTGTCGCTCTTCTCCTTCATCCTCGGCCAGCACCAGCGCATTCTCGAATGGCTAGGCGGACTCCCCAACGTCGACCCAGCCAGAATCGGCTTCTACGGACTCTCCTACGGAGGCAAGACCGCCGTCCGCGTGCCGCCACTGCTCGACGGCTATGCCCTCTCGATTTGCTCCGCCGACTTCAACGAGTGGGTCTGGAAGACCACCTCCGTCGACTCCCGATACAGCTACATGCTCACTCAGGAGTACGACATGCTCGAGTGGAACTTCGCCAACGTGGTCAACTACTCCGACCTCGCCAACCTGATGGCCCCCCGCCCCTTCATGGTCGAGCGCGGCCACGACGACACCGTCGCCCCCGACGAGTGGGTCGCCTACGAATACGCCAAGGTCCGCCGCTACTACACCAAGCAAGGCATCCCCGACCGCACCGAGATCGAATTTTTCAACGGCCCGCACTCGATCAATGGCGTCGGGACCTTCGCCTTCCTGCGCCGCCACCTCCGTTTCCCGGAATGAAGCCGGCCCGCGGCCGACAAATTGTATCTGCGTTTATCCGCGTTCATCTGCGGCTAAAATAGGCTTTGCCCGACCCCAAGCTCCTCCGCGCCCCCGACTCCTCCCTCGTCGTCATCGACATTCAGGACCGCCTCGCCGCCGTCATGCCCGACCGGGAGCCCGTCGTCCGCGCCGCGTCGATCCTTCTCGAAGCCGCCGGGCGCCTCGACATCCCCGTGCTCCTGACCGAGCAGTACCCGAAAGGTCTCGGCCCCACGGCCCCCGACATCGCCGCTAAACTCCCGCAGAACGCGACCCGTGTAGAAAGACCACGTTCTCCGCCTGCGGAGCCCTCCCTCTCGACCGCCCGCAGGTCGTCATTGCAGGCATGGAGGCGCATGTCTGTGTCCTGCAGACCGCCCTCGAGCTCGCCGCCGCCGGACGAGAGGTCTTCGTCGCCGCCGACGCGGTCTGCTCCCGGGCCCACGCCAACTACGCCAACGCTCTCGACCGCATGAAGGCCGCCGGCGTGGTCGTCACCAACACCGAATCGGTCGTCTTCGAGTGGCTTCGCGATGCCGCCCACGAGCACTTCCGCGCTCTCTCGAAGCTAATCCGCTGAGCAAGCCCAGGCCGCCGAGCACCGTCAGGAACGGCCCGGCTCAGGCACGGCGGCGAGGCTGGCTCGGCAGCCCGTTGGCCATCAGGTGATCTTCGATGTTTCCGGGGCCGTCTTCCTGGAAGCCGCGCGTGCGGGAATTGGCGATCCCCTGATAACTGTTCCGCTCGCTGCCTGAGAACATCGACCGCAACCTCCGGAACCCGCCACCACCCGCCGGTGTCTAACCCGCCAAATGCTTGAAGTCCGACACCTCTCCAAGAAGTTCAACGGCATCCCCGCCGTCGACGACGTCAGCTTCCGCATCGCCCCCGGCGAGATCCTCGGCTATCTCGGTCCAAACGGCGCCGGAAAGAGCACGACCGTCAAAATGATCATCGGACTCCTCGAACCCTCCGACGGCCAGATCCTGTTCCACGGCCGCTCCATCCTCGACGACCTCGCCGGCTTCCAGCAGCACCTCGGCTACGTCCCCGAGGAGCCCAACCTCTACCCATTCCTCTCCGGCTACGAGTACCTCCAACTCGTCTGCCGGCTCCGCGGCATGCCCGCCCCGCTCATGGAGGCCAAGATCGGGGAGTTCCTTCACCTCTTCGGCCTCTGGGACGACCGCCACACCGCGCTCTCCTCCTACTCCAAGGGCATGCGCCAGAAGGTCCTCATCTCCGCCGCGCTCGCCCACAACCCCGAGGTCGTCATCTTCGACGAGCCCCTTTCCGGCCTCGACGTCACCACCTCCCTCGTCATGCGCGACCTCATGCGCGGACTCGCCGATCGCGGCCGCATCCTCTTCTACAGCTCCCACGTCCTCGAAGTCGTCGAAAAGGTCTGCTCCCGCGTACTGATCCTGCGCAAAGGCTGCGTCGCCGCCCACGACTCCATCGAACACCTCCGCGCCCTGATGCAGCAGCCCTCCCTCGAAGGCATCTTCGCCGAGCTCACCCAGGAGCCCGACCACCACGCCGTCGCCGGCCACATCCTGGAGGTGATGCAGATGTGAAAACGCCCGTCCGGCACTTCATCGCCCTCCCCAAAGGCTGCGTCGCCGCCCACGACTCCATCGAACACCTCCGCGCCCTGATGCAGCAGCCCTCCCTCGAAGGCATTTTCGCCGAGCTCACCCAAGAGCCCGACCACCACGCCGTCGCCGGCCACATCCTTGAGGTGATGCAGATGTGAAAACGCTCATCCGGCACTTCCTCGCCCTCCCCAGAGGCCGCCCTCCCTCGAAGCATCTTCGCCGAGCTCACACAGGAGCCCGACCACCACGCCGTCGCCGGCCACATCCTTGAGGTGATGCAGATGTGAAAACGCTCATCCGGCACTTCCTCGCCCTCCCCAGAGGCCGCCCTCCCTCGAAGCATCTTCGCCGAGCTCACACAGGAGCCCGACCACCACGCCGTCGCCGGCCACATCCTTGAGGTGATGCAGATGTGAAAACGCTCATCCGTCATTTCCTCACCACCATGTTCGAAGGCGACTGGTCCTCCGGCCGCGGCCAATGGAAGACCGTCGCCGTCGGACTCCTCGCCGCCGCACTCCCCGCGGGCCTCATGTCGGAAATGCCGACGGTCGACCGCTTCCGCCCCACGACCCTCGCCGACCAGCTCGCCCTTCAGGTCATCCTCGCCGCCGTCACCGCACTTGCGTCGCTATTCGTCTGGCAGTCTCTATTCCCCAGCCGCCGCGACTACCTCGCGCTCGCCGGACTCCCCATCCGCGCCCGGCAAATCTTCGGCGCCCGCCTCGCCGCCATCGCGACCTTCGCCGCCGGCCTGACCCTCGCCCTCAACTTTCTTCCGACCCTCATCCGCGCCTTCAAGTACTCCGGCCTGAAAGCCCAGATCGCTGCCTCGGGACTGGAGTGCCTGTTCGTGTTCTTTGCCGTCGTGGCGCTCCAGGGTGTCCTCTTGAATGTCCTGCCCGGCCGACTGTTCGTTCGAATCTCTGTATATGTGCAGGGACTGCTCTTCGCCGTCTGCGTCTTCGCCATCCTCCAATCCTGGACGATCAAGAGTTGGGGACCGGCGGCGCTCGCCCGCCTGCCCGAATACGCCTGGGCGCCTCCGGTCTGGTTCGCCGGGCTCCACGAACATCTGCTGGGTGACGATGCCCAGTTCCTCTCCGCGATGGCGAATCGCGCCGTCGCCGCCGTCGGGATCGCCATTGGGACCTCGATCCTGACCTACTGGCTCGCCTACCGCCGTTACCGGCGACTCCTGCTCGAAGCTCCCGAGCGGGTCTCGCGGCCTCGACTTCTCTGGAATCCTGTCATGCTGCTCGCGAGAAACCCACGACAGCGCGGGTTGATCTCGTTCATGGCCGCTACGATGGCGCGCAGCCGGACCCACCGGGTAATCTGGATGGCCTACGTCGGCGCCGCCGTGGCGATCGTCTTGAACAGCTCGCTGGTCAGCGGCGTATTCCTGATGCACAACCGCCGGCCCTACTTCGCAGCAGTCCAGTTCCTGGTGCTCTTTTGGCCGATCGCCTGCACCACGATTCTCCTTCCGGGCTTCAAGCACATTCTGCGAATTCCCGCGGAACTACCTGCAAACTGGATCTTTAGGATCAACGAACCCAACAGCCGAAAGGAATGGACGACCGCCTTCGAACGCTTCGTCCTGGCCTATACGCTCCTACCGCTTTATGCGTTCATCCTGCCGCTTGCCATCTACTCCCTCGGCTGGGAAATCGCGTTACCGATGGGCGCCCTTCAGGTTCTGCTCTCGCTGGTCGTGTTCGAAGGGCAGTTCTACGGTTGGCAGCAGTTGCCGTTCGCCTGCTCTTACCGGCCGGGCCAGCGCCCATTGGTCAATGTCGCATCCACATACCTGGTTGTACTCGTGATCGTCGCGCCGATGACGTCCATCATCGTCGCGGCGGCATCGCGATATCTACCATTGTTTTCTGTAGTTGCAATAGGGCTCCTAGGAACCTGGTTGAAGATCCGTCACGCCCGGCGCGGCAGTCTGGCGGAGACCCCTCTACTCTACGAGGACATCGCCGCCATCCCCGACCTCGGGATCCGGGAGATCACCTCGCGAACGCCTTCTTCAGATCCGCCATGGCAGCCGATGCCGCCTCATCCAGCGCCCTCTTGCGGACCCCGTCGTTGAAGGCTCCGCCCGCACCCGAAGCGATTATCCTCCAACGCCGCAATCCCGCCGGCGTACTGCGGGGCGCAAGCACTACTGACTCCTAGCTCCTAACTCCTAACTTCTAACTCCTAACTCCTAACTCCTTCCCTACCACCCCATCTGCCGCATCCGCTCCTCGATTACCCCGCTGTACGTCGTCATCCGATCAGGACGTCGCCGCAAAGGCGACGGCAGAATCGCCGCCAGCCGGATCGCCTGCTCCCGACTCACCTTCTGCGCCGCCGTCGAATAGTGATACCGGGCCGCCGCCTCCGCCCCATACACGCCGGGCCCCCACTCCGCGACGTTGAGATACAGCTCCAAAATCCGCCGCTTGCCCAGCGCGAACTCCGCCACCGGCACGAGACTCGCCTCGACCCCTTTCCGCACATACGACCGCGCCGTGCCGAAGAACAGATTCTTCACCAGCTGCTGCGTGATCGTCGACGCCCCGCGCGACCGCCGGTCCTCCAGATCGTCCTCGACGGCCTTCTTGACCTCCGTCCAGTCGAACCCACGATGCTGGTAGAAGCGAGCGTCCTCCGCCGCGACCACCGCGTGCTGGAACGCCGGCGCGATCCGCTCCATCGGCACGAACACGTAGCGCTGCTGATACGCCTTCCCGGAAATCCGCGCCGAAGCCCAACGCTGAATCTGCGTTGCCGTGAACGGCGGCGCGACCCAGCGAAGCGCGACGATCCACAGTGCGCACAGCATCCACAGCCCCGCCGCGGCGGCGACGGCCCATCGGAGCAGACGCGCCACTCGGCCCCGCCGCCGTCCCGGTTTCAGATTGGTTGCTGGCGCCACATCCCAGCATACGTTGATCCCCGATGTGCCATACTCGGCGCTGGAGTCAGTCCCTCATGCGATGGTCCTGTCTGCTCGTCCTGGTCTCCGCCTGCCACGGCGCCTCATACTTTGTCGACTGCGCCGGCGCCGACGCCAACTCCGGCACGACCGCCTCCGCCGCCTGGAAGACGCTCGACAAGATCAACACCGGCCGATTCCAGCCCGGCGACCGCATCCTGTTGAAGAGCGGCTGCGCCTGGGAAGGCCAGCTCGCTCCGCCCAGTTCGGGCAGCGAAGGTGTGCCGATCGTCGTCGACCGCTACGGCGACGGCCGTCTCCCGCGCATCGACGCTGGGGGCAAGATCGCGGACGCCCTCCGCCTCTACAACGTCGAGTTCATCGAGGTCCGCCATCTGGAGTTGACGAACCAGGGCGACAGCCCGGCCCTGCGGCGCGGCGTCCACATCTTCCTCGACAACTTCGGCACGGCCCGCCACATCGTCGTCTCCGGCCTCTACATTCACGACGTCAACGGAACCAACCAGAGCAAGGACAACGGCGGCATCATCTTCCGCACTCTCGGCAACACGAAGCCGAGCCGCTTCGACGGACTCACGATCGAGCGCAACATCGTCTGGAAGGTCGACCGTTCGGCCATCGCCGCGCAAAGCTCCCACTACCCGCGCCGCCGATGGTTCCCCAGCCTCAACGTGGTCATCCGCGACAACCTCGTGCAGGACATCGGCGGCGACGGCATCGTGCCGTGGGCCACCGACGGAGTTCTCGTCGAGCACAACATCGCGCGCGACTGCAATCGCCGCGCGAAGTCCTACAACGCCGGCATCTGGCCCTGGAGCACCGACAACTCCGTCTTCCAATTGAACGAAGCCGCCTTCACCCGCACCACCCAGGACGGCCAGGGCTTCGATTCCGACTACAATTCCCGCAACACGCTCTTCCAGTACAACTACAGCCACGACAACGAGGGCGGCTTCATCCTTATCTGTTCCCCTGTGAAACGGAATCCCGAAGAGAACATCGGCAACACCGGGACCGTCGTCCGGTACAACATCAGCCGCAACGACCGCGCCCGCATCTTCCACCTCAGCGGCGCCGACGACACGGCGATCCACGATAACGCCGTCTACATCGGCAGCGGCCTCGATGTCCAATTGATGCTCACCTCCGAATGGAGCGGCTGGTCCACCGGCACCACACTCCGCAACAACAAGTTCTACGTCGATGGCACGGCGCGCTATGGTCACGGCGTCAAGCGACTCGACGATGGAACCTACACGATCGAGCCCGGCTGGGGCGGCGCCATGGACATCGTCTTCGAAGGCAACTACTACGGCGGCCGTCACCTCGACCGGCCGACGGATCCCGCGGCGATCGAAGCCGCCCAGCCCCGCCCGTCGATCCAATGGGACGGTCCCGAGTTCGACCCCGCCCAGCCCGACGGCTTCGACGCTTTCCTGCAACGCCACCGCGCCTGGATGACCGCGATGTTCGAGCGCCAGTTCGGCCACCCCATCCGCCTCGGGCGTTAGCCGCTGGAAACCGAGTGGGGCAGGCTTCAGCCGGCTTCAGCCTGCGCGGGACTTTCAGTCCCGCCGCCGCGCCACGCCTATCTCCGCCTGACCTCCACCCGAAGCCGCTGCGCCTCCGCCTTCTCGAACCCCAGTTCCCCCCGCGCCGCCCGCCGCAACTCCTCGCAACCGAGCCGCGCCCTCATCACCCCCCGGAGCGAATGTCCCCCTCCGAGCAGAACATGACCCACCTCGTGCGCCATCGCCGCGCCCAACGCAACATACGCCTCTTGCCCGCACTCCCCTGCCGCCGCAACCGCCTGTGGATACGACACCACCCCGTGCTCCCCGACCACTGCGAAACCCGCCGCCCCGTTCGACGCCCGTCGATCCACAATCTCGAGCCGCACCGCCGCCTCGCGGCCGGCCGTCCAAGTCACCGCCAGACCCGCCCTCCCAAACACCCGCTCCACGACCCGCTCCGCCTTCGCCAAAACCCCCGGCGGGACCGCCTCCGCGCCCGTCACGCGGATCGCGAGAATCCCCGCCAATGCCGCAACTGCAACCATCATGCGATTGATTTTTCGGCGCTTCGCCGCGTACCTCGATACCCCGGCGCGCACGAGTGGATCATCCGTCGATCACGCGCCGCGGTACCCCGCGTGACCGATCCGCGACCTCGGCGTCTAACCCGTCAACGGGTTGGTTGGACCAGGAGGGAACCCGTGTCCACCACCTCGAGCCGCACCGTCCGCCGGCGCCGTTTCGGCCCGTTCGAGCTGGACGCCCGCGCCGGCGAGCTACGCCGCGACGGCCGTGTCATTCGACTTCAGGAGCAGCCCCTGCGCCTCCTGACCCTGCTGCTCGATCGTCCCGGCGAAGTCGTCCTCCGCGACGACATTCGTCGCCGCCTCTGGCCCAACGACACCGTGGTCGACGTCGCGCACGGCATCAACGCCGCCGTCCAGCGCCTCCGCGACGCCCTGGAGGACTCCGCCGACGCCCCCCGCTACATCGAGACCGTCGCCCGCCGCGGCTACCGCTTCAAAGCCGACCTCCCCACCGCCCCCGAGGTCGCCGGCCGCACGATCGGCCGTTTCCGCGTAATCGAGAAGCTCGGCGGCGGCGGCATGGGTCTCGTCTATCGCGCCGAAGACCTGCGCCTCGGACGCGAGGTCGCCCTCAAGCTCCTCCCGCCCGACCTCGCCGGCGACCGCGCCGCCGTCGACCGCTTCGAGCGCGAGGCCCGCGCCGCCTCCGCCCTCAACCACCCGCACATCTGCACCATCTACGGCGTCGAGGACCATGAGAGCCAGCCGGTCATCGTCATGGAGCTGGTCGCCGGCCCGACCCTCGAGGCCGCTCTCCGCGACGGCCCCCTCGCGCCTGCCGCCGTCCTGACCCACGCGCTGCAGATCGCCGGCGCGCTCGATTCGGCGCACCGCAAGGGCATCGTCCACCGCGACCTGAAGCCCGCCAACATCGTCATCGGCGAATCCGGCGTCAAGATTCTCGATTTCGGCGTCGCCAAGTGGTCGTCCGGATCGAACTCCGTGACCCACGACGGCGCCATCGTCGGCACACCCGACTATATGTCGCCCGAGCAGCTTCGCGGCGAAGACGTCGACGCCCGCAGCGACATCTACTCCTTCGGCGTTGTGCTCCACGAGATGCTCACCCGCCGCCGGCCTTCGGACTCCTCGCCGATCCCCCAAACGCCGCTAGGGCAAGTCGCCGACCGCTGCCTGCGGCAACGTCCCGAGGATCGCTGGCAAAGCGCCGCCGAGCTTCGCGCCGCGCTGACAGAGCCGCGACCGTCACGTAGCGGGTTGGTCCACACCCGCCGGACCTGGCTCTTCGGCGCAGCGGGATCGGCCGCGGCCATTGCTCTCGCCTGGAAGGGCTCCGGCCTTCTCGCCACCAAACCAACCCGGTCGGAGCTGCGCTTCGCCGGAGGCGAAATGACCCGCCTGAGTCTCTCGCCCGACGGCCAACGCCTCGCGTTCATCGCCGGCGGACGCCTGCACGTTCGCTCCCTTGCGGCGCCCGAAGCCCGGCCCATCGAGGGCGTCCGCGGCGTGGGCACCGCGTTCTGGTCGCCGGACGGTAACAATCTCGCCGTGCCGATCGCCGGCAAGCTGCGGATCGTGAATCTCGCGACCGGCGTCGTCACGGAGATCGCCGATGTCAACACGAATGTCGGCGGCGCCTGGGGCCGGGACGGCTCCATCCTCATCGGGTTGATCGGCGATGGCATCTACCGGATTCCCGCGTGGGGCGGCCAGCTCACGCGCGTCACCGCGCTCGACCCCTCGCGCGACGACGCCCGCCATCTCCTGCCGCAGTTCGTCGCGGGTGGCCGGCAGTTCCTGTTCGTTTCGGGAGGCAAAAGCCCCGGGGCAAGCCGCCTCTGCGCCGGATCGCTGGAGGGCGGCAAATGGTTCCCCATCCACCCGATCGAGACCGGCTCAGTCTTCGTCCCCGCCAGCCCCGGCTCCGAAAAAGGCCACCTCGTGTTCGGACGCCAAGGCTCGCTCGTCGCCGAAGCGTTCGACGCCGCCCGCCCGGGCGTCACGGGCTCGCCCTTCGTCATCGCGGAGGGCGTCATCAGCCGTGCGACCGTCGGCTCCGCGCTCCATCTCATGGAATTCTCCGTGGCCGCCAACACTCTGGCCTTCCGCGCGCCGGGAACCGATGCCACGATCGTCATCCGGAACTGGAAGTCCGGCTCGATGCCCGGCGTTTCGTAACCGACGACCCCCGCACCGAGCATCGGGGCTGGCGCCGATGCTCCAGCTCATCACCGCGCGTGTGGCGCTCCGACCTCTTCGACGTCGTAGCATGGGTGCGACGCGCGCCCCCGGCAATCTCCGGCATACTGGAACGAATGCCGGAGTGGAGCGCCACCCGATACCTCAAATACGCCGACGAGCGGACGCGGCCGTGTCGCGACCTCGCGGCTCGGATCGATGCCGATGCGCCTCGCACGGTGATCGACCTCGGCTGCGGCCCCGGCAACAGCACCGCCGTCCTGGCCGAGCGATGGCCGGCCGCCCGGATCACCGGTCTCGACAGCTCCCAGGACATGCTTGACGCTGCCCGGCGCGACTACCCTTCGATGCAGTGGCTACGCGGCGATATCGTCGAGTGGGCTGCCGCGCCCGGCACCGTCGTCGATATCGTCTTCTCGAATGCCGCGCTCCAGTGGGCCCCCGACCATGCCGCGCTCTTCCCGAAGCTGCTCTCGCGTGGCCGCATCCTCGCAGTCCAGATGCCGACCGCGACCGACTCGCCCGCGCAACGGCTGATTCGATCCCTCGCGCCCGACCGCATCGCCGAACCGGTTCACGACTGGCACACCCATGCCCCGGGCTTTTACTATGATGTCCTCGCGCCGCTCGCCGCCCGCCTCGAACTCTGGGAGACCGAATACACGCACATCGTGGAAGGCCCCGAGTCGATCGTCGACTGGTACCGCGGCACCGGCCTCCGCCCCTTCCTCGCCGCGATGCCCGAGGAATCCAGGCAGCCGTTCCTCGACGATTACCTCGACGCGATCCGCCCGCACTACCCGCGCCGCATCGACGGCCGCGTCCTGTTTCCTTTCCGACGGTTGTTCCTTGTGGCTTATGCAAACGGTGGCGCCGCAATTGCCAAGTAACCCGGCGGGAGACGTTCACACATGTTGGGTTGGATCATCTTCGGTTTGATTGTCGGCATCATCGCAAAACTGTTGATGCCGGGGCGCGACCCGGGCGGATTCGTCATCACGATCCTGCTCGGTATCGCCGGAGCGCTGCTTGGAGGCTTCATCGGACGGGCTTTAGGGCTCTACCGGGAGGGCGAAACCGCGGGCTTCCTGATGTCGTTAGTCGGGGCCATACTGCTGCTGACTCTGTACCGATTCCTAGGCCACCGGCGAGCCATCTAGCAACACCTTAAGGGATCCGCCTGCCGCCCGAAATGCGGCAGGCGCCTCATCGAGGACAAATCTGCCTGCAATCATCCGCTCGGCCGGAACGAGCCCCAGCCGCGGAATCGCCGCCTCCATCCGACCGCACCGCGATCCCACCAGCGTAATCTCGTTGACGATGATCGGCGCCGTATCCACCGGCACCAGACCATGCACCGTCGACTTCAGAATCAGCGTTCCCCGCGGCCGCGTCGCCGCCACCGCTGCCAGTAGCCCCTCCGCACTCCCTGTCGCATCGACCGTCCAGTTGTACTCACTCCGCGGCGGAGGGGCGGTCGAAGTCTGCCCCGGCGACAGTGCAAGTTTCCCCGGATGCCGCCCGAAATGGTGCACCGCGCAACCGTGATCGGACAGGACAATCGCGATCAACAATCCCAGCTTGCCGTCGCCGAGCACGGCCACCGTTTCACCCGGCGGAATCGACACCTGGTCGAGGATCTCGCAGGCGGCCGCCAGGGGCTCGGCGAACACCGCCCGCTCGACCGGGATCTCATTGACAACATGGATGTTCGCCTCCGGCAGTAGGAAGTATTCCTGAAACGCCCCCGGCTGGTTTACGATCCCCAGCACCGTCCGGGTGGGGCAGTGGCGGCCGAGTCCCCGATGGCACCAGTGGCAGTGCCGGCAGCTCAGGTTGATCTCGCCGACCACCCGGCTGCCCACCAGCCCGGGTGTATCGCACTCGGCCACCTCGGCGACGAATTCGTGGCCGGGGATGCCCGTGAAGCCATAGTATCCATGCAGTAACTCCAAGTCCGTGTTGCAGATGCCGCCGGCGAGGAGCCGCAGGAGGGCAAACCCGGGCGGGCGGTCGGGGACGGCAATTTCGCGGACGGAAACCTCTCCGCCGGCGAGGTGGACGGCGCGCATCCCCTTATAATAGAACTTCATGCCAGCTCAGCTTGCCTGTTTCTCGGAAGCGTGCCGCGCGCGTTTTCCGATCACCGAAGTGCTGTACAACTGCCCCCGCTGCGGCGGTTTGATCGAAGCTGTATATGATTGGCCTGCAAACACTTCCGAGTGGAAGCGGATCTGGCGCGAGCGGCGGATGTCGAACGAGCCGATCGATCAAAGCGGGGTCTGGCGATATCGCGAATTTCTTCCGTTTCTTGAAGATATAAGCGCGATCGTGACCCTTCGGGAGGGGAACACACCGCTCCTGAGCGGCCCTAAAGCCGCTGATTACGCAGGAGTTGACGCGATCGCGTTCAAGCACCAGGGCTTCAATCCTACGGGGTCGTTTAAGGACAATGGAATGACCTGCGGGGCGGCCCAGGCGCGGCGGCTCGGCATGCAGCGCGTCGCCTGTGTCTCGACCGGAAACACGTCCGCCTCGATGGCGGCGTATGCCAGTGCGGGGGGGCTCCAGCCCGTCATTTTTCTGCCGCACGGGAACATCTCGTTCGGAAAACTCGCGCAAGCGCTCGAATATGGCGCCAAAACGGTGCAAATTGACGCCAATTTCGATCAAATTCTCGCCATAATCCGCCGTATTGCGGACCGTTTGGGGATGTATCTTCTGAACTCGATCAATCCGTTCCGCATCGAGGGACAGAAGTCGATCATGGTGGAGATGATGGACCAACGGGACTGGAAAAGTCCCGACTGGGTCGTGCTGCCGGGCGGCAACCTCGGAAACGCGTCGGCGTTCGGGAAAGCGCTGCGCGAGATGCTCCAACTCGGGCTCATCGACCGCTTGCCCAGGCTGGCGGTGGTCCAGGCGGAAGGCTCGGCGCCCTTTTACGAAATGGTCCAAACAGGCGCTGCGGCACTGACCCCAGTGGGGCACCCCGAGACACTGGCGACGGCCATCAAGATTGGCGATCCGGTGTCTTGGCCCAAGGCGCTCAATGAGATCCAGGCGACGGACGGGGTGGTCGAGAAGGTGACCGAGCAGGAGATCGCGGACGCCAAGGCGATCATCGGGCAATGCGGAATTGGCTGTGAACCCGCCTCCGCCGCGACCTTAGCCGGCATCAGGAAACTCCGGGGGTCAGGGGTCATCCGCCGCGATGCAGACATCGTGGCAGTGCTGACAGGAAACGTCTTAAAGGACCCTGAGTATATTCATCGTTACCACACGGGAGTCCTGGAGGCTCCAAGCTCTGGTACGATCCGATCGATATGGGGAAATCCCCCAGTACTCGTTTCTTGCGACGAAAACGCTATCACTGCGGTTCTTAAAGGCTAAGCTAACTTCCAGCCTCATATGGGGATACTGTGTACCCCTGCTAACAACCTAGGGCAGGGTCCTGGTTTTCCTATTGTGTTTCCTTAGACGTTCTGGTACACCTGTACTATGTTGCCCGGAAAGAAGGCACCCGTGATGATGAATTCCGCTACTTCCCAGAAGGCACAACTGGAAGCTCTTTACGCGCGCCTATCGTCAATCGATCAGCTGATCGCATCGCTCGAGGCTTACGACCGCTATCGAGCGTTAACGCCGACCCCAGGACAGCAACGCCGCTCTGCCTAGATCATTTGACCAGGAGTTGACGGATCCGCGCCGAAAGCTCGGATTCCGACGGCGTTCCGGGGTGGTAGTAGCGAACTATGCCTGAGGCGTCCACGAGCACGACGGTTGGAGTTGTGCTCGCGCCGTAGGTCAGGAAGTTCGCGCTGCTGAGCGGCGCAGGGTTCTGCGATAGCGCGGCATAAAACTGCTTCCGGATTTTCTCGATGTACGGTTTTTCCGCGGCCGGCGCGGCGTCCTCTCCTCCGGCGACATAGCCGTACAATCTGGTCGGCATGACGACTTCGAGACCTTTAGGGCCGTATGTCTTCTGGAGCGAGGCGAGGATCGGGCCGAGCTGCTTGCAGTCGCCGCACCAGTGCGCCCAGAAGAAGAGTAGGACCGGCTTGCCACGCATGGCGGATAGCGGGCGGGGCTTGGGGCCGAGGAAGTCGGCGACGTCGAGCGCGGGCGCGCGTTTGCCTTCGAGGCTGATCAGGTTGATGTTCTTGCTGATGCGCTCGCCGATGGACGTGGTCCGGTAGCGGGCCAACTCGGCGTTGAGGAATGCGACCGCGTCCGCGCGGTCTCCTCGGGCGGCCATCACCTGCCCTCGGACCTCGATCGAGGCGCCGACGGCAGTGGGGAGCCATGGGTCGGCGTCGAGCTTCCGGGTTTTCAGGAGCGGCTCCGAGAGAGTGAAGGCTTCGGTGGCGAGGCGATCGGCCTTGTCGTACTGTTTGGCCGCGAGCGAGGCGCGCGCAAGCCACGACACGGCCGCGGCGACCTCGGATGTGGGGCCGGACTTCGCCTGGTGGGAGCGCGCGAGCGCTTCGGCGGCGGCGAGATCGTTCTTGGCGATCAGGTCGCGAACATCGTTGACCAGGGCGGCGTAGACGACAAAGAGGAGTACGGGGAGCACGCAACCATTTTACTGGGGACTGGTGGGATGGCTCCGGACCCACTCCGCGCCTTGGGCGGCGATTTCGTTGGCTCGGGCGGGGGTGTCGGCGCAGGCGTAGATGCGGAATTCGTCGGCATTCCCGGAGGGGCGGAAGTGGAGGACTTCGCCGGTCGAGAAAGTGATGCGGGGGCCGTCGGTGCAATCGACATTTGCCAGCGGGCCGAAGATTGGCTCGAGATCGGCGGGTTGGAAGGTCTCGACAACTTTCAGGCCGGCGGACCGCGGGAAGTTGCGGATCAGGGTCGCCGAGGTGAAGCGCGCGGGCAGCTCGGCGAATAGATCGGACAGCGATTCGCCGCGCTCGCGAGCGGCGAAGAGCACCGATAGGATCGGGAGGAAGGCATCGCGAGTAGCGAGGGCGGGGAGTGATCGGCCGTTCCGCCGGATATCGGAGCCGAGCAGGAAGCCGCCGTTGGGCTCCCATCCACAGACGACCGATCGGCCCTTTCGCGCGGCCTCCTGCATCCCGGCGATCACGTACGGCGAGCCGATTCGGGTCTTGGGCTCGAGGACTGCGGCAAGCGGGCCGCGATCGATGGCGTCGTTGCAACTGACGGGGATGACGACGGCGTCGGCTTTAATGGCTGCGGCGACCACCATGCCGACCAGGTCGCCGGGGAAGAATCGGACGGCGCCGGTCGAGCGGTCGACGCCGAGTATCAGGGGACGGTCGCTATCGCCGTCGGTGGAGATGACGGCGTCGAAGTCGCGGCCGGGGAGCAGCGATTGGATTTCGGCGAGCGTCGCCGCGTCGATGGCTTCGGTGTCGATGGGGACGAAGGTTTCGCTGCGACCGGCGGGCACGGCGTCGGCGCCGAGCTCGCGGAGGACGTCGAGCAGGAGGTCGCGACCCACCGCGGAATGCTGGTAGACGAGCACGCGCAGGCCGGCGAGCGAGCGGCCGGCGAAGAAGTCGAGATAGCGGCGGCGGTATTCGTCGAGCGCGGCATCGATGGGGTCGGGCACTACAGGTGGGGTGGCGAGATTCCCATCCTCGTTGAAACCCGAGGTATCGAAGGGCTCAGCATAAAGTTGTGCGCGCACGCGGGAGACGGCGGCGTCGATGGGTGCCTCGTCAGTCTTGAGCAGCTCGCCACGCGAGGTGTTCAGTTTGTAGCCGTTGCGGTCGAAGGGGATATGGCTGCCGGTGACCATGATGCTTCCCTTGCCTCGCGCGAAGGCGTAGGCTGCCAGCGCGGGCGTCGGGATGCACCCGAGGTTGATCGGAACCATGCCCGCGTCGCGCGCTGCCTGAAAGACCGCCTGGGCGAGCACGGGCGAGCTTGGCCGCAGATCGCGGGCAATGAAGAACTCGTCCCCGGAGACGACTCCGCCATCGGACGAGGGTCTGGACTGCAAGTAGCGCAATTCACCGAGAACATTGACGTAGATCTCGAGCTGGGTGAGGTGGACGAGCTCGCCGCGCCGTCCACTGGTGCCGAATTTGAGCGGCCGCGGTTCATGGCGGAGCCGGGAACGAAGGGTCACGCTTCAGTGGAACACGTTTTCGGGCGACTCAGGGAAAAGACCGATTCGGCATTTGTAGAGCGTCTGGTGCAATTAGAACAGCGCAACTTCAGAGGAGCACCAATGAGCAAACATGACGCACTAAATTACCTCCCCAGCACGCGGATTCTCGAATATCCGCGCCGATGCGCGATTTACGAGCCGACGCGGGCGCCGTCGCGTTTATATCTGGTGCTTTCGGGGCGGGTCAAGATTTTCTGCACAGCGGATAGCGGAGCGCAGACGTTGCTGCGCGTGGTGGGGGCGGAGGAATTCTTCGGCGAATCGTCGCTGATTCCGCGCGAGCAGGCGGTGCGGGAGAGCGCGGTGGCGATGGAGCCGGCGCAGGCGATGTCCTGGACCGCGGATGAAGTGCAGGAGCGGATCGAGAAGGAGCCGCGGCTCGCGCTGGCGCTGGCGGAGTACTTCGGCCAGCACAATCTTCTGCTGCGGGAGCGGATCACGACGATCGCGAACTACAAGACGGGTCCGCGGGTGACGCTGGCCTTGGTCCAACTGGCGCGCACGAACGGGGCCAACACTCCGACCGGCGCGACGAGGCTGACCGGGTTGACGCACCAGGCGATCGCGGATTACGTGGGGACGTCGCGGGAGATCGTCACGTCGGAGATGAATCGGCTGCGGCGCTTGGGGTACCTGACGTACTCGCGGCTGTACACGGATATCTACGTGTCGGCGTTGAGCGAGTGGATGAGGCAGCAGGGCACGCGGGTCTATGCCGGTTCGGCGGACTCGACGGTGCAGGCGGCGGGGTAGGGCTCGGCGGGGAGGCACCCTCGTCCGCGGCCGGCCCTTTCCGTGAAGCGGGTCCAGGGGGACCCGCGCGGACCAGGGGGTCCGCCCCACAACCCCTGCCTCCAATCAGCCACAACACGTGAGAGATTAGGGCCAGGGTTGCGCGGGGTTGCGCCGACGGAGAAAATACGCGTCGGAGGCGCAATGAACCGACGGCAACTGCTCGGTGGCGCAGCGGCGCTGCCGGGGATGGCACTCAGCGCGGCGGCGGCGCAACAGAAGACGCTCAAGATCACGGGTCTGGAAACGGACCTATTGCGGCGACCACCGGGCACGCCGACTTATGACGCGATTCACAAGTTGGGCGTCGATAGCGGGTCGGTCTTGCTGCGCGTTCGGACCGACGCGGGGATCACCGGGTGGGCGAGCAGCAGCTTCGGTATGATGCCGGGCGGACCGCGGGTCGTGCAGACGATCCTCGAGCACGAGATCAAGCCCATCCTGATGGGGAAGGACCCGGCGTTTCCGAAACGCATTTGCGCGGATTTGTGGAAGGCGCTGGAGTATCACGGGGTCGGTGGCGTGGCGCAGTTCGCGATCGGGGCGACGGACATCGCGATCTGGGACATTCTCGGGAAGAACGCGGGGCTGCCGGTGTACAAGATGCTCGGGGCGTATCGCGATCGAATGCCGGTGTACTCGATGTGCGGATGGTATTACGACGACGACGGCGATCTCGCGCGCTACAAGAAATCGATTTCGGACGCGATGTCGCAGGGGTATCGCGCGGTGAAGATCAAGGTCGGGCGCGATGGGATGGATGACGACGAGCGGCGGGTTCGCGTGGCGCTCGACCTGGTGGGCAAGGGCGGGCGCGTGATGGTCGACGCCAACCAGGTGTTCAATCGCAACGAGGCGCTGCGGCGCGGGCGGCTCTATCAGCAGATGGGCTGCTTCTGGTACGAGGAGCCGCTGCCGCCGCACGATATGGAAGGGTATGCGGAGCTGGCGCACGCACTGGACATCCGGATGGCGACGGGCGAGAATCTCGCGACGAAATACCAGTTCGCCGATTTGATTGCGCGGCGTGGGGCGGATGTCGTGCAGCCGGACAATCGGCGCGCAGGCGGAGTGACGGAGTGGATGGAGATCGCGGCGGTGGCGGACGCGTACGGGATCGAGTTGGCGAGCCACGGGGGCGGGAGCACGAATCTCAATATGCTGCTGGCGATGCCGAATGCGATCTACATGGAGACGAGCGGGGCGCATCGGATGATCGAGGGCGAGTATCCGGCGCCGGAGGCTCCGGGGATGAGCAGCGAGGTCTCGGAGGACGAGATCCGGCGGTACAAGGTGGGGTGATGGTCCGCCGGCGGCGGGGATGCCGAACTCCCTCAGCGTCGCCTGGCGGGGGCTGTTCCACGTCGGCGTGACAAGACCATCAACACGAAGCCACCGCCGGCCAACAAGAGGACCGATGACGGCTCAGGAACACTGGCAACATCGATGATCAGGTGGTTCTGAAATCCGATTCCACTGCTTGCCGGTGGATACGGCGCCAAAGAGCCGCCAAGGGGAGACAGGATCAATCCATGGTATAGCAGAGGGGAAACCAGGGTGACTCCCACTCCGCGGCTAATTGTCACGCTGCTGTCGCTGGTCGCATCCCAGAGAATCTCGCTGCCAGGATCGGCGATTATCGTCAGATAGTACGAATTCGGCGGTAGAGTCAAGCCGGAAAAGAGCGAAATCCAGGACGATGGCGCGGCGGGAGCGTCAAAGACCGTAAAAGCAACTTGATCCGCCGCAGTCGTCCCGGGACCCATTCCAGAAGTCAGATAGGCCGATCCGGTGGCGGCCGGCGAGACGCCGCTTCCGCGAATCGAGATCGCCACGTTCGAATAGTCGACCGTTTGTGTCCACGATGCGACCAAATAGATGGGAATGCCAGACGGACTCGGGTTGGCCGCAGGAGAAATTGCCCAGTCATTCGGCCCCGCCACATTGAGAATGATGCCCGCGTCGATTTCGGCGACGAAGGCAAGAAACAAAAGAACGCAACAAAGGCGGGCAGTCATTGATTTCCTCGGTTATGGCAAGATATACGTCTAAAGATCATGGCTGGCCTGGAATCTGCGCCTCGCCGCGAGCAATAGAGTTAGGGCAATCCCGGAAACGACGCAGCGTGGCTCCGGCACAGGCGTCGCAATGAAGCCGTGAAAATCTGCGCCGTCGAAATAGGAGCCCACAACCTGTCCGCGGTCGTTGAGCTTTCGAATGTCGATCTGAGCCACTCCGGGAATCAGGAGGGGATTCAAGCCGTCACTCGTCAAGACGCCGGCGGTCGTTGAGATCTGGCCCAGGTTGTTGACGCCGTACCCGCCCGGAAGCTTAATCGTGCTTGCGCCCAACTGCCCAAATCCGAAGAGCCCTACAACCTGATTGCTGTTGTTTATGTCGCGCACCGGCCCCATCTGCACGATCGGCTGCAGAGAATCATCGAAGACGCCGCCCTCAAACAGGAAGGCCGTCGTCGGGCCCGATGAAGTAAAGCAATCGCCGACTATCGAGCCAGTGTCATTCGTGCCCCAAAACGTTGTGAACAAACAACCCGGTTTTGAGTAAAAGCTCAGTTCGCCCGTGATGCCGCGCAAAAGGAAAGCCGCCGTGGAGGCTTGACCGACAATGTCGCCGTAGTTGTTGATGTCCATCGGCCGCAGCCACAATGATGGCGACCCGAGCGGTTGAACGAGGCCATGATTATAGACGAATCCGAACGCTTCCGTCTGCGTGTAGATCGATCCGACAACAACACCCGCATTGTTGATCGATTCCGGAAGAACGGCGACCGCGCCAGGAAAGACGATCTCGTCGATCCGAAATGCGCCTCCATACAATGTTGCCGACGTCAAGAGGAGATGAGCCAATCCGATTCTTCCGATCATGAGTGATTCTCCGCCGGGGATCAACGCCTATTTCCGCGCGCAATGTTGTTTACTAACCAGCAATACTCAGCCAAGCACAGTTGGTTCGCGGCCGGTCGTGACTAAGAGCATACTCAATAAGCGTTGACCGTGGATGAAAAGGGACACGTAGCAGGATTTTATCGCCAAATCGTACGGGAGGGACCGAGCCGAAGGTAGCGTCCGCCGCCACCGGCCGGGATGCGGGGCAAGTCATGACCGGACGGGAAGAGAACGCGGCAATGCGGGTGGCCAGGTCCGCGGTTTCCCGGGTTGCCTTTCCCGTCCGCAGAATGCCGGCAACGACCGCCTGGCACGACCGCCGGCGTGGCGAGCTGAAGTGAAGCTGTCTCCCCGTTAGCGGCCGAGGAGTCGCAGAACCAGGCCGGTGATGCGGCCGCGCTCGGCGGGGTCCAGCCAGATCGTATAGAGGGCGGCGAGGGACATGCAGCCGGCGACGGCGCTCAGGACGAGTATGCGGAGCAGGTCGGGACCGGCTAGCAGGAGACGCGCGGCGGCGCCCACAGCGAGAACGACCGGAGTTGCTGCCAGGGCGCCGCGCCCGAGCACCTCGAGCGCGAATCGCGAGTAGCTCTGGCCGATCGAGCGGCAGGCGATGCGAGGGATCCAGACGGAGGCGAGCGAGAGATCGGCGGCAGCAATGCCGTAGACGAGGCCGACGAGGCCGAAGCGGCGGCCGAGGGTCCAGGCGAGTCCGAGCCCGATCACCGCGTTGACCGAAAACAGCAGGGTCATTGGACGATGGCGATTACTTGCGCCGAGGAGGACGGAGCTGGTCGCCCAGAAGGTGTACGAGCCAAAGAGCAGCAGGATGCCGTGCATCACCGCCGGGTCGAAGGGGATGCGACCCTTCGACCACATGTGGACGATCGCGCCTCCTTCGAAATAGAGCACCACGGCGGCGCAGAGCCAGATCGCGAGCGAGAGTTTGGCGAGAAGCGTGTGCAGAAGGCGCAGTCCCGCATGGTCGCCGGTGGCGTCCATCGCCGAGACCTCGGGCCAGAGGGCGTTGCGGACGGAGGTGATGCCCTGCTGCGAGAGGTTGGCGAGCGTCCGCAGGCTGACGAAGGTCGTGACCGCGCGCGCGCCGAACATGCCGCCGGCCATCAGGGTCGCGCCCTGGAGCACGGCGGCGCCGGCGAGCTGAATCACGAGAAAGAGAAGGCTCGGCCGGACAAAGGAGAGCGCCATCGGCAGGCTGGCATGGACGAAGCCGACGCGCGCTTCGGGATGGCGAGCGCGCAGGTCGCGCCAGGCATAGGCGGCGGGCAGCGCGATGGCGGCGAGCTGCGCTGCCGCGACCGCTGCGACTCCGCCTCCGGCCCAAGCGGTCGTGACTGTCGCGAGGATGAGGATGAACTGCTTGGCGATGACGGTGAGCTGCTCGCGCGGATACTCGTTGAGCGTGCGATAGACGCCGGTGAGCAGTCCGAAGGGCAGGGCCGCGATGACCTGCATCGCGAGGAGGCTGGCGGCGGTCCATGCCACGCGGTGGCCCGTGACGTTGAGCTGCAGCCAACGGTCGAAGGGCATCAGGCGCAACGCCGGAATAAAGAGGAGTGCCGCGGTGGAGGCGAGCGTCACGTCGAGCGCCCAAGCGCTATGTAGAACGCGGGTGTACTCGTCGTAATCGCCCTTGGCGCGGCAACGCGTCAGCCGATTGGTGGCGTAGGTCTGGACTCCGAAATCGAGAAGGGAGAGGTATGCAACCACCGCGGAGAGGCTCAGCCACTCACCGTACTGGGTCGTGCCCCACATCGCAAGCAGGAGAGGCACCTGAATGAGCTGCCCGACGATGTTGATCCCCTGCCCCAGGAGGTTGGCCGCGGCCCCCTGGCTCACGCGACGGATCAAAGCGAAGCGCGAGGGTGATTGAATCGCGGCCTGCACGATTGTATTGGAACACTTACACCTGTCTGCCGCTAGAAGAGATTGTGTTCCGGAACACTTTCATCGCGGCTGGGATGTACGGAAGTGGTGAAGTGTCGCGCCCGCAATCTTGCGAGCATGATCGCTGCGCGGACGTATGCCGGCATGATTGCCGGCATGGCGAGCTGAAGCTCGCTCCACGAGCTAAGGAACATTCTGTAGGGTGGGTCCGAGACGCGGCGCAAGGCGCGCGATCTCCTTTTTCAACGGAGGAACTGCCTTGGCGAAGATCGCTTTGTATGCCGAGCAGAAATAGTCGAGGTCATCGAACTTCAGGCGCGGATCGTGGCGGTGCTTGGGACAGCCGCCGTGGCAGATCGACTGGTACTCGCAGACCTGGCACTCGGGGTGGGCGATGGTCTTCTTGGCGGCAAACGAGAAGCGCTTCTGGCGGCGCGCGATCTCGGACCAGGTGTCGAGGTTGATGTTGCCCAGCTTCCAATCACGCTCGACGAAGAAGTCGCAGGGATAGACGTCGCCGTTGTACTCGACCACGACGTAGCTGTCGCAGGTCTCGTGCATTGTGCACGAGCCGGGCTTCTGGCCGGCGATCGCTTCGGCGAGGTTGTCGAAGTAGCGGACCCGGACCTTGCGGCGGTCTGGCCACCAGAGGTCGAAGATCTCGCAGAGGAAGCGGCCGTACTGCTCGGCGGTGATCGTATACGGAAGCGGCTGACCGAGCCCGTCGAACTCGGAGAGCGGGATGAACTGGACGTAGTCGATGCCGAGGGAGCGGAAGAAGCGGTAGACCTCGGCCGCCTTGCCGACATTCGCCTGGCTAACGACGCAGAGCGCGTTGAAATCGACCTTGTGCTTCTTGAGGACCTCGACGCCCTGCATCACTTTGGCCCAGGTGCCCTGGCCGCCCTTGTTGAAGCGGTACAGGTCGTGGATCGCTTCGGGGCCGTCGATGGAGATGCCGATGAGCCAACTGTACGCCTTGAAGAGCTCACACCAACGATCGTCGAGGAGGACGCCGTTGGTCTGAATGGTATTCGCGACGGACTGGCCGTTGCGGCCATATCGCTGTTGGAGCTCGACCAGCTTCTCGAAAAACGCCGGGCCGGCGAGGGTCGGCTCACCGCCCTGGAACGCGAACGTGCTCTGCGGGTACGAGTAGAAGAGATACGTGTCGACCAGGCGCTCGAGCGTCTCCTCGGTCATGCGGCGGCCTGGAAGCGCGCTGTAGGGATCGGCATCGCGATCGAGATAGAAGCAATAGGCGCAGTCGAGGTTGCACACGGCGGACGCCGGCTTAATCAGCAGCGACGTAATGCGCGGAGTAGTGCCCAGCCCTCCATCCAGAATCGGGAGCCCGACTGCCATGTTTCCTCAGTGTAGCAGCCGCCAATTCTGAATGAGACTTAATGGGCGGACGCGCAACGTATGTAGTACAGGGGTCGTATACTCGTGTAGCAAAGGAATGAGACGCATGACTCTCAAACGGATCACGATCATCGCGATGAGCGCCGCATTCTGCCTCCCCGCTCTGGCCGACACGAGCTTTCGTGTGCGGCGCATGAACCGGAACGATGTCCCTTTGGGGAGGGGACAGTGCGACATCCGCCTGCAGGTGGATCACGAGGTGGAGGTGCAAGTACGCGGGGACAACGTTTTCATCCGGACCATTCAGGGCCGGGACGCGTATGACGACGGCAATTCCGAGTGCAACATGCCGCTACCGGACCGGCCGGTGTCGGACTTCAACTTCGAGGTGAAGGAGAAGCGCGGCGACATCCGGCTGATGGAGGAGCCCTCGCGCCGGAACAACTGGTCGGCGGTGGTGATGATTCGCGATTCGTCGGGCGGACAGGGCCGGTATCATTTCCGGCTGACGTGGGATATGCGCGATCCGGGTCCGACGGGCGGCGGCAACTTCGGACGGCCGGACTTCCCCGGCCGGGGCAACTCGGGATTCGTTTGGAACAATGCGATCGATTTCCGCGGCAACGGCCGCGGCGTCGCGACCCTGAACGGCTTTGAGCAAAGGCTCGGCGATGTCGTCGTCGATATCGACCGCGGCGGCCGCGTCCAGGTCACGTTTCGGGCGGAGCGCGGCCAATCGTTGACGTTCACGGGGCAGATCATCGGCCGCGAAGGCGGCCGGCTCCGCGCCGATGTTGCCAGTCAGGATCGACGGGCTCCTTTCCAGCACATTGGGATCCTAAGCTTAGAATTCCACGTGGACAAGTTGTCGCGGCCGCTTCTATAGTGTCACCTAAATACTAGTGACTCCAGCGTAACTGGACTGGCCACAGTTAGGCCGCAAATGTAATCACACTGGCTCACCT
>JADMIO010787545.1_pt1 | contig 59035 bp, 46 predicted proteins | sample 8958161 | NCBI WGS metagenome assembly JADMIO01 (sample SAMN16585339, study PRJNA669376) | soil metagenome | isolation source: Crop rotation soil | place: USA: Cullars Rotation, Alabama | collected 2011 | reverse complement strand
CGCGCCCCGCACTGGCGGGCGTTGCTGCGTCGGGCCGGGCGGCCGGCGGAAACCCGCGGGAAAATGCGGGGCGTGGCCGGGATCGCGGGCCGGCCCAAGGTCGTCGACCGCCGCCGCCGCTACGGCGACTGGGAAGGGGACACGATCGTCGCCGGCCGCCGCCGCAACGCGTTGGTGACGCTCGTCGAGCGCAAGAGCGGCTTCCTGCGGATGGGCCGGGCCCGCGACCTCGCGGCGGCCACGACCGCGCGGGTCGTCCGCCGCCGGCTGGGCGACCTGCCGAAGCGCCTGCGGCGGACGCTGACGCTCGACAACGGCAAGAAGTTCGCCCGCCACGCGCAGTTCGCCGCGCCGCTGGGCCTGGCGGTCTACTTCGCGGCGCCGCGGCGGCCGTGGCAGCGCGGCACGAACGAGAACACGAACGGGCTGGTCCGGCAGTTCTTCCCGAAGGGGACGGACTTCGCCTCGGTCGGCCGGCGGCGCGTGGCCCGCGTGGAGGCGCTGCTCAACGGGCGACCGCGCAAACGGCTCGGCTACCGGACGCCGGCCGAAGTGCTGGCGACTCAGGTCAGACAGTGTTGCGATTGAAGTTGGCGTTCACCAAAACGTAAACGCAAGCTATCGCCGGGACCTGATGCGCCGGAGGCTCCAATGGCGGGGCGCCTGGCTCCAAACCGGGAAGCGGCAGGTTCGATCCCTGCGCGGCGCGCTGAAGCGAGAGGAACGTCGATCGCCGATTGCGATCCGTCTACGTTTTACGTCTTTACGTTTTACGTTTGTCCTCCAAGACGACGTGGCCGAGTGGTCAGGCGCGGGCCTGCAAAGCCCGTAGTGGGGCGACAGCCTCCACGCTGGTTCGATCCCAGCCGTCGTTTCTGTGGCCGTAGCTCAAGCGGTTAGAGCGCCAGGCTGTGAACCTGGATCATGTGAGTTCGAATCTCACCGGTCACCTTCCGCCCCGCACCGTGTCGCACCGCCTTATCGCCACGCCCGCGGGTCGGCGGTACATTTCCGCTTGATGTCTCCCACAGATGAGCCGGATTCCGATCGTGGCGGCAGCGAAGGCGTCCGTCCCGCCCAGTCCGTCCACTCGCTCAATTACCGACCGGCCGGGTCGCAGGCCGCGGCGACCGGGCTGGTGAACGTGGGGTCTTTACTGAGTCGCGACCTGGCGCGGATCGTCGCGTCGGCGCTGGAAGGGGAGGGGATCGAGTGCCACGTCTTCAACGAGAACACGCAGAGCCTGGGGATGCACTTCTCAGGGTTCACCGAGGCGCAGCTCCAGGTCGCGGCGGGGGACGCGGAGCGGGCGGCGGCCATTGTCCGACAACTCGTCGAAGACCCCGACGCCGTCGAGCCGGCCGAGGAAGGCGGTTCGCCAGACGCGCCGCGCGGGCACGAGGGGCAGGGACTGGTCGTGGTAGGCGCCTATGACCACCCTCGCTCGCTCCAGGAGGCCGCTGCGGTACTCGGGGCGGCGCGGATCACACCCTATGTTCCACGGCTGGTGGCCCGCGGAGAGAAGCCGCCGGGCGTCGGCGACCGTTTCCTCCTGCGGGCCGAAGCGGAGGATGCGGAACGGGCGAAGTCGGTCTTGGAAGACGCCCGCGAGGAGGCGGCGGAAGATGCCCGCGAGCGCGGCCTCCTCCGGTGCCCGCGATGCAACAGGCTGACCGGCGAGCGGATCTCACGAGTGTGGGAATGGATCAGCGCGTTCGCCACGTTCCGCCCGTTCCCGCCCCCGCGGGCGCACTGCGGACCGTGCAAGCATTACTGGAACATCGACGAGTGACGCCCGCCCGCGCGCCTCAGGCTTTGCGGTAGGGTTTACTCATCACTACGCTACAAGGCGCCGGTAGCCTGCGGACGAATAATTGAAATCGCGGGCTGAACAGCCGGCACCACAAAGGGATGAGGCGATCATGGCGAACGTCGAAATGCGTTGCCCCTACTGCGGCCAGACGTATGCACTGACCCCGGAGCAGGCACCGCAGTACGCCGGGCAGACGATCACCTGCACGAGCTGCCAACGGCCGTTCGTGGCGCACGTGCCGGGTTATGGCGCGCCGGCTCCTGCCGCGGCGGCAATCCCGCCGGCACCGCCCCCGCCTCCCGGTGTTGTGCCGCCACCGCCGGGCGGCATCGCGCCGATCGGCTACAGCGGCCCGCGATACGACCAATCCGCGCAGCAGAGCAACGGGATGGCCATTGCATCCCTGGTGCTCGGGCTGGTCGGCTTCTGCATCCCGGGGCTGGGGATCGTCGCGATCATCCTCGGTGGGATCGCAATCAAGAAGACCGCCGACCCCCGCGTCGGCGGGAAGGGAATGGCGGTTGCGGGGCTGGTGCTCGGAATCGTCTCAACGATGTTCATCCTGCTGCAGGTCTCCATCCTGCTGCCGGCGCTGAACCGCGCGCGGGAACAGGGCAACCGCGTGAAGTGCGCCAGCAACCTGCGCCAGATCGGCATGGCGGTGCAGATGTATGCGAACGCCAACAAGGGCGCGTTTCCGCCCGACCTGCCGACGCTTTACAACAGCCAGGGCCTCCCGCCGCAGGCGCTGATCTGCCCGTCGACGAACCACACGGCCGCCACGGGAACGCCGACGTTCGTATTGGGGAAGGACCTGTCGTACGTGTACATGGGAAGCGGGCTGACCATCAATGCGACGAGCGACACGATCGTGGCCTACGAGCCGCCGGCCGACCACACGCCGGGGCAAGCAACCGGGCCGCGATCCGGGGGGAACGTTCTGTTTGCCGACGGACACGTCGAGTTCGTCACCGGGCTGGATTCGTTAATCTCCGAGCTGAACAAGGGGCACAACCCGCCTCGACCCATCGGGCAGCGCAGGTAACGTCGTCATCGCACGCGCCGGCGCCTCCCGCCTCGCGGGCGGCGGCGGCCGCGGCTATCATCGCCGCCGTATGGCGGAACGGGTGACGATCCTCGGCGACGGCGCGATGGCGACCGTCTGTTCGATCCTGCTGACGCAGGGTGGGCACGCGGTCACGATGTGGGGGGCGTTCGAGGAGTCGATCGAGCGCCTGATGCAGAACCGCGAGAACGCGCGGCTGCTCCCGGGCGTGCGGGTGCCGCCGAGCGTCCGCCTCACCGCCAACGATCACGACTGCTTCGACGGCGCGACCCTCGTCCTCGCGGCCATCCCCACGCAATACCTGCGGAGCGTCTGCCAGCGGTTGGCAAAGCATTACCCGGGCGCAGAGGTGCCGATCGTCTCAGTCGCGAAGGGGATCGAAAACGAAACGCTGATGCGTCCGACACAACTAATCGCCGACGTGCTCGGCGGGGGGCTGGCGGGGCGGTGCCCGCCGCTGGTGGCGCTGTCGGGGCCGAACATCGCCGCGGAGATCGCCAAATATCTTCCCGCCACCGCGGTGGCGGCATCCGATGACGAAGGGCTGGCGCAGCGCGTGCAGGCGGCGTTCGCGACGCAGTGGTTTCGGGTTTACACGAACAACGACGTGACGGGCGTTGAACTGGCGGGGGCGACCAAGAACGTGATCGCGATCGCGGCCGGCATCCTCGACGGGCTGGCGGCGGGGAACAACGCGAAGGCGGCTTTGGTGACGCGCGGGTTGGTAGAGATCACACGGCTGGGCGTGGCGATGGGGGCGCGGGAGGAGACGTTTCACGGGCTGGCCGGTCTTGGCGATCTAATCACGACCTGTGTCAGTCCAGAGGGCCGCAATCGCACGGTGGGCGAGCGCATTGGCAAAGGTCAGAAGCTGGCGGACGTGCTGTCGAAGATGGACAGCGTGGCCGAGGGCGTGCCGACGACGCGGTCGGTGGCGCAGCTCGCGCGGCGGTTCAAGGTGGAGATGCCGATCACCGAGTCGGTCCACGCCGTGTTGTTCGATGGCAAAGACCCTATTGATGCGCTGACGAACCTCATGACCCGCGACCCCAAGCCGGAGACGGCGTGATCGCGCAGAGCGCCGGCGTCCGATAACGATCCCATCGCGCTGCGGTTTTTCCGCTCCGCTCCGAATTCCTTCCCCTGCCGCAACATCCACGCATTGCGATCCTTACCGCCGTGCCGCCCTTACTCTTGCCTCTGCCCCCTCAACGACTCTTGCCACGGCTGCCGATCTAACGGCGTGGATAGGGGATGTTCGAGGAGGCCCTTCGTGATGACGAACCGGAATCAGACGACGAAGACGACGACTGTGCTCGCCGCCGCCGCATCGCTGGTCGTGGCAGGTACGCTCTCTCTGGCCACGGGGTGCGAGACCAAGACCCAGAGCGGCGCGCTCGTCGGCGGCTTGGGCGGCGCGGCCGTCGGCGCGGCGATTGGGTCGAATAACGGCTCGGCCGGGAAGGGCGCGCTGATCGGCGGCGCCGCCGGCGCGCTCGGTGGGGCGCTGATCGGCAACGGGATGGATCACGCCGACGAGAAGAAGGCGAAGGAGGCCGAGGCGCAGCGTGAAGCCCAGCGGCGCCGTGACGAGCGGTCCTACGCGAGCGATAAGGCCCTGAGCCGGACCGACGTCGTGCGCTGGTCAAAGGACGGCGTGAGCGACGAGGTGATCATCGACCGCATCGAGCGCAGTGGCACGATCTTCCGCCTCACCGCCAGGGACGAGAATGGCTTGCGCGACCAGGGCCTGAGCGAAGATGTAATCGACGCCATGAAAGACACCGCCCGCCGCTCGACCCGAGCGGAATGACGGGCACCGATCGGGAAGGAACGAGCGGCCGGCGACCGCGCGAAAGCGCGTGACGCCGGCCGTTTTCGTTGCCGAAAGCGGACGGGACGCGGAATCAGCGCGCCGTCACATACTGCACCTCGCCCACATCGGGCACCAGCCCCGCTTTCGCCCCCTCCGCGAGCAGCCGGGTGATCGCCTCGCGGCCGCGCGGGCCGTAGTCGAGCGTCCAGTCGTTCACGTACATGCCGACGAACCGGTCCGCCAGTTCGCGGTTCAAGTCGCGCCCGAACCGCAAGGCGTACTCCACCGCCTTCGCCCGATGGTCGAGGCTGTAGCGGATCGACGCCTTCAGCACATCGGTCACTTCCTGCGTCGCCTCCGTGCCAAGGTCTTTCCGAATGCAGTTCCCTCCCAGCGGCAGCGGCAACCCTGTGCGCTCGTGCCACCAAACGCCCATGTCCACCACCAGGTGCAGCCCGAGCTGGCCGTAGGTGAGCTGGCCCTCGTGGATGATCAATCCCGCGTCAGTCTTTCCCGCTTTGACATGGGCCGGAATCTGATCGAATTCGACCACCTCGTAGTCGAACGCCTCCCCTGCCTTGCCGAGGCAGAGCTGCAATGCGAGGAACGCCGTCGTCAGCTTCCCCGGGATCGCGATCCGCCGCCCGCGAAGCTGTTCGACCGACATCGGCTGCCGGGCGACAACCATCGGACCGTATTTGTCCCCCATGCTCGACCCGCAGCTCGTCAGCGCATACTTGTCGGCCACGTACGGGTAGGCGTGGATGGAGATCGCTGTAATCTCCAGTTCCGCGCGCATCGCGCGCTGGTTGAGCGTCTGGATGTCCTGCAGCACGTGCTCGAAGCGGTAGCCGCGTGTCTCGATCAGCGGCGGGTCCTGCGCCAGTGCGTAGAACATGAATGCGTCGTCGGGATCGGGGGAGTGGCCGAGGCGGAGCAGGGTTGACGTCATGAAAGGATTGTAAAGCCATCACCGCCCCCCGCACTGGCGTTCGCAGGAATTGAAACCTCACAGAAGGTCGGCCGTCAGCCCGTGCCAACCTTGTTGGCAGAGGCCGATGCGCCCCCATCAATGCAACCGCCCGCGGCCGGATCGCCGCGGGCGGTTGCCTCGCTTCTGTCGCGGCACGGTTACATTTGCGGGATCCCCTTACCGGCTTGTGCCCCACCGGCCAGTTGGTCCTCGCGGTCGAGCACGACGAGCCGGTTGGTGATCTGGCGGACGCCACTGACGCGGCGGACGCACGTCAGCAGCCCGTCCAACTCGCTCGCCAGTGCGCGGCCGGTCAACTCCACATTGCCATCTGCGTCCGCCATGACCTGAATCTGGTCGGCACGGGAGACGACATGGCCCATTTCGGAGCGGACGCGCTGTAACAGTTGCTCCGAAGACACCGGGCCGCCGCTGGCGACGCTATGGCGCAACTCATGGGCGGTGCCGCGGGTGCGGTTGAGCATGTCGGCGCAGCATTGCCCCGCCTGGTGGAACACACGGCTGGTGTCATTGAGGATGCCGTTCACTTTTTGCCCTGCCCAGGCGCGGCGGGCGCGGCCACGGTCAGGGTCGAGAAAGTACATCGCGCCGGCCCCGAGCGCTACAATCGCGGCCGTGCCGACGGTGTGTGCGAAGAGGTGGCTGTCTTCCTCCTCGCCACTGACCCAGGAGCCGACCGAGCGCCGGGCGGACCGGTAGCCGCCACGCGCGCGCTCCGTAACGTCCTCGGCCGCGTCACTGGCGCTGCCGGCGAGGCGCTGGCTCAGGCCGCGGACGCGGTCGATCAGGCTGGAGCCGAGCGACGTCAAGTGATTGCCGGCATCGCTCGCGTAATCGCGGGCGCCGCGGACGGCGTCGCTGCGCGAGAAATCACGCGCGGTGTCGTGGGCGTATTCCCCCGCGGCGGCGGCCTTCGCGGCCGCGGCGGCACTAAGCGCCTTCGCGTGATCGTTCACGTTTTCCCATGCCCGGCCGAGCGATTCGCCGGCGCCGCTGAGCGCCCCGCCGGCAGTTTCGGCCAAGGTCTCTCTTCGCTGGCGCCCTTGCTTGGGGTCCAGGAGATACATCGCGAGTGCGCCGGCGGCGGCGCCACCGAGCAGGCTGATCAGACTGTTACTGCGGCCGGTCATGGCAATCTCCTTCGAACGGCGTCCGTTGCGATCCGTCAGTTCAGGCCATCGTACGTCGCGAACCCGGAACTTCGGAACGCGGAATCTACGGCGTGTTGAACACACCCGCGGTCTCTACCGGGCTCCTCGGCTCCATGTGCACGTGCTTACCGCCGTGCTCCATCAGGATCTGTGTCGCCTGAGCGTTACGGTCATCCGCCTTCACGGCCACGATCGCGCGGCCTTGATTGAATTCTTTCTCGTAGAACTTCGCTTCTTCCTCGCTGATGCCGAGCCCCGCCATTGCGCCGAGGATGCCGCCGACGGCGGTACCGGCGATCGCGCCGCCGAAGAATGCCGCGAGCACGCCGCCGGCGACGATCGGTCCGACGCCGGGGATCAGCAACGAGACCGCCGCCGCCAACACGCCACCGATCATCCCGCCGGTGAGCGCCCCGGCCGCCGCACCTTTGCCGTCCTTTGTGCCAATAGTGTCTACGATCATCCCGCCGCGAATCGCATCGGTCCCCCGAATGACAAAACCCACTTGGTCGTGTCCGAACCCCGCACGGTGCAGGGCGTCTACGGCCTGCTCGGCCCCCGTGCGATCTTCAAAGACGCCGACGAGGGGCCGCTGGTTGTAAGTCTTGTCCACGACGGTACCTCCGTTTCCACAATGCCTAATGGGCCTTGCTCTCTCGGTGCGACATTCTGCTGCGGTGGTAAAACCTTTTCCGCAACGGACGCCATTCCGAGTACGGTTAACAGGTTGTGCAAAGCGAGTGCCTGCACCGGGGGATGAATTGCAAAAGGGCGCGCGGAGGCGCACGGGCGACTGAGGACGAATCCTCCGTCGGGCTTACATTCAATGGCGGCAGGTCAAACGTGAATCGCCCTCTTGTCCGCGCCCAGCGCCGCTTCCTTCAGCGCCTCAGGCAACGTGGGATGGGCGTGGAACGCGCGGGCGACATCTTCGACGCTGCTGGCAAATTCAATCGCGAGCGTCGCTTCGGCAATCATGCTGCTCGCCTGCGGGGCGAGGATGTGAACACCGAGCAGGCGGTCGGTTTGAGCGTCGCCGATCACCTTCACAAAGCCGTCCGTCTCCCCCATCCCGCGCGCCCGGCCGTTGGCGATCAGGGGGAATTTGCCGACCTTGATCGGGCCACGCTTGGCGGCGTCTTCTTCGCTCAGCCCGACTTGGGCCAACTCCGGGTGCGTGTAGATCACGCTGGGGCACGCGTGGTAGTTCACGTGCGAAGTGCCGCCGTGCATCCCCTCGACGGCGGCCACGCCTTCCTCCTCGGCCTTGTGGGCGAGTTGCAGTCCGCCGATGACGTCGCCGATCGCGTAAACGCCTTTCACGCTGGTCTCGAAGGTGTTCGGGTCAACCAGCACATACCCCTTCTTGTCCTGCGCGACGCCCAACTCTTGCAGTCCGAGCCCGTCCGTTACCGGCTTGCGCCCTACGGCCACCAGGACGCGGTCCACGACCTCGGTGCTCCGCTGCTCGCCTGACTTCAACGTGACGTGAACCTGCCCGTCCTTCACCTCCGCCTTCTCGGCGCCGGTGCTGAAGCGGAACTTCAGCCCCTGCTTCTCGAGCTGCTTTTGCAGCGCGGCCGCCATCTCGCGGTCCATGTTCACGAGGGCCCGGTCAAGGAACTCGACGACGATCACCTCGGTCCCGAGCCGGTTCCAGACGCTCCCCAGTTCCAGGCCGATGTAACCCGCGCCGACGACGATCATGCGCTTGGGGATCTCCGGGATCGACAGCGCGCCGGTGGAAGAGCAGATGAACTTTTCGTCGAACTTCAGCCCCGGGATCTCGATCGGCGCAGAGCCCGTCGCGATCAGGATGCGTTTCGCCTTGAGCGAGCGCGTCGATCCGTCTGCCGACTTCACCTCGACGGTATCGACCGCGGTGATCTTCCCCTGGCCGCGGACGCTCTCGACCTTGTTCTTCTTGAAGAGGAACCCGACGCCGTCGGTCAGCCCCTTCACGACGCCGTCCTTGCGCTTGAGCATCACCGGCAAGTCGACGCTGACCCCGTCGCCGCCCTTGATGCCGTGCTTGGCGAAGTCGTGCTTCGCCATCGCTACCTTTTCCGACGAGTCGAGCATCGCCTTCGACGGGATGCACCCGACGTTCAGACACGTGCCGCCAAGATACTCCCGCTCCACGCAGGCCGTCTTGAACCCGAGCTGCGCCGCGCGGATGGCCGCGACGTATCCGCCGGGGCCGGCGCCGATGACGATGAGGTCGAAGGTCGAGGAAGCTTCTTCTGGCATAGGTGCGGAATCTTAGGGCCGGCGCGCGCGTTCTGCGAGTTAGCGCAAAGCTCACTCAGAGGCGCGGAGGCGCAGCGGGGAGGAAGGGTGATACGTCATTTCCTCTTCTCGCGGCCCTGCGCCTCAGCGTGAGTTAATTCTTTGGCACGACGAACGAGATCCCCTGCGCGAGCGGCAAGTCGCGAGAATAATTCACCGTGTTCGTCGCGCGACGCATGTAGTTCTTCCACGCGTCCGAGCCGCTCTCGTGGCCGCCGCCGGTCTGCTTTTCGCCGCCGAACGCGCCGCCGATCTCAGCGCCGCTGGTGCCGATGTTGACGTTGGCGATGCCGCAGTCGCTCCCCGACGCGGAGAGGAACAGCTCCGCCTCGCGGAGGTCACTGGTGAAGATGGCAGAGGAGAGGCCCTGGGGGACGTCGTTGTGGATCGCGATCGCCTCGTCGAGCGTGTGGTAGGGGAGCACGTAGAGGATCGGTGCGAACGTCTCCTCGCGGACGATCGGGGCGTCGTGGCGGATCTCGACCAGCGCCGGTCGAACGTAGCAACCGCCGGCGGGGACACCCTCGGTGACGCGCTCGCCGCCGTGGACAGTGCCGCCCTGGGCCGTCGCCATCATGAACGCGCGGCGGCGCGCTTCGCCGGCGGCCTCGTCGATCAGCGGGCCGAGAAGAATCCCCTCCTTGCGCGGGTCGCCGATCGGTAGGTGGGCGAAGACGTGCGTAAGCCGGCGGACCATTTCCTCCCGCAGCGACTCGTGGACGATCAGCCGTCGCAACGTCGTACACCGCTGTCCCGCGGTCCCGGCCGCGGCGAAGACGATCGCACGGGTGGCGAGCTCGAGGTCGGCGGAAGAGGTTAGGATCATCCCGTTATTCCCGCCCAGCTCGAGAAGCGAACGCCCCAGCCGCTTCGCCACTACCTGCGCGACGGATCGGCCCATGCGTGTCGATCCGGTCGCCGAGATCAGCGGCAGTTTCTCCGAGGCCGCCAGCGGCTCGCCGACGGATGCCGCATCGCCGATGAGGAGCGACAGCAGTCCCTCCGGCGCTTCCGGGAATCGCGCGACAACCTCCGATACGAGCTTGTGTACCGCCAGAGCGCAGAGCGTCGCCTTCTCCGACGGCTTCCATACGACCGGATCGCCGCAGACCAGCGCCAGCATCGCGTTCCACGCCCAGACCGCGACCGGGAAGTTAAACGCCGTGATCACCCCGACCGGCCCGAGGGGGTGCCACTGCTCCATCATCCGGTGGCCGGGACGTTCGCTGGCGATCGTCAGCCCGTGAAGCTGGCGGGAGAGGCCGACGGAGAAGTCGGCGATGTCGATCATCTCCTGCACTTCACCGAGCGCTTCCTGCGTGATCTTGCCGACCTCGAGCGTGACGAGCGCCGCCAAGTCGGCCTTGCGCTCGCGGAGCTTCTGCCCGATCAGGCGGACGAGTTCGCCGCGCCGCGGGGCGGGGACGAGCCGCCATTTGCGAAAGGCGTCGGAGGCCGCGTCGAGCGTGCGGGTGACGTCGTCAGGCGTGGCGGCCGGAACGGTGGCGAGCACCGACCCATCGATCGGGGATTGTGCCTGGAGTCCGCCGCGAACGGAGGGCGGCGAAAGTCGCTCCGCGATCCCGAGTTGCTGAAGGATGTCGTTCGGCATGCGCGCCTCTGAATGATGATAGGAGGTGTAGCGCGTCGTCACCGCGTCGCGGTTCGTTACGCCGGCGTCCGGGCGTCAGGCGAAGACCCGGATCCGTCCGCGCGATCGATCCGGGTCCCCGCTTTTCAGCTCCGACGCCGGCGCGGTTCGCTTCAATGGGAGGGCGGGGCTCCTGCCGAGCCGCGACTAGCGGATCACTTCACGCTCTTGAGCCGCGAATCGCGGCTCGCCCTCCCGGGACCTCTCCTCTGTCCCGGCGTAGCACCGCCCGAACCGGTTCGCCAGAAACTCGCTCAGCGAGACCTGCTCCTGCCGGACGAACCCCTTTGACGGCAGCTTTCCCGCGAAGTGCAAATCCACCACCGCGCACAGCGCCGACGCCGTCGTGATCTGGATCGCGCTCCACGATTCGCCGTGCAGATCCGCGTGGTAGATCTTCCGCGCGTCCGTCAACTGTGTCAGCCGCCCGTCGAGTTGGCCGGTGACGGTGCAGAAGATCAGCACGACGTCCTGCGGCGTGACGGGGAGGGCATTCTCCAGGATATCCTTGAGGAGGGCGCGGCGGTCGTTGAGGCGCAGCTCGTTCATCAGGAACGCCATGAGGTCGCGGTGGCCTCGGTAGCGGATCGTCTTGTAGTCGAGTGTCCGGACCTGCCCCGCCAGCGTCTCGGCGAGCGATCCGACACCGCCGGACGTGTTGAACGCCTCGTAGTCGACGCCGTCGAGCGAGAAGTGCTCCAGCCCCTCCAGCGGCAGCGTTTCGATCAGCCGGCCGCCGTGGACGGCCTGGCAGGGGTTGCCGTATTCGTTGATCAACCCGTCGGTCGACCAGGTGAGGTTGTACTTCATCTCGTTCGTCGGGAACTTCGGCAGCGCGCCCACGCGCATCCCCACCTCGTCGACCCGCTCGAAGCGGCGTGTGAGGTCGTGGGCCGCGATCGACACGAAGCCGGGGGCGAGGCCGCACTGCGGCATGAAGATCTGCCCGTCCGCCGCCTCGGCGGCAAGCGCCTTCACCGCGCGCGCGGCGGCGACGTCTTCGGTCAGGTCAAAGTATGAGAGGCGGTGAGCGTGTGCGGCCCGCGCGACAACCGGGGTGGTATCGAAAGAGAGGGCGGAGAGGACCGCCCGGCGGCCGCTCATGGCGAGCGCGAGGTCGTCGGGGTGTGTCGCACTAAGACGCAGTGGGGTGACATTGGGCACGCCTTGGAGTCGCTGCAGCGCGCGGTCGTCGGCGTCGGCGACGCGGACGTCGTAATCGCCGCATCGGCCCAGCAGCTTTGCGACGGCCGCGCCGATCTTGCCGGCGCCGAGGAGGAGGATCGGGATCATGCGCGCAGCCCTCCGGTGCTTCGCCTTTCGGGACCCGTCGTTGCGCGGTCGCGTCGGCCCTCCGGGCCTCACGCGAAACGGCGGTTCTTAAGCTAGAATATTGTAGCGCCGGAATCGGACGCCGACACAGACGGCGGTTGCGCGAAATCGATTCCCGGCAACCGAAGGAGTTCCGCCATGACGGCACAAACCGCACCAACGCCGCAACCGCTCACGTTCGATTGGAAGCCGCAGCCCAAGGCGGAGCGGCTCGCCCGCGACGTGGTGGACGAGGTGCTCGCACGCGTTTCGGAGGCGGCCGCGCTGGCGGGACGACTCGAAGCGGAGGCGGGCGTTCGCTTCGTGGACATGGTCGACACGATCCACCTGCCCACGGGCGACCCGCGTCTTTCCCGGCTGCACGAGGCGGGCTGGGAACCGCTGACGACGGGGGGCGACGCTTTTCAAAATGCGCTGGGTCTGTTTCCTCGTGTGTGGCGGAGCACGGATTCCTGCGTGCGAGTTGACCTGAAGGTCGAGTCGGTCGTGGACTTCCTCGCCGCTCACGGAATGGACGTGGGAATCGTCGGAGGGCCGGGCGCCGCTTGTCGCGCGGCGCAGGTCTTCTCCGCGGGGGGTGCCTCCCTCGCGGTCGTGGAGCGGCACGGGTGGCGTGGGCAGGCGCAAGGCGCGCCCGTGCGGGCGCTGGCGGGGTTGGCGGAGGTGTCGGAATCGTTTCGGCTGCGTCGCCGGCAATTCGATGGCGATGAGGAAGCCGCCTTCGAGCACACCGCGGGCTTGATCGACGAAGCGATCACGGCGGTCGGTCAGGACGCAGCCTGCGATCTCTTCTTCGCGGCCGAACGAGAGTATTGGCAGCGGCGCAACCGAGCCGCGGGTGCGCAGAAAGCTCGGCAGGACCGGCTCGGCATCGGCTGGGCCAACCACGATCATCACACCTACCGCTCGTCACGCCGTCACTTCGCCCGCCTCTGCGGCCTCTGGGAGAAACTCGGCTTTGTCCTCCGCGAACGGTTCTACGCCGGCGCCGAAGCTGGGTGGGGCGCGCAGGTGATGGAGCACCCGGTGACGGGCGTCGTGACGTTCAACGACGTCGACCTCTCCCCCGACGAACTGATGGCCGACTTCGCGCACGAGCCGCTTCCGCCCCGCGACCGCCTCGGCACGGTCGGCCTCTGGTGCGGCCTGCACGGCGAATCGCTGCTCGAGGCGGGCATGCACCACCTGGAATGCACGTTCGACTTCGATTCGCTCAAGCGCCAACTCGAAGCCGAGGCCGGCGTGAAGACGATGAAGCCGTTCACCGACTTCCCCTACCTCCGGCAGGCGTTCACCGAAGGTGAGCGTTGGCCGGTACGAAAGGAACGGGTGAACCGGCTGCTGAACGAAGGATTGATCACCCCGGCGCAGGCCGACACATTCCTGCGGGACGGCGCGATCGGCTCTCACCTGGAGAACCTGGAGCGCAACGAGGGGTTCAAGGGGTTCAACCAGAAGGGGGTGAGCGAAATCATCGCGGCGACGGACCCGAGGAAACACGCACACTGAGCGGGGCGGCTTACGCGCGCGATACCCCCGTCAGTGACAGGAGCGGCGGCGGCGCGTACTGTGGGTCGCGTGGAGAAGATTCGAGCCATCGTGTGGGGCATGATGCTATTGTGGGTGCCGGCCGGCGCGCTTGAGGCGCGGGCGGCGCCCGCGGCGACCCAGCCCGTTGCTCCGGCGACGTCGCCCTCGCCCGAGGATGTGGCGCGGCGAGTCGAGCAGCTTACCGGGGAGGCGATCCGCGCCATGAAGACGAGCCAGTATCGCCTGGCCGAGCGGGCGCTGATGGCGGCGGTGCGGATGCAGCCCGGCAACCCGATCACGCTTTACAACCTCGGGTGCGTGAAGGCCAAGCGGGGATATTTCGACGACGCGATGATGTGCCTCGAAGGGTCCGCGATCGCCGGGTTCAGCGACTTCGACCTCGTCGAGCGCGACCCGGACCTGGACGCCTTACGGCACACCGAGCGATTCAAAAACTTCATCGGCGACAAGCTGCAGTGGCAGCGCAAGGCGGCCGACCGGACGCTCAACCGGCTGAAGCGTGAGTTCGGCGAGCACTACCTCTACGACTTGGACGTCGAGCAGAAGCTGATCTTCGCCACGGGCCTGAGCCAGCAGACGCTCGACGAGCTGAAGTCCGCACTGAAAAAGCAGGCGGCGAGCCAGGCGAAGGACCTCTTCCCGCACCGGCCGGACGCGTTCGTCAGCGTGGTGATCCCGGCGGCGGCGGACTACCGGAAGGTGGTGCGGGCGTCGAACGTCGGCGGGTTTTACAACGACGACAACAAGCTGCTGATCGCCCAGCGGGTCGGGGATTACCTCTCGCACGAGTTCACCCACGCTTTGCACGCCGGCGACCGCGCGCCGCTTGGGCAAGACCATGCGATCTGGGTCGCCGAAGGGCTCGGCGTGCTCTACGAGGGTGCGACCTACCTGGGCGATCAGCTCCTGCCGATGGACAACGAGCGGTTCCCGATCGCCCGCGACGCCGCGCGCCGCAAGGCGCTCGTGCCCCTGCCGACGCTGGTGAAGATGCCGCAGGAGGAGTTCGTGCGGCGGGGGCGCGTGACGTACGCCGAGGCGGGGACGCTGATGCTCTACCTGCACGACAAGGAGCTGCTCCGAAAGTTCTACGACGCGTACAAGGAGACCTACTCGCAGGACGAGACGGGCCGGCTGGCGCTGGAGCACGTCACGGGGACGTCGCTGGAGGCGCTGGAGGAACAGTACGTCGAGTGGGTCCTGACGCGGCCGTTGATGAGGAAGAGGAAATGAGTGGGGTCAGGGGGACGAGGAGACAAGGGAACAGGGGGACAGGGGAAGCGGTCAGTTCACCTTGTCCCCTTGCCTGCCTTATGCCGCCGGGCGGTCGTCTTCGGCCAGGTGTTGGGCGATGCGGGCGAGCGTTTCGGTCCAGCCGAGGCTCTTGGGGATGAAGTCGAGGGCGCCGAGGCGCAAGGCGCTGGTGCGGACGTTTGGATCGCTGCTGCCGGAAACGGCTACCACGCGCAGGTCCTCGTACCGCGGGTCGGAGTGCAGGGCGCGGAGCATTTCCAGCCCGTCGAAATCTGGCAAGCCGATGTCGAGCAGCAGGAGGTCCGGGCGCTGCTGGCGGAGGCGCGTCATGGCCGCGGGGACGCTGGCGACGAAATGGGCGTCGTGCCCCGCCTTGCGGAGCCGCGCCGCCATGGCGGCGGCGCCGTCGATGTCGTCGTCCACGATCAGGAGGTTGGCCATGTAAGTCTCGCCGGGCGCGGCGCCGCCGCACGCGATCGCTTCCTGCGGGACGCGCGGTGACATCGGGATGATAGGCGCGGCTGTAGTGCGGACGTTCAGGGGGCGGCAGAACCGGTAGGTCGTACGCGGCGGATCACTCGTCCTTCGCCGGGAAGGCTTATACTTGGCGCGGCGGGTGTGGCGCGAAGCGGAGCTTGGATCGTGCCCTTACCGCCAGCGGTCTCTTCTCACGCGATCGGATTATCGATGCCTGCCCCCCAACAGCGCGTCGGCGAGTACGTCCTCGAGTACCGGCTCGGGGCGGGGGCGTTTGGGGAGGTATGGCGGGCGCACCACCACGTATGGTCGAACCGCCTCGTGGCAGTGAAGATCCCGCTGGATCCGGCGTACGTGCGGCGGCTGCAGCAGGAGGGGTTGGCGCTGCACCGGCTGAATCATCCAAACGTCGTCCCCGCCATCGCGTTTGACCCGTTCGCCGACCCGCCGTACCTCGTGACCGAGTACGTGCCCGGGACGAGCCTTCGGCCGTTGATCGCGCAGCGTTCATTGTCGATCGATCAGGCGGTGGAGGTCATGCGGCAGCTGCTGCGGGGGCTCGCATCGGCACACGCGCAGGGCGTCGTTCACCGCGACGTGAAGCCGGAGAACATCCTGGTCCACGAGCGGGCGCACGCCGAGGGGTTCGGTGTTCAGGGACTTGTGCGGGTGGCGGATTTCGACCTGGGCGTCGCGTCCGTCCGGGCCGTTGCCGAGTCGATCGTCTATTCGCAATCGTTAAACGAGAAGACCGGCAAGGAGGTGGCGGGGACGCTGGAATACATGTCACCCGAGCAGCGGCGGGGCGAGGCGGTGGACGCCCGGGCGGACCTTTATTCCTGCGGCGTCGTGCTCTACGAACTGCTCACCGGCGACCGCCCGGCAGGGACGGAGTTGCCGAGCGATTTGAACTCGTCAGTGCCCGGGCACCTGGACGACGCGTTTCGCCGGTCATACGCGCGGCTCGATCGACGGTTCAAGACGGCGGAGGAGTTCATCGCCGCGCTCGATGCACCGAGGAAGGTTGTCCCGCCACCGCTTCCGCCGCGGATCGACGTGCGTGACCGGCTATCGCCGCCGCCGCCGCCGCCTTGGCGCGTCGTGCCTCCGCCGATCCCGCTCCGTGCCGAGCCCGCCCAGCCCGAGCCTGCCACCACTCGCCCGCCGAAACCGAAGGACGTCCGCCTTTTCCCCGCCCGCGGGGGTGGTGGGTGGGGCTATATCAATGCGGAAGGGGAGATGGAGATCGAGCCGTCGTTCGTCGAAGCCCGGGCCTTCAGCGAAGGCCTCGCGGCCGTGCGGATCAAATCGAAGTGGGGGTACGTCGACGGGAAGGGTCACGTCGTCATCCCGCGCCAGTTCGACGACGCCTTCGAGTTCCGCGAGGGGCTCGCCCCGGTGCGGCTTTTCGTCGCCAACTGCATTACGAAAGACCCGTACGGCTACGTCGACCGGGCCGGCAATTACGTCATCCACCCCAACTACGTCTGGGGCGGATTCTTCTCGCAGGGGCTGGCGCGCGTCCAACGGCTGGATAACAAGGTCGTGTTTCTCACGCCGCAGGAAAAGGAGATCTGCGACGGCGTCGCCTACCGACCGAAGGGCGATTTCACGGACGTCGGCCTGGCGCTGATGATGGTGAAAGGGAAGTTCGGCTACGTCGACACGAAGGGGCAGGTGGTCATCCAGCCCCAGTATGTCGACGCCGAGGAATTCCGCGAAGGCCTGGCGCCGGTGAAGATCCAGGTGCAGGACTCGACGGAGATCTTCGGCCATGGCACGCGAGCCGGGTTCATTCGCCCGGACGGCACGTGGGCGGTCGAACCCGTGTTCAGCGGCTTGGGCGACCTCCACGACGGCCTCGCGCTTGCTTACACCAAAGACAAGCGGGGCTACGTCGACACCGCGGGAAACTGGCGCATCGAGCTGACCATGAACGGCACGCCCCAGCCCTTCAGCGAAGGCCGCGCCCGGATTAAGCTCGGCGGCACGCCCTACAACAACGCCGGCGGAAAATTCGGCTTCCTGGACACGAGCGGGAAGCTCGTGATACCGCCGGTATACGACGAAGCGGCGGAGTTCCACGGCGGGCTGGCGCAGGTCGTCAAGGAAGGGGAATGGGGATACATCGACTTGGACGGGAACGCCGTCTGGGGACTGACGGGCGATTAGGCCAATTCCCGTGTCTCAAGCCCGGCCGCGCAACGTCGCCTGCCATGCGGGTGGGATAGGATGGCGCGCGCATGATCGGCGCCATCCTTCAGACGGACCTGGAAGAGATCATCCGCTCCGGGAACTGGGACGAGCTGCGCGAGGTCGTGGCCGGGCTCGACCCGCCGGACATCGCCGAGATCATCACCGACCTTCCCCCGGAGGACGAGGGAGTCATCTTCCGCGTCCTCCCGCGCGGGCTCGCGGGGACCGTCTTCTCCTACCTCCCGCTCGAGCGGCAGCAGGAACTCGTCCAGTCGCTCGCCGATGAACAGGTACACGGCATTCTCGGCGCCATGCCGCCCGACGACCGCACCCGGTTGCTGGAAGAGCTCCCCGCGGCGGTGACGCGGCGGCTGCTCGAAACGCTTTCGCCTGACCAACTCAAAGCCGCCCGGCAACTGCTGGGTTATCCTGACGGCACGGCGGGGCGGTACATGACCCCGCAGTACGTCTCCCTTCCGCCCGACATGACCGCACGAGACGCGCTCGGGCACGTCCGGCGTACCGGGCGCGGCAAGGAGACGCTCAACGTCCTTTACATCGTCGATTCGTCCGGCAAGCTCCTGGAAGACCTCCGCATCGGATCGCTCGTCCTGGCCGATCCGGACGTCCAGGTGGCCGACATCGAGGACCGCCCGCTCGTCAGCGTCCAGGCGACCGCCAGGGGCGAGGACGTGGTGGCCGCGTTCGAGAAGTACGACCGCGTTGCGCTGCCGGTCGTCGACGCCGACGGGCACATGCTCGGGATCATCACCGTCGACGACGTCCTGGAATTCGCGGAGAAGCGTGCGACGCGGGAAATCCAGAAGCTCGGTGGTTCCGAAGCGCTCGACAAGCCTTACTTCGACGTCGGCTTCTGGGAGATGGTCAAGAAGCGAGGCGGCTGGCTAGCGGTCCTGTTCCTCGGCGAGATGCTGACCGCCACCGCGATGGGCTACTTCGAAGGCGAGATCGAGAAGGCGGCCGTTGTCGCGCTGTTCGTGCCGCTGATCATCAGTTCGGGCGGCAACAGCGGCTCGCAGGGGACGTCGCTGATCATCCGCTCGCTGGCGCTGGCGGAGGTCAAGTTGCGAGACTGGTGGCGCGTGCTCGGGCGCGAGCTGCGGACCGGACTGGCGCTGGGGCTCTTCCTGGGCGTGATTGGTTTCGCGCGGATCAGCCTCTGGCAGGGACTAAGCCATGTCCCGCACGTCGGGGCGTTCTTTCAGACGCACAGCTCGGGCGACCTGGCGCAGATCCCCGACGGCATGCGGCTGGTCACGGCCGACGCGGAGTTGCCCGTGCCGCTGGCGGTTCCCGCCTACACGCTGCCGGCCGGGGCTCACGTCGGGAAGGGGTCGCTTTTCCCGCAATCCGCCGCGCTGCCGACGGACATTAAGACTGTCGTGAAAACGAGCGAGAAGCCGACCGCCTACGGACAACACTGGCTGCTCGTCGGCATCACTGTGCTCTTCGCGTTGCTCGGCGTCGTCGCGTGGGGCTCGTTGGCCGGGTCGATGCTCCCGTTTATCCTACGCCGGTTGGGGTTTGATCCGGCTACGTCGTCCGCCCCGTTCGTGGCGACGCTGGTCGACGTGACGGGTCTGATCATCTACTTTACCGTGGCGTCAATGATCTTACGGGGGACCCTTCTTTGAACGAGCGCGCGGCGCATCGAGATGCGAATACGGTTCTATCCACAGGCTCTCGACGCCGGCGTCGCGGTCATTCCCTTCCTCATGCGCGACGAGGCGGCCAACTCCGTCGCCCTGGGAGTGTTCGGGGCGATGCGGCGAGATCCGGCACGGTATCCGGTGGCACATTTTTGGTCGGCCGAGGACGAGGAAGGGACGACCGTCGGCGGGGCGTGGCACACGCCGCCGCATCCGATTGGCCTGACCGACATGCCGTCAGCCGCGGCGCCGTTGCTCGTGTCCGCCGTGGCGGCATCGGCATCCGCTCCGACACGGGTCTTTGGTCCCCCAGCGGTGGCAGGGCGGTTTAAGGACCTGTGGTGCGCCGCGCGCGGCGTCGCGGTCGTGGAGAGGACCGGGTTGCGGTTGCTGCGGGCGGAGCAGGTCATACCGCCTCCGTTTGCCGTCGAGGGTACGATGCGGGTCGCCGCGTCGTCCGACCGGGACCTGCTACTGGAATGGTCAGAGGCGTTCTGTGCCGATTGCGGATTGTCGACGACGCCCGACGAACTTCGGCGTTCGGTGGACTCGACGATCGGGAACGGCGTCAGATTTCTCTGGAATGACGACGCGGCCCGGCCGGTCGCTATGGCGGGCGTTCCCGTCTCGGATTCGCGGGTCGCCCGGATCGGGTGGGTCTACACGCCGCCCGCGCTTCGCGGGCGGGGGTTTGCGACCGCGCTCGTCGCCGCGCTAACGCGATCGTTACTCGCGCAGGGTCGAATCTGCGTGCTCCACACCGACGCGGCCAACCCGACGTCCAACGGTATCTACGAGCGCATCGGCTACCGGCAGATCGGGGAGTCGGTCGCTTATTCATTCGGATGAACGCCGCCGCAGCCCTTGGCGCACCCGCCCCCGTCGCCGACGATCCGCGGCCGCCGAATGCCGACCCTCCCGCTCTACGATCCCGCGCCGCCACATCCGGACGGGTGGCACCGCGTTACTGCCCCGGGCGGCTACGAGACCTGGCACTTCGATGCCGAGGACGCGGCGGGGGGCGTGCGGATCATCGCCACCTTCTCGGAGGGCTCCCCGTTCGACGGCGAATACCGCCGCCGCTACACCGCCTTTCTCGCGAAGCCGACAACGCTGACTCCGCCGCAACCTGCGGAGTATCCTTCGGTGTCATTCGTGTTGTGGGAGAAGGGGCGCACCGTGGCGCGTTTCGCCTATCGCTATCCCGCGGACGCCTTCGATGCCTCGCGCTCCGGACTCGAACTTCACGTCGGACCACACCGGGTGCTGCCGGGTACCGACGGCACGATGGCGATGACGATCGGGGATGTCGCGATCGACGGCGGGGCAGCCCGACTGTCGGCCGAGCTGTGGTTCACGCCGAGGTTCGCCGTCGCGCCGTTCGAGCGGCGCTTTCCGACGCGCGACATGTCCGGCGCCGATCACTTCTGGGTCATCGCCAACCCGCTCTGCGCGGTGAGTGGGATCATCCGGATCGCCGGTGCGTCAAATCTGCCGCCGCAGGAACTCCACTTCGCCGGCCGGGGATATCACGACCACCGGTACGGCACCGCGCCGATCTTCCGGGCGGGCAATGTCGGATGGGTTCGCGGACGGGCGCTGTTCGAGGATGGTGCCGAGCCGTTTCAATACGAGGTTGGCGGGGCAGCGCAAAGCTATCTCAGGGCCGACGCGTCCGGGATTCATGAAGTCGCGCCGACCCTGTCATTGGATTCCCCGCTGGAGATCGACCTCAACCCGTTCGCGGTCACACGGGCGTACGAAGCCGTGCGCGACGGTCGGTGGGTCGGGACCGCGCTCTGCGAATCCGCCCGGCACGGGTTCAGTTTTCCGCCCCGCGAAGGGGATTTCGTGGACGCGCCCCGGGCGGGCACTGGCGGCTAGTTCTTGTCGGTCGCGACCGGCGCCGTCGTCTGGGGCGTGGTGAGACCGAGGCGGAAGACCTGACCGGAACGCGGCGTGAAGACTTCCTTGCCGTTCTTCACCTGCATCCGGCCCATGTCGAGGATGTAGAGCGCGCCGTCGGGTCCGAGCTTGACGTCACAGGGACGTTCCAGTGCGTCGACCCCTTCGTGAAAGTCGCGACCCATCCGGTGGGCCGGCGTTCCGGAGACGTTTCGGACGAACTCCATGACCTGCCGCGTGTCCATGTCGACGCGGACGACCTTGTAGCCGATCGGGCCGGTCAGCTTCCGCCCGCCGGTGCCGAACGGGGCGCGGTCGCCGGCGAGCGCGACGATCATGCTGCCGCGGAACGACGCGAACGTCTCGTCCTCGTCGGGGATGAAGACCATCTTCGCGGCGCCGGACTGTGACGGGAACGCCGCCTGCACCAGGTCGCGCGTCGGTCGGAGCAGCCCACTCTCCTCGTGGTTGATCAGGAATGACAGCTCCGGATAGCCGCGCGGCAGGATCATCTCCGGCGGCGGCTGGAACTGCGGCTCGGAGACGGGGCGCAAGTCCGCGCTGAAGTCGGGCCAGCCGTAGTTGCCGTTCTGGACGACCTTCAGCAGCGAGTCGGGGTCGTCCTTTACCGGGCGGCTGCCGCGCAGCTCCATGCCGTTGTCGGTCGCGTAGAGCGCGTACCTGCCGTACGCCAGTCCGCGCGGCATCCGGATGCCGTAGCTATAGAGGCTCAGTTCGGCCGCGCTGCCCCCCTCGGCGGGGACGGAATAGATCGCCGCGTTGGGCCGGCCGTTGGCAGCGCGCGGGATGCGCATCAGGCTGTTCTTGCCGAACGCCTGGTAGGGCCCGGTGACCACGTTGTCCGGGCCGCCGCCGAAGAGTCCGGCGGTCGGGTTCTTCTCGGTGAACTTCAGTCCTAGCAGCCGCAGGTTGACCGGCGCCAGGTCGTGAACCTGGGGGTACTGCCGCGGCCAGCCGTTCTCGAAGTTGTCCGGACCGACGATCCCGCTGTTGGTGGCGGCGCCGACGCCGAAGACGAGCTGCCCGCTCGGACTGATCGCGATGTCGGTGACGCCGTAATCCCCCTGCGCCGGCAGGCCGGCAACGATCGTCGTCGGCACGCCCGCCGGTGTCAGCGCCGTGATCCGGCCCATCCGGTCGGCGTCGCGGTGCGAGACGTAGACGCGGCCCTTGTACCACTTCATCCCGCCGACCGGTCCGTACATCCGGTACTCGACCGGGTCGAGCACCTTGAGCGGGAACGGCAGGTGCCGGCGGAACTTCGGGTAAATGTCGAATCGTCCGCCGTCGCCGCCGAGGCGGAAGCCGTAGATGCGGATCAGTTCCCCGTCGCCTCCTTCGGCGATGATGAGGTTGCCCTGGTCGTCGAAGGTGATTGCCGACGCCCCGGTGAGGTTTCTCACCACGGGTTGGAGCGTGTAGCCGGCGGGGAATTCGACCAATGCGCGGTCGATGGAGGGGCGCTCGTCCGGCTTGAGCAGGCGCGGGCCGGGGGCGCAGCCGGTTTGTCCAATCAGCAAGGCCGAGCCAATCAGCGCGATGGACAGCACCTGCGCGAACCCGCGAATGCGGTCGGCGCCGCGCCGGCGGGGACGGCCGCCCCCGGAGCGGTTCGAAGACCGCACCGGTGACCCCCCGATGGCCTGACCAACGACGTCGCTCATAGGTGCTCCGGCTTTGAAGCAGTCCACCGCCCGTGCCCCATCGGGCCGGGTTTCCACCGTGCCCCACCGCGCGGGTGATGGCGTCCGCCGCACAAGCTCTTGCGGGACACAGCCCTGCGCGACCGGTGTCCGCCTGCGCGGCCCGGGGCGGGCGTTACCTTAATGAATGCGCGGGGGCGTAGCAAACGATGCCGGCGGAGGCGGGAGCCGGTCCGATAAAGAAGTGACTCAGAGCGCGGATTCGGCAACGACAGACGGGCGGGGGGCACCGGCGGCCCGCGGCATCCACAAGATTTCATCCCATTTTCATCTCCGGCAGGGATCACGGACTCAAGCGAAATTCGGAGTTGTTCATTCAAGAAGCGTCCGGTCAGGTGTGACCCTAAATCAAGGGAGTCTCCGAGCCGGCGTGTCCGATTCTCACCGCTCGCGCGGGCGAGGCACAATCGTTGCTGGTCACCGCGTCCCCGCCCCGGGGTTCAGGCGCGAGCGCGAAGCCGTTGAACAGCGCGGCCTGCACATCGGTCGCTGCGTCGAGTGCCGAAGGCCCGGGCCGAACGTCCGCCGTTATATCGCAGATCCCATGTCCAAGAAGTCCCGCCGAAGCGAACTGGGCCGCCGTACGAATCGCACGACACACTTGTCAGCAATCGCTCGAGGACGCCGGCGCCTTGGTCGTCCACGAAACCTTGGAGCGGCACGTTTTGCTCGCCGCAAAGACGATCCAGTTCGGCCGGTTCGCGTCGGGCGACTTCAACGGCGACGGACGTGCCGATTTGGTGACCGGCGCCTGCAACGGCACCTACGGTTCCGCGCCGACCGGACCGTCGCTGCTCCTCGGCAGCGCCTCGGCCGCGGGGACGTTTGTCCCGCCGGCATCGATCTCGAACGTCCCCGTCGGTGTCGGTGCTGCCGTGGCGGCGGGCGACGTCAACGCGACGGCAAGCTCGACCTCCTCGTCAGCGGGCGCACCAAGGGCCGTGGCACCGTTGCCGGTAACACCGTCGGCGCGTACGTCCTGCTCGGGAACGGCGACGGCACCTTCCAGACGGCCACGCCGATCGTCGCCGCCGCGTCGAGCTGATAGCGGGCGGCAGGGCACTGTCACTGGTCACTCGCGGGGACCGTCGGGAAGTAGGCCGGCCGCGAGTGACCAGTGGCAAGTCACCCGTGACCTCTCTACAGCTTCACCACGCCCACCAACTCCTTCACGTGGTCGACGCTCGTCTGGAACATCTTGCGCTCCGCCTCGTCCAGCTCCACCTCGATCACCCGCTCCACGCCGTCCTTGCCGAGGATCGCCGGCACGCCGACGAAGTAGCCGCCCACGCCGTACTCCTTGTCGCAATACACCGCGCTGGGCAGGATCCGCTTCTTGTCACGGACGATGCTCTCGACCATCGCCACCGTCGCGGCCGCGGGGGCGTAGTAGGCGCTGCCGGTCCTGAGCAGGTTGACGATCTCCGCGCCCCCCTTGCGGGCGCGGTCGACGATCGCGTCGAGGCGGTCCTTCTTCACCAGCTGCGTGATCGGGATGCCGCCGGCGAACGTATAGCGGATCAGCGGCACCATGTCGTCGCCGTGCCCGCCCATCAAGAGCGCCTGCACGTCCTCGACACTGCACCCGATCTCCTGCGCCAGGAACGACCGGTACCGCGCCACGTCGAGTACGCCGGCCTGCCCGATGATCTGCTTCGTCGGGAAGCCGCTCGCCTTCCACGCCACGTAGACCATCGCGTCCAGCGGGTTGCTCACGACGATCATGATCGCCTTGGGCGAATGCTTCGCGACGTTCGCCGCGACCTCCTTCACGATCCCCGTGTTCACCGCGATCAGATCATCCCGGCTCATCCCCGGCTTGCGGGGAAGGCCCGCGGTGACGACGACCACGTCGCTGTCCTTCGTCTGCGCGTAGTCGCTCGTGCCGATGATGTTCGCGTCAAACCCCTCGACCGGCGACGCCTCGAACAAGTCCAGCGCCTTCCCGGCCGGGGCGGTGTTGGGGACCTTCTTGGTCGGGTCCTTCGGGTCCGGCAGCTCCGGGATGTCAAGCAGCACGATGTCGCCCAGCTCCTTGCTGGCCGCCCAGTGCGCACAGGTCGCCCCGACGTTCCCGGCCCCGATGATGCTGATCTTCGCTCGCCGCATGTGTGACTTCTCCTCGCTTGTTCTTGGTCGAAAAAGGGGAGGCGATTATCGGCAAACCCCCCGCGGTTTCAAACGCGGCCGTCCCGTCGCTTTTCACCGACCCCTTCCCCCACCAACCCGGGACGTTGACGCGCGGATCGTCGGCGATCGAGCCCGGTGCGCCAGCCGCGCGTCACGCTCGTCACGCCCGACGACCCCTCCCACCCAGTTGCCAAATCCACCTGCAAATGGGGTGGCCGACGCGGTCCTGGATAGGCATCGTGGGGGCCTGGTGACTTCCGTCGAAGCCCCGATCATGAAGCCCGCCCCCGGGCGGCCGAAGGCGCTTTTGGCAGAACCAGTCACTTTTCAAAGAGCCACGCACTGAACGCACGCGCCGGCCTCACCAGCGCAACCAACGACCCAGCGTATCAATTCGACACTAAAACGTCAACCAATAAATACGGTTCTTGTTAAGTATATCCGCCGTAACCGTTTACCTGTTCTCTGTAGAGGCGAGGCGCCCGCGCGACACGCGTAGTTCGAGCGAATCACCGCTTCTCACACACACGCTCAAAGCGGGTCGCGCCCGTCCGTGTGGCCCTCCCGGGCCCCTCGCTTCCGCCACGGCCGCACGCTAGGCTGTCCTCGTTCACTTCGACTCCACCGACGCGCCGGCCGATCGCGCGTCCGTCGCAACGACGCTCGTCTCGCACGCGTCGCTCAGAAAAGGGAGGTTTCCCGTCATGGCACCGCTTCGTTTACCCCGCAGGCTCGCCCCGGTCTTCAAATCGCTGTTCGCCACGCTTCTTGTCGCCGCAATCCTGCAACCGCGCGACGCCGTCGCCGCCGCCGCCGCCGCTGAACCGTTCAAGCCGGCGATCCCGCGCACTTACGTTGACGAGGAGACGGCGACGTGGCACCTGCCGCTGGCGTACAAGGAGGCGTCGCCGACGTTCCTGCCGGCGGCGTACTTCTACGCGCGCAAGGTCCGGCCGATCTACCGCTCGTATCCGGTCTACCACCCGGACCGCGAGCCGGCCGGCTACCTGGATCGGCTGAAGGCGGCCGAGCCGGAGGTGCTGCGGGGCGACGCCGGCCACAAGCCCAGGCTCGACTCCCCACCGGCTGGAAGGGCCCCCCCGGAACCAAAACCCGGGCCGTGCGCGGCCGCGAGTTCGGGCTGGACCTGTCAGCCGAAGACCGCCGATGTGTGATCGCATTTCTTCGGACGCTGAGATACGCCATGCGCCCCATCTCCAGCCGGCCTCGCTCGCGTGCCGCAGCTTCGCGTACCTACCTCCTGGTTTCGGAAATTGTCGTCCTTTATGGCCAAGTGGCGCGCTAAGGCTCTCGAGCATCTGCCGGATCTCCGAAAGGCGATTGCTTCCGCGGAGGACGTCTTCGCGCTTTGGTCCGAACTGAGTTACGCGTTCGAGCGCGCCTATCAGATGGAGCCGCCGGACGAGTCGCTGATCGGCCGCATCTTCTCGTTCGCCGACTGGTGCCTTGCAGCACCACGCCATCCCGACGCGGCACACGACCCGACGACTGCGGTGATCGTGGCGTTCTACGAGGACATACCGACTTTTAAGCCGGCGCGGGACGACATGCCGCGCTGGTTTCGTTACGACGAGGTCGCGAATAACAGGCCGGTGTTCTCTTACCACATCGGCGACGAGGAGTACGACGCGCTGGTGAAGCACATGGCCAAGAACCGACACCGGTACCAGCCGCGGCGGTCCGGCCAGTGACCGACGCAGTTATGCCGCCGCAACACCGTGTATGGCGACCGTCCCGCACTCTGGGCAGCGGTCGGGCGTGGCGCGGAGGTCGTAGCCGCACGACGGGCAGTGGCACATTCGGGAACTGCGGACACGCCGGCGGGTAGAACGCCCATGCCCATAAAGATGGGAAGATCGCGGCCAGCACGGCGATCAGCCAGAGCTTCACCTCGACTTCACGCATTACGTTCGACCGGCTTGTGCCGGGCGTCTGCCGCCAGATAACGCCGGGGACTCCGCCGCCGCTCGTGATGCCAAATGACTCGCCCACATATACGGGATGGTCGTACGCGTGAACGCTCAACGTGCCGTCGTGAGCTCCGACTAGAACGTCACGACCGCTTCCGTGCCGGTAGAGATTGCACGGGCCTATCACCCACAGCCCACACACAGTCACGCACAGCAGCAGCGACACGGCTGAGAGGAAGGTAAAGAGCGTCCACCGCCTCACGCCGTTGCCCTCGCCGTTCCACACTCGGGGCAGACACCGCTCACGTTGCCGGTCAGGTCGTACCCGCAAGCGGTGCACGCGCCTCGCCGCCGCCAATGTTGACGCCGAACTGCCCGGCGTATCGCAAGGAGCGGGAGGACGAGCGCCATCAGCGCGACGTACGCGCCGTGAACTGAGACGATGTGGTACCACGGCCGCGTCGCGTCCGAGTCTACGTAGAAGTCGAGCCCCGCCCCCCCGACGTGCTGCGGGCGGCCGCCGCTGAGCGCGATCGGGTCGGCGCCCTGCCGCAGCGACGCCCACAGCGCGCGGCGGCCACGGTAGTCGTCTGCCCCGCCGCCGCCGGGTTCGAGTCGGCTTGCCGCCGGGTCGACGAACCACTGCGCGAACCGGACGGCCGCCCGGCCGTCGGCACCGATCAGCAGCAGCCGCCCGTCCGACCAGCACAACCACCAGGCGTCGTGCGCCGTGCCGGCGGCCCCGAGGGCACAGACGGCAACAAACGGCAGCAGCGACAGGGCCGAGAAGAAAGTGAGGAGCTTCCGCTTCACGTTGCGGGCCTCCCGCATTCGGGGCAACGGTCGGGTGTTTCACGCAGGTCGTATCCGCACGCCAGGCAGTGACCGTCCGCCGCGCGTCGGCGCCGGCGGCGCCTCTTCATGAGAACTGGTGCCGTGATGACCGGCACCACCGCCGCCGCGGAGGCCAACCGCGGGAACGGGATTGTCACCGAGCGCCATGGGACCATCAATACTGGCTTGGCGGGCCAGTCGACGGGGCCCGACGAGTCGGAGCCGCTGGAGAACCTCAGCCCCCACTTCTCCCACGACGTCGGCGTCACACTCAGCGAAGCCGCCTGGATCTGCACGGTCACCCCTGGCGGCATCTGCAACGGGGTCGCACGGTCGCGTTCCGTCGTGCGAATTGTGACGCCCGCGGGCCCGGCCGAAACCAGCACCCGGCCGGGGAGCGGGTTCCACGCGTGCGGGCCCGGGCTCCACCACGACGTCGCCGCCCACGCCAGCAGCGCCGCCACGCACACGACCAGGGAGAGCACCAGACACGCGCTAATGACTCGATCCCTCACGCGCCGGCCGCCTTTCCGCATTCTGGACGTCGCTGGAGCCCCTCCCGCAGATCATATCCACAGCGAACGCAGCAACCCGTCACCAGCCGCACCCGCAGGCGGGGCGAGTTATCGCCTTGGGGTGCACCTGACTGAGCTTCATTGGTCATAACCTGCCGCCGATGGGACGAACGGAACGGGAAGTGATCGATTATGATCGGACATTGTGGCGATCATTCCTGATGTGTCCCCCGTCGGTCACGCGTCGGCGCCGCGTGACCGGCGAGGTTTAACCCGAGGCATTCGGATGGATGCGGTTTCGATCACGGTGGGTGGCGGTTGGGTCGTGGCCGGGCTGGCGATGTTTGGCCTGGCGTTGCCGCTCGTGCGCGAGCGGGTGGGGCGGAACGCGCTGTACGGCATTCGTCTTCGGGAGTCGCTCCGGTCGGACGACGCCTGGTTCGCGATCAACCGCTACGGCGGCAAGCGGCTGATCGTGTGGTCGATCCCGCTGATCCTGGTCGGGGCCGTGTCGTTGTTCCTGCCGCTGCGGTCTCATGCCGCGCTGACGCTGGCGCTCGGCTTTGCGCCGCTCGTGTTCGTGGTGATCCCCGTGGTGGAGTCGTGGCGTTTCGCGAGGCGGTACCCGCCGAAGAAGTAGCGGTCGCTCGATCGGCGTCGCCGTCGCCCCTCTCTGCCGCTCGGCTGAGGCAACCCTTACCGGCGGAGCGCTCGTCGGCGCCTCAGCCGACTCGCCCCCAGGAAAACGAGCGGGGCCATCGCCGCGGGTTCCGGGACCTGGTTGATCAGGCCCACGCCGCCGAAGATGTCCGAAATCCCGTTGCTGTTCAGGGGAGTCGCGGCGCCGGTGGTGCGGTTAATGACGACGGTCTGGCCGCTGGAGGTGAAGCCGTAGAGCTGGCCGGTGGCGAACGTTTCGCCGGCGAAGGCGGAGCCGAAGATGTTCGGGACGCCGGTCGATCCGATGGGCGTCGCGGCGCCGGTGGAGGGGTTGAGCGTATAGAGCTGCGAGTTGCCCCCGTTCAATGAGAGCGTGTAGTAGAGCGACGTGCCGTCCGAAGCCAGGCTGTTCCCGAAGAATCCGGACAGCGCGGCCAGCCCGGTCGCACCGACCCGCGTTGCGGCGCCGGTGGACGGGTTGATCGAATAGAGGTCGTTTTTCCCGTCGACCCCGAAGAGCCGGCCGTCGCCCAGGCCGGTCATGACCAGGAGCGCCGCGTTGTTCGGACCGACCGGGGTGCTGGCGCCGGTGGTCTGATTGATCGTGACGAGCGACGTCGGGTCGAAAAACGCGTTGCTGACCATGCCGTACAGAACGGTCTGGTCGCCGTTGTACGCCAGGCCTTCAAACGCCTTGCCGTTGTTCGCGATCAACTCCGACGTACCGGTCGTGATGTTGAGCCGGTCCAGGTTCCCGTTTTCCTCCGCGACCAGGGCGAAGATGGCCGCGCCTCGCGCCGTCCCGCCGGTGAAGAGGGAGAGCGAAGCCACCATCACGGTGACGAAAACGGAGAATGTCCGAGAGGACCGGGAGAGGCGCATTTTCATTCCCTCGTTGCGATCAGCCAAGACAAGAAGTGACAACCCGGGCCGGGATCATAACAAAACCTGGGGTGCGACGCAAAAAAAGAACACTGTCTCCATCGTTATTGGAGAGAGGGCGGCTCATGCCCCCCGTTTGGTGGATGTCCGCTGGACTGCCCCAGGGTCATCCTGAGGTGTGATGGGCGGCCCGCCCCTGTCTTCCGCCAAAAAAACATGGGCGGGCCGCCCATGCCACAGCAAATCATCACAGGCTCTGAGGACTCCGAAGGATCTCCCGCTGTCGAACGAGAGATCCTTCGGAGCACCTCAGGATGACAGCTAAGAGAACCTTCGCCGACCACCCGATTCGGCCATGAGCCGGAAGTCTTGCGTCGGGGGAGTTCACGCCTGAACGGCCCGCGTTCAATAGCTGAACGACTTCAAGAACCGGTTTCGGAACTGCGCGTAGTCGGCGTTGTTGACGGCGCCGCTGTCGTCGAAGTCGAACGCCGGGTTGAAGCCGGCGTCGCCGGCCGACTTGCCCATCGCGGAGCGGAAGAGGGCGAAGTCGCCGTTGTTCACGTCTTTCGAGCCGTTGACGTCGCCGTAGAGGCGGTGGAAGGTCAGCGCCGGCGTCACGGCCGGGGGGGTCGGGTTGCCGGACAGGGCGACGCCGAGGGCGCTCACCCTGGCCGGGTCGACGCTCAGCGTGTAAATGCCGTCGAGCAGGCTGCCAAACTGCGTGAACGCGCCGGAGACGGCGAAGCGCCACGTCAGCCCGCCGTCCGGCGTGGTGGGCGTGGAGGTCAGCGCGGCCGAGACGTCGGTCGGCGGGGCGTTGTCGTTCGTCCCGCTCCCGCCGGTGTTCAGCCGCACGAGCGACACCGCCCCGGCCGCCAGGGACACCGGGCGGTCGAACGAGACCGAGAGGGATGTCACCCGAGACCTCTGTTGCGACGTGCCGTCCCCGACGCGGATCGCGCTCAGCACCGGCCGCGGGGCGGTGTCGTAGATGACGCTCTTGACCGGCAGGTTTCCCGTGACGCCCGTGGCGCTCGTGACGGTGAAGCGGACGTAGCGCCGCGCGGTGTCCGGGGCCGCGGAGGTGTTCGAGTAGGCCACGCTCCGTCCCACCGCCCGCACGGCAGCCTGCGTGGCGGCTTCGTTAAACGTCACGACCAGCGGCGACGCGTCCCCCGTCCCGCCGGTGAACGTTCCCACCGGCGTGCCGTTGAACAGCACCGTCGCACCCTCCAGGGCGACCGGGCCGTCCGGCGTGATGCCCGCCAGGAGGGTCAGGCGGTCGTCCGGCGTCCCGTGCCCGGCCAGCGACACTTCCAGCCCCGCGCCGACGTAGCTCGACGGGCCGCTCACCTCCAGCCGCGGCTCCACGAGCCGCGCCGCCGCACCCGCCCAGTAGACCGCGGCCGGTCCGGGCATCGACAGCGACGCCGCGCCGGCGGGGGGCGGGCCGGTGACGGTGCCGATGACGTTGAACGTGAAGACGCCCTCGTCGGCGTCGTTGGTGTTGAAGCGCACCTCGCCGAACTTCGTGCCGCCGCGGACGGTGTCGAGCCGGAGCGTGAAGTCGCCGGCCGCGCCCGGGGCGACGGTGGAGGGGAACGTGCCGACCAGCGAGTAGCCGACCGGCAGGGAGAGGTTCGACGTCGTCAACGGCTGGTACCCGTGATTGCGCAGCGTAAACGTGTGCTCCGTCCCGACCCCGCCGACCGTCGCGCCGGCGAATTGAATCGGCGTGGTCCGCCCGTCGAGGATCATCGGCGCGTCCGCGGCCGGGCCGTCGGTCAACTTCGCCTCGGGCACGCCGCCGCCCGCCGTGACGACGAACGGCCGGCGCTCCTGCTCTACGCCGTTGATCAGCAGCGCCACCTGCCACGTGCCCACGGCCGTCGAGTATGTGGCCGCGCTCAGCGGGTAGTGATAGATGTTGTACGAGACCCGGTTCGGCGGGCTGAAACTGGCGAACGTCTGGAGTGTTCCGTTGGGGCGATACCAGTTCACCCGGATGACGTCGGTGGGCCCCGGGTTAATGATGCGGAACGCGTAATCCATCGGCAGGGTGGAGGTGGTCGGGAAGGTGTCGATCTCCGAGATCCGCTCGTTCGCGTCCGCCAGGCTGAAATAGTTCGAGATGCTGCTCCGCATGAGCGCGGCCGGGACGTCGCCCATGTAGGGGGGCGGCTGCACCCAGTAGGTGGTGGGGGCGTATCCGGTCTCGACGTTCAGGCCGTTCTTCTGCAGTGCGAAGTGCAGGTGGACGAAAGTGCTCCGGCCGGAACTGCCCATGAGCGCGAGGATCTGCCCCCGGGCGACGGTGTCGCCGACGGCGACGGCGATGGTGCCCTGGGCGAGGTGGTAGTACCGCGTGGTCCACCCGTTGCCATGGTCGATGACAACGATGTTGGGCGCCGAGTTGGACGCGGTGGTCTCCCGGTCAAAGTTCCCGTCGACCGTCTCGATCACCACGCCCGGCGCCGCCGCGAGGATCGGCACGCCCGCGTCCATCCGGTCGAAGCCGGCGGGCGGCGCGTCGATCGCGTCGTGCCCGTCGTACTGGTACGGCCCGCCGTTGAAATCGGCGCGCGGGCCGGTGCGCGGGTCGACGTCGGCGTAATTGGAGATGACCCAGTCTCGGTTGAGCCGGGCGCCGATCGGCTGAGTGAGTTGGTAGGGGAGGTCGCTCGGCGGGGCCGGGGCAAACGTGGTGCTGACCACGTTGTCCGCTTCATTGGACTCGGCGACCGCATTGGCGGCGTCGATCGTGACGGTGACCGTGTGGTTCCCCGGCGAGGCGAACCAGCCGCTCCTGGCGATCGACCAGCCGTTGCCGTTGGAGGCGCTGCTGATCGCGCCGGTGTCGACGTCGACGCCGTCGACGCTGAACCGCACGATGTACTGACGCGGGTTGGCCGCGGTGAGGCCGCTCGTTCCCCACTCCGCGCGGAGGCGGACCATCTGCCCGGTGACCAGCGAAGGGATGACGTTGTTGGCCGGATCGACAAGCTTCACGGCCAAGGCGGTGAGGTTTTCACCCGGTGCCTGGGGCACCGGACCGGCCGCGCCGCCGAGCCGATTCGGCGCGGACACGTCTCCGCTCATCAACACCCGCCGCTCGAGCGGTTCCAGCAGAACCCGGCGCCGGTGGTCCCGCCGCACCCGCGCAGCGTCGGCGGCGACAGCGGGACAGAGGGGTCGTAGCATGAGGATCTCCCCGTACGCGGTGACGTGACAACTGAGCCCACCCGCATTCCCACCCACCGGCTGGGATTTATTCCGACCGGTGAGGGGATTGCCCCTAGGGCAACGGCCGCATTCTGCCAGTTTCGCCGCAATAACGCAACAAGAACCCCGGTTCGGGGGCGTTCTCGGGCGATGGATTCGGGTCGAAGGGGGAGAGCCTTCGACCGACGGTGAAGCGAGGGATACGGCGCGTTTAGATCGATTCTCGACCCGCTCCGACGCCGCTACCAGGGCGACTCATGACGACACTTCGCCCACGCGTGCGCGCGACCGCCCTGGGGCGTGATTTCAACGGGGAAGACTCGGCCGTCTTCAGTGCGGCCGTGGCGGGTGCGGTGGCTTGGGCTTGCACAAGTGGCGTGGGCGCGAGGGTTTTGCCGAACTGTGCCGCCATGACGTTGAAGTCGCTCGCGCCGATCGTTCCGTCGTAATCGAAGTCGCCGTTGACCCACACCTGCTCGGTCTGACCGAAATGGCTCGCGAGGAGGTTGAAGTCGGCCGCGCCGACGGCGGCTCAACTCCCGCCCAACTCCTTCAGAAACCCCGACCCCGGATGCGCCCGCCCGATCGTTTCCTTCAGCCACGAAGTTGTTTCGAAGTCGAGCCGTTCGGCCACCGCTCGCAGATCGAGGAAGTCCGTCGCCTCCGGCGCGGCCGACTCGTGCAGCAGAACGACTTCCGGCGCCAGCACCGGTACGTTCCACGCGCCATGTACAATCGCCCGGTCGATCGGCAATGACGCGGATGCACTGCGCCGGTATCGCCACTGCCGCCCGCGCCGCTCGTGCAGGCGGATCTCCAGGCGTTCCTGCTCGTCGGGTGAGCTTGCACTCACTTCAAAGACCGGCGGCTCAAGCCATTCGCGGCCGTCCCACCGCTCGCTCTGACCGGCCGCGCCCATGCGTGCCGCAAAGGTCCACCCGCTGAAATAGAGGTAATCGTGCAGTTTGCGCTGGTCGTCGCGGAAGACCGCCACCTCGACATCCTCCCCGTGCCCACGCGTCACCTGCCCGAGGAACAGGCCGAGCGCCCACCCGCCCGCGATCGCCCACTTGCCCGGAAACGCCGCCATCCAGGCGGCCGCCCGCAGCGCCGGCTGAAACCCGACGACGTCCTCCGCCTCGGTGGTGAGGTCAAGCAGGGTCATGATTCAATGAATCGTAAACGGGCGCGCGCGCGTTTGCGACAGGGAAAAGCGGCGATTCTGGCGGCGGGCGCGTGACGAACCGGATCGGCTATACTGGCTCGGCCGCGGAAGACGAGAAGGGGTCAGTTCACCACGGAGATCACGGAGTACACGGAGGAGGAGAACGGTATCCCTCACTGTTTGCTCCCGTGTTCTCCGTGAGCTCCGTGGTGATTCATCCCGTTTCTCCGCGCCCTCGCGCGTTTCTGCGGAGATCCTGGCCCGGAGAACAGAATGCGCCTCTTCGTTCTCGTCATCGCCGTGCTCGCCCTCGCATCCCCCAGCGCGGTTGCGGCGGACTACCCGGCGCCCGTCGAGGCGGACTTCGTGCTGAAGGACTTCAAGTTCTCCAACGGCGCGACGCTTCCCGAGCTTCGGCTGCACTACCGGACGCTGGGTACGCCGCGGCGCGACGAGCGGGGGGTCGTGCGCAACGCGGTCTGGATCGGCCACGGTACCGGCGGGAGCGGGGCGCAGTTCATCCGGCCGGAGTTCGCGGGCGAGCTGTTCGGCGCCGGACAGCTGCTCGACGCCACGAAATACTTCATCGTGTTGCCCGACGGCATCGGCCACGGCAAGTCGTCCAAGCCGAGCGACGGGCTCCGGGCGAAGTTTCCGCAGTACGGCTACGTCGACATGGTCGAAGCGCAGTACCGCCTGCTCACCGAGGGGCTCAAGGTGAACCACCTGCGCCTGGTGATGGGCACGTCGATGGGCGGCATGCACACCTGGGTCTGGGGCGAGCGTTACCCGGAGTTCATGGACGCGCTGATGCCGCTGGCGAGCCTGCCCACGCAGATCTCCGGACGCAACCGCGTCTGGCGCAAGACGCTGATCGACGCGATCCGAAACGACCCGGCCTGGCGCGGGGGCGATTACACCCAGCAGCCCCCGTCGCTGCGGACGGCCGCGTCGCTCATCTACTTCATGGGGAGCAATCCGGTCCTGCGCCAGGCGGAGATGCCGACGCTGGCGAAGGCGGACGAGGTCTTCGAAAAGTCGCTGGCCAGTTCGATGAAGACCATGGACGCCAACGACGTGCTCTACCAGGTGAGCGCGTCGTGGGATTACGACCCGAACCCCGGGCTGGAAAAGATCCGCGCCCCGCTGCTGGCCGTGAACTCCGCGGACGACCTGATCAACCCGCCGGAGTTAGGGATTCTGGAGCGCGAGATCAAGCGCGTCCCGCGCGGCCAGGCGGCGGTGATCCCGTTCTCCGACGCGACCCGTGGGCATGGGTCGCACACCGTTGCAAAGTTGTGGATGCAGTATTTGGCCGACCTGCTGAAGAAGCCGGAATGAGGGCGCAGCAATCCGTTCGCCGAGTCGTGAGTCGCACCGTCGGCGTCACATCACGGTCTCGATTTGCGATAGTTCGTGGGCGCCGTTCACCTCCCGGCACCGCGAAAAGGATCGGGAACCGAGTAGTCGATTCCCGATCCCTTACCGAGACGTCTTCGCGGCCGCGTTCGCGATGGACGGTTGACGCCCACTTGCTAAGCCGCCCACCGCATCAGCGGTGCGCCCGGTAGAAGTAGTACTCGGCCGTGTACGGCACGCCCACCTCTTCGCCGATCTCGTCACCCGGCTCGCTGGGGGCCAGGCCGCCGACGGTGTTGACGCGCTGGATGAAGGTGATGCCCTTGAAGATGCCGGGGCCCTGGCTGGCGGTGGCCTTGAGCTTCAGCCAGGGGATGGCGGTCGGGTCGGGGGTGGCGCGTTCGAGCACGGCGCCGGCCACCTTGCTGCCGCTGACACTCTCCCACGTGGGGCCGGCGTAGTGGGTGCCCATCACGCCGTTCCCGTCTTCGTCGTGATACAGCTCGGCCTCGGGGCGGATGAAGAGCCAGCTCGTGCCGGTCCAGCGGTAGACCTGTACGCCCTCGGCGTAGGCGTGGGCGGCCACTTTGTTTCCCGCGTCGACTTCCAGCTTTTCACACCCGGCCGGCAGTTCCGGCGCGCGGTTGTCGTTGCCGGGCTCCGCCCCGGCCGTGGCGACCAGGGCGAGCAGGAGGACCGGAATGCTGGCGGCCAGCACGGCGCGCAGGGGGAGGGCACGATGTCGAATCGTTCGGTTCACTGATGACTCCTTGTGTCGGAGAACGGGATAGGTGACGAGGCCGGCAGTCCGGCCGTCTGCCGTGGGACCGCGGTTGACTGCGTCGAATCCCCTCACGCGAACGGGTGTACTCGGAGTAAAGTGGCGGCTGCGGCGAAGGCGAGCATCAGAGCGCGCTTCCCCACGGAGAGCGCGATGCCCGAAGTGACGACGACACGGTTTCATCCCTACCGCGAGTCGCTGAACGCGACGCTGCGGCGGACAGTGTTGATCGCGGCGGCGCTGGGTGCGCTGATCGCGTTCTCGCCGCGCGGCGGCGGGTGGCGGGGCTGGCCGGCGGGGGCGGTGATCGCGCTCTGGCCGGCGCTGGGCGGGCATTTCGTGGAGTTGCTGTTTCTCAACGTGCTTCGTCCGAAGCTGGCGCCGTCGCGCGGCGTGCAGGTGATGGCGAGGGTTCTCGTCTGGTTCATCGGCGGGTGCATCCTGGCGGTCGGCATGCTCGCGACGGCGCGGCTGCTTCACCGGCCGTTCCCGCTGCAGGGCGAAACGTGGTGGATCGCGGGGATAGCGTTCATCGGGGTCGAGCTGGTGGCGCACGTCGGGATGCAACTCGCCGGGCGGGGGAGTTTCTACGACGGGCGGATGTAAGCCCCGCGCGGTAACAATGCCGCCGTTTCGCGTCAGGTCGAGAGCGAGACACGGAAGGGCCGGAGACACTCATCGCAACAGCTCCTCTTGTGACCCGCGCCGCTTCGGCGGAATCGGGGCGGGCCGCATCGACGGGCGAGTGAAAATGTTCAACCGAACTACGTTAAATCTCAGAGATTGGGGCGCACCGAGGGAGGGGGCTTCACGTATTATTTCGCGTTAGGGAGGGTGTTGGCGTCATTTCTTGAGCGGACCGACCCGCAGCGTACGCCTGTTACCCCGGCGGCCGCGCGGGTGATCCTGGAGCGTGATCGGAGCGAAACATGTCGTCGCGAACTTCGTCGGTAACGGATGGCCGCCTCGGTCGCCGGGGCTTTACGCTGATCGAACTGCTGGTCGTCATCGGGATCATCGCCATCCTGCTGGGGATCCTCCTGCCCGCATTGACGGTCGCCCGCGAGAAGGCCAAGCGCGTTCAGTGCGCCAACAACCTGCGCACGCTCGGGCAGGCGACCATCCTTTACACGAACCAGAACAAGGGGAAGGTGCCGATGCACCGGGGCGGGGCCAACTGGCTCTGGGACCTGTCTTACGACAGCCGCGACTGGTTCACCGGCGTCGCGAAGATGCCGAAGGAGATGTTTTACTGCCCGTCCTACACCCACGAGACGACCGGCTCGACGACGCAGCAGAACGAGTGGACGTTTACGGGCGATCCCCCGAGCCCCGGCAACGCCGAGTACTTCGCAATCTTGGGCTACTACTGGCTCGGCAAGCGGCCCGGGTACTGGACCGGCACGACGTTCTCGCCGAACACCCTGACGAACGCCCCCTTCAGCTACCCCGAGGAAGACAGGTGGATCGAGCGCATCACCGACCGGACGCTCAGGAGCGCCCCGGCCGACCTCGTGATGGCGTCGGACATCGTCCTGTCACGGGCCAACACCCGCGACGCCCGCCAGAAGAACTTCGTGACGATCACCGGCGGCTACTACATGGCGCACGGCACCACCCACCGCGACAAGGCGGACCGCCCGCAGGGGGGCAACGTGCTCTTCCTCGACGGGCACGTCTCGTGGCGCAACTTCGACGAAATGAAGATGCGCATCGGTGGAATCAACGGCATCCCGTACTTCTGGTTCTGAGGCCCGCGTACGGGGGCGCGCAGCCCGGCAGCGATTCTGAGCGATACCAAGGGCGAGCCGTTCGTACGGCTCGCCCTTTTTCGTGATCTCGGCGGCACGGGGTCACCCGCGGCGCATCGACTGGCAGTAGGATGAGGTCCGCGATGAACCAACGATTCCCCATCCAGCGATTCAGCGCGGCCGTGCTCGCGTTTCTCGTTGTAATCGCCCACTCGGTTCCGCTCTTCGCTGCCGTCGCGCCCGATCCGCTGAAGGTCGCGATCTCCGTCGACGCATCGAAACGCCTCGGCCCGATGCGCCCCGTGTGGCGCTACTTCGGAGCCGATGAGCCCAACTACGCCTACATGAAGGACGGGAGCAAGCTCATCGGTGAGTTGGGCCAACTCCACGCCGGCGTCGAGTATTTCCGCGCCCACAACCTGCTCACCAGCGGCGACGGCACGCCCGCGCTGAAGTGGGGGAGCACCAACGCCTACACCGAAGACGCGAGCGGCCAGCCGGTCTACGACTGGACGATCGTCGACCGGATCATCGACACCTGCCTCCAGCGCGGCATGAAGCCTTACCTGCAGGTCGGCTTCATGCCCGAGGCGCTGTCAGCAAAACCGCAGCCGTACCAGCACCACTGGACCCCCAAGGCAAAGTACGACGAGATCTACACCGGCTGGGCCTACCCGCCGAAGGACTACGGCAAATGGGCGGAGCTGGTCTTCCAGTGGACCAAACACTGCGTCGACAAGTACGGGAAGGCCGAAGTAGAGCAGTGGTGGTTCGAGCTCTGGAACGAGCCGAACATCGGCTACTGGCGGGGCACGCCGCAGGAGTTTCACAAGCTGACGGACTATACGGTGGACGCGATCCGTCGCGCCCTGCCGACCGCCCGCGTCGGCGGCCCGGAGACGGCCGGCGGGCCGGGCGGCAACTTCATGCGGGATTACTTCGAGCACTGCCTGCGCGGGACCAACGCCGTCACCGGCACGACCGGCACGCCGATCGACTTCCTCTCCTTCCACGCCAAGGGCGCGCCGCGCTTCGTTGACGGGCACGTGCGGATGGGGATCGCCAACCAACTCCGGGACATCGACAACGCCTTCAAGCTGATCGCCAGCTACCCCGAGCTGAAGAGCAAGCCGATCGTCATCGGCGAATCCGACCCGGACGGGTGCGCCGCCTGCCAGGGCCCGCAGCTCGGCTACCGCAACACGACGATGTACTCCAGCTACACGGCCGCCAGCTTCGCCCGCGAGTACGAGCTGGCCGACCGGCACGGCGTCAACCTCGAAGGCGTGCTGACGTGGGCCTTCACGTTCGAAGACCAGCCCCTCTTCGCCGGCTTCCGCCAGCTCGCCACCGGCGGCATCGACCTGCCCGTGCTCAACGTCTTTCGCATGTTCGGCAAGATGAACGGCGACCGCCTGAGCGTCAGCAGCTCGGCCGGGGTGACGCTCGATGACATGATGAAAAACGGCGTCCGCGGCGCGACGCCGGATGTGAACGCCCTGGCCGCGCTGGAAACCAACCGCCTCGCCGTGATGGTCTGGCACTACCACGACGACGACCTGCCCGGCCCGGATGCTGCGGTCGAACTGACCGTCAGCAACCTGCCCGCCGCCGCCGAGAACGGCGCCACGCTCCGCCAATACCGCATCGATCACGACCACAGCAACGCCTACACGGATTGGCTCGACATGGGCTCCCCGTCCACGCCGACGGCCGAGCAGTACGCCGCGCTGGAGAAGGCGGGGCAGCTCGCGCCGCTCGGCGAGGCGTCAACGGTTCGCGTCGAGGGTGGCACGGCGAACGTCGAGGTTACATTGCCGCGACAGGCGGTGTCGCTGATCGTCATCGAGTGGAAGTGATCGAAGCGGCGCCCGCAGGACCAGTTCCCTGCGGAGGACACGGACCGCGGAGATTAAGAAACCGTCCGTGACGCCGACCGTCGCGCTCCGTGCCGGGCGTGCATTCGCTGAAGCGAACGGACCGGGAAGCATGCGCCCGCGCGTGGTGCGTGTGGATGGTGAATCGGCTCCTCATCGAGACGCTTTCGCCGCAGCACCGGCGCAAGCTGCTTGATCTCATGCGCTCCGTTCCCGCGCATCCGAAGGTGCCCCCTCGTGTGGCGGAATCGGCGCGCGGCTTCCTTGGAGCATCAGTCGAAGCGGGAGGGAAGCCAAACACATTTAATTGTTTATAGCGCAGTCGCAGGAGCTCCCCATAATTCCGCCCCTCATCCCGGCCTTCTCCGAGTGCGGGGGAGAAGGTGTCATCAGAACTCTACCCGATACTTCTGCGACATGTCCGCCCTCACCTTGGCGCGGCCTTCGGGGATCGTGTTGAGCACCTCGAGCGCCCTTTGGGCCGCCGAAGCACGCTCGGTTTGGGCGGCCTGGCGGCGCTGGTTGGCGGCGTTGCGGAAGGCGGCGCGGGATTCGGGGGTGGAGGCGCTGCCGTAGTTGCCGGCGCTGGAGGCGGCCGGTGAGGCGACGGCCGCGGCGGCGGCCTGGGCGCGCTGGCCGCCGATGCTGATCTCGTGGGCGGCGCGGCTGAGCGTCTCGGCGACGCTCCCGCCCCATTCGACCAGCGCGGGGTCGACGTCGAGCACGGGCAACTGCTGGATGCGGTTGGCTTGCGCCGTCAGCGAGGTGCCGCTCTGCGACGCCGACGCCTTGGGGCCCAGGACGTCGATGCTCTTGGCGACCGCTCGGTAATAGGCCTGCGACGCCTCGGCCGCCGACTTCGCCTTCCCGCCCGCGGGCTGGGCGTCGCCCTCGCCGCCGCCCGCCGCATCCGCCGCGCCGCCGGATGGGGGGGCCAGCAATGAAATCAGCCGCGTAAACGATTCCTCGTTGATCGCCCGCTTTCCGACGAACCGCTTCCCCTCCGCCTTGAACGCCCACTGCTCCACCTCCGGCTCGTACGCCCCGGCCGACTTGAGCGCGTCGATGACCAGCGCGTTGGCGAACGCCCCGAGGGCGGAGACGTCCTGCGCAAAGTCGATCGCCCACTCCGCCTCGAGGGTTTCACCGGCCGGTCGGATGGTGATCGTGGTTCCGGTGACGGAAGCGAGGGCGGGGAGGAGTTTGTCGGTCTCCATCGACTCGATGGACGGCAGCTCGCCCATGCTCAGCGCGTAGGAGATGGCGGCGGGGCTGATTGATTCCTGGAGGTCCATCGCGAACGTGGCGACGGCCTCGGGCGGCGCGGCCGTCAGCGCTCGGGTGACGTAGGGGGGCAGCGGGGCGGTCACCAGCGGCGACAGCGCCCACGTCAGCACCTGGCGGCGGTCGGCGGGCTGGTACACGCCGAGCGCGTTGCCGTCGAGCGCGACGTAGAACGCGCCCTTGGGGCTCCAGGCGGCCGGCTTGTTGCCGACCTTGTCGAGGTAGCCGCCTTGCGCCTGGATCATCGGCTCCAGCCGCGGCGCGGCCGGGAGTTCGATCACTGCGGCGCGCCAGAGCGAATCGAGGCCGACGGGCAGCAGCTTCCCGCCGACTGCGACGCGCCTGGCGTTGCCGGGCACCGGGAGCGGGCGGGCGCCGTACTTGGCGTTGAGCTTGTTGCGCAGGTCGTTCTGCTTGCCCCAGGGGGAATCGGCGAGTCTGGCGACGTCGACGAGCATCACCGCGTTGCACCCGGGCGGCAGCCGGTCCGCGGGCGCGACACGACTGGGGATCGCCGGTGCGGGGGGGGCGGGAGCGGCGCTCGCCGCAGGCCGGGCTTGCGCCGGCGCCTGTGCGCCCGCACGGGCCGACAGCACGACCAGCATGAGCATCGCCACGCATGCGAACCGCCCCGGCACAAGCGTCGCCAATGGGTCGCACGTGGTCTTCATAACCCGAGTCGTCATAGCCGTCTCCCGTTCGCTGAATGACCGGCTGGGAACGGTCGCACGAGCGTTGAACGTGCGCGAACCGCCCCGCCGGACCAGCCCATCTTCCGCAAGTTTATGGAGAATCAGCTATTGGACTTTGGTCGCACCCCGACCGGTGCCCGGCGCCGTGCGGAGACGTCCCGGCGCGTGACGGTATACCGCCTGTCGGTCGTTGAGGAGAGGAGGGCCGAGCATCGCGCCGAGGCGGCGGCTTGCCGCCGCAGGCTTGCGATTCCTGACGCTGTCATGCCCAGTGGACTCGTGTCGGCGTCCGCTGCCGAGGGCGGGGTCGTCATTGCGCGCGTGGGTGGCGGTGGCGGCGGCGCACGAGTGCGGCGCCCAGCAGTCCGACCAGCGCAGCGGCACCGGGCTCTGGCACGGTCACGGTGAACGCCAGCAGCCCGTTGTTAGTATCGAGCACGTACGCCCGGCCGTTACCGATTTCGACGGAGCCGGCGACGTTGGAATTGGCGTTGTCAGGGTTGGGGAAGTTCTCGAAATCGGTCTGCGCCAGGGCGGAAGGGTCGCTGATGTCGTAGAGCAGGGCGGTATCGTTGGTCGTCGTGGAAATCGAGAGCCCGTCGAGCAGGTTGTTCGTGGTGTCGGAGTCGATCGCCGCGAGCCGGCCGAGCAGGGTGGTCTGGCCCGTCAGCCCCGTGCCGAAGGCGGCCTGCTGCGACTGGGCGTTGGCGACGTTGGGCGTGAAGGAGAAGAGCCGCAGGTCCTCGCCCACCTGCTTGACGTACAGGGTGTTCCCCGGCCCGAACGCCACGCCGTTGGCGGCGTCGCCGTTACCGGCCAGCGTGTAGGTCGTGGCGTTGAAGTTCGAGCCATCGTTGGTCGTGAAGACCGCGAAGTTGGCGAAGTTCGCCCCGGAGCCGGCGACGAGCTGCGTGTTCACGCCCGACCCCCGGACGTTGAAGTTGTCGCCGTAGCGCTGCCCGGTGATCACGTCCCCCTCGTAGGCGATGGTCGACGTGTTGCTGAGCAGCGCGGCCTCGTTGGCGTAGCGATACACCTTGAACGACTGGCTGGCGGACGTGGGCGTGGCGAGGTTGGCGACGTAGATCGCGCCGTCGTCCGCGACGCGGATCTGGCTGGCGAGGAACGTTCCCTCGGTCAGCCCGGTCATCGAGACGACCTGCTGCTCGGCGCCCGTGTCGCCGTTGAGGACCGCGAGCGACGGTGGTGCGGTGGACCTGCTGATGAGGTAGACGTTGTTCGTGGAGGGGTTGTAGGCAATGCCGCGCTCGTTGTTTGCGGTCCCCAGATAGGTGCGGTCGCCCGGGGCGAGGTAGCCGTCGCCGCCGCCGAACGTGCTCATCGGGGCGAAGCTCGCCTGCCCGGATGCCTTCGGCACAAACAAAAAGGTCGCCGCAACACCGCTGACGGTGAGAATTGAACGCAGCATCTCCGCACCTCTCCTCTCGCTCGTGGCCTTGCACCACCGCCCCGACTGACGAACATGAAACGGACAATCTGTAGAAATGACGGTCGCAGGCGCGCTGCCAAGCGACGGGGATATAGCGTATCCAGCCCACATTTACGTATCAAGACAATTCGGCGGCACGCGCCGCCCGCCGCAGGGCGATCGCATGTAGGCGGAAAGGGAGGGCGCGGCTCCAGCCGAGCCGCGGTCGACGACCGCGGCGACGCGTTTTTCAGCCGCTGATCCCGGCTCGCCGGGAGGCTCGCCCTCCCTCTGTGGGCACAGCGATCGCTGGCCGCCCGCCGGCGCGCCACATTCGACCGCCTTGGCTGAAGAGTCCGCCGCGGTGAGCGTCGGCATCGATTTCCGTGCCGCCGCGGATACCATGCCTTGTCGGGAAACGCAGTCTTCTCCCATCCAAGCACGCTATACGGAGCCGCTGATGAAAATGACCCACCGCCGGTTCGTCGTCCCGTCTCTCCTGACGTTGACGATGACCGTGATCTGCTTCAGCACGACGTCCCGAGCGCAAGACGCAAAGCCCGCCGCCGCCCCGGCCATGCCGCAGCCGATCGAGTTCGAGCAGGAAACGCTGCCGAACGGGCTGCGGGTGATCTACGCGCCGCTGCACGTCGCTCCGGTCGTTCACGTGCGGGTGCTCTACCACGTCGGCTCCAAGGACGAGCGGCCCGACCGGCAGGGGTTCGCCCACATGTTCGAGCACATGATGTTCCGCGGCTCGGCACACGTGAAGCCGGAGCAGCACATGCGGCTGATCGGCACCGTCGGCGGCGACTCCAACGCGTTCACCAGCTTCGACGAGACCGTCTACGTCAACACCGTCCCTGCGGAGCACCTGGAGATGGCGCTCTACCTCGAGGCGGACCGGATGGCGAGCTTCAAGGTGGATGAGAATATCTACAAGACCGAGCGGAAGGTGGTCGCCGAGGAGTGGCGCATCCGGCAGAACCGCCCGTACGGCACGATGTTCGAGAAGTTCCTGGCCAGCTCGTTCACGAAACACAGCTATCGCTGGACCCCGATCGGCGTGATGGAGCACCTGCAGGCGGCCGACGTGGCAGAGCTGCAGGACTTCTTCAACACGTATTACGTGCCCAACAACGCGATCCTCGTAGTGGCGGGCGACATCGACGTCGCAAAGACCCGGGAGATGGCGAAGAAGTACTTCGGCTGGATTCCGGCCGGGGCGGAGGTGAAGCGGGAGATCCCGAAGGAGCCGGAGCAGACTCAGGCGAAGACGGTCGACATGCCCGACCGCGTGCCGCTCCCGGCTGTGCTGATCGGGTATCACCTGCCGGATTTCAAGAACGACGACAAGTACGCCCTGGGACTGCTGGGAGACATTCTCAGCAGCGGGCGGTCCGGGCGACTCGACAAGGAACTGGTTTACGGCCCCAAGCCGATGGCGGTGAACGCCAGCGCCGGGCCAATGACGCTGGAGGATGCCGGCGTCTTCACCGTCGACGCCACCGTCATGCAAGGCCGCGACCCGGCCGCGGTGGAGAAGGCGCTGGTGGATGCGGTAGCACTGGTGCTTGAGAAGGGGGTTACCGAAGAAGAACTGGAGAAGGCCAAGACCAACGAGCGGATCAGCCTGATCCGCGGCCGGCAGACGGCGGTGCAGCTCGCGACGCAGCTCGGCGACGAGGCGCTCTACGCCGACGACCCGGCCCGGGCGAACCAGGACCTGAAGAAGATCCAGGCGGTCACCGTCGCCGACGTGCAGGCGGTGGCGAAGAAGTACCTCAAGCCGGAGCGGGCGACGACGCTCCACGTCGTCCCCGACCCGACCGGCGCCGCGACCGCCAAGGCCGTCGCCGAAGCGGCGAAGGCGGCCGATGCGCCCGTCGTCGCCAAGCGCGAGGTGAAGCCGCGCGACGTGAAGTTCCCCGAGGGGTATCCGACCGAGCCGATGCTGGCCAAGCCGAAGGCCTCGGCGACATTCAAGAAAGGGACCGAATCGGAAGTGAACGGCGTCAAGGTGATCGTGATGAGCGACCCGCGCCTGCCGCTGGTAAACTGGAGTCTGACCACCCGCCGCGGCTCCCACAGCGATCCCGTTGGCAAGGACGGGCTGGCGTCGATCGCGGGGGACATGATGCGCCGAGGCGCGGGCGGGATGTCGTTCGAGCAGCTCAACCAGGCGCTCGAATCGCGCGGGATCAACATCGAGGTCGGCGACGGCGGCGACTACACGCGTCTCTCCGGTTCATCCACCACCGACCAGCTCGAATACGCCATGCAGCGCACGCGCGACGTCCTGCGGCTGCCCGATTTCCCAGCCGAGCAGTTCGACAAGCTCAAGGAGCAGACGGTCAACCAGCTCGCCCTCGCCCGCGACAACCCGCGAACGGTGGCCGGGATGGATTTCTCTAGGGCAATCTACGGCGATTCCCCGCTCGGCCGGGACGCGACGCCGGAGACGGTCTCTGCGATCACGATCGACGATGTGCGGAACTTCTACCACACTCAGGTGCGCCCGGAGGATGCGATCCTCGTCATCGCCGGCGACGTGACGGAGGAGCGCGGCAAGGAGCTCGCCAAGACGCTGCTCGACGGATGGAAGGTCGAAGGACCGGCGCCCAAACAACCCGACTACACGCTCCCGCCGCCCCCGGCCAAGCGCAAGATCATCCTCGTCGACCGGCCCGGCGGGAAACAGGCCACGATCCGCATGGGCATCCGCGCGTACGACATCCATACCGATGAGAAGTATGCCGGCTCCGTCGCCAGCCAGATCCTCACGGCCGGCATCGATTCACGGCTCGGGAAGTACGTCCGCGCCGAGAAGGGATTGGCCTACGGCGTGACCGGCATCTTCTCTCCGGGACGCCACAGCGGGGCGTTCGTCGGCTCGACCGACACGGCTGTCGAATCCACCGGCGCGGCGGTCGAAGCAATGTGGAAGGTGTTCGAAGACATGCGGCGTGAGAACGTGCTGCCGAAGGAACTCGCCGAAGCGCAGATGCGCGTGGCCGGCAGCATGGTGATGGGGATGCAGACGATCCAGCAGCAGGCCGCCTACCGCGTGGACGCGATCCTGAACGGGTATCCGATCGACTACTACGACGTCTACCCGCAGAAGATCAACCAGGTGACGCAGGACCAGATCCGCGACGTGATGAACAAGTACGTGAAGGACGGCCAGATGGTGGTGGTCGTCGTGGCGCCGGCGGATGCGGTGAAGGGGCAGTTGGAGAAGCTTGGCGACGTGGAAGTCGTGCCGATGCCGGCGAAGCGCGAAGGGGCGAAGGAGAAGGATCAGGAGCTGCTCAAGAAGAAAGCGGCGTGATAGAAATCCCAGTGACCAGGGGCCGATGATCAATCATTGACCAAATCCCAGTGACCGACGCGGGTGGCACGCTACCTCCTTGGTCATTGGTCCTTGGAATTTGATTGGTCATCGGGGCTTGGTCATTGGTCATTCGTCTCAGATCGTTCCATCTCCCTGACGAACCGGCTCTCAAGGTCCACCGGCTCCAGCGCCCGCGCGACTTCGGCCAGGGCGAAGCCAACGGCCGCCACCAGCAATACCATCCCCGCGATGAAGCACCCGACGGCGACGTAGGCCAGCGGCGGGGCGATCGTGCTGAGGCCCAGCGCCAGAGAGCAGACCGCCAGACACCCAACGGTCAGCAGCAGGCAGGTCAGCGCCCGGCGGATCAGCCGCGCGCGGCGGATGACGGCGCGTGTCTGCAGCTCGAGCATCCCCAGGATCTCCTGGCCGAGGACGATCGCCCGGTCGTCCGGCGGGGTGGCGGCCTTGGCCTTGGCGATGGACTCGTGGGCGGTGAGCCGCTCCCGGTGAAACCCGCGCAGCCGGGTCACGACCGCCGCCAGCCGGTTGTAGAGGGCGAGGCAAAGCAGCCCGCACGCCGAGATGACGATGATGGGCCCGACGCCGGCCGTAATGATCTTGTTGAGTTGGTCGTTCATGCGAGTCTGAGGCGCAAATCTTGCGCCCTGGCGAGGTAGCGGCTGGAGCGGAACTCGGCCCTTCGGCGGCGAAGAATCCGGGGTTTTCCACCGGCAGATCAGGAACCCGCCGTTTTCTTGGCCGAACCGGCCCGCCCGCGCCGACAAACAGTTATCGCCCGCGGCCTCAACCGCCTTGCCTACTGCCGTGCGCGAGACCGAGCCGTGACCGTCGTCGGAGACGCCCCATGAAATCGACTCAACCCGTGTTGAAACAACAATCCCGCCCGGCCGTCAAGATCCCCACGCAGCCGCTGATGCTGACGATCGGCAAGGGGGACATGCCGCACGTGGCGCTGCCGCGCGTGCCGAACGAAATCATCTCGATCGCGAAACGTCCCTTGCCTGCCGATCCGGTGGGATGGAATGGCGCGCGCTGGCATGATGGGGCGGATTGAGTCGAAGGCACAAGGATCAAGGCGCAAGCGCGCGGGTCAGCACAATTCGTGGCTTGGGCGCCTCGCCCAAGGTCTTTCTGTGGAGACGAACTTGGGCGAGGCGCCCAAGCCACGAGTTCCGTGAACCACGCCTATCCCCCGAGATAAGCCTTCCTCACATCCGGATCTTCCAGCAGCGCCGCCGCCCGGTCGGTCTTGATCACCCGCCCCGACTGAAGAACGTACGCCCGGTGCGCCACGCCCAGCGCCATGTGGGCGTTCTGCTCGACGAGGAAGATCGTCGTCCCGGCCGCGTTGATCTCCTTGATGATCTGGAAGATCTTCCGCACGACCAGGGGCGCCAGTCCGAGTGACGGCTCGTCCAGGAGCAGTAGCTTCGGCCGCGCCATCAGCGCCCGGCCGATCGCGAGCATCTGCTGCTCGCCGCCGCTGAGGGTCCCGGCCCGCTGCTCTCGCCGCTCGGAGAGAACGGGGAACCGCTCGTAGCACCGCTGCACGTCCTGCTGAATCTGACTCTTTGAAGACTGCTGGTATGCGCCCAGGAGCAGGTTCTCGCGCACCGAAAGGTGCGGGAACACCTGCCGCCCTTCGGGGACGTGGGAGACGCCCAGGCGGACGATCTCGTGGGGGCGAAGCGATTGCAGTGCGACGTCACCGTTATCAAGCCAGCGGACGGCTCCGCGTGCGGGTTTGATGAGTCCACTGATCGTCCGGAGCAGCGTCGTCTTGCCGGCGCCGTTTGCGCCGATGAGGGTGACGATCTCGCCCGGGGCAATTTCGACGGACACGTCCTGCAGCGCGCTAATGACGCCGTAACAGACTTCGAGGTTGTCGACTTTCAGGAGCATCTTGTACGGACAACGCGAACCCAGCCCTGCCGGCTGGCGCTAAAAGGGGGCGTCACCTAACCTGGCTCTCCCAGGTATGCCTCGACCACTTTGGGATCACATTGCACGTCGCGCGGCGTTCCGCACGCGATCGTTTCGCCGTGATCCAGCACCGTGATCCGTTCGCAGATCGTCATCACCAGCTTCATGTCGTGCTCGATGAGCAGGATGCCGACGCCGAAGCGGTCGCGGATGAAGCGGATCAAAGTCATCAACTCCTGCTTCTCCTGCGGGTTCATCCCGGCCGCGGGTTCGTCCAGGAGGAGGATCTTCGGGCCCGTCGCCAGCGCGCGGGCGATTTCGAGGCGGCGCTGGTCGCCGTAGGGGAGGTTCTTGGCGAGCAGGCCGGCCTTGGTGTCGAGCTGCAGGGTCCGCAGCAGGTCCATCGCGGCCGATTCCGACTTGTCGTGTTCCCGGAAGAGCTTCGGGGTGCGGCAGACGGTGGCGAAGAGCCCGTGCTCGGCCGAGCGGTTGAAGCCGACGACGACGTTGTCGAGGACCGTCAAATTCTGGAAGAGGCGAATGTTCTGGAAGGTTCGCGCAATGCCCGAATGATTGATCTGCACCGGCGAGAGCCCGTTGAGCGAGCGGTCGTCGAGGCGGACGGTGCCGGCCGTGGGGGTGTAGACGCCGGTGATCAGGTTGAAACAGGTCGTCTTCCCGGCGCCGTTCGGGCCGATCAGTCCGACCAGCTCGCCGGTGGAAAAATTGAGCGTAAAGTCGGAGACGGCCGTAAGCCCGCCGAAGCGCTTCGAGACGTATTCGACGGAGAGCGTGCTCACGGCGCCTGCCCCTCCGCCGGCCCCGGGCGCTCGGCCGCGGGGCTGATCACGGGGAAGCCGCTCGCTTTTGGCATCGCCCGCCCCGACTTGCGCCACTTGCCCGGCCAGAGTTCCCGCCCGCCGAGCAACCCTTGCGGGCGGAGCAGCATCATGACGATCAGCAGCAGGCTGTAGATCGCCATTCGGAATTCGGCCAGGTCGCGGTTGACGTTGCGCAGCACCTCGGGCAACAGCGTCAGGACGACCGCCGCCAGGATCGCACCGCTGATCGATGCCAACCCGCCCAGGGTGACCATGACCACGAACTCGATCGACCGCACCAGCCCGAACTCCTGGGGCGTGATGAACCCGGCGTAGTGGGCGTAGAGCGCGCCGCCGACGCCGGCGAAGAAGGCGCCCACGATGAACGACAGCACCTTGTAACGCGTGGGGTCGACCCCGGTCGCGGCTGCGGCGATCTCGTCCTCGCGGACGGCCTGGATCGCGCGGCCCTTATCGGAGTAGGCGATGCGCCAGATCGCGACGATCGTCACCACGCCGCCGACGCCGAAGAGCCAGCCGAAGTCGGTGTAGTTCGGGATGCTGCCCAGCCCCAGCGGACCGCCGAGCGGGCGGGCGTTCTGGATGCCGATCCGGATGATCTCGGCGAAGCCGAGCGTCGCGATCGCCAGGTAGTCGCCGCGGAGGCGGAGCGTCGGCAGCCCGACCACCAGCCCCGAGCCGGCCGCGCACAGGCCGCCGCCCGCCAGAAGGATCACGAAGCAGATCGGCCCGCGGACGCCGGCCGGGATGATGCCGGAGAGGCGCGACGCGAGCGGCGCTCCGCCGTCGACGATGGCAGCGAAAAGGGACTGTAGCAGCCCGACGCCCTTGCTCACCAGGAGGTAGTTCGGCGGCGTTTCGAATTTCGACGCGCGGGAGACGTCGAAGACCACCCAGGCGAAGATCAGCAGGAGGGTCACCATCGGCAGTGAGGGGTGTCGCTTGCCGAGCAACCGTACCGCCGCAAAGACGCCGTAAACGACGGCGCCCGCGATGCCGACGGTGACGAACAGCGCGGCGTAGTAGAACAGCACGCCCCCGGGGTTCGACATCTGCTGTCCGTACGCGACGGAGGGGTACCCGGACAGGTACGCCCCGACTGCCATGAATCCGGCATGGCCGAGCGAGAACTGCCCGCCGAAGCCGTTGATGAGCTGGAGGCTGACTGCCAGGACGATCGCGACGCCAACCTGCATCAGGATTTCAAAGTTGTACGCCCCGATCGACCTGGGCGTGACGACGAACCGGCCGATCAGGGCGAGCAAGACGATGGCGATCGGCACCGGCAGGTTCGCCCAGATTGAGCGGGCCGCCGGGGTCTTTCGAGTCGGGCGGAGGTTGGCGTCGTCAGACCTTTTCAACCGCGCTCCTGCCGAACAGGCCGGCCGGTTTGACCAGCAGGATCACGATGAGGATGACGAACGCCACGCCGTCGCGGTACTGGCTGCCGCCGGGGACGTAGCCGACGACCATCACCTCGACCAGCCCCAGCACGATCCCGCCCACCACCGCACCCGGGATGCTGCCGATCCCCCCGAGCACCGCCGCGACGAACGCCTTGAGCCCGGGAATCAGACCGCTCAGCGGGTTGATCGTCAGGTACTTCACCACGTACAGCAGCCCGCCCGCGGCCGCCATCGCGGAGCCGAGGACGAACGTGAAGCTGACGACGCGGTCGATGTTCACGCCCATCAGCGACGCCGTGTCGAAGCTGTGGCTGACGGCCCGCAGGGCAAGCCCCATCCGCGTATAGAGGACGATGTAGGTCAGCGTGAGCATCAGCGCGACCGTCAGGGCGATCACGACGATGTCGACGTAGCTGATCACGATCCCGCCCGGCTGGATCGTCCGCGAGAGCGCGGGCCACACCTGCGGGAAGACGCGGTCGGTCGCCCCGAAGACCTGCTTCTGCTGCCCGCCGTACTCGATCAGGAGGGACACGCCGATGGCCGTGATCAGCGAAGTGATGCGCGGCTGGTTTCGGAGCGGACGATAGGCCAGGCGCTCGACGGCGAACCCGATGGCGCTGCACGCGAGGATCGAGACCGCAAGGAAAAAGAGGAGCGCCCCCGGCCCGGTCCACCCCAGCTTGTTGGCGAGAATCACGGCGAACATCCCGCCCAGCATGAAGACGTCGCCGTGGGCGAAGTTGATCAGTTTCAGGATGCCGTACACCATCGTGTAGCCGACGGCGATCAGCGCATAAATCGCGCCCAGCGACAGCCCGTTGATCAGTTGCTGGAGGAATTCCTGCATGGGTTCCCCTCTCCCCCGTACTCGGGGGAGAGGGCAGGGTGAGGGGCCGAGCGTAAAGAGGCGCGTCTTCCCGTTCCGCCCCTCATCCTAACCTTCTCCCCCGAGTACGGGGGAGAAGGGACCTCACTTCGGCTGCACCGCCGCGACGAACTGGAACTTCTTGTCCTTCACCTGCACCACGACGATCGGCTTCTCGGCGTTGCGCTCGGCGTTGATCGTGATCGCCCCGGCAACCCCCGGGAAACCCTTCGTCGCCGCGAGGGCGTCGCGGACGGCCTTGTGGTCGGTGTTGCCGGCCCGCTTGATTGCGTCGGCCGCAAGCTTCATCGCGTCGTAGCCGAGCACCGCCATCGCGTCGGGGATCTTGCCGCCGAACTTGGCCTTGTACGCATCGACGAACGCCTTGACCTCCGGGCGGTCCTCGTCCGGCGAGTAGTGGTTCGTGAAGTAATTGCCTTCCATCGCCTGCCCGCCCGATTCGACGAGCACGGGGCTGTCCCATCCGTCGCCGCCGATCAAGGGCACGTTCAGCCCCAGCTGCCGGGCCTGCGCGGCGATCAGACCGGCCTCGGTGTAATAGCCGGTGACAAAGATCGCCTCCGGCCCGGCCGCCTTGATCTTGGTGAGCTGTCCGCGGAAGTCCTTGTCGGCCTTCTCGGCGTAGCTCTCCTCGGCAACGACGCTGAACCCGGCGCCCGCTTTCGCGACCGCCGCCTTGACGTAGTCGCGCAGGCCGACGCCGTAGTCGCTGTTATTCGGGTAGAGGATCGCGAACTTCTTCAGCTTCAGGTTCTCCATGGCAAAGCGGGCCATGGCCTCGCCCTGGAAGGGGTCGATGAAGCAGGCGCGGAAGATGTAGTCGCCTTCCTGGGTCACCTTCGGGTTGGTGCTGCCGGGCGAGAGCATCGGCACCCCCGCCTTCTGCGCGATCGGCGCGGCCGCGATCGAGCGGCTGGAGGCAATCTCGCCGAGCAGGAGGACGCAGTTGTCCTTGGTGATCAGCTTCTGGGCGGTCGAGCGGGCCTCGGTCGACAGGGAGCGGTCATCCTCGGTGACCAGCTTCACCTGCTTGCCGAGCACCCCGCCCGCCTTGTTGATCTCGTCCAGCGCCAGTCGGGCCCCCTCGTCGGCCGACGTGCCGAAGGTGGCGGTGTCGCCCGTCAGCGACGCATAGTGGCCGATCACAACGTCGCTGGACGACGAGGAGGAAGACGACGAAGACGACGAGTCATCCTTGTTACACCCGGGAATGGCCACTATTGCGAGGGACGTGATGCATAACGCCGCGGCGGCGTGGAGGTATTGCAGGACACTGCGCATGCGAGGTGCTCCGGCTCTGGTTCGACCGGGGCGAATGTAGCGGTCTGCGGCGGATGCGGCAAGCCGGCGCGGCCGTTGCAGCAAGGGTTCGCACGCCCGTTGGCTCCCCCGCGACTTGCCCTATAATCGCCCGCATGCTCACCCCGGACCGGAGGCCCGCCCTGTGAACATCTGCATCCTCGCCGCCGGGGCGGCCGGCATGTACTGCGGGAGCTGCATGCGCGACAACGCGCTGGCGGCTGCGCTCAAGCGGATGCGGCACGACGTCACGCTCGTGCCGCTCTACACGCCGCTGAAGACCGAGCCGGAATCGGTCGCGGAAGACGAGGTCTTCTTCGGCGGCGTCAACGTCTACCTCCAGCACACCTCCCCGTTTTTCCGCAGGACCCCCCGCGTCATCGACTGGATTCTCGACCGCCCCTGGCTCCTGAAGGCGGCCGGCAGCTATGGCGCCAAGACGCCGCCCGATCAGCTTGCGGGGCTGACGCTCTCGCTCCTGCAAGGCGAATCGGGCCCGGCCGTGAAGGAGCTTCGCCGGCTGCTGCGTCACCTGAAGGACGACATCAAACCCGACATCGTCACGCTCCCCAACCTGATGTTCCTCGGCACCGCCGGCGCGATCCGCGAGGAGCTGAACGTCCCGGTCGTCTGCGAGCTGACCGGCGAAGACATCTTCCTCGACGCCATGGGAGATGAGGACCGCGGGCAGATCCGGACCGTCATCCGCCGGCGGGCGAAGGACGTCACCCGGTTCGTCGCGACGTGCGACTACTACGCCGACCGGATGGCGAAGTACTGCGACGTGTCGCGCGACAAGATAGACGTCGTTTACCCCGGCATCCCCGCCGACTACGTCCGCCACCGCCCGGCGGTGAGCCAGGTGGGTCGGCCGCCGACGATCGGCTACATGGCGCGGATCTGCCCGGAGAAGGGGCTCGACCGCCTGCTCGACGCGGCGCTGCTGCTGCACAAATACCCGGGGATGGAGCGTGCCCGCATCCGGGTGGCGGGGTACGTCGGCGCCGCCCACGAGGTGTGGTACGCCGAGCAGCAGAAGCGCGTCCTCAACACGCCGCTGGCAGGGAAAGTCGAGTTCGGCGGGGAGGTGGAGAAGGAACAGAAGATCGCGCTGCTGGACGGCGTGGACGTCCTCTGCGTCCCGACGAGCTACCCGGAGACCAAGGGCGTCTTCGTCCTCGAGTCGCTCGCCCGCGGCACGCCGGTGGTGCAGCCGGCGCACGGCTCGTTCCCCGAGCTGATCCAGCGGACCGGCGGCGGGGTGACCGTGCCCCCGGGTGATGCCGGCGCGCTCGCCGCGGCGCTGGCCGAACTGCTCCGCGACCCCGCCCGCCGCATGCGCCTCGGCGAGGCCGGCCGGCAGGCGGTCAAGAACGGCTTCACCGACACCCATATGGCGGAGGGGATGCTGCGCGTGTACGAGCGGGTCGTCCGCGACTGGCCCAGCGATCGGCTGTCGGCGGTGCTGCCGAGCGAGCCGGACGAGGAGAACGGGCCCCAGGAGGGCGCGCCGGCAGAAACGACGGAGTCGGCCGAAGCGCCACCCCCTGCGCCACGCGAGAACGAGCGGGAGTCGGAGCCGGCGTCGTCCGAAGCGCCGTTCCTGTAAGAGTTGTTCACGATCGCCGGGTCGTGGCTTGGGCGCCCCGCCCAAGTAAGATTTTTAGATTGAAGACTTGGGCGGGGCGTCCAAGCCACGATGATGCCACTCAGCGCAGCCACCGAATCTCCCGCGGCGACCGCCACTGCGGTCGATTCCCTCCGCGTCACCGACCTCTGGAAGGAATACCCCACCCCGGCCGAGCCGCTGGTCGTACTCAAGGGCGTGTCGCTCGAGCTGCGCCCGGGCGAGTCCCTGGCCGTTGTCGGGCCCAGCGGCTCGGGCAAGAGCACGCTGCTCAACATCCTCGGCACGCTCGACCGCCCGACGCGCGGCTCGGTGACGCTCGGCGGGCAGGACCCGTTCTCGCTGAACGTCAACGACCTCGCGCACTTCCGCAGCGGCCGGGTCGGCTTCATCTTTCAGGACCACCACCTCCTGCCGCAGTGCACTGCGATCGAGAACGTCCTCGTCGCCCGCCTCGCCGCCGGCAAGGTGACGAAGGAGGATTCCGCCCGCGCCGCGGAGTTGCTTCACCAGGTCGGTCTCTCCGGCCGCGCGACGCACCTGCCCGCGGAGCTCTCCGGCGGCGAGCGCCAGCGCGTCGCGATCGCGCGGGCCCTCATGAACCGCCCGACGCTGCTGCTGTGCGACGAGCCGACGGGAAACCTGGATACGAAGACCAGCCGGACGATCGGCGAACTGCTGCACGGGCTGACGGCCGACGGGCGGGCGATGCTGGTCGTCGTCACGCACAGTCCGGCGCTGGCGGAAAGCTTCTCGCGGCACGCCCGTATGACGGACGGGGTGCTGGTCGCGGAATAATCCCGGTCACTGATCGCGAGCCTTGTGACACGGTTTGCAACCCGTGGGTGCGTGTACTCACGCACTCGGGCGGTACCCCGCCCGAAAAGCATCGCGCTGCGACGTGGGACTGCAGGAGCGCTTTGTCGCCCTGCGGCCGACGCTCGCGAGTACGCGAGCCCACGGGTTGAAAACCCGTGTCACGGGTGAAAGACCTGCGCGAGCGCCCGCGGCAGTTCCGGGAATCTGAAGTCGAACCCCTCCCTCATCAGCCGTGTCGGCACGCACCTTCTTCCCAGTAACGCAAGCTCCGGATCGGTCCGCATCAGCCAAGCCCCGATCCGCACCATCGGCTTCGGAACGCGCGGGCTCCACGGCCGGTGCAGCGCCTTTCGCAAAAGCCGCATGAAGTCTGCATTGGTCACAGGATTGGGCGACGTGACGACGTAGACGCCACTCATGGATTCATCGTGAACTGACTGCAGCACGACGGCGTTCAAATCCGCCTCGTGGACCCAGCTCATCCACTGCCGGCCGGTGCCGATCGTGCCGCCGAGGCCCCAGCGTGCCAGGCGTGCGAGCGTCGCCAGCGCGCCGCCGCCGCGGCCGATGACGAAGCTGATCCGCAGGACGACCCGGCGGACGCCGGGATGGGCTTCTTCCGCCAGTGCCCGCTCCCACGCGACGCCGACGTCGGGGGCGAATCCGGTACCGATCGGCGAAGACTCGTCGAGCATCTCATCGCCCGTGTCGCCGAAGATGTGGGCCGTGGCGGATTGAACCCAGACAGGCGGGGGCTTCGAGCACGTCCTGAGCGCGGCACCAAGCGCGTGAACCGAATCGACGCGCGAATCCAGGATCACCTGCTTGTTCGCCGGCGTTTTACGGCAGTTGACCGTCCGCCCGACGTAGTTGACCAGCGCGGCCGCGCCGTCGAGCTCCTTCGCCCAGGGGCCGAAGGTGCGGGGGTCCCACTGCGAACGTTGCCGTTCACGAGCGGCTTGCCGCGGGTGAGGATGACGACCTCTTCCGCGACCGGCGAGAGTTCCTGCGTTAGCGACCGCCCCAGAAAGCCTGCCCCGCCCGCGATCACAATCCGGCCAAGGCGGGACCGAGAGGTATTCATCCAGGAGACTTTACAGCGATGACCGAGCACTCGCTGAGCTTTCAGGGATTTCAGCTGAGCCGACTCGTGGCTTGGGCGCCCCGTCCAAGTTTGCTTATAGAGGAAGACTTGGGTGGGGCGCCCAAGCCACGATCCTCTTCGCCTGCGCCGTCCGCCGTCGCGTAGAATTCGCCCAACTAGCTAAGAGGATCCCGCGCATGGCGACGATGACCCGGCTGCACCTCCTCCTCCGCAACCTCCGCTACTTCCGCGCCGCCAATTTCGCCGTCGCGGCCGGGATGGCGGTGGCTACGGCCGTGCTGACGGGGGCACTGATGGTGGGGGACAGCGTGCGAGGGAGCTTGCGGGACCTGGCGTTGGAGCGGCTCGGAAGGGTCGATCACGCGCTGGTCGCGACGCGGTTCGTCAACGCCGATCTCGCCGACCGATTGAAGGCCGCCACCGGCCTGGACGTCGCCCCGACCGTCATCGTCAAGGGCGGGGCGGCGGCAGAGGGGAAGGATGCCCGCACCGCCGGCGTGCAGATCGCCGGACTCGGTGGGGGGTGGATGGACGTCCCGAGATCGCGCGTGGTGGCCAACGGCGAACTCGCCGACGCGTTGACGGAGAAGCCGGGCGGCACGGCATTGCTGCGGCTGCCGATGATCGAAGATGCGCCGCGCGATGCGGCGCTCGCCCGCCGCGGGCGGGACGACGTGCTGGCGGGGATGCGGGTCGAGCTGTCGAAGGTCGAGCGGGAGCGCGGGTTTACTACGCTGTTCAACCTCGAGGGAAGCCAGCGCGTCCCGCGCAACGCCTGGGTCAACCTGCGCGAGTTGCAGGCCGCGATCGGGCAGCCGGGGCGGGTGAACGCGCTCCTCGCCAGCGGTGAGGAGCAAGGGGGCGACGTGAAGCTCAACGCCGCACTGAAGACGGTGCTGACGCTCGACGACTACGGGCTGAGCCTCACGAAGTCACCGGACGGGAAGGAGGCCGTCCTCAACTCCCGCGCGACGTTCATCGATCGCCCGGTGCTCGACGCGGCTGCCGGCATCGCGGGCTCGATCCCGGCGCGTCGCGTGTCGGTCTATCTGCTTAACACCGTCACGCTTGCCGACGCGCCGGCGGGCAAGCCGGATCCGAAGCGGACAATCTTTTATGCCGTCGGCGCGGGCGTGGACGACGTCGAGGGGCAGAAGCTCGCGGCCGACGAAGTGACCCTCAACGAATGGGCCGCCAAACAGATCAACGCGAAGGTCGGCGACCGCCTGCGGTTCACCTACTACCTCCGCCAGCCCGGCGGTCAGCTCCGGGAACTCGCCAGTGACCGCGAAGGCGTCGGCATGACGTTCCGCGTCGCCCGGATCCTGCCGATGAGCGGCGTGGGCGCCGACGCGTCCCTCACGCCGCAGTACAAGGGCCTCACCGACGCCGAGCACTTCTCCGATTGGAACCCGCCCGAAGGGATGAAGATCGACGAGAAGCTTGCGGATGAGGCCTACTGGGACAAGTACAAGGCTGCGCCGAAGGTCCTCCTCAACTTCGAGACAGCGAAAAAGCTCTGGGGCGGCGTCTACGGCGACGTCACGAGCCTGCGCGTCCCGGCCGATAAGGCGGAGGAGTTCGCCAGACGCCTGCTCGACACCCTCCAGCCGAAGGACATGGGCCTCGCCTTCCAGCCGATCAAGCAGCAGCAGCTCGCCGCAAGCAGCGGGAGCACGGACTTTTCGATGCTCTTTGTCGGCTTCAGCTTCTTCCTGATCGTCGCGGCCGCGCTGCTGGTGGCGATGCTGTTCAGGCTGAACATCGAGCAGCGGGCGCGGCAGATCGGGTTGATCGGGGCGCTGGGGTTCGCGCCCAAGTCGATGCGGCGAATGGCGCTGGCGGAGGGGATGCTGGTGGCGGTCGCGGGCGGCGTCGTCGGCCTCGCCGGCGCGGTGGGCTACACGTGGGTGATGATGTACGGCCTGCGGACGTGGTGGGTCGGTGCGGTCGGTACGACGGCGATGCGGCTGCACGTGATACCGATGACGCTCGTCATCGGGCTCGTCGCGAGCCTGCTGGTCGCGATGGTGGCGATCGCGTGGGCGAGCTGGGATGTCGGAAGGGCCGATGCCGCCCGGCTGCTGGCGGGCGGGTGGCATTCTCAGGAGTCGATGAAGCGCCGGCGGGGATGGGTGGCGAAGGGGTTGGCGGTGTTAGGCGGATTCGCAGGGATCGGCATGATCGCCGCCGGAGCAAGCGGGAAGATGTCGGCGAAGGAGGCGTTTCTGGGGGGCGGGTCTTCGTTGCTGGTGGCGTGTTTGGCCGGGGCGACGATCGTCCTGCGACCGAAGCGTACGGGTGGCGGATTCCTGGCTTGGGCGCCTCGCCCAAGTGATGAAGTAGAAAAACTTGGGGGAAAG
>JADMIO012752807.1_pt1 | contig 59036 bp, 52 predicted proteins | sample 8958161 | NCBI WGS metagenome assembly JADMIO01 (sample SAMN16585339, study PRJNA669376) | soil metagenome | isolation source: Crop rotation soil | place: USA: Cullars Rotation, Alabama | collected 2011 | reverse complement strand
GCCCCAAAGAATGTCAAAACACACAACAAAATATTGTTGAGTGATTCTGCCGATTTCTTTAACCCACGGATGTGGGTGGCCCGTTTATAGAAAAGAGCACACACACTAACTCTTTTTGTTTTTCGGCGGCGCGCGCATCCTGTTATGCCACTCAGATTGCACAAGACGTTTGTTTATAAAAAGGCAGCCCCTGTCAACTTGTTAGCGCCGCCGAAAAACAAAAAGAGGGAGATATTTGGTTACGGTTTTCTATAAACGGGCCATCCCCTAGCGGGATTTACGCCGGCCGAAACTCAGAGACCTCTTTGAAAAAAACCTCTCGTCGTGATCGATCTCAAATTTTTTAGAGAAAAACGAAGGCATTTCATCTCGAAATCTCGAAACGACATTACCATACATTGGTTGACAAAGACGTTTTTCTAATCAAAACTAAGATAATGTTTGAACAACATGTTTCCTCGATATCTGAGGTTCCAAAACGCCCTTTGGCAACCAGAAATGTTCCGGCCGGTTTTACCTTAATCGAACTGCTGGTCGTCATCGCAATCATCGCCATTCTTGCTGCGATGCTGTTGCCAGCGCTTTCGAACGCCAAGATTCGGGCTCAATCCATTTCTTGCATGAGCAATGGGAAACAAATGGCGCTAGCCTGGTTAATGTACCCGGACGACAACTCAGGTAAAATCACCCATGCTTTTGGGACGCCCGGTGGGTGGATTCTTGGCGGTGATCTGGATTATAGCGGCAGCACTGCTAACACCAATACTACCTTGTTGACGCAGGGTTTGTTGGGGCCGTATATGAAAAACGTTGCTATTGCCAAATGCCCCGCCGACCAAAGCCGGAGTTTCGGCAGGAAGGGCGATCCCCGCGTCCGCACCATATCCGAAAGCCAGGCATTCTCGGACGTTCCAAACTCCACCGGACATTGGGACTCCCCGCCTTGGCGGATTTACATGAAGGTTTCCCAGATAACTCTCCCTGCGCCCGTCAACGTGTGGGTCTTCGTTGACGAGAACCCAGACAGCGTAAATGATGGGGCCTTCGCGGTAGCAATGGATGGCAAATACCCGAATACCACCTGGCAGGATACTCCCTCCAATTATCATGGCGGGGCGTGTGGGTTCGCCTTTGCCGATGGTCATTCTGAAATTCATAAATGGAGGGACCCTCAAACCCTCGCAATAAAAACCACGTATTCAACACGTAATAGCACAGTTTTTCAGCCTAAAAATATGGACGTGGTTTGGGTGCAGGAACGCACGACGGCATTAAAGGTTCCAAAATGAGATAGTTCGCACCTGGCCTAATGGCATTCTAATTCTCCACGCTGGAGCATTGACGTCAAGACTCCGACCTGCCCTGCTTGAGTCGTCAGATTTGTTTCTGACGCGGACTTGTAAGCTAAAATCGGGCGAAAAACCGCAAAAAGGTTGCAAAATCCCTCATTTAATGATTAAAATCAGGCTATGGTTCTGAATTGTCGTTTCTCCCCGATCTTTTCCCTTCTGGCGATCGCAGTAGCAACAGCTTTAGTCCCTGTTTACGGTGCGACAGTGGGTTTAAACCCTGCAGCAGATGCGTTTGTGACGACTGGGCCCTCAAATAATCTAACAACTAACAACTATGGCGCAGGCGGTTCTATCGGGTTGGCTGCGCCAGAATTGCCCAAAGGCGAATTCCAGTCGGTGGTCCGTTTTGACACGAGCACGGCTAAAAGCTCCTTTGATACTCTTTATGGTGCGGGCGCCTGGAGTGTGCAGTCGGTGACATTGCAACTCGCAGCCACGACCGTGAACAACACAAACTTTAACGCGAACGCTGCCGGTTCGTTTGCAGTGAGCTGGATGCAAAACGATGGCTGGACCGAAGGAACTGGCACACCCAACGCTCCCGGGACGACCGGCATCACATTTGCAACGCTCCAAAGCACCTTTATGAATCCAGGTTCGGATGAAGCCCTGGGCACATTTAGCTACAACGGTTCAAGTTCCGGATCCTCGGTTTACACTTTGAATAATCCCTCGGGGTTTCTTTCCGACATCCTGGCCGGAGATATGGTTAGTTTGCGCCTTTCGGGGGCAGACAGCTCGGTTAGTTACCTGTTCAATTCGCGCGAGTTCGGGACAGTAGCCAATCGGCCTCTCCTCAGCATCACGGTTATACCCGAGCCCGGAACAACTGCGCTTTTGGGTTTAGGTGGACTGATGGGAATATTTTTTGCACGCAAGGCACGAAGGAAATAAGGAAGGTCCGTGAATATCCTTTGGTTGAAAACGCTCTTTTGGAGCATCCCCGCAATGATTTGGCTTTGTTACCCGGCAATCGCGGGCGCTGACACTGTCACTTTGAGCCCAACAGAGGATACAACGATCACTGAAAAGGATTTCTCACTTCCGGGGGGCAGCGGAGCCACCTTGGACTCGGGCACCACTGGTCCGAACGAAGGATTGAAACGGAATCGAGCATTGCTGAAGTTCGACTTTACAGGCGCAATTCCCAGCAGCGCCACCGTAACTTCCGCTGCTCTCACCTTAACACTTGTCCAAACTCCCTCCGTGACGACCAGCCTTTGGTTCAGCTTGCACAAGGTTCTTCAGAACTGGAGCGCCAGCGCCGCCACCTGGACTAATCGGTTGTCGCCGCCAGCGCCCTGGAGCGCACCGGGAGCCGCTGCGCCCCAGGACTATTCCAGTTTCGTAAGCCAATCAAACCTCATCACCGGATTAGGCGCTTACACTTTTTCCTCGAATCCGGGCCTTTTGGCTGACGTGCAGGATTGGGTGAATAATCCCGCCAATAACTTCGGCTGGATTCTTATTTGCGAAGACGAAGAATTAGAGAAAAGCCTGCGAAAATTCGCATCCAACGAGGCCACCACTGCGACGAACCGCCCCTCTCTAGAAGTGCAGTTCTCAATTCCTTCTTCCCCTACCCAATTAGCTCTTTTGCCTGCGACGAATGGCGTGTTTCAATTTCAATTCAATGCAGAGTCTAATAAAACTTATACTGTGTTATACGGCCCTGATTTGGAAGCGACCAATTGGGCCACTCTGACAAATGTTCCTTCTTTGCCAAGCCCGGGCAACGTTCTCGTTTCCGATCCCTTATTGGGTGATACCAATCGTTTTTATCGGGTCCGAACACCATGATTCAGGAAGACTCGTCAGAGGATCAAAAATGTATTTGGAATTGACAACTTAGTTCCATTTTTGCTATAATCTGTCTATTACTTACTATGAACAATCAAAAATTGCTGCTTGCCGTCTTTCCCTTGTTCTGCCTTTGTCTGTTTCGGGAAAGTGTTAACGCTCAAACTTACCAGCTTTTCGGGATTAGCGGAATGCAACAGGATTCCACTCAAACAGTACCTGGTGTCTATGACCATAAGGATCATACACTGTTTCGTATCAACACCGTTAATGGGGCGCTCACAAAGATTGTCACCATGCCGTGGGTCATCGATAGCCAATCTATCGGGTATTGCGCAGCAAACGGCTTGATTTATCACACAGGCGGCGACGGGGCTTATCGGGACGGTCAGAATAACGTTCATGATCAGGACCCTAGCATATTAACTCCCGGGGGCGCCTTTCAGGACAACCAGTACATGGGAACGGTCAACCTGCTGACACTCGCGATGGCGGGCGTTTACAATGCTAATCCGTGTCCCAACCCGGATAATCCTTCCAATGATATTGGCAATGATGGCCTGTACCTCCCCTGCTTTGGACTCCCGGCACCCGTTCCGCCCTGGGTTCTCCCTCAATATCGAAGGGATTCAACTCAGACCGATCCAACAAATCGAATTACTGGACCCAACGAACTCAGTGGCGTGCGAGGCCTTGCCTGGTCAACCGAGCTGAATTCCTGGTACGTCAGCGACGGTAACATTTACAAAATGTCCCTCGATGGGATGACTTGCACGAAACTCGGCAACCCGACTTTCTATATCCCAACGGACGATTTAGGGACATATCCGGACGGTCTTCATCCTTATTCAGGTGAGTCCAAGGCCCCTGCCTTCGTTAAAATGCCAAGCGGAGAAACCAAGTTACTGGTGACCTACCGAATGGACTCTTCTACGTCGGGAAATACTAATGGCTGGATCATGATGGTTGACCCGGTAACCGCCACGAACAACGGGCAGATAGCCGTTCATTACCCGGCCGGTGGCGGGGACCCTGTGGGTGAATTTGGCGGACTGCTCGGTCTGGCGCAAAACCCCCAGACCGGAGTTGTTTATGGGCTTCGAAAAACCGACGACCATTTTGCCCGTGAATTAGTAACAATCGACCTTACGACTGGAAACTCGACGTTGGTAGGTGTTCTAAATGAAGGGGTTTACGGCCAAGCCATCACAACCCTGGCTTTTGTGCCTGACATTCTGATCACCTCAATTACTCGAACCAATGATACGTTGACATTCACCTGGACCGGCGCTGCTCAGCCGACCTTTTCACTTCAAACTACTGCTTCTTTGAATACTCCAGTCACATGGACAACAGTTGCCTCTGGTCTCTCGGGACCAACAACAACCACTTCCATAACTAATAGCCAGGGTTTCTTTAGGATTCACAAGCCCTGACCTGTTTTGATTCATGTTCAAGGCTCGCCGTCCAGGCGGGCCTTTTTTTGCCCTGAATGAAACGCAACCAAAAAGTGCAATACATGCAACTACGGCGAAACCGACAGCCGATATAATCTTTGTCCATCGCCCTCCGGCTCGACATATAGCGCGTTTCCATTAGTTGATTGAGCTGGAATTGTTAGCAGGTTGGACCAGCTCCCAGCGAGCCCATTGGCACCCTGGACAACATACGTCCACTTCGAGAGCGTGCTGAAAGTGATCACCGCGTTAGTTCCCTGACTGTTAATCGACTCAATCCGTGGATGTGGATTCGCCGCGGCAACTATCTCAAGACTCGGAAAACTACTCGGGTCGAAAAAGGTGCGAGAGTCGGCTGTGAACCCGATTTGCGGATTGGCCGCTGTGAGATACAAATTGACCCGCGTTCCAGAACGGACCGCCGATAGAAGAGGTTCCTTCAAGGTGAGGTCAAATGACAACCTGGCGTCCACACCTCTGTTCGTAAATTGTCCCAGCGAAGCATCCGTCACGGCATTCAGGAGCAAAGGCAGATCATTCCATGCCACGCCATCCGTTGTCGGGCCCTTTGGGATCCCTGTCCCCTCAATCCAATCATCCGAGACAATCCACCGTACCTCGAACGCGCCGATTCCGCGATTAAACCCGGGAAAGGGCGGAGCTCCAAGTTCTGTCAAGCTCAGCCTGGCCCGCAAGACCAGCCAATCATGAGTGTTTAATGCCGCGTCCAGAACGGCCACCACGTTGCTCATCGGAAACCGGATCAGGCTATCATACAATCCATTCTGTTGGCCGGTTCCGTTCACAGCCGCCGAGCCAGAGATCGCAATCGCTCCCGCCCCCCCATAGTTGTTAGTAGGCGCCTGAGACCAAACGTAAGTGTCAGCTTCGGGGTTTACCGCGACTGTGGCAGTTTGTGAAAGGCAACACGAGCATGAGGCAAGTAGAAGGATGATAATTTTGATCATCGAAAAGAGGACCTCATGCTGATGGAATAGAACTCTGGTATTTGGCGAATTTTGTCCTATCGTCCAAACCCCGGGAGGGGTTGCCTGTTTGTCGTAGATAGACTCTTTGCTTTTTCAGCGGCGCCAAATGGAGGTGCGTCGATTCCGGCTTTCCACCAATATGCGCAATAGATTGAAACCTCGGACGGCTTAGGTAGGCAAAAAAAACAAGTTTCAACGCCCGGTCTTCGACCCCGGAAAGCAATAGAGTTCATTCTTATTGGGGTCGGCAAGAATTTGGTTGTACCTGGGCCATTTCAAAAAATTAACATGGCCACCTATCAAACCCACGATAGCACCGCCTGCGTGTCTCGTGGAAAAGCCCTCTCCGGGCGAACTGGAGGCGTCATTAAAATAATTTGGATTAGATTCGTCTGTTTCCCAAAACAACATGTCGGTAGCACGCATATCAGATATTTTGTACGTGGAACCAGCTCCTCCGCTTCCCCAATCGAAGGCCTCGCTGCCTTTAATCACACAACCATTCATCAGGTAACTTGTGAATTTGATATTGCTGAACTTCCAATTTGAAGTATTTGTCCGATGAAGCGGGCACCAGTACATCGCCCAACTGGTCACAAATGGAAAAAAAAGACCTTTGCTTGGACCATTGGTTTGATTGGGACCAGCAATGCCAGCATAGGGCGCAGGAGTCATACACTGTCCTGGCTTATAGAGCCAGCCAGCCGGAAGTCTTGGGTCCCCGGACCCTCCAATACCACCGCAGTTCACGGGCGCAATTCTGTCATTGTTATCATTGGCGTACATTTGATGCGCCAGCAGCAACTGCTTTTGATTATTCATGCAGATCGTGCGGTGCGCTTTCTCTTTCGCCTTCGATAAAGCCGGTAACAGCATCCCAGCCAGAATGGCAATAATAGCAATGACAACCAGTAATTCGATAAGCGTGAAGCCGTTTCGTAAAGCGGACCTGTGGTTCCTGAATGTAAGAGATTGAATGCTCTTCATGATTGCGCTGTTTTCTACCGTCCAAAACTCAAATTTGTCCGGGAACATCAAGCTATACAATGATTCATAGCCTGTCGCCGAAAAGTTTGCAAACTCAAAATAGCTGCTCTGGCAGCTTACGAAATGTGAGCGATAGCGTGGGGTGCGTCGCGCCGTGCGTGTGTTTTGCGCCAGGCAGCCTGTTGGGAGAAATCTCCCAGATAGAGTACGTGCCGCTGCACCACCCTGCGTCCGCGCAACCCGCCGATTTTCAACTTTTGGAAAACCACAACGCATTATCAACTTACGAAATAAAAACCCCGAAGTATCGTCTCTTTGTCAGTCGAATAGCGGAAAGTCGGGCTAACCGGTAAGCTACTCACGCCCTTGCCTCTCATTAAGGCGAAGATTGTTCTGGTGGGTAACACGAATTTCATAGATCTGGCCCCCGGTCCACCCGCAAAAAAGGCTGCTGTTTGGAACAGCAGCCTTTCGATGACTTAAGATCGGGACGCTGCCTGCGCAACGTCCCGATTAGGACGATTGTATTACAATCGGTGCAACCGCAGGAACTTGTTGCCGACCAGGGAGATCGGCACAGTCACAGGCGATGCAACGTTACCAGACGTGACAGAAGTCCAGCCTCCCGGTCCAAGTGTGGTATTGGATTCAACGGTATACAATCCAGCATCGGTATTCCAGGAGAGGATGAGGTTGCTCCCGGAACGGACGACTGTGATCTGCGCCACTGGATCGGCTAACGGCGCCGGATGGCTGATAATCGTATAGCAGTGCGTTTCCGCCGCTGTAACGGGGATAGCGGTTGGACTACCGGTTGCATTCCAAGTGCCCTCGGCATAGATCAGAATCTCCCGCGGGGTCATGGCCACGGACGGCTCTTTCCCGAGGAATCCTTTGATGTTGCTCGGGTCTTGATCGTTTTCAACGAACGGGAAGAACTCCGGCGTCAACGGCGTGAACTTTGTGCCGTCAAACTGGAAGACCCGCGCTGCGATTTGATCGTTGGGGAAGATGGTGTTATCCGGCTTCAATCTGTAAACCACCGTTACGCGGTTAAAGGCGTCACAGGCGACATTGGCCCGATCCATGAAACGCGTTCCGCCAGTAGTCAATGTATCCTGGCTGCCCTCGCTGACTATGGTATTGGTGATCCACGCCCGGGTGTTGGCATCCCAGGCGCACAACATCATGTTGGTGAATCCCGAGCCTTCGGGAGACTTGCCGGCCCCGAAGATGTAGTGGCTGCGGATGTCCGCGCAGTAGCGCGTGCCATCGCTCCGGCCACCATCAAAGCTAACGCCGGCCGTAGCATTTACATTAATTGTGCCTTGGAGAGTGCCGGTATTGTCGTAGCAATAAGCAATGCCGCCCGAAGGTTTGACAAAGAAACCTCCACTCCAGGCACCCACGCTGTCCCACATGCTTCCGTCAGTGCCAGTGGGGCTTATCTGGAAGTCATTCTTTAGAATCGAGCCATTAGGCGCATAGATTTTGCCGATGGCGGCGTTGGCCGTCGGGTCGGTGGTCCTGGAGCGATCTTCCCCAACGATCAAGAAGTTTCCGTTGGCAAGGCCCAAAGGTGAACTTCCCGTCCGGCCAGTCTGCTGCCCAAGGGTGGGGGTATCGTTGATGTGCTCAGGGTAGAACATAACATCCTGAGCCTTGTTGAGCGGCGTTACGGCGAGTGTGGAGGGATTCAATTGGAAACTCTGCGCCGCATACGTGCGCGCGGTACCATCCCCAGCGATCGTGTTGAAGAACGGATTCGTATAGCGCCCGTCCGAATTGAAGTCGCCGGGAAAATTAAACAGCGTAGCCTCAGCCCCGGCCATATAGTTCACGGCGCCATAACGCATGTCGCCACCTACGCGGCCGGGATTGCCATCCTGCCGGACAGTATTTGAATCCTTGAAATAAATCTGGCCCGAGTCTGTGTAGAACTCGCTGTCGAGTTTGGGTGTGCCGCCTGTGGCCGGGATTAACACCAGGGTACGGCACATTTTCGAGTTGTCGTTAGTCGCTTTGAGGCTGGCTGCCAGCAGGAAGGTGCTGTCGCCCAGCAGTCGGGCGCCGGCCTCGACACTGCCGCCATTGGCAACATCATCCCCTGCAACAAAACCGCCGATCTTTGCTTTGTTTTGGGAGGCACTGAACCAGACCAGCGTGTCCGGAACGATATGCTTCATCCCGAGCGTTTCCACAGAGCACGGAATTACCGGGTCAAGACTCGCCGGCCGCGGGCCCACATCAAAAATACGAATCGCGGTGAGTCGTGGTGAAACGACCGCGGTACTGTTCGCACTGGCCCACATGAAAGCAATCTTACCGCCGCGGAAGGCCACGCGAGGCCGGTCAGTACCGTTGCTGCCTTGGATTGTGGCGTTGGTCGGGTTGTCGCGTTCGCTCACATAAAATACCGGGCCCACGGGACGGCCACACGGATCAAACAAGTGCCCTTGAGGCAGGCGTAAGAAACCGGGATTGTCAACGGGAGCATTGTTGATGGGGTCGGTCACCACGATGACCGAGCCGTCCGAATCAATGGCCACGCCGCCACGGTCGCCGTTCGGAAAGGTGCCATCAGCGTTGGTTTGGCTGTTGTTTGCTCCAAACAATGCTGAGTGCGAGTAGCGCAATGTGCCATCGGCGTTGAGCACCGTCAGCCAAGGGCCGCCGCTTGTGTTGGGCGCAAAGATCGCATAAGCGTCCTTTCCATTGCTCGCAAAACCCATGCCGTCACCCTTCCCGCCCGCAGCCGCTTCCGGGTGGCCGCCGACGGTGGCCAGGTCCATAACCGCGCTCTTGGGATTGCCGTCGTTGTCAAAGAGACGGAATTTTCCGCCACCCGAATCCCAGCGAACCATAAAACCATTGGCAGTCGCTGCGGTGCCGTGCCAGATGTTGTCGCCTGTTGTGGCACCGTTGGTATCTACGGCGCTGTAGGGATGCACCACGCCGCCCAGCGGATTCAAAACTTTGTAAACCACCACGTTGCCGGCGGTCTGACCGGGGTTCAACGCGCGGTCGTCAGCTTGCCGGCTCTCGCCCACGATCAGGAAATTCCCGTTGGCCAGGAAATCAACATCACCAGGGCGGATGCTGCCAGCGGGTTCCGCTTCCGAGTCAGAATAGGAGATGACCCCAGGCACAAGAGGGCCGCCCAAACTGGCGTTGCGGCTCCCATCATTGTTGAGCAACTGCGCAACCGGCGAGCCGTTCGCTGACGCACCCGCATTGTCAACGTTGACGTTAAACAACTCTGGCATTTCACACCCGATCGCATCGCACCCTGCGCAGAACATGAACCCGTTGCCAAACTGGTTCGCTTTCAGCTTCCCGCCGAAATCTCCCGTGTATCCCGGGGTCGGCGTCCCATCCGAACGGTAGAAGGCCCGAAGCGTACAATTCGTGAGCAGGTCCGACGTCGCAAAGCAAAATGCAGCGGGGTCTGCTCGATTTGTTATGTTCACTCCTGGGGTTACGACATTACCGTTCATGTCGAACACTTTCCATACGGCTTCGAAATCGTGTACGCCGGGCCCGTCATCTTCCCAGCAGGGAACGACGTTAAAATTGGCGGTGATGCTGATGTCACCAGTTTCCACCGCGTTATTCTGGTAGTTAGTTTCGACGTCAATGGTCGCCGTGCGGGGAATGAGCCCGGCGTTTGCGGGGACGCCCACTTGGGCCAGTGAAAGCGACGTGGCAAAAGCCGTCGCAAGGAGGGTTACAAGGAACTTTTTCATGTCTGTTATTTTTGTTCGATGGTTTTGAGGGATTTAGTGGGATGGACTTTGCTTGATGAGACAGAACTATTTTTTACAAGTAAGGTTGCTTCCAGAGTTGCTGGCTACAGGTTGATGCTCGGATTGTTAGTCAAGTACCAGTGCCAATGCAAGATCTATTTTTGATTTTTTTTGGTTGCTGCCCGATCCTTCGCAATTCCTGGGGAGAAGCGGGACACTGCTCCGCCCACATCCCGCGACGGTTTTTCTTTTAAACCAGACTCCAATTGACGAATTATCCCAGGCTGAGTTACTCTCGCCCTGTATGAAACCCCTATCGAACACTTCACCTTTCGCTGGGTTGGACTTCTCAAACCGCCCCGTTGTCAGCCGGCTTGGCTTCACACTGATCGAGTTGCTCGTGGTCATTGCCATCATTGCGATCCTCGCCGCGATGCTCATGCCGGCGCTCAGCAAGGCCAAGTGCAAGGCACAGGGCATCGCTTGCATGAACAACCAGAAACAATTGACACTCGCCTGGATCATGTACGCCGACGACAACCAGGACCGCTTGCCCCCCAACGCCAGCGGCAGCGGCAATGTTCTGCAGCACGGGTGGGTGGAGGGGTGGTTGGACTTCGGTGCGGGCAACACGGATAATACCAACATTCAATACCTCATCGAGGCCAAGATCGGGCCCTACACTAAGAGTGTGGGAATCTACAAGTGCCCAGCGGACATTTACAATTGTGTCGTTCGGGGAGGAGCCATCATGCCCCGGGTTCGCAGCGTCTCGATGAACTCCTTTGTTGGTGTGCAACCCAGCGAGGGCTACGGTGCCAGGCAGACGCCGCCTTGTTATGAATATCACAAGCTCTCCGATATCAGACACCCACCCCCGTCCAATTTGTGGGTGTTTGTGGATGAACATCCCGACAGCATCAATGACGGCTGGCTGACTGACGGCTGGCCCGGCGGTGGTGGCTGGGGAGATTTGCCGGCGAGTTATCATTGCGGCGCGTGTGGAGTTGGTTTTGCCGACGGCCATGCTGAAGTTCACAAGTGGAGGGACCAGGCCACGCTCGAACCGGTGACCAAACAGACCAAGCCGCGTATTGGCGGAAGTGCGCCGCACGATACGCTTTGGTTCATGGAGCGCTCCACCGCGCCGATCCAGTAGTTGGCTCGGACCGTAAACTGTTGGCTTGCTTTCCGGCCGGACCTTTCACTCCGCGGTCAATTACACAACTGGCCGTAATTCACTTTTGCTTCGGGTAAGCCCATTTCTGCAGCCTTCCGTAAATCATTACAGGCCTCGACTTTTCGTCCCAACAACAAGAGAGCCTGTCCGCGATTGTAAAAGCCCGTAGCGTCTCCTGGCCTAAGATTCAAGTATTTGTCGTAATCATTCAGGGCTTTATCCAACATTCCTAAGTTAGCATAAAGATTGCCACGCTCGTAATATGCGTCGGCATAACCGGGATTCAAGCGAATCGCCTCTGTCAGGTCAGCCATCATGGCGTTCCAATTCTTTAGTCTTTTGTAAATTCCAGCGCGGTTTAAAAGAGTGGAATAACTATGGGGTCTAAGTTCAATAGATTTGGTGTAAGCACTGATTGCGGAATCCAGCAATCCTTTCTGACCGCAATAAATTCCGGTGTAGAGCAGCGCCTCGTACTGGCGGTCCTGGTATTTACCCATTGTTTGAGCTACGGCATACATTCTATCGTAGTCTTTCATGGCAAAAGACGTGCCGGCGATCTCATTCAAAAATGCGGTAGAATCGGGATTTGCCCGCGAACCCTTGCTTAGCACCTCGATCGATTGCTGAAAGTCCTTGTCCCGCTCGCGCAACAAAATTCCGTAGTTGAGCATGGCCAGTCCGGACTTTGGATTAGATGACATTGCGTTTTGATAGTAATGATGATAATCGCGGTAAGCGTCCTGATAGTAGAAGCAAAATGCAGCTTCGATAACACACAATACCAATATCAATCTCTTCCCAATAAAAGCTCTGGAAGGAAAAGAAGTGAGTGCTGCTCCAATGAAGATCAGCAATCCTACCCCCGCGAACAACATTCGATGGTCTAAATAATCGTACGCGAATTTGCTAAACGCCGGCTTATAAACAATCGATGGGAGCAGACTGAGCAAAAAGATAGTTAGTCCAGTTACACCCATCAACCTTCTGTCCCTGTTCTTAATTGCATATATCAGGGCAGCCATGGCTACCAGAAAAACGGTGCCCATTATTGTGAGAGAGGTATCGTATCCCGGCAGCACACAAAACACCGCGGGAATAAAGAACTTGAAAACTGATTCAGGAACAGCAGGAAGATTATAAAGCACTCCCTCCAAACTAAAATCATGCATTGGGTCGACGCTCTTGCTGCGCAACGTAAAATAAATGCCCGCAAGCAAAGCGGGAGGCAATAACCAGAGCCCGAAGAAACTTTTAAGCCGCTTAACGTCCCACTTCAGTTCAGCCCAACGCAAGAACGCGGCAGCAGGTACAATTACCACAGCCGTCTCTTTTGCCAATAATGCGAGAAAGAAGGCCGCGTTTGCCCAGAGCGCCTGCTTCCATAACCCGGTTCGCAAATACTTTAAGAAAAATATGAGCGACAGTAGTCCAAAAAGCGTTAAGTACAAATCGCCACGCGCAGGAATCCAACTAACCGCATGCGCAAACAGATAGTGGCACGAATACAACAGTGTCAGCAAGAAAGCCCACTCTTTGTCAAAACCGACTTGTTGAAGGAAACAGTAGAGAACCAAAAGTGACAAAGTAAACACGAGCACGTTATGCAAGTGATAGCCCGCAGGGTTATTTTTCCAAAATTTATAGTCGAATACATAGGTGAGGCTTTGCCATGGGCGATAGAGGTGTATTCCTTTCTCCTTAAACCAGGCATCGGTCAATAGTACTGTTTTCAAGGTAGCCTGTTCTAATGTGAAGGTGTTGTTGGCTATCATGGTATCATCATCGTGATACACGAAATCGAACGATAATGTTTTGGCATAAAGAGCAAAAGCCACCACAGCGATTATGGCAGGATATCGCAACCCTTCCCGCCAAAAAGAGCGTGGGGTCCGGCTTGATTGCCTGGTCTCAGTTTTTTTGTTTTTTTGTCTCAATCGAAAATGTCATGTAGTTCTTTCCGTATGTTTTTCCAGGCAGGCAGGAAACTGACTTGTCAGGCTCGGCGGTTCAGGGGATTCGGTCTTGCCTCGGGTGCATTACCAGTGATTGTGCGGTTTCATTCGAGGGCGGCAAGGATGTTTTTCGAGCTTATTTGTGATCCCCGGCCGCAGCGTGGGGGTGGCTGGAGAGATTTGCGGCAAAACCGATTCCACACGCTACGCATGTAGTTGTCCAGAGCGCCATGGTCCAACTCGTCATGGCTGGAAGCAAACTGTCGCACACCCACATTCCCCGCATTCACTCAGATTCTGATTCTGCTGATTCTGCAGGGCTGCATCAAGCCCCCTGGAGCGCGAGACGTCCCGGCTCGCAGCAGCTACGACTTTGGAACAGTGCTTAAATCTTAAAGCCGGCAACTCAAACTTTGAGGCTGCTGCGGGCCGGGACGTCCCGCGCTCCGGGGAGCTTGATGCAGCCTTGCTGATTCTGTGATTCTGCAAAAAGAATCTTGCAATCGTTGAGCCAGTTTGGTATGACTACAGTCAACTGACCATGGTAGAATCCAATTGAGACTTTGAGGCAAAAGCGCCTCAAAGCTAAAGCAGGAAAGTTGCCTTCTCGACGCAACGTTTAGTCAAAAGGCGGTGCGAGGCCACTTAGTCATTTACGGAAGCCGTTTGAGAATCTTCAACCTGCTCGCTTATAAACAAAAAAATATATATGAAAAAAATAAGCCTAATATTCCTCTTGATCTCAACCCTCGCATCGAGCTCCTTCGCACAGGTGAGCTACTGGTCCGCTGCCGGGCTGACTCCGAGGTCAGCAACAATATATCAGACCAATTTAGCCAATAACAGCGTCGAGACTGGAGATATCGCCATTGGCTCCAACGGCAATGTGCTCCTCGCCTGGGAAGATGATGGCGCTGGCCTCACAGACTGGGAAGCCATTTGGACTCTTATGGACAGCAACGGCAACTCGCTCACGCCACCCGTCACCATCACAAACATTCCAAGTGCCAGTTGCGATCCAACCGCCGACTCGGTCCCGAACTGCACTTACCGTGCCTTCTTCCGCTCCAACGGCAGCCCCACGCCGGGATACACGGGAGATTTCGGTGGCAAGGGCAAAGCTAACCTTTTTGGCGACGGATTTGCCTTCAGTTCCTCGGGTGACGCAATCGCGTGTGAAGTCCCGGAACTTGTATCCATAAATCTTGGACAGGGCGACACTGCTCCTGAGGAATCTCCAATTGTGCAACTAATCAACAACAACGGCACTCCAAATGTGGCCGCAGGAGGCCCTCTTGTGGCGGGAATTCGTTCATACTCTGACGCCGACACAGATCCTGCAGGCAACATTAGACCTGCCGATATAGAGTTTCTGGCCAACGGAAACTTTGTGATAGTCGGCGAGAGCCGTCAAGCCGCTGACCAGGCGATGACTGGTCAAGCCAGCGGCAACGTTGTGGTTTATAAAGTCTTAAACTCAACTGGTGGGGTAGTCATGCCTTACACCAACGGAAGTTCCGAAGCCATAGGCCAGAGCATGTGGCACGGTGCAGCAGCCACCGCCAATGGTTTTGCGCTTCGTTTTGCAACGAGCGGGGGCAGGATCCGCTTTTTCGACAATAACGGCCTTCCTCTTACGACCAACATCGACATTGCCGCAGTCACCGGGCATCCGGAGGCGGGTCCGAATGACCGTGGCGACGGCTCTGGCTTTAAGGGCAATGGGCGCGATGCAATCGTCTATGCCGCTAACTCCGCAGCAGGACCCTGGGTGACGGTATTCAATGCGAATGGCACGGTTCGATACTCCCGCGCAGTAACGGGGACGAACGCTGATGGCCTCTTTCCTAATAGTGACCGACTGGACGCTGCCATCGCCGCGGACGGGCGAGTCGTCGTTGTTTTCGACGCCTCAAATACCGATACGAACAATAGTGGCGTTTTTAAATTAACCCAGGCGCGCATCTTTGATCCTTGTGGCAATCCTCTAGGCCCCGTCTTCTACGTCAGCGAGAAGGAAACCGCGACAAACTCCGTTGTCAGTAACGCAAATGGACGTCCTCGCGTAGCCTGGCGTGGCAATGTTATCGCGTTCATGTGGGCCAGTGACCAAATAACACCCAGAATCACCGCTTCCCGGATATTTAATGCTCCGCCGTCTTTGGGCCCGACGATTCAGTTGGTCGGTGGTGTTGTGACGATCTCCTGGACCGGCTGCGGAGTCTTGCAGGGGTCCAACGACCTATCGAACTGGGCCGACATTACGCCTACCGCAACGAGCCCTTATACGCCCACTCCATTGCTAACACAGCATTTTTATCGATTGCGATACTTCTGATCCAATACGCTGAAGGAACTCAATTCATCAAAGGCTGCCAGGTCAGGTCTGGCAGCCTTTTCGTTTTGTAATTCGTCAATGTTGTCCTGCGTCAGTCGGACGAAGCGGTTCATTTTGCGGGGGGCAAATTAGAACTGCTATGCAATGCGACTCTTTTCTAATGCACTTTCCTGCCGGTAAAAATCACCAGCAAAAAGAGAACGACAAAAATAGCAATAAACAGGAAAAATAGGAATTTCGCGATATCTGCCGCGACACCGGCCACCCCGGTAAAGCCCAGTAAGGCAGCGATAATAGCAATCACGAGGAAAGTTGCAGCCCATCTTAACATGTAGTTATCTCCCAAAGGTATTTAAAATATGTTGTTCTCGGTTCCCTCTGAAGCTTAAGCAATTATTAACTTCGATTCGCTGGGGTCTGTTACCCAAAACAATAATATCTTCATCTTGCCACTGCCTCGCACTTGCTGTTAAGTCCAATCGATTGCCCTAATAAAAGTGTTTGAAAAAAGTAAATGGAATTGATAACCTTGTCTCTGACAGCGCCTCGAACGAATGGACTTGTATCAATTACAATATTTTATAGAGGTGGCCCGGAACCGCAATTTCACGCGCGCCGGTAAAAGGCTGAACCTTGCTACTCCGGCCTTGAGTTTGCAAATCAAGAAACTCGAAAAGGAACTCGGCACCCGCCTGTTCAATCGTGGCCAAAAAGAAACTTTACTGACTCCCGCCGGAGAAACCCTTTTTGAAAAAGCCCAGGCCCTGCTGGCGATGGCTGATTCGGTAAAGCAATCCGTGGCGGAGGTTTCGGAATTGCGGGCAGGCCGTTTAAGTGTCGCTTTTATCCCGTCCGTTGGCGCGCGTTGGCTTCCAGGCATCTTGAAGGAGTTTCGCAATTCATTTCCCTGCCTGAGCCTTCTTACGCACGAGGAGACATCGCAGGGCGTGGCAGCGTTGATAGAAGAAGCGACCGCCGAGCTGGGCTTTCTTGAGTTGCCGACAAATAATCAACTGTTCGAAGTCAGCGAGATTTGGAATGAACCTTTCTATGCTGTGTTGCCAACCGAACACTCTTTAGCCTCCAAAAAGAACATCGCGCTTCAGCAACTTGAAAAAGACTCTTTTATAGTCAAACGAGGCGAGTCTCGGCAGCAAACCATTGAAGCCTGCCGGAACGCGGGTTTTGAACCGCGCATTGCTTGCGAGTGTACCGAACAGGAAACCAAAATCGCCCTGGTCCAGGCGGGCCTTGGGGTATTACTCCTCCCGCAACTTGACGCCTGCGTGCTGCGTCAAGGCGTTGTAGCAGTTCCGATCCGTGAACCAAAACTAGTGCGTGAAGTCGGGTTGATTCGAAGGCGCGGAAAAGAGCTTTCTTCCGCAGCTCAAGCCTTTGTGGATTTTGTGAAACAAAGGACCTTTCCTGTTCCTTCGGACAGCGATCGCCTGGGCCACCCCTTAGTTAAGATCAGTGGGGTTCCCGGACCTGAAACAGACCAAATGGATCATGCCGCGCCCGAAGGATTACTCACGCCGCAAAAGTTTTTGGAACGGAGCGCCTTGGTTTTTCCTGACAAAATAGCGGTCAAATTCAATGAGCAATCTTATACCTATGCTGAATTCCATCGTCGGGTGAATCGATTCGCCTCCGCTTTGAGGAAGGCAGGGCTGGAGGCTGGAGATCGCGTGGCCTTCATTTGTTCGAACATCCCCGCCCTGCTCGAAGCTCATTACGGCGTCGCATTGGCCGGTGGGGTCCTCGTGCCTATCAACGTGCGGTTTACTGCCGGAGAAGTCGCTTACATTCTCAATCATTCGAGCGCAAAATTTCTATTTGCCGATTCTGATTTTAGCAACGCGGTTCGGCCGATCCTCGGCAATCTTGAGAGTCTCAAGACGGTGGTGGATATCCTGGATGGTCGCGGAGCCAAACCCATGGGTGAGATGGAATATGAACAATTTCTGGAGAGTGGAAGTCCCAAAAGCATTGGGTCTCTCTTGCGAGACGAAGAGGAATTGCTGAGTCTAAACTACACCAGCGGCACGACCGGCAAACCCAAAGGGGTTATGATTGTTCACCGGGGAGCTTACTTGAATTCTATTGGCCAGGTGATCGAAAGCGGACTGACCTCAACCTCGAAATATCTGTGGATTTTGCCGATGTTCCATTGCAATGGATGGTGTTATACCTGGGCCGTCACGGCGATGGCCGCCACGCATATCTGCTTGCGGAAATTTGATCCAGGCAAGATCTGGCAATTAATCGAAAGCGAAGGGGTCACCCATTTATCCGGCTCCCCTAACATGTTTGCAGCACTGCTCAATGAACCGGATAGGCCCAGACAGGTCAAACAGCCGCTCATATTTGGGATCGGGGGCAGCCAGCCCTCGGCAACCCTCATTGCCCGTTCGAAGGAGCTTGGGATCCGTGTCCTTCACGGCTATGGCCTGACTGAAACTTATGGCCCGTGCACGATTTGCGAACCACAACTCGAGTGGCAAACGCTTTCCGCGCGCGAAGAAGCGCGATTGTTGGCCCGCCAGGGAGTTCCCTCCATCATGGGAGATGCCGTGCGGGTCGTAGATGAGAACATGCGCGATGTCCGGCGCGATGGACAAAATCTGGGTGAGGTCGTCATGAGAGGCGCAACGGTAATGAAAGGTTACTATAAAGAACCGGAGGCGACCGCGCGTGATTTCCGCGGTGGCTGGTTTCATAGCGGCGATCTGGCCGTCATGCATCCGGACGGGTACATCGAGTTACGTGACCGGCTGCGAGATATTGTTGTAGTCGGTGGAGACAACGTCTCGGCTTATGAAGTCGAGCAAACTCTTGCCTTGCATCCCGCGGTCGCTGACGTTGCGGTCGTGGGTGTTCCTCACGAGCGCTGGGGAGAGACGCCAAAAGCTTTTGTGGTCCTCAAAGAAGGGGCGCAGGTGAAGCCTCGGCAATTGATTCACTTTTGCCGCGAGCACCTGGCCATTTTTAAATGTCCTTCCTCGATTGAGTTTATCGCCTCACTGCCAAAAACCGGCACGGGTAAAACGCAAAAATTTTTGTTGCGCGAGCGGGAATGGATCGGGGAAGAGAAACGCATCCATGCAGTGTAAGAATGTTTCATTTATGAGCAATCGTTCCATTGTTAAACTCCCGGACAGCGGGCTTTCTGCCCTGCGTAATCATGCCGACGGCTCGGGCGTTCGGTTAAAATTTCCAAAAGAAACTTTGCCAGGCATGCTGGAGGCGACCGCCAAAAAATTTCCGCGGCGCACGGCTTTGATCTATTTCGGCATGGAAATGACATACGCCCAACTCCTTGAGCATGTCTATCGCTGTGCGGCCGGCTTGCAAGCGTTGGGTCTGAAGAAGGGCGAACGTGTGGCCTTGATGATGCCCAACTGCCCGCAATTCGTCATTGCATATTTTGGAGCACTGAAAGCCGGCGCGATTTTGACCGCGACCAGTTCGATGTACACCCGCCGGGAAGCCGCCCATCAGTGGCATGACGCAGGCGTCAGCATGCTGATAGTTGACCAGCAGCTTTATCCTATCGCTAAATCCGCTTGCGCAGACGTGCCTGAGTTGCGAACGACTATTATTACCCGCATGCGCGAGTATTATCCCAAAAATTTTGCAATATTGACTCGATCCCTTCGTTCAAAACGCACTCCGCAAAACCGAAAATCCCCGAATGAACCGGCTTTCCCATTAAGTTGGCGCGAGTTGCTCAGTTTGGCGCGCCACCCCCGGCCGGTGCCCCAAGAGCCTTCCGATGTTGCCTGCTTGCAGTACACTGGCGGCACCACCGGCACTTCGAAGGGCGCCATGCTCACCCACGCGAATTTGGTCACCAATGCCTGCCAGACCAGGCACTGGCTTTCCAACGGCGAAGAATCGGATGTGCTCGTTGCCGCGCTTCCGCTATTTCACATTTATGCCATGACTTGCGTGATGATTTGCTCTTTACAGGCAGGCGGCACGGTTATCATTCTGCCGCGCTTTGAGCTGAAGGCCGCTTTGAACATTATTCGCAAATACCACCCGACCATATTTCACGGTGTCCCAACCATGTATGTTGGTTTCAACAACGCTCCAAAGGTTAAGAATTATGGCTTTGAATCTTTGCGAGTCTGCATGAGTGGAGGGGCTGGGTTGCCGGTGGAAGTGAAGCAACAATTCGAAAAGTTGTCCGGCGGGCGGCTGATCGAAGGATATGGCCTCACCGAAGCGTCACCGGTTACGCATGTCAATCCTCCGGATGGCTTGTCCAAGGTGGGAAGCATCGGCCTGCCTATACCGAGCACCGAAGCCCGGATCGTCGATGTGGCTGATGGCACTCGCGAGTTGCCAATGGGCGAAATTGGGGAATTGATATTGCGCGGGCCACAAGTGATGAAGGGCTATTGGAATAAGCCGAAGGAAACAGCCGATGTGCTTCGCGACGGCTGGCTGTACACTGGCGACATCGCCCGCAAAGACGAGGATGGCTACTTCTACATTGTCGATCGCAAAAAAGATTTAATCATCGCCGGTGGGTTCAACATTTACCCTCGGGAGGTCGAAGAGGTTTTGTTCGAGCACCCGGGCATCCAGGAGGCCGCAGTCGTGGGAATTCCTGATCCGTATCGGGGCGAAACCGTCAAGGCCTTCATCGTGCTCAAGGAAGGTGTTACGTTGTCTTCAGAAGAAGTGATTGCATGGTGCCGCGAGCGGCTCGCGTCCTACAAAGTGCCACGCCAGGTCGAATTCCGCGACTCTTTGCCGAAATCAGGTGTGGGAAAATATTTGCGCCGCGAACTGCGCCTCGAATCCAGCTCTGACAAGAATGTACCCAAGCCACAGCCCGAAATTGCGGCCACAGTTAAGTGATCAGCGTTTGGTGATATTTCCGACAACCCAATCTGCATCCATTCCAGATTAAAACATGAGTATTAGCTTAAAGGGAAAAGTTGCGATCGTGACGGGCGGTGGCCGTGGGATCGGTAAAGCGATTACCCAACGCTTGGCAGCAGCAGGGGCGGATGTCGTTATCGCCAGCCGAAAAATGGAAAACCTGGAAGCGGCGGCGCGCGAGTTCTCTTCACTGCCCGGCAAGGTGGTTCCAATCGCGTGCCACGTGGGCCAGAAAGAGGCGGTGGAGCAGCTTGTTAAAGAAACAACCGAACGCCTCGGCCCGGTCGATATTCTGGTGAACAACAGCGCGACCAATATTGGCCAGGGCCCAGCCCTGGCAGTGACTGATGAAATGTTGGATAAAATGATCGAGGTAAATATCAAAGCGGCCTTACGGCTGCTGCGTCTAATCGTGCCTGCAATGATCGAGCGTAAAAGCGGCGGCTCAATTATTAACATCGCTTCGATAGCTGGTTTGCGGCCTCAGCCTGGCGGTTTGCTTTATAGTTTTACCAAGGCAGGCTTGCTCATGATGACGCGGTCCTGGGCCCAGGAATTCGGCCCCAGTAACATCAGAGTCAATGCGATCGCCCCGGGGCTGATTCAAACAGATTTCAGCGAGTTCTTTTGGAAGGATGAAAAGCGCCGGCATCATTACGAGAAGGGTTCCCCACTGCAGCGCATTGGACAACCCGATGAGATCGCCGGACTGGCACTCTACCTCGCATCAGACGAATCATCCTTTGTGACGGGCCAGGTGATGGTCGTGGATGGCGGCGTAACGGCAATTTGAGACGGAGCGAGCTATGCCCGATCCGGCGAATCAGGAAACCGGGGCTTCCTCCAAAACCACACATCGAGCGCGGATTCGGTGGTGGCCGGTTTTTCTCATTCTTTTGCTCGCGGTGGGCGCGACGATTTGGGTGCGCTCCTCTTATGGACGGCATCGGCAAGATCAAAATATTGCGATCGCAAACATTGCCGTCATAACATTTTTGCTGCTGCTTCTTTGGTGTATTCTCCTATCCAGGTTGCCAGGAAAAGTCCGATGGGGAATCGTTTGCTCGGTGTTGTTGTTAATCGGGTTGGTTCCCCTTCTCTTTCGAATTCATGGAGTAACCGGCGACCTTATTCCAATTTTAGAGCCGCGCTGGCACCATCAGGATTTAGCTTCACTCGAGGCACCAGGCAAAATCGAAGCACAAACAGCGATAACATCAACTCTTACCAATAATTACCCACAGTTTCTTGGTCCAAACCGCAACGGAGTTTTAGACCAGCTACACCTGGATCCAGATTGGAAAACTCATCCTCCTCAGCGGCTCTGGCAAAGACCCGTTGGATTGGGATGGTCCGGGTTTGCAGTATTCGGCAATCGGGCAATCACACAAGAACAGCGCGCAGAAAAAGAGGCGGTAGTCTGTTATGATTTGCTGTCGGGCTCGCCCATCTGGTCCTATGCGTATGCGGCTCATTTCCAATCCAGTCTCGCTGGCGAGGGACCTCGGGCTACTCCGACTATTTTTGCCGGGAAAGTTTACGCTCAAGGCTCCACAGGCTTATTAAATTGTCTTGATCTGGACAGTGGAAAACCAATTTGGTCCAAAGACATCCTCCGAGACAATAGCGCCGGGATGAATGACTGGGGAATCACTTGTTCACCCCTGGTAGCAGGAGATTTGGTCGTGGTCAGCGCAGGAGGTGGCAAGAAGCGTTCCCTCGTAGCCTATCGCGCGGACAACGGTGAATTTGTTTGGGGCGGCGGCACTGAAGGGGCTGGTTATAGCTCTCCTTTTTTGGCCACGTTGGCACAGGTTCAGCAAATCTTGATTTTTAACGATGGCGGAGTTTCAGCCCACGCAATTTTGGACGGAAAAATTCTTTGGAAATATCCCTGGCCCGGCGGGCATCCCCATGTCTCGATTCCGCTAGTGTTGCCGGGGGACAAGGTCTTAATTTCCAGCGGCTATGGCGTTGGCAGTGAGTTGATTCAGATCAAAAAGGATTCCGCGGATAAGTTCAGCGCGAGTCAATTGTGGAAATCAAAAAGACTGAAAGCCAAATTCACAAACCTCATTTATCGGGATGGATTTATTTACGGTCTTGATGATGGCATCATGGTATGCCTGGATGCCCAGACGGGTGATCTTAAATGGAAGGAAGGCCGTTATGGACACGGCCAGGAGATACTTGCCGGGGATTTGTTGCTGGTAAGCGGTGAATCAGGCGAGGTGATCCTGCTCGAGCCAAAATCTGACAAGCCGCGCGAGTTAAACCGGTTTTCAGCCTTGAATGAAAAGACCTGGAACCCTCCGGCACTTGCCGGCGAATATTTGTTGGTGCGGAACGACAAAGAGGCTGCCTGCTTTCGGCTTCAGCTTGCTAAATAAACATCTGGCAAAACATTCTGCGGTCTAGCGGACGCTTACCATCAGGCAATAAGTTCTTTGATCACATTCCCGTAAACGTCAGTCAGGCGAAAATCACGGCCAGCATGGTGAAAGGTCAGTCTGGTATGATCGAAGCCAAGAAGCTGCAGCATCGTCGCGTGCAGATCGTGGACGTGCACAGGATTTTCCACGGCCTTGAATCCGAAATCATCGGTTGCGCCATGGACATAGCCGCCGCGCACCCCGCCGCCAGCCATCCACATTGTAAAGCCATGGTGGTTGTGATCGCGACCATTGATTTTTCCGTCGTTCGCGCCGGGGGTTGGCAATTCGACGGTAGGGGTCCGGCCGAACTCGCCTCCCCAAATAACAAGAGTGTCGCTTAACATTCCGCGTTGTTTCAGGTCGGCCAGCAAAGCGCCAATGCCTTGATCACACTCGAGCGCGAGTTTGCGATGTCTGACCTCAATGTCATCGTGATTATCCCAGGGTTGCCCTTCACCATGCCACACCTGAACGAAACGAACGCCGCGTTCCAAAAGCCTCCGCGCAATCAGCAATTGTCGCGCTTGCGTTCCTGAACCATAAAGCTCGCGGATATGCTCCGGCTCCCTGGTGACATCGAACGCATCTGTCGCATCCATCTGCATGCGATAAGCCAATTCAAAAGATTGAATCCGCGCTTCCATCTGCGCGTCTTGCGAGCGGCGGCGCGCATGTTGCTCGTTCAATTCATGAAGCAAATCCAATTGCTGGCGCTGCTCGACTGACGACACGAATTTATTTTTGATGTGCTCTATTAATTTTTCGATTTCCTGATGTTGGGTGTTGATGTACGTGCCCTGATAAATTCCAGGTAAAAATGCGCTTTGCCAATTTTGAGATTCCTGAATCGGATAACCACCCGGACACATGGCGATAAATCCCGGCAAGTTCTGGTTTACTGTTCCCAGGCCGTATGTAACCCATGAACCCATGCTTGGTCTCGTCTGGCGAGCTTCGCCACAATTCATCAGCAACAACGATGGTTCATGATTAGGCACATCCGCGTGCATCGAACGGATAACGGCAATGTCATCCATGTGCTCCGCCACATGCGGGAACAGCTCGCTCACTTCAATGCCACTTTGCCCATGTTTTTTGAACTGAAAGGGGGATTGAAAGGCCGCACCGGTTCGGCGTTCGGTCGGCAGATTGTCCATCGGCAAAGGTTTTCCGTGCAACTTTGCCAGGGCTGGTTTCGGGTCGAACGTATCCACATGCGATGGCCCGCCATTTGCGAAAATGTGAATAATTCTTTTCGCCTTGCCTGGAAAGTGAGGTGCTCGTGGCGCAAGCGGCGAATTTCCGCTGATACCCTCAATGGAAGCCGCACCCACAATTTGAGGCGCGAGGCTCGCCAGCCCCAGCATCCCAAATCCAAGGCCGCAGCGGCGAAGGAAGTCGCGCCGCGTCAGGAAGAGGTCTTCCAACCTGGGCTGGTGATGTGACATATGCATCAGGACTACTACTTTCTGAGTGTCCTGTATATGCTATGGGTCCTTTCAACCAATCCGTCAAGGCGCAAGTCGCCCCCCCAAATCAACCGACGAGCCGAGCCGCCATTTGTTTTGATTCAATGGCAAGTCATTCTGCCGATTCACTTGCTGGTGTAGCGGGTCCGGTTGCAGTATATCTGTATGCCCAATGTTGCCGTTCGTTTATATTAATATTGCCACAACCGCCGATGGCAAACTGGCTCCTGCGAATCGTAAATTCGTAGCGTTCAGCAGCAGAAGAGATCAGCAGTTGCTTCTGGAATTGCGCGCGCGCGCCGATGCAGTCATGGCCGGAGCCCGCACAGTAGACTTGGTTCCGGTAAACCTGGGCCCTGGGCCGAGCAAATATCGCCGCTTGCGCCTGCGCAACGGTTTAAATGAATACAACCTACGAGTTGTCGTCAGCGGTTCGGGAACTTTAGACCCGGAGGCACAAATTTTCCGAAGCCGCTTTTCGCCGATAATCGTGCTCGCGTCCGGCACGGCCTCCCAACGCAACCTTCGCCGACTGCGAAGCGTCGCGGATGAAGTGGTGGTTATTGGGGAGAAGGAGCTTGATTTTCCGGCTGCATTAACCTGGCTAAGACACAAATGGAAAGTAAAACGGCTATTATGTGAAGGTGGGGGCGAGGTAAATGCGGCTCTGTTTCGGGCCGGGCTGGTAAATGAAGTTTATCAAACGATTTGTCCCCTGGTGTTCGGCGGCCGTCACGCGCCTACAATGGCGGACGGCATCGGAGCGTCAGATTTGGCCCACGCCACAAGGCTGCATTTGAGGAGCTTAAAGCGAAAGGGCCAGGAATTATTTCTTGTTTATACCGCTCAGCGAAAAGGTTGGGTATAAACGTTTCTAAAGGCGGGGTTTTCTCCCTATTCCACTTTTTTATTATTCCTCAATAGTGGTGTGGGTACAAGCTCGGGCGATCCGATAAATGAATTACCAACAGGTCGAAGAAAAAATCAAAGCCGGGTACCGGGAAGTTACTGACCAGTACCGGCGAGACGATGAGGTGGAAGTGCAGACCCAGAACCATCGGCGTCTGACACAATCTTTGCAACAAATCTGCCGCTCATTTTCCCATCCAATTACAGTATTGGACGTTGGCTGCGGCACGGGCCGTTATTTTCATTGCCTCGAAAATGTGACCAGCCTAACGGGTATGGATATTTCAGAAGAAATGCTCGCCTCGGCCGCCAATCCGGTTCGAAGCGAGGAAATCACGGTAAAAGACATCCGCCTGATTCGAGCAAACATTTATTTGGCAGATCTTCCGCCGAGTTCCTTCGATTTCATTTATTCGCTTGGGATGTTTGGGCATGGATGTCCGGTAACCGTCGAAATCTGCAATCGCCTTTATGATTGGCTCAGGCCAGGAGGCAAACTGTTTTTCAATCTGGTCGATTTTGCCGGGTTGCCATTATGGTATCGGGCACGAAGACGGGCGCGCAAAATTATTTATCCCGCCCTAACGAAAAGTCTGAAGCAGCTGCTCGACGAACGGGAGCAGCGTTCTCCTTTCTTCGGCCTGACCAGGGAACAATTAGAAAAGACACTCAGTGCAACTCGACTAGTCGATTTCACTGTTAGCTCCCACGTTTGCCAGTCGCCCTTGTGGAACGGTCGGCATCTCGAGTGTCTGGCGAGCAAGCCGGAAATCGCATCGAGGCATGCGCCGCCGACCATTCATTTGCCTGCTCCGGCGTCCCCGCTCAACTAGGGGATCAGGCGGGGCGGACCGCGCTCGAAGGCGTGGCTTTGCTTTTGGCCTTTTTGCGCTTAATATGGGCTTGGCGGCGTTTCCGTTTTTCAACTTTGTTCGATTGCTTGCTCATAAACGATCTTTACTTCACCGGACTATTTCGATTCTGTTGGTGGACTATGGTTATTGCTGCCCGCAGATTCAACACCTATTTACAAATCCTGCTTTTGGCGGTGTTGGTTTGCGGTTGCCAAACTCCGGAAAGAAAAGCGAAGAAACAACTCACTGTTCTCAATGTTCACCTCGAATCCAGAGATCTCCCGGAGCATGAGCAACAGGTTTCCATTTCACGAGATCGCCCCTTCAGCTTAAGCGTGCAGAAAACTGCTTTCCTGACACAAAACGACGTCCAGCAAGCAAAGGTGATCGATGTTGTGGGCGGATTTGCGTTGCGCATCGAATTTGATCATCAAGCCGCATGGTTGCTTGAGCAAGCTTCCAGCGGCAACCCAGGCAAGCACCTGGCCATCTTTAGTCAATTCGCCATCCCACCGGAAAAAAAGCTGAATGGTGGCCGCTGGATCGCTGCACCGCGAATGAACAAGCGAATCACTGACGGCGTTCTGTTTTTCACTCCCGATGCCACGCGCGAGGAAACCGAGCAAATCGTTCTTGGACTGAACAATTTGGCAAGAAAATTGAAGAAAGCTCCTGCCCTCGCCAAATAATCCCATTATTGCAGGACTGCGGCCTGATCCGGAGTTGACTGGCTCATTTCGAATGGAGTATTGCGAATGAACAACCGCGTTTCATTTCACCTCGCACCGACTTTCAATTTTCAGCGAAATCTTTTTTCTTTGCGCCGAAGTTAGTCGAAAGCTAAGGTAAGGCGGTTTTGTCCGGTGGTGTAACGGTAGCACAAGGCCCTTTGGAGGCCTTTGTCCTGGTTCGAATCCAGGCCGGACAGCCACTCAAGGTCAACGACAACATCAACAAACCAAACTTTTGGGCCGGCCTGCCTGCTCCTGGAGCTTTATGCAAACTATTCCGCTGGGTGTGAGTTCTTTAAAAACCAGCCGTTTGGCTTATGGCTGCTGGCGAGTCGCGGGAACTTCGAACCCTGGTGAGATTCAAAATCGGACTACCGGATACCGCGCCATTATTGCTGCGTACGAGGCCGGCTACACACTGTTTGATAATGCCGACATCTATGGCAAAGGCGAAGCAGAACAAATTCTGGGAGAAACATTGAATGAGGTTTCCGGGATGCGGGATCGGGTGACCGTATTGACTAAATGCGGGATCAGACCTCCTGGGCAACCGTCGCCAGAATCTCCGCAACGTTACGATTTCTCTGCGCAACACATTATTGGTTCCTGCGAACAATCCCTCAAGCGCATGGGCATCGAAACTATCGATGTTTTTATGCTGCATCGACCCGATTACCTTGTGGATCCGCGAGAAGTTGCCGAAGCCTTCTCACAATTGAAAGCTGCGGGTAAAGTGCGCTGGTTTGGTGTAAGTAACTTTCGACCTACGCTGGTCACAGCCCTGCAAGTAAACTGCCCAATGCCCCTCATCGTCCACCAGGTTGAAATCAGTCTAGCCAAAATGGATGCCTTCACTGACGGAACTTTGGACCAGTGCTTGATTGAAGGAATCACGCCCATGGCCTGGAGTCCCCTTGCCGGCGGCTTACTAGGCAGTGGTGCCAACCGACTGCTTCCATCTCAGAAGAGCTATGAACCGAAAAAGTTTTTGCCGGCACTGGATGCTTTAGCCGCGGCCCGTGGCGTTAGCAGGGTGGCGGTAGCCCTCGCTTGGCTTCTGAAACATCCGAGCGGAATTGTTCCCATTATCGGCTCGACTCAGCCTGAACGAATTCGTGATGCAGCAAAGGCGGCCGATCTGGAATTGACCCGGGATGAGTGGTATACATTGTTAATCGCGGCCAGAGGAGAGTCGCTGCCGTAATCTTGTAATATTTGGGAACCCTCCTCCCACACCTCTGACAGCGAAGAGGAAGAGTTGCCGGTTGGAAATACCTTACAACCTCATCGAGACGACCACACCCTCTGCTCCTCTCTGGAGACCGTCTTTGCTGCGTTCGGAAGCTGGCCGTGTTTGGTGATTTGTTTGAGGCCTGTGTCTCACATTGAGACAATTCATACACATCTAACCGGATGAGCCCACACCATTTGGAATAAAATCGCTTTGGTTACGGCCTTTTTACGGCTAGGGGGCCTTTAAATCCGAATGCATTGTAAAGTCGAGCTCGAGTTGACCCAGGCGGGGCATACCGGTTGCTTGCATTATGTGTGTGAGACTGAAAAACCGTCGTGTGGTTGCCTTGTACTACGCTTGCGTAACCGCCATGGTGTTTTCGCAATGAGGAATAGAGATATCAGTTTCGCGAACCAAATGGCTGCACTTGACCAGGCTCTGGGTTGAAATCTCGCATGGAAAAGCTTCGGGCCAGGCTAAAAGTAAATTTCAGCACCAAAGTGCTCGTACCGGTCGTGACGATCATGGTGCTGCTTCTGGCAATCACGGTTTGGACCGTGAATCACCGCCTGGCCCAGCAATTCCAGGTCGAAGCCCGACGAAGCCTGCAACGGGCCGACGTCGAGTTTCGAAATGCTCAAAAAGGCCGAACCAAAAATCTTGTTCAAAGGCTGCGAAATCTCCGAAACGAGCCGCGTTACAAGGCGGTGATTCAAAGCGGCAATTTGCCAGCTTTAACAGATGAGTTTCAAAATTTGCCGGCGGATCAGAGCGTGGATGTGGTCTTGTTTACATCTGCCGACGGCAAGATGCTCTTCGGAGTCAAAGGTGATCCACAAATCTCGATTAACGAGTTCGAAAGAAACAGTGCGCTTGCAGTTAAGAACGCGCTGCAAAACGAAGAGACCGTGGACACCATCCGTGCGGGTGACCAGCTTTTTGATGTTGTTTCGATTCCTGTGGCCGATCCCAGCGGCGCAGTAATCGGGGCGTTGACCTTTGGGTCCGAACTGTCCAGCGCTGATGTCAATGAATTCAGTTTATCTTCCCAGAGTCAAATTGTGCTGTTAGCTGACGGCCTGGTCATTGCGGCAACGCTGCCGGCGGACCCTCGACACAATTTTGTCGAACTTTTCAATAAATGCGTGGCCGAAGAAAACTCTGGCAACACCTTCGCTCCAATTAAGATCATTTTGGCGGATGAGCACTACTTCTGCTCGGCCGGCCGATTCACCTCCCTGGGCGGCGGCGAGGGTAATCTTGGTTATCTGCTCCTGTCTTCCTACGAACAACCTTTGCGCGCGCTTCAAAGCACGCAGCAAATGCTGCTTCTGGTCAGCGGACTTGGCATTCTGGCCGGCACTGCAATCGTGTGGTTCCTTATCCGCGCAGTCACTCGCCCTTTGAGGGCTTTGCGCGACAGCGCCGAGGCGGTAGGGCGCGGGGACTTTTCACGCCGTGTCGAGGTCTGCTCCCGAGATGAATGTGGCGAGCTGGCCGATGTTTTCAATGAAATGACAGAGAATTTGAAGAGCTCGCGCGAACAACTCGAGATGACTGTGGAAACACTCAAAACCACTCAAGCACAATTAATCCAAAGCGAGAAACTTTCCGGAATCGGTGAATTTGTCGCCGGTGTGGCACATGAACTCAACAACCCGCTGACCTCAGTAATGGGATTCTCCGAATTATTGAAAAAATCAGACACCAATCCGCAACACCTCAGGTATCTGGAAATGATTCACAAAAGTTCTCTTCGTTGCCAAAAAATCGTCCAGAGCCTGCTTAGTTTCGCGCGCAGACATCAGCCGGAGCGCAAGTTGTCGAACGTGAACGAGCTTCTCGAATCTGCAGTCGAAATTCTCCAATACCAGATGCGAACCAGCAATATTGGGCTCGTCAAGCACTTGGATCCCACTCTCCCCAAAGTCCTGCTGGATCCGCATCAAGTGCAGCAGGTCTTTATTAATATTATCAACAACGCGCGCCAGGCCATAGAAGCCCATCGGCCAAGTGGCTGTGTGCGCCTCATTACCGAACGCCACGATGGCCATGCCCGAATTACTATCAAGGATAACGGTCCGGGGATAGCTGAGGCCAACCTGTCCAAAGTGTTCGACCCATTTTTTACGACCAAGGACGTGGGTAATGGCACTGGTCTGGGGCTTAGCTTGTGTTATGGGATCATCAAGGAACACGGAGGGCACATCAATGTCCGCAGCAAACCTGGAACAGGTTCGACCTTTATCGTCGAACTGCCTCTGGGTTCTGAGTCACCAACGAACGAAGTAACTGAACCAAACGACACACCGCGCCCATCTGCTCCGGATGTGGCGACACCACGGCGCGAAGGCGTCGGGAAACGGGTACTCGTGATTGACGATGAGGAAGCTATTTTGCACATGGTGCGCGAAGCCCTTACTGAGCACGGTTACCAAGTGGATCTTGCGCTCGACGGCGAAACTGGCCTTCAACGTCTGAATCAAACGCCTTACGATCTCACTTTATGCGATTGGAAAATGCCAGGGTTGAATGGGCAGCAGGTTTACGAGCGGCTTCGCATTTCAAATCCCGCCCTCTCCGAGAGGATGATCTTTCTCACCGGGGATATAATTAACGAGAAAACCCGAAGATTCTTGCAAGATTACAACAAAGTCTGTCTGACAAAGCCTTTTTCCTTAAACGAGTTCCGCAGTGCGATCAGCGAGGCTATGGCGGTCTGATCAGCGATCTTTCCTTTGCTGGCCGATGCCTGCCAGCACTTCCCTTATTGTTTGGATTTGCGCTATACTGCTTGCGCGAATGGCAGATCACACTCTCATCAGCCGCGGCGCAGGCGGAAATCCGCCCAACCGCTTCGAACAAATCCACCTTGAACCAGATGCAGAATGGGATCCGGAACAGGATCCCCTGCCTCGCACTCAATTTTTAAAGGATAAGACCAGCAAAATCATCGCATACAATGACAGTCCGGACGTCGGGTTTGAGGCCAGCGTGAATCCTTATCGCGGCTGCGAACATGGCTGCATCTACTGCTATGCTCGCCCTTTTCATGAGTACCTTGGTTTTTCTTCGGGGCTGGATTTCGAAACCAAAATCATGGTGAAGGAGGATGCGCCAAAGCTTCTTCGCAAAGAGCTTTCTGCAAAAAATTGGAAGCCTCAGGTGATTGCCATGAGCGGTGTGACCGATTGTTATCAACCGGTTGAACGAAAATTGAAACTCACCCGGGGTTGTTTGGAGGTGCTCGCAGAGTTCCGCAACCCCGTGATTATCATAACCAAGAATTTCCTTGTGACGCGCGACATCGATTTGTTGGCTGAATTGGCAAAGCACAATGCGGTGGGGGTTTTCATCTCCCTCACCACACTCGATACTGCCCTGCGTCGTGTGATGGAGCCGAGGACTTCACCGCCTGGCGCGCGCCTCGAAGCAATTAAGCGGCTTTCCGAAGCTGGTATCCCAACAGGGGTGCTGCTCGCACCGATGATTCCCGGACTTACCGATCATGAGATTCCAGCGCTAATCGAAGCTGCCGCCAAAGCGGGCGCACGTTCAGCCGGCCATGTCATGCTCCGGTTGCCCCATGCTGTCGCGCCCTTGTTCGAACAATGGCTGGCCAGCCATTTCCCCGATCGAAAGGATAAAGTGCTGAATCGCATTCGCGCCGTTCGCGGCGGCAAATTATATGACTCGGCGTTTGGCCAGCGCATGAGCGGTGAAGGTATTTTCGCCGGCCAAATGGACAACCTGTTCGATGTTGCCGCCCGCAAACATGGTCTTGCTGGCAAGCTTCCGGAGCTTTCGACTGCCGCCTTTCGACGATCGGAGAGCCAGCAATTGCCTTTGCTCTGAGGCTCCCTGTATTCTTACCCGCATGTTGCATTGGTTCGAGCATAGCCAGGTCTTTCACCCGGCTCGCATGATGATTGCGACCGGCGCAGAATTGAATCGGCCATTTGAAGATGTCTGGTTCGAAGCGGCTGACGGGGTTTCATTAAACGGCTGGTTTTACCCAGCCACTGCCGGTTCTCCTCGAGCAAATTGGGCATTGCTGGTTTGCCACGGCAATGCAGGCAACATTAGCAATCGACTGGAACTCTGCGCCGCCTTGCTCGAAACGGGGGCCAGTATCTTGATGTTCGACTATCGCGGTTACGGCGAAAGCGAAGGTCGACCCAGTGAAGCTGGAACGTACCTCGACGCCGAAGCTGCATATGAGTTCCTGGTTCGCCGAAATGTGACGGGGCAGAACATTGTCGCTTACGGCGAATCATTGGGCGGAGCCATCGCGACTGAGTTGGCATTGCGACGACCGTTGGGCGGATTAGTTCTTGAAAGCACCTTTTCCTGCACGGCCGATCTCGGGGCCGAGTTGTTTCCATGGCTGCCCGTGCGCTGGTTGAATACTATCAAGTACGATACCTGCTCCAAACTGCCTCGCTTGAAAGTCCCGGTCCTGGTTCTCCACAGCCGAGGAGATCCGCTCATCAGCTTTCAACATGCCGAAAAAAACTTTTCACTGGCAAACGAGCCTAAGTTTTTTTGCGAACTACAAGGGGCCCACAGCGAGCCGCTGACGGATCGCCGCAAGTTTCTGAATGAAATGGAAAAGTTTCTGCAATTAGCGGAAGCTCGCTCGGGAAAAGGCCGGTGATCAAGGCATGAACGTCGGCAGCAGCAATTTCATGGACGCGCGGGCGGAGTGACGCATGGCGCAATTAGGAGGGTAATATTGTGAACAGTTTTTCAAAATTCTTGGGTATTCTTCATAATGTTCTCGCCGTTCGGTTCCTCTGGCCAGAAATGGGCCAGGGTTATCGGCCCACAACGAGGATATCGAGCAAGCCAGGTCCGTCGCGTCTACCGTATTTCTTACCGTCGGATTGGTCTGCACCGGCCGGTGAAGTTGCACGGGCCCCGGCATCTGGAGCCGGCTCTGTGGTGATTAAAATGATTTGGTTGTTCCTGGTGTCCAGCGCGCAGGTCTTGGCTCGTGACTTGGTTTGCACTGTCTGTGTTACTTCAAAACTGGTCGGGCTGTTTTCCTTGATGATGGTCAGAGTTCCGTCACCTTGTGAACTGAACGCTTCCATTGTGTTTGGATTGAAGCCGCCGTTATCTGTTCCTTTGCCAATCGGCAAGGTCGCAAGGATCTTTCCATTATTGGCGTTCAAGACAACGCAGTTTTGCGGGTTGTGGCACATGACAAATAGAACATGATTTTTTGCGTCCATACCCAAGCCCGCTGGTCCACCGCCCTTGCCGCCTAATTCATAGTGTGCCGTGACCTTGAGGGTTTTCACATCAACCACAGCAACATTGTCTTTGTCTTCGATATCCACATACAGATGGCCCTCGCCATCGCTGGCCGCCTGTTCAGGAGCGCCACCGAGATCGACCGTGCCGACAATCGAGCCATCTTTGCTGTCAATAACCGTCGCGTTGGGTTTGCTATGGCTGAAAACATAAACGCGCTCCGTCAACGGCTCAAAAAGGATGGCATCCGGGCGCCCCTGCACCTCGATCGTCTTGATCGTTTTGAGGGTCTTGCTGTCCCACATGACCACGGGACTGCTGCTGCAGAAGCCGTGGCGCGACTTGGGGTCCACCGCGACGCCGCGCGCCCTGGCATTGGGGATTGCACCGACCTGCTTGAGCGTTTGGAGGTCGAAGACCAGAACCTCGCTGCCGCGAGGAACGTAGAGACGTTGTCCGTCATTGTCTGCATAGACGTAGTCAATCCCGCCTATGCCCATGGTTTGGGTGGTTTTTATGATCTTGTAAGGTTCGGGGCCTTTAGCAGTTTGAGCAACAAGCCCTGAACACAGGGCGATGAATCCGCTCAAGGCAACCAAGCCCGTGAAGCCGATAATGTTTTTTTCCATAATTTCCAGTTTGGTTTTTGATCTCGCATGGGATCGGCCAAAGGTCCGAATCCGTGTCCTGCTGAAATATCAGAGGCCTATCCCCAGCAAGCCATTCGCAAATATACTTGAAATGCCTGGGAAGCGGTTGCCTCCGTCTAAAAACATGAAACGAGCTGAGAAAGGGTTTTTCAAACGCGACACATTTGCGCCGGTTAAAAGTTTCGGGACAATCGTATCCCCCAGTACCTGCCATCAGCATCAGCCTGTACATTCCAGCCTTTGTATGGTCGCGTGAAAATGTAACTTGAGGCGATGCCGATCGCCGCTCCAGCAATGACATCGTGGGCATAGTGTTCCCTCGACTCGACGCGACTGTAGGCAACGAACGATGCCAGCGCATAAGCCGGCACTCCGTACTGCCAGCCATACCGTTTGCGCATAAATTCAGCGGCCGAGAACGAGATCGAGGTATGCGCCGAAGGAAATGATTGGTGGCCGCCATTGGGACGGGTCTCGTTAACAGAATATTTAAGCCCATACGTCACCGCCAGGGTTACTGACACAGACTCTCCGAACTCTACCGCGCCTTTGCCGTCCCAGTAGGCCAGCGTCAAGCCCGCGGCCGTAATAGGCAACGCAAATTGCAGAATGTCTCCAGCCGATGCTATTGCATCGCTTGCCTTGGCCGCCGGCGCACCGGTCCATAAGATAAAGACCAGGCAAACCGTTGATTTGTGCTTCCGAAATCGAGGTCGAACTCTCACGTGATCCTTCCTGCCGGCAGAGCCTTCCTGATTGCCGAGAACAGTAGAGGTAGATCGAGAGGCTTTGCGAGGCACGCTGTGAATCCTTTCTGCTGCGCGATAATGCCCAAAGCTGGGGCAGGCTCTCCCTTTATGAGAATAACAGGCATGCCCGGGTGCGATTTAGCTAACTTATCTTTGACCTCGAATCCAGAGATGCCCGGCATCGAGAGATCCAGAAGCACGAAAAGCGAAGTCTCGCTGAGCTTCTCCTTCAAAAAGGCTTCGCCGGATTCGAAGGTCACCGTTGAAAAGCCCTTTAAGCGCACCATTCGGGCAAGCAAGGCCCGCATGCATGGATCATCATCCACAATAGCGATCCGCGGCTTCGCGGCCAAAACTTTGGCATGCATCAGAATAGTCGGAGCGCATTCTATGAAATCGAGATGAACAGGAAGTGAATCGGAGATGACAAAATTGTCATTCTGGTTTCATGACCTGTTCATTCGCTTACAATCAAATGAACGACTCGATCGACTTATGATTAATGTGGTTTTCCAAAGAATATGCGCTTAAGTTTTACCAGATTTTGCCGCCCAGAAAACACCGGCCGGTAATTGAAATCTCAAGCATGCGCGTCCTGGTCATCGAAGACGAGAAAAAGACCGCCTCGTTCATCCGCAAAGCCTTGCAGGCTGAAGGCTATGCAGTCGATGTGTGCTATGACGGCAACGAAGGCCTGGTCGCTCCCAGCACCACGCCTTACGATGCAATTGTCCTGGATATTATGCTTCCCGGTCGGGATGGCTTGAGTATTCTCCGACGCTGGCGACAAATTCATAACCGCACACCCGTACTGCTCCTGTCGGCGCGAGGTGATGTTATCGAGCGAGTTGAAGGACTCGACGCAGGCGCAGACGACTATCTCTCTAAACCTTTTGCTTTAGTTGAATTAGCAGCTCGCGTGCGGGCGTTGACCCGGCGCAGCAGCGATAGCAAATCCACGATGCTGCGCTTAGCTGATTTAAGTTTGGACACGATCACTCGGCTCGTTCGGCGAGGAGACATGAACATCGAACTAACAGCTCGGGAGTATCGATTACTGGAGTATCTGATGCAGTCCTCCGGGCGGCTCTGCTGTCGCATGATGATCCTGGAAAAGGTTTGGGATTATGACTTCGATCCGGGAACCAACCTCGTAGATGTCTATATTAAACGCTTGCGGGGGAAAATCGATACGACCTTCGAACCTAAACTGCTTCATACCGTGCGCGGCATCGGTTACGTGCTGAAGCAACCACCTGCGTGACGATTCGCACACGCATGACGCTTTGGTATTCCGGGGTGCTGCTGCTTTCGAGCCTGATGATCGGGATCTTTTGTTTCGATGAATTGACCGAACGCCGGGAGGGATCGCTAAAAACTCACAAAGGGATGGAAGAGATTTTGGGGATCGTGCTTTGGATCGGCTTGCCCGCTATCGTCCTGAGCATTGGTGGCGGTTGGTGGTTGATGCGTAAAGCACTGGCACCAGTCGCTACTCTGACCGAGGCGGTCAAGAGTGTTAGCGATCACAATCTCAATCAACAGCTACCACGCACTCATAATCGCGATGAGTTGGATCAGCTTGCCGAGGTGCTTAACGCGATGACGGCTCGGCTCAACGACTCCTTTACCCGCATTCGGGATTTCACGCTGCATGCTTCCCATGAACTTAAAACACCTCTTACTGTCCTCTGCGCAGAAACCGAGACCGAGTTGCGTGACGAATTGCTGAGTCCGATCACTCATGATCGCATAGCCAGCCGGCTTGACGAATTGCGCCGCATGGCCCTGATAGTAAATGGCCTCACTCTATTGGCGAAAGCCGATGCTGGCCTAATTACATTGGCGCTGGCGCCGGTTCGGCTGGACGAACTGGTCCGAGACAGTTTTGGCGACACTCAGATTTTGGCTGAAGCCTCCAATCTCAGCGTAACGCTTCTGAGCTGCGATCAGGCCACGGTTCTGGCCGATGCCCATCGTTTGCGTCAACTGCTCCTTAACCTGGCCGATAACGCGGTAAAATATAATGAGCCAGGCGGCTCGATCAAAGTAGGGCTAATTTGCGCTACTGGTACTGCCGAACTCAAGATTTCCAACGCCGGTCCAGGCATAGCTCCTGAGGCGTTGCCTCGGGTTTTCGATCGATTCTTTCGGGGCGATCCCGCCCACAGCGCCAATGTAGAGGGCTGCGGGCTTGGCTTAAGCATCTCTCAATGGATCGTTTCAGCGCATAAGGGCTCGATCAGCATCGAGTCTGTGCCAAACCAGGCCACCACTGTTACTGTGCGACTGCCAGTATTCTCCAGTATCGGGCCAGGGTAGATATCGGACTGCATCTCTGCTTTACAGATTGCGGTCATCGATTCGGAATACAGTATCGCTCCGTTTCGCAAACACCGCATTCCCGTCATCGGCCTCAACACTTCGGAGATCATCGTCAGTGAATACTTCAATCATTCTCGCGCTCCACCCGGCATTCGCAGCCACTTCTGGTTGGTGGAATTTTCCGATTACCTCTTCCACCGGCACTATTGCGATCTTGTCTTAAGTCCTTTTCCTTTGCGCACTCCGACGCGTCACAGCAAGTTCCAGCGGACTGGACTGATTGTGCGCCGCGAAATCATCCTCAACGCGCGGCAAGGCAACATTCGCGGTTTTCCCTCGCCCCGTGAGTTGCGGGACGTGGTGTTCATGTTGAGCGGTTCCGTTCATGCTTCAGAAATCAATTTTGATAGGCAACAATACCCCTTCAACATTCATGTGGTTGGCCGCACAGGCGAGTCGCGCGAAAATGTGATCTATCACGGCCGGGTGATCGATAATACAGAGCTCTTGTACCGCGCCGATGCATTGGTGATCAACGCCGGGTACTCCGCCGTTTCGGAAGCGTTCGTCCTGCGCAAGCCTGTATTTGTAGTGCCCGTGCCAGGCCATGCCGAACAGTTTATTAACGCGCACCTCGTCAGCGAACTCGGTTTGGGGTTCGTTGCGACCGAACAAACGTGCTCGACCAGTTGTTGACCATGCACGCCCAGGACCGGTGGACCGGTTTAAGCCCGAAACCGCCTGTTTTTGAGATCAATGGCGCGCGCGAGGCAGCGCTAATAATCAGCGACACATGCGAACATTCGAGAGAATTGAAACGCAAGCGCCGGAACCGCCCGCAAGTTACGAGTCGCGTTCCAGCGCGGTTTAGCCCGTGATAGATCACCATGCACGCCCTTCCGATCAAAAACGAAACGTTTGATCGACACCGAAGTGAACATTCCACGGGCGGCTGGAAGTTCACGCCAGGAGAAAAGGTCGGTTTGTCCATCTTCCTTCTGGTCGTGCTTGGGTTCGGTGCCAATCTCGAGCGGCGGACGGCACTGAGACGCGTTCCGATGACAGATCTGGGGGTTTTTGCCAGTGCAGCTGCGGCCGTGCAAGAGGGGCAAAATATTTATACGGCGACCGACTGGCACGGGTGGCACTATGTCTATCCGCCAGCACTCGCGATTCTGTTTTGCCCGTTCGCCCTTCCGGTTCAGAGCCGGCCGCCGCAGCTTGAACCTGGAACTCTCCGTACAGCCGAGAACACGCCGTGGGGATTCAAGGTCGACAAGGGCAGAAGTTTCTACGGCCTTCACAAAGATCATTTGCATTTTTTCTGGATCGTGGGGGTTTGGTTTCTCATCAGTGTCGCAATGACCGTTTTTTCCGCCCACCTCCTTGCCTGCGCACTGCAAGGGCGCAGGTGGAACGAGCCCCCCTCTGCGGAAGCTTCGGCCCGCCAGCTCTGGTGGCGATTGCGCTGGCTGCCGCCTCTCATTTGCATCACCTCCATTGGCACCGAATTCTCTCGAGGGCAGGTCGGCGTGATCATGTTGCTGGCCGTTTCTGCGGGATTTTACCTTGCAGGACGGGGCTACGGGCTAAGGGCGGGCATTTGCTTTTCTATTCCGGCAGTCATTAAATTAGTGCCCCCGCTGATCCTCTTGCTGCCACTTTGGAATCGCCGGTGGCGTACCTTTTATGGGATTGCCCTCGGACTAGTGTTGACCTTGGTATTAATTCCCGTCCTCAGACTAGGTGCGGTGGGCACCGTGACGGCTTATCAGAATTGGTTCAATGTGTTGGTGAAGCCGGCCTTGGGGGGTGGACAGAACGCAACACTGGCGCTCGAGTTGACGAACATCAATGCAACCGACAACCAATCCTTGTTGGCTTTCATTCATAATTGGACCTACCACCACCTCCCGGCGAAATATCGCCCACCGCAAGCGGCACAGAGCGAGCGACGCGCAGTCTATTTCGTGAGCTGCGCGATGCTCCTGACCTTCGGCGCGGTGGTAGGCTTCCGGAGGCAACGCTCCAGTCGCGAGCTGCTCATCATCATTGGAATTCTTATTGGCTTGGTCTTTGTGGTCTGTCCCACCGTGCATAATTTTTACTATCTGTTGCTCATGCCTCTTCTCGCCGGACTGATCTACCAATTTTTAGACGAGTCCCCGGCGCATCGCTTGAACCGTAGCATTCCCGTAACACTCGGTTTTTTTCTTCTAATTGATTTACTCGCGCGAATACCGGGGATTGGTCCCTGGCTGCGGGATTGTGGACTGCCCTTCGTCAGTCTTGTGATGTTGATGATTACCGGATTGTCCGTGCTACTTCGAAAAGAAATCAATGAAACGACCGGCTGTGAGCTTAGGGTGCTAAATCCATTGGTAGGTAACTGAAAACGTTGTCGCTGTTTTCTGTATGGATGAGAAGCATCCGACTTTTTGGGTCGCGAAACTCACGGCGGTTTTAACTCACTTTGGACAGGATGCCCAAGCGCTTCTCGCTCGAAAGGCTAAGCAGAAGGAGGAAACGTTAGGAAAAATTGCGCTCCTTCGCGGATTTTCGCGGATTTGTGTGGATAATCCGTGCAGTTGGACCAATTAACCTGGCGGCCACTCTAGTTTTCTGCCCCCGATAATGTGACAATGCAGGTGGGGCACTGCTTCTCCGGCGTCAGGTCCGTTATTAAAAACGAGCCGAAAACCCGATTGGGTGAGTCCCAGGGTCTTGGCTACTTCTGCGGCTTTCAACAAAAGATGTCCGAGGATCTTATGATCCTCCGGGGCAGCCTCTGCAATTCGCGGAATAGGCTTTTTAGGAATGATCAAAACATGGGTCGGTGCTTGAGGTTTGATGTCCTTAAAAGCGAGCACTAAATCATCTTCATAGATAATACTTGCCGGAACCTCACGAGCGATCACTTTTTCGAACAAGGTTTTGCTCATATGAAATAAGTCACTCCACTAAAAGAGCCCGCTTCCCATCACTGGGCTCAGCATTCAAACATTCCCGCAGGTAATCCACTATTTGTTGCTGCAGTTTGCGGCAACGCCCATTCCAGCGGCGCGCCCCAGTCAGCCGTTTGACACAGCCACGCAATCCGCGAAAGCGCAACAAGCGAGGTGCTTGCTTGAGTTGCCGGCGTAGCTCCGCTCGGAGAATCGAAAAGAAAAACAGGTCCGAATCCTTTCCTGACTGTTCCGCCAACCGCCCTAAATCGGATTCCAGCACGCCTTCCTGAGCTGCGGATTTCTGAACTCCCGCAGCAGAAGATTTAAACCCGCCCAGCACTTTCCCCAAGGCGGCGGCAAATTCAGCAACAGAAATAACCTCCCGCTGGAGTTCATAGCGAAAGAAATGGAAAACCGCATCGGCAGCATGTCGGATGAATTCGGAATCAAATGAAGCCGCTGTCTCGCCATCCACTTCGAAGGTGATGTCCTTCGTCGAGAAAGGGACGGTTACACCGCTCGGCAGCTTGAACAACAGGTAATCTGAAGCTAATGCAATCATTGGTTGCCTCCCATTTTTCTGACTTCTTGAACGAAGTCTGTTGCTTCCTGAAATCTGCGATACACACTGGCAAACCGCACGTAAGCCACCTCATCGGTTTGTCTCAAGGCACTCATCACCATCTTTCCAATCACTTCAGCAGGCACCTCGCGCTCGTACTTGCTGGCGACATCCTCGGCAATCTTTTCTACCAGATCCTCAATCGTTTTAGGGCTAATAGGTCGCTTTTGACACGCCTTCTTGACGCCAGACAACAACTTTTCCTTCGAGAACTCCTCTCGTCGATCATCGCGCTTAAGCACGACTAATCCGCTGCGTTCCACCTCTTCATAGGTTGTAAACCGATGCCCACAGCCAAGACATTCCCGTCGTCGGCGGATGGTAGCACCTTCTCGCGAACTACGAGAATCAATTACCTTGTCATCCTGGCGACCGCATTTTGGACAACGCATTATAACCCCCACATGTAGAGGGTCACCTTTTTATAGCATACAATACCTTGTGGTGTCAACACTCCAAAAAGAACAAAATTTCCACCAGTATGTACTTTGTCACTGCATTCGCGCCTGGGGATGCCGCCTATGGCAAACAATTCGTACTGGAACGCGGAAAACTGTGAATCGAGGAAACAAGGAATTCGACCTCAGCTTAAAAAACGTGCGGAACACCTTCGTCCAACACTTTGAGCCTTTGAGTCAGTCCTTGCTGTTCAGCTAACATTCGCAGCCAGCGTGGAGGCTCGTCGATCTCTTCAAATGAAAGCCGAAAACTGCCGTAATGCATTGGAACGAGCCAATGAGCGCGCAAATCATGGAAGACCCGCATTGCTTCGTCAGGCCCCATGTGAACCTGTCGAAACGATTCAGGGTGGTAGGCGCCGATGGGTAGCAGGGCAATTTCAGGTCCACAAATCTTTCCGATGTCTTTGAAGCCTTCAAAATAAGCGCTATCACCTGCGTGATAAATTCGCCGGCCCTGGTGCTCGAGTACAAAGCCACCGTATCCCCGGTGGTGGTCCCGTAAGGTTCGGGCGCCCCAATGCTTGCAAGGGGTCAAAGTCACTTTCCAGTCAGCATGTGAAAAGGTTTCCCACCACTCCAGTTCAACCACTCGCTCAAAGCCCAGGTCATGGGCCAAATCACCCACGCCCCAGGGCATCAGCCCAATTTTCGGGTGCGGTAACTGCCGCAGGCTGGGTTTGTGAAAATGATCAAAGTGCGCATGGGTGAGCAGTACCAGATCAATCGGGGGCAGGTCCTTAACCTTAAAACCCGAACGTTTGATTCGTTTCAACAGGAAAAGCCAGTTTGCAAAGTTCGGATCAATCAGAACGTTCAAATCCGTGAATTGAACCAAAAACGATGCGTGGCCGATCCAGGTCACGGCGACCTGCCCGTGGTTGAGCTTTGGAAAAACGGGTTTCCGATGTTGACCGATGCGCCGGGTCAACAGTGCCTTCCAAACCATCTCTCGAAAAAACGTGCCCGGACTGAAATGTTTGGCTGGCGTTAAATCTTTAAAAGAGCGGGGAATGGTTCGTCGCGTCGGAGTGGGACGGTACGGCTTAGGCTTCGTCATAATTTAACGGCAACCTACTTTGGGGGAGTTTTTAAGAAATATCAACCGAGATGTCCTTTCGCGCTCCTTTGGCTGCCAATAACTCTACCGCTGGGATTTCCAGTTTGTAGCCCACTCCATGCACTGTTTTGATCCAACGCGGGGAATCTGGATCTTTCTCGATTTTACTGCGCAGGCTTGAAATGTGATTGTCCACCGTACGAGTGGTGGGAAAGGCGGCGTAGCCCCAAACCACATCCAGGAATCGGTCACGTGACACCGGTTCTCCAGGTGCTTCCGCCATGAGCCGTAGCATCGAGAATTCTTTTGTGGTGAAATGAAGTGTTTTCCTTCCGCGGCTGGCAGTTTGCCGCAGCAGATCAATTTCTACATCGTTAAACCGCAGTTTAACCACGGCATGCGCCTGGCGATGCATCCGCCGCAATAATGCCCGGACACGCGCCAGCAATTCTTCTGTGCTGAATGGTTTAACGAGATAATCATCCGCGCCGGCATCGAGTCCCGTCACTCGGTCCTCGATTTGTCCTTTGGCGGTTAGCATCAGGACCAGGACCGGGTTGGAAAGGCGGCGCAGTTCTTGACAAACCGCGTATCCGTCCAGTTTTGGCATCATGATATCGAGCAAAATCAGATCCGGTTTTTCCTCCATGGCGCGTCTCAATCCAATTTCGCCATCGGCGGCTTGCATGACGCGATAGCCTTCGGCTTGTAACACGTCCTGGAGCGCAGTACGCATCGGCAACTCATCTTCAATAATAAGGATGCGTTCCATATTTCAGGTGGTGGAAGGGCAATGCCATGTCATGACGCGATTGGCAATACGATTATAAAACTGCTGCCCTTCCCTACTTCGCTCCGCACCTCCACTTTGCCACCATGTGCCTCGACGATATGTTTAACGATGCTCAGGCCGATGCCAACCCCCGGCGTCTGGCGTCGCAACTCGGACCCGCGACGGTAGAATCGTTCGAAAATCTTTTCGTGTTCCTCTGTGGGGATCCCTTCCCCACAGTCTTGGACGGAGAGACATAGGGTCGAGGGGGTTTCCGCTGCTTCACTCGGCATTCGACACGGCATTCGACACTCGACAGTCTTCACTTCCACGCTCACCGTAACTGTTGATCCTTTCGGCGAATGTTTAATCGCGTTATCAATCAAGTTTATCAGAGCCTGCTGGATAGCTTTCCCATCCAACAACGGTTGCTGCAAAAGGGTCGAAGGCACTCGATTCAGGAGGAGAGTGAGTTGTCGTTCTGCAGCATACGGCTGCATGAGCTGAACGGTTTGTTTAGTCAGCTCGATCAGATCCGTCGGCTCAAACTCGTACTCCTTGCGCCCTTGTTCAATTCGAGAGAAGTCCAGCACATTTTCTACCAAAGATGATAAGCGGCGGCATTCCTGCACGATGAATCGGAAATATTCCTGCTGTTTTGCTGGCACAGAAATCTTGCCGCGCTCGAGGCTCTCGGCCATCAACCGCACTGAGGCGACTGGCGCGCGTAATTCGTGAGAAACGCTGGAAACGAAATTGCTTTTGAGTTGACTAAGTTGTTGTTGCCGATGAAAGGTGCGCCACGAACTCAGCAACCCAATAAAAGCCGCTGCCGCCGAGGTCGCAATCAACGAGCTGAACCAAAAGGTGCGCGCTCGCTGCCGGGAAAACAGCGTCGCTGGGCTGGTCAAATAGACATGGACCTTCAACACGTCCTTCCCCTCCTCGACGCGAGTGGCCGACCCCAGAAGTTCGGACTCCGATGCGACTCGCTCGGAATATTCTCTGTCCCAGCCACCGCCTTTTCCTCCATGATGATGTTCGTTCCACAAGCGAAGATCCATTGGGGATCTCGCAAAAGTTTGGCCGGCGAGCTCAAAATCGATGCCGAAGTACTCAGGCACCTGTCTCAGACGGTCCGCGGTCGAGATCATCTCGCGATAAGCATCAAGTTTCGTACGACACACAAACCAGCAGCCGTTGGTTCGCTCTTCACACTTTACTGCCAGCCATTGCGTTGCTTCACGCAAGTGAACACTGGGCACATTAGTGCTTTGTGCGCTCTCAACCGGAGTGCTCGAATGGCCCTCCACGTCTAACCAAAAAATTGGTGGCCCCAAAGAGGTTAATGTCCCCTGCTTATCCCCGGCAACCGCATCGATCTTCACACGCGGCGAAGCTCCTGTCCCGGCATTGATTGCGCCAGGTGGGAGATCGCTGCCAAAGTAACGACAGGCAGCCGTATATAGTTGGCGGGCGGTTTCATGCTGCTCCCAAATCCGCTCCCACTTTTCGGCAGTCACCTTGGACACTCCCGAGTGGGTTTGCACCTTGGACAGGAACAACGGTGTGAGTGGAGTCGGTTGATGCACGATATTCGAGCAAAACGAATTGAGCGAAATGATCGAATTTCCGGATGCATTTATTTCCAACTGAAGCAACTTGAGCTGTGCCATTGGCCACAATGGCAGCCCTGTTTCTCCTATCACATCAGCATAGGTAACAATGATATCTTTCAACACAATCATTGCGCTTTCCTTATCACCTTGCTCGGCAAGCAAGAGTCCAAGCGCATAGCTTCCGGTTGCCGCGAATCGTTTCGGATGATTTACGGCGAGGAAATCCTTATAGAACTTTACAGCGGCAGAACGATTAGTTGATTGCGCTTCGGCCAATTGCGCGGCTTGCCAGGTGCGCGCTTCGTCTGGCTTTAGCTCAGCGAGATCAAGCGGTCGTGGCGTGGGCCAATCGGGAGTAGGGGGTGGGAATAATAAGCCGCCTGCGGTGTCCACCTGGAATGCCGAACGACCTGCCGTCATCTCAGCGGGATTTACTTGATTGATTGCGTTCCAAAGCTGCCCGCATAACTCCTCGGCGATGCCGCGCGCGCGTTCACTGGCTTCACTCCGTGCAAGCCGCTTGTCCTGGCGCAGGGATACAAATGCAACTCCAGCCAGCACGACCACTGGCAGCATGATTAACATGGCTTGCCAGACGAATGTCGGTCGCTTGGTGCGAGAATTGTGTGTCAGTCTTGCCATTACGTTACTTAATCCATTGCAATTTAGATCGCCCGAGGAAAGTAAGTGTCATGCTTTTGTAAAATGTAACCGGTTAGTCATGGCGGTAGGGCGTCACTCCGTGCGCGCCGCGGGAGAAAAAACAGCGCCAACTGCGGAAAGCACAATTTAGAATTATTCCAAGTATTGACACTCGGAATGGTATGACATAAGGTGTTATCAATCGTGCGAGCAACACCAAAACCTGCAGCAGACTTCAATGAACGTCTGGCCAGCCGGGGTTTTCGATTCACTCCGCAACGGGAACATGTTTACTCCGTTCTGTTGGATAAACGCGATCATCCCACCGCCGAGCAAGTATTTATTCGCGCTAAAAATGGCATGCCGGATATTTCAATGGCGACGGTTTATAATTGTCTGGATGCCCTCGTGGAGTGTGGACTAGTCCGGCAGGTGACTCTCGACCGGAGAGCGACGCATTTTTGCCCTAATATGGCCGAGCACTGCCATTTCTATTGCGACACGTGCCAGGGCGTTTTTGATATTCATTTGGCGGCGGAGTCCCAATGGTTGCCTATGCCCAAGGGGTTCACTGCCGAGCGGTTCGATATCGCGATTCATGGCTGCTGCCCGGCATGCGCCAAAAGCAAAAAGTAGTGTGACCATTAAGCTCCATAATTGGCTGAAGTTGATGCAGGGCGCGAATTTCTGACATGCGCCTCTTAGCTGCGTCACCCTTGCGGGCGCGAGACTTCGCGGCCGAGGTTAAAACATTAGGAATGATTACGATTTTAAGAATTCATGAGCACAGCAACCGAGACAATTGAAGGCCTTGTTCAAAAAGAATACAAATATGGTTTCTATACGGATTTGGAAACGGATTCCGCGCCACCCGGTTTGAACGAGGATATTATCCGATTTATTTCGAGTAAGAAGAAAGAGCCCGAGTTCATGCTGGAATGGCGGCTAAAGTCTTATCGGCATTGGCTTACCATGCAGGAGCCCGACTGGCCACATGTTCATTATCCACCTATCGAATATCAAAACTCCGTTTATTTCTCCGCGCCGAAAAAGAAAGGTGATGGTCCCAAAAGTCTCGATGAAGTGGATCCAAAACTATTGGAAACTTACGAGAAGCTCGGCATCCCGCTAAGAGAACGAGGGCGACTCGCAGGTGTTGCTGTGGATGCAGTCTTTGACAGCGTCTCCGTTGGCACTACCTACCAAAAACAATTAGCCGAGAAAGGGATCATTTTTTGCTCGTTCAGTGAGGCGGTCCACAACCATCCCGACCTGGTGAAAAAGTATCTCGGAATGGTTGTGCCTTACTCGGACAATTTCTTCGCCGCCCTGAACGCGGCTGTTTTTAGTGATGGTTCGTTTTGTTTCATTCCAAAGGGCGTGCGTTGTCCCATGGAGTTATCCACCTACTTCCGCATCAATGCCGCTAACACGGGCCAGTTCGAGCGCACGTTGATCATCGCCGAAGAAGGCGCGTCCGTGAGTTACCTGGAAGGGTGCACCGCCCCAATGCGCGATGAACATCAACTTCATGCTGCCGTGGTCGAACTCATCGCTTTGGACAACGCCCAAATCAAATACTCAACCGTGCAGAACTGGTATCCCGGAGACGCTCAGGGCCGGGGCGGCATTTACAATTTTGTCACCAAGCGTGGGTTGTGCAAAGGCCGTAATTCGAAGATTTCATGGACGCAGGTGGAAACGGGCTCAGCTATCACCTGGAAATATCCAAGCTGCATTTTGCTCGGAGACAATTCCCAGGGTGAATTCTATTCGGTCGCGGTTACTAACAATTATCAGCAGGCTGACACAGGCACGAAAATGGTGCATGTGGGTAAAAACACCCGCAGCACTATAGTGTCCAAAGGCATTTCCGCCGGTCACGGCCAGAACAGCTATCGCGGGCTGGTGAAAATTCAAAAGAATGCGACTAACGCGCGGAATTTCTCGCAGTGCGACTCGTTGTTGCTCGGCGACAAGTGCGGCGCTCACACTTTTCCATATATCGAGGTAAAAAACACTTCCGCCCGCGTCGAGCATGAAGCTTCCACGTCGAAAATCGGTGAGGATCAAATCTTCTACTGTAACCAGCGCGGGCTGGCGACTCAGGATGCGGTGAATTTGATCGTGAATGGTTTCTGCAAAGAAGTGTTTCGCGAGTTGCCGATGGAATTCGCAGTGGAAGCCCAAAAACTTCTCGGCGTAAGCCTTGAAGGAAGCGTCGGGTAAGAAAAATCAGAAAAACAAAAAATGAGCGGCCAACCAATCCTGGAAATCAAAGACCTCAACGCCGGCGTCGAGGGGAAACAAATTCTTAAAGGCATCAACCTGACTATTTCTGCGGGAGAAGTTCACGCAGTTATGGGGCCCAATGGCAGCGGGAAGAGCACGCTTGCGGCTATTCTCGCGGGCCGGGACGGATATGACATCTCTTCAGGCCAGGCCGTTTACGATGGCAAAGACCTGCTCGATATGGACCCGGAAGAACGCGCGCGCGAGGGACTTTTCCTTGCCTTTCAGTATCCGGTCGAGATTCCCGGCGTCAACAGCACTTACTTTCTCAAATCTGCTCTGAACGAAATTCGCAAACACAAAGGCCAACCGGAGTTGGATGCCATGGAATTTCTCGATCTGGTAAAAGAGAAAATGAAATTGCTCGAGTTAAACCAGGACCTGTTGCGGCGTTCCGTCAACGAAGGCTTCTCCGGTGGCGAAAAGAAACGCAACGAGATTTTCCAGATGGCCGTTCTCGAACCCAAACTCGCAATCCTGGATGAAACCGATTCCGGGCTCGATATCGATGCTCTGAGAATTGTCGCCGATGGAGTTAACAAATTGAAACGGCCCGACAACGCGCAACTGGTGATCACTCATTATCAGCGGTTGTTGAACTATATCGTGCCCGATTTTGTCCACGTTTTATACGACGGACGCATTGTGCGCACCGGAGATAAGCAGCTCGCAATCGATCTTGAGGAGAAAGGTTACGACTGGATCATCCGCGAGGAGCCTGTTCCGGCCTGAGGAGGGAGAGCAAAAGCAAAAGCGCCCGGAATACGGCTCACCCCAAAGCTTCGCTGATGGAGCTTTCACGCTTGGAAATCTACAAAGCTTGCCCGCGGTTTCTTGCTTGAAATGCCCGCGCAATCGTTTGCAGTGCGCCGCATTCCGGCGCTTTCCAATTCTCCTCCTTCACTCTTTCGATTTTTTTCTGCTTTGTGATTTCCTTGCCTTCGAGTGCGATTTCTTTCGCTTCGTATTTTTTCGCTTGTTGGCTGCAATCGCTTCTCGAGTGGTTATTGTCGGAGGTACAGCATTCCTGGCTTCCGCCGCACTTTGAGGCGGTGGCTGTGTGAAGGGCTTGGGCGCGGTTTTTTCATGAATCGCCTGGCGCACCTGATCGAGCCGCTTATCGATCTCGGTTTTTGCCCGCTCCATTCCTTTCTGAGTGAGATTAATCGCGTCCGTCAGCAGGCCGCAGCTCTTTTCAAGCTGTTGAGCATAGGTGCCCTCCTTCACCTCGATGCCTTTGTTCTTGAGGAATTGGTTCACATGCTGATACAGCTCATTTTTTTCAATCGGTTTCATAGTTTCTATATGGCGCCAAAATCCCTGATTCGGCTGGCAAGGGCAATTACAGAAGCAAGGCGGGATTGTAAAGGCCTGGTTCCATTCTGGAATCAACACGGACGGTTAGATCAGGCGCTTGCGAGGAAAACATTTCCTTTCAAGCGCCCTTGACAATCCTTTGCACAGAGCTTGAGATTTCATGTGCAATCCGGCATCTTACTCCTCCACGCGCGCGTGGCGGAATGGCAGACGCGCCAGACTTAGGATCTGGTTCCGAAAGGATTGGAGGTTCAAGTCCTCTCGCGCGCACCAAATCCTCTCCTTTCCAACGCCGAGCTTGCCGTTGCACTCCTTGTTTCTTCTCTGCGGCCAACGCCGCCGCGGGAAATCCGACTCGCGGCCCCATTACTTGGCGCTCCGGACATGAACCCACGAGTTGTGGTAACGCTATTCAGGCAAATTGCTTTGATGTGGTCCGCTACATCGCTGTGAATGGCGGACGTTACGAGCCTGAAAATCCGTTTTGCAGGAAGATGCTGTTATTACAGTTTTCTGACCGCCTTGGTCGGATCCACATTGTACGGCAATGTCGGAACTCGGAGTCAATCCTCCTGGGCAACCCCGATTAACCCCCATGTGTCAATGTCCTTCGAATCCATCCGGCGTCACGACGGCAGTCAAGGACGCGAAAGACCACGGCCTGACCTTCGATGACTCGGTAATAAATCGCATATGGAAAGCGCTTGGCAAGTAGCCGATGAAATCCGAACCGAAGGGGATGGATCCCCGCATGTAGAACCAGCGAATCAATCTCGGCGAACAGGCTATCCAAAAAGTAATTACCCACGCCTGCTTCCTGACGATCATAGAAACGCCGGCCAAGCACCAGATCTTGATAGGCGGGACGAAGTACCCGGACCTTCATTTAGAGCGCTTACGTAACTTTTTCTTTGCATCTTCCCAATCCAAACTCTCGATGCGCCCAGCGGCAAACTCCGCCTCTGTTTGTTGCAGCGCCTCCTCATGCCAGGCAGGACTTGCGAATGACTCTTCGTCGCCAGCAAGATCATTCCAAAGCGCTTCGATGATCCTGAGCTTCTCTGCCGGCGGCAGCTTGCGAAGTTCGGCAATGCTCATGAGTCAAAACCTAGCCGAAAATCGTTAAGCCGCAAGGCTTGGTTCTGAGCTAAGTGTGGCAGTGAAAGCGAGAGGTTCGACTAAGGATTTCAAGCAGTGTGTGACTGCTTTGAGGACAGGCAAAACCTCAAAAACTGAAGGTGATGCCTCCCAGCACTGAGCCAAATAAACAAGCAAAGCATCTCCGCTATAAAATTATGAATCGACCGAGTGCCACCTTATCCTGTGCCGCGGTGGTCCCAAGATGAGTAGCCACTTCAATTTGTACTATCTGCATTGGTGGACGCTGACACATTTCATTCTCGAGTCCGAGTCATAGCCAGCATTCGCTAGAGCTGATAAGAAGTGGAGGGGCATCAAAGATTTCGAAGAGATCATTGGCCCAGTGGACAAGGTGCAACCGGAGTGGCACAGCTATGTTCGTAAACTCAAGGCAATGCTTTCTGGAGAAAGCTCCCACGAACCGGGGCGCTTCGTTCAAGACACCAACTCCACGCGAAGCGGGGGAACCACGCTCACCAGGCCACTTCCGCACTGATCTTCGCGAGCTTTCGCCGCAGTGCAATGTTTCAAAACTCATCATTTTCGGCAAACTTTTGGCCGGCACAGTTACCTTTTTACCGTTGTCATCTCAGAAATGCCTCGAATGACACGAAGCCTTTGGGAGTCGCCGTATTCCGGCGCTTTGCATTCTGTTCACCAGTAAATCCAAAGCGCCGGAATACGGCGCACTCCCCAAACGCTTCGCGGGTTCCGTTACTCCCCTCCACTCTGTGGATTTGTGTTTGGGTTACGGCTCTGCTGACGAGGTGAGGACGAACTTTTTTAGTCGCATCATTCCGCCGAAGGAGGAAAGCCTTTGACCATACGCCTAACAGCCGCCAATGCCTTCATCCCCAGTTGGCCAAAACACATCGCTGGCCCGGTTGCTGGTTTTCTAGCTCTTTGGGCAATCGTAGCTCTTTTGACGAACCGCTCAATTCTCGCGCGCCGCTCCCCATCTTTCTCATTCTCTTAGTCGTATTCATGATGAGCTTTTTGTCTGTTGCCCTTGGTTTGGGGTCATTGCATGATTCGAGCCATGCCTTCGATCTACGACTTGAAGCCTCGATTTCAGGCATTGTTGAGGCCACTGATCGCGCGACTGGCAGCCTGGGGTTGCACCCCGAATCTTGTCACCTCCGTCGCCTTGCTCGTTTCTTTCATCGTCGGCGCGGCAATTCTGTACGCACCTGAAAAACCAACGATTCTTTTCCTGCTACCCGCCTGGCTCTTCCTGCGCATGGCCCTTAACGCCATCGACGGCATGATGGCGCGCGAACTCAACATGAAATCGACGCTCGGCGCAGTGCTCAATGAGGTGGGGGATGTCCTTTCGGACCTCGCGCTTTATTTGCCATTGGCCGTCGTTCAACCACAATCGCTGTGGCTCATTATAGCTTTCTCTTTAGGTGCTGTGCTGACGGAATTCTGCGGGGTGCTGGCCCAGGCACTGGGCGCTGGGCGGCATTATGAAGGTCCCATGGGCAAAAGCGATCGCGCGTTCTTCGTCGGTGCCATAGGTTTGGTTACCGGATTTGCTCCTGGGCTCCTCAACCTCTGGCCGGCCTTATTTGCAGTTGGCGCGGCGCTCAGTGTCATCACCTGCCTGAACCGGTTGAAACGCGCGCTGGCCGAACTTCGCAAATCATGAGCCACCTCGATCCGGTCTGGCGAATGGGGATTTTCGTTTTCGCGGTGCTTGCCCTTTCCAGTTTAGTGGTCGCTCTGCTGCGTCTTGCCAAACCGCAGAAGAATTTTTCCGAACTCGTTGCCCGAGTCAACGCATGGTGGATTATGGCCGGGGTCTTCTTCGGAGCTATCACCGTCAGCAATCGCATTTCGTTGCTCTTCTTCGCTTTCCTCAGTTTCTGGGCGCTGAAGGAATACGTCACCCTGCTCAAGACACGTCCCTCGGACCATCGCGCGCTGGTCTGGGCATTCCTGTCGGTGCCAGTCCAATATCTCTGGGTGGGAATGAACTGGTATGGGATGTTTGTAATCTTCATCCCGGTTTACATGTTTTTGATGCTGCCAGTGCGCCTGGTGCTCGCGCGAGAGACAGCAGGCTTCGTTGCCTCCGCTTCACAAATTCAGTGGGGATTAATGGCGTTTGTCTTTGGCTTGAGCCACATGGCAATGATTTTAACTTTGCCCGCGATACCTGGTTCTTCCGCCAACGGACGGACATTGTTGCTCTTTCTCGTGTTTGTCGTCGAAATAAGCGACGTCCTTCAATTCGTTTGGGGCAAAACAGTTGGCCGCCATAAGATTATCCCGGCTGTCAGCCCGAACAAAACGTGGGAAGGTTTTCTCGGCGGCGTCATCACCACTTCACTCGTGAGTCTGTTAATACGTTTTTTAACTCCGTTCACTCCGCTGCAAACGATTGGCGTGGCCCTGTTGATGACTGTGGCTGGCTTCTTCGGCGGCGCAGTGATGAGCGCGGTGAAGCGAGATTTTGGCGTGAAAGACTTCGGCGGGCTTATCCCCGGCCACGGTGGCATGCTGGACCGCGTTGATTCCCTCTGCTACGCGGGGCCGGTCTTCTTCCACTTGCTTCGTCATTTCTATTACTGACATGACCGCACGAGACTTTGCGCAGATGATGTTCTTTGCTCTCGGGCTTCGCCCATTGATGACTCTGTTCATCGGCCTGCGTGTGCGTGGCCGCGAGCATCTTCCGAAGACCGAACCGTTTATCCTGATCGCCAATCATTCCAGCCACCTGGATACACTTTCGTTGCTCAGCCTCTTTTCTCTTGGACGCCTTCCGCGTTTGCGTCCCGTGGCAGCGGCTGATTATTTTCAGCGAAACAAGTTCATCTCAGTCATGAGCAGGACGCTTTTCAACATCCTGCCCATCACGCGCAAGGGGATTACTCCGGACACCAACCCTCTGCCGCTCATGGAAGCCACATTACGGGCCGGACAATCGTTGATCATTTTCCCCGAAGGCACGCGGGGCATGGGCGGAGAGCTCGCCCATTTTCATTCGGGGGCTGCTCATTTGATCGAAAGATGCCCCGATGTTCCGGTGGTGCCCGCCTATCTCGTGAACATGGGCCGGAGTTTGCCCAAAGGGGAATGGATTCCCGTGCCGTTCTTTTGTGAAGTGCGCCTCGGCGAACCGCGCACCTTCCACGGCAATAGCCGGGAGATCACCGCCGCACTCGAAACCGCGGTGCGTCAATTGCGCGAAGGGAAGTGATGCAAAAGCCCGGATTCAATTCAAAGTTTTTCCAACCTGACATGCAGGTTTAATTCGGAGCCGTTGCTTACCTTGATCTCCTTCCGATAATCCTTGAATCCCTGATTCTTCATTTCGACAACATGCGAGCCCTCTTTTAAGTGCAGCTTTGCGGGCGGGTTTCCTACGAATGAGCCATCGACATAAACCTCACCACTATTATCTGGAGCATCGACGCTCAGAAGTCCTCCCTGATAGTTACCGCTCGCAACTGCCGAACTTACTGAATACGCATCCGTGCTTTTAGCCAGGGAAGGATTGTCGGACGGCAAGTGCGGCTTGAATTCGCGCGCCAACTGCTGAGCTTCGGCAATCTGTTCGGCTGTCATATTGGCTTCAGCTCTGGCCAGGTTTAGTTTGAAATCGATTGCTCTCGGGCCTCCCTGCGCTGCGGCAAGGTTAAACCATTTGTGAGCCTGCACATAGTCTTTAGCCATGCCCTCGCCTTTTAAGTAACAAAGCCCGAGGCGATTTTGCGCAGACGCGTATCCCTGCTCCGCTGCGTTCCGAATCCATTTCACGCCTTCGAGGACATCGGTGGTCACACCAGTCCCATCCAGGTGACACATACCCAGCTCCGCTATCGCCGCGACGAAGTTTTGATCCGCAGCGCGCCGGTACCACTTTACTGCCTCAACCACATCGGCGCTCACCCCGTCTCCGTTTGCGTAACACTTCCCCAAAGCAAATTGAGCTTCCGGCAAATGCTGCTCGGCCGCGCGACTGTACCACATGGCTGCCTCGGCGAGGTCGGTTTTAACTCCCAGGCCCTTTGCATAATCTGTTGCCAGTACGAACTGCGCAGCGGCCAGGCCTTGCTCGGCAGCCTTGCGTTGCCATTTCGCAGCTTTGCTATAATCCTTGAGCACACCGTTCCCGGCAGCATATCGAAACCCGAGAGCAAGCTGCGCTTCTGCATCTCCTTTCTCCGCTCTCGCTTTGATTATTTCAAATTCCTTGCGCTCGGTCGCAACTTGTTGGGCGGAGAGATCAATCGTTGATCCCAGGAATAAGATGAGAAACGGCAAAGTCAGACAATTGAAGTTCACGTTAGAAGAGATTAGGCCGTTTCGAGCAGGTGACAAGAGGAACATCAAAAATGTCCGGTTCATTGCGCGTGAAAAAGAGAAGCTTTCAAAAAAACGAGCGAATTTTCCATGAATTAACCCTTTGCTGCAAAACGGACATACACACTCTTGCTTATGACCATCATTAACCAGACCGAAATCGTGAAAAATTTCACAAACTTTTCTTGCGGAGACAACCAGATGGCGTTACACAATTGCGCCGTTAAAAAGACTGGCCGAGAACGGCGGAGTTTTAGAACGGCACAATTCAGGCCAGACTGGGATGCAGAACACAGTATCACGGGCGTGGCTTTGTGTGGCGAGCGGTCACAGTTACCGCCGCTTTGAATCTGGCGTAAGTCTGCGGGCGCGAAACGCGCGGTTAAGACCCATTGGCGAACGGTCAAAATGTCAGCGATTTTCCCTAAATGGACCAACCGGTTGCCCGGCCTGATTATTATCGGGCTGGTTCTGGTGGGCACTGCCGTTGTTGCAGGCGCCTGGTATTATTTGACGCCTAAATATTCCAGGGTGGGTTACCAGCCGATCCAGCCGGTGGGATTTTCTCATGCAACACATGCCGGACAGCTCGGGATCGATTGCCGCTATTGTCATAATGCGGTCGAAAAGTCCTGGTATTCGAATATCCCGTCCAGTTCCACGTGCATGAATTGCCATAACCAGGTGCTGAAGGATGACCCGCGATTGGCCCTGGTCAGAGATAGCGCAACGAATGGCATACCGATTCCGTGGATACAAGTGCATCGGGTGCCGGACTATGTTTATTTCAATCATTCAGTTCATGTGAACCGTGGTATCAGTTGCGTTGAATGCCACGGTCAAATCAACCAGATGGAAGAGGTTTATCATTACCAGCCGCTCAGCATGACCTTCTGCCTGGATTGCCATCGCGATCCCGCCGCTAAAATCCGGCCACTGTCGAAGATTACCGACCTGAACTGGAAGTGGGACGCCAATCCTGAAGAAGCCGCGCGACTTCAGAAGCTGCACGGCCCTGAAATGGTCCGGGATTGGAAAGTCGAATCGCTTCAGACCTGCTCTGCGTGTCATAGATGAAAACCATTCCGCCAACCTGTCCTGAACCGGAGACTGGCCGCAAATATTGGCGGAGTCTGGATGACCTGTCCAAGACACCTGAATTTCGCCAATGGATCGAGCGTGAATTCCCGGCTGGCGCCAGCGAATTGACGGATCCTGTTTCGCGCCGGCATTTCGTAAAGATAATGTCCGCTTCCTTCCTGCTGGCAGGATTTGGCCTGGCAGGAAGCGGCTGCCGCCGGCCAGAGCAGAAGATTTTGCCATTCAGCAAAATGCCGGAGAATTACATTCATGGAGTAGCTCAGTATTTCGCCACAGCCATGCCAACGCGCGGCAGCGCCATTCCGTTGGTGGTGAAGTCGCACGAAGGACGCCCGACCAAAATCGAAGGTAACTCCCTGCACCCTGATACTAACGGGGGCACCGATCGCTTTGCGCAGGCTTCGCTTCTTAATTTGTATGATCCTGACCGGGCAACTCGTTTTAAACATCAAGGGAACCTAACCACCCCTGAAACTGTTTTCGATTCGCTGACGCAGCTCTCAAAAACTTTGCAAGCGAATGGCGGAAAAGGGCTAAGCATTTTACTCGAGCGCAGCCCGTCTCCGTCACGACGGCGATTACAGAAGGTTATCGCCGACAAACTGCCTCAGGCTCGATGGCACACTTATGAACCGGTGGACCTGGAGGTTAAGCGCCGCGCTGCTTCGCTTGCATTTGGCAAATCGGTGAAACCATTCTACCGATTCGATGCTGCCAAAGTGATCGTATCGCTGGATTGCGATTTTATCGGTTCGGAGGAGGATGCGCATAATAATATCCGCCGCTTTGCCCAGGGCAAACGCCTGGAAAAACCAACCGACAATCCAAACAGGCTTTATGCAATTGAAAGCCTGATGACCTTGACGGGATTCAATGCCGATCATCGACTTCGGATTCCGAGCAGCCAAGTGGTTCAGGTAGCACAAGCCCTGGCAGCACAAATTTTGAAACAACCCACTGGGCTTGAGAACATCGGAGCGGCAGCCGGGGTTGATTCCAAATGGATCAGCGAATGCGCGAAGGATCTAACCACGAACCGTGGTCAGTGTCTGGTGGTCGCGGGATACCGCCAGCCTATGGTGGTTCATTTGCTGGCGAACGCGATGAACGATGCCTTAGGCGCGGTTGGCAAGACCGTTGTGTTCCATGAAGCGCCCGAAGCGAAGGAAAATACCATTTCCGAGTTGGCCGAAGCGCTCAACGGCGGTCAGGTTGAAACGCTGGTGATCCTCAGCGGAAACCCAGTTTATAATGCGCCCGCCGGTTTGAATTGGGCAGCGGCACAGCGCAAAGCGAAAACTGTGATTCGGTTGGGCTACTACGAAGACGAGACTTTTGAGAAATGCGACTGGCATTTGCCCGCCGCTCACTACCTCGAATCGTGGGGTGATGCGGAGACCAGCGACGGGACATTGGTGCCCATTCAACCTCTCATTGCGCCCCTTTTCGGCGGGCTAACAGACTTGGAAGTTCTGGCTCGCATCGGCGGACTACCAATAACCAGCAGTTACGAAATTGCGCGTGAGACTTTTTCCGCTGTTCTCGGAGGTGGCGATGCGGAAGCCGGATGGAGGAAATTCCTGCACGATGGTTTTCTGGCCAACTCAGCGACTAAGCCAGTGGAAGTTAAGTTCGTCACTGGCGCGCTGACTCAAGCGGCCAAGGATTTAAAGGTCACTGCGCCCGGCAAGGATCGGCTCGAGGTCGTTTTTCATCGCGATTACAGCCTGGATGACGGCCGCTACAATAATAACGGCTGGCTTCAGGAATTGCCCGACCCAATCAGCAAAATGACATGGGACAATGCCGTGTTGATCAGCCGCAAGACCGCGGCCGAGCTGGGAGTCAAAAATTCAGACGTGGTCGAGATCAAACTGGCAAACCGAAGCGTGCGCGGCCCGATTTGGGTTCAACCTGGATTTGCCGATTATTCATTAGGACTGGCGCTGGGCTACGGCCGGCACTGGAGAGGTCGGGTAGGCAGCGGCACGGGCTTTGATGCTTATCCTCTGCGCGCAACTGAGACTGAAAACTTTGCAGTAGGAGCGACCCTTTCGAAAACCGGCCAGACTTACCCGCTTTCCTGCACCCAGGACCATTGGTCCATGGAAGGCCGGCCCATCATTCGCGAAGCAAACCTCGAGCAATATCGCAAAAAGCCGGATTTTGCAAAAGCGATGAAAATGGAAGAGCCGCCGGAAGCAGCACCGCTCTATCCAAACCCTTTTGATGACCTCAAGAAAAAGGGCATTCATCAATGGGGAATGTCGATCGATTTGAACCTCTGTGTCGGATGCTCTGCGTGCATGCTGGCTTGTCAGAGCGAAAACAACATACCGATTGTCGGCAAGGATCAAGTCAAACGTGGCCGCGAAATGCATTGGTTGCGCATCGACCGCTATTATGCCGCCAGCCCGAAGAAGCAGGACCTTCTCCAAACCTTCGAACCTGAAAGCAAACAGCAATTTCAAACCTGGATCGATGACCCGCAAGTCCTGACCCAACCGATGCTTTGCCAGCATTGCGAATCGGCCCCGTGCGAAAACGTTTGTCCGGTCAATGCGACCGTCCACGATCAGGAAGGCCTGAATCTGATGGTTTATAACCGTTGCGTGGGCACGCGTTATTGTTCAAATAATTGTCCTTATAAGGTCCGGCGTTTTAATTATTTTGATTACAACAAGCGACCGATCGGCCCGAAGCTTTATCAAGGTCCATTTGCCCATCGGCGGGATGACGAGTGGGATTTGCTCAAGATGATCAAGAATCCGGATGTAACGGTCCGGATGAGAGGGGTAATGGAAAAATGCACCTTCTGCGTCCAGCGGATTGAACAGGCCAAGATTTCCCAAAAAGTCAAAGCTGGTGCATCGGGAGACGTGGAAGTGCCTCGAGATTCATTCACTACCGCTTGTGCCCAGGCATGTCCTGCAGGGGCTATCGTTTTCGGAAACGTGAAGGACGAGCAGAGCCGTGTTTCTGAACTTAAAAAGCTCGACCGCGATTATACGGTTTTGGAATTTTTGTTAACCAAACCGCGCCTAACCTACCTGGCAAAGGTGCGCAATCCAAACCCGGCGATGCCTGACTACGCTGAACTTGAACTGGGACCGTTCAGCCTTCAGCAATACGAAGAGAAGAATGACAATCCGTTCGAGGCGACTCGCCAGGAGCACGCTGAAAAGAAAGGAGCGGAATGATCACTGCCAAAGCCATTCCTGCTGCTCCTGCAGTGCCGCATCCCCCCGCCGAACTGGAGCGTATTCCTTTAGTGGCGAACAATCGGAGCTTTGGCTGGATTTCCAACCAAATTGCCGGTCTTTGCGAAGGCAAAGCGCCTGTTTGGTGGTGGGTCTTATTCATCCCAAGCTTTTTGGCTCTTTTCCAGCACAGTGGGATCCGAAGCTTGGAATTCACGTGACTTGAAGTCGCGGCC
>JADMIO011426179.1_pt1 | contig 59041 bp, 52 predicted proteins | sample 8958161 | NCBI WGS metagenome assembly JADMIO01 (sample SAMN16585339, study PRJNA669376) | soil metagenome | isolation source: Crop rotation soil | place: USA: Cullars Rotation, Alabama | collected 2011 | reverse complement strand
GGCCGCGACTTCAAGTCACGTGAATTCCAAGCTTCGGATCCCACTGTGCTGGAAAGCGAGCGGCCCCACGAGCCGGACACCGAGCCGCCGTCCGAACCCGAGAACGCGGCTTCGCCGGCCATCGGGTTGGTGTTGCCGGCGGCTGCCGTGGCAAGCGTCGTGTTGTACGGGTTGTAGATGAAGTCGGCGGCCTTGACCAGCTGCCACGCGCCCCCGTTCACGCTGATCTTCACGTTGCCGCCGTCGAAGCCGCCCTCGCTCGAGATCCAGTGATCGAAGGTGAGCCTGGCCGCTGCGCCGGACGGGATGGTGATTTCCGGGCTTTCCAGGCGCATCACGCCGGACTCGTCTCCGCCCGGCCCGCAGCTGCCACCGGTGTAGTCGACCGCGAAGATCGCGTAGCCCGGCCGTTGACTCGGCAGGTTGTTGACCACGCCCCAGTCGCGTGCCGTGAAATCGGCCGTTCCGACGTGGCTGACCTGCCATTTCACGCCTGCGCGCTTGCCGCCGTCGAAGGAGTCTGCCAGCAGCGGCGTGAGCGTGGTGCCCGCCTCGCAGGCCGGTGGTGGCGATTGCGCCAGCAGCGGCTGGAAGTTGCACCCTGCCGGCGCCGTGCGCAGCTGGATCGCCAGCGCCGCTTTCGCGACCTGTGCGCAGTCCGCCGCGCTGATCGACTCGCCCGAAGGCAGGCCCGTCTTCAGGTGGGCGAGGTTGACGCCGACCAGATCGGTGCACGACTGTTCGATGGCGTCCGCGTGATCGGCGAATCCGCTGGACGGCCCCTGGTAGACGCTTTGGGCGCGCCAGTAGATGTGGGCCGCCTTGGTCAGGCCGATGGCCGCGATGGATTGGCCGTTGTAGGACCCGCCGTCGACCAGCAGCGCATAGCCGTGGTTCGGCACGCCCGAGTTGCTGTGCACGCCGCCGTTGTCACCGGCCGCGGTGTTGGGGCCGCAGGAGTACTGCGCGTCCGACACCTTGCCCGGGTTGCCGTAGCACGTGGGGGTGTACATGTCGCGCAGGGCGCCGCCCGTCGCGTCCTCACCCATCAGCCAGCGGACGGAGGCGTCGGTGCCATTGCCGCCGCGCGACAACGTGGCGGTGACGGTCGTCACGGCGAGCTGTCCCTTGATGGCCGTGCCGTCGCCCTGCGTCACCGACAGCGATGGAATCGTGACGGTGGCGTCCGCGCCGGCCATGTTCGGCGGGGTACCGGCCGCGTTGTTGCCGATGATGGCGCCGATGGCACCGTTCAACTGCGCGTTCTTGACCTTGACGGCAAAGCCGCACGTGCCGCGGTCCATGAACGCGATCTTGCCGGCCACCGCGGCGGCATTGGCGAAGGGCGTCTCGCAACCGTCGTTCGCGGTGCCGCTGCCGTCGTCGACCTGGACCACGTTGCCGGAGACCGAGAACGTGGTCGGACCGAAGGCCGCCCCGCCGCCGGTCCGGGGACCGGCGATCGCCGCCGGCGACGTGATGTCGACCGTGGGCGGATTGGGCGTGGAGGTGGTGCAGACGCCGGTCCGCGCGGCGTCGGGTGTGTCCGTGCCGCGACCGTTGAGGCGGTCGACCGTCTCGCCCCAGATGTCCGAGTAGGACTCGTTCAGTGCGCCCGGCTGCCAGGCGTAGATCAGGCCGTGGGTGTACTCCGTGTAGGCGTGGCCCCACTCATGCGCGGTCACGTCGTCGGTGGTCAAACCGGGGCAGAACGAGATGAACTGCCCGCCCCACGACGCATTGGGACAGCCGTTGCCGCGGTTGAAGATGGAGTCCATCCGTGCGCCGGCGCCGTCGTACGAGTCGCGGCCGAAGGCGGCCTTGAAGAGGTCGTAGACGTCCGACGAGGCGGCGATCATGTTGTCGGCCTCGGCGTTGCCGGTCGGGAACGCATTGCCTTCGACCCAGAACGGCGAGTTCGGGTAGTTCGGCCCGGGCGCCGTCTGGCCCGCGCCGTCGAAGGCGCGCCGGTTCTTCGCATCGTGGATGCCCGCGATCCGGTCGATCAGCTTGCCCGTGTGAGCGTCGACATAGACGAACTCGCGCACATCCGCCTTGTTGCCGACTTCGACCTGCCAGGCGAGGTGGTTCGCTCCGGGAACGCCCTGGGCGAGGCCCTCCCGGTAGATGAGCAGCGTCGCCTTCGTCGTCAGTGCCTTCGCCGTGCGCCCGAGGTCGGCCGTCACCACCGCCAACGCGGTGCTGGCGGCCTGTTCGGCGGATCGGGTGGGCGTGGGGTCGACGGCAATCTGCGGAATGAAGGTGCCGTTTACGACGACCAGTTCGCCCCGGGTGTCGAAGTGCGCCTTCAGCTCGCCGCCGAAGACCGGCAGGCCGCGATAGAGCTGCTTGTAGCTGAGGTGCGTGGCGCCCTGCGCATCCCTGGCAACGCGCGACTCGGCCAGGTCGGTGGTGACGCTCGCGATGCCGAACAGGCTGCCGTAGTTGTTCAGGAACTGGACCGCGCGGGCCTTCTTGGCGTCGTCGCCCACTGCGCGACCGAACACCCTGATGCCCAGCGGCGCACCCGGCGCGGCGCGAACGAAGCGCGCCGCCCCGGTCGCCGCATGGATGCTCACCTGGGCGCTGCCACCGCTGTCTGCGATCAGTCGAGAGACTCCGGCGGGATCCAGGGCGTCACCGCTTCCGGAGACCTGGGCCTGGGCCGCAAGGGCCAGCGAGCTGGCAACGAATGGCATCAGCCATCTTGTTCGACGCATGAACACTCCTGGCGCGGCAGGACGCCGCATGATGGATTGAGATTCGACGACGCCGGTCGAGGAGCGAAGTGGCGCCCACCATGCACGCAACCGAGTCGCGTGCAAGTGCGGGGTCAGTCTAGGGTCGTACCTTCGACGGCGTCCACGTCAGTCGCCGCGGCATCCCGCGATTCGGGGGTGGGTCGTGCGGCAGCGCTATCGGACCAGCCCACGGCCCAAAATGCCATACTGGTTTTCGCCGTGGGGCCTGCGGCTCGCGAAGTCGACGCCGGGCCCACACGGTCGAAACGACCCCCAGCGTGCCATCCCGCGGACTGCAGAACGTGATCGATGAGACTTGCCGCAACGTCGCTCGTCATCTTCCTCTCGGGCGCCTCTTGCAGCGCTGCCGGCCCGGCCGCGCCGGTGCCCATCGAGTTGGGGAAGGCGTTCAGCCTGAAGGCCGGGGCCTCGGCGCAAACCGGCGACGCGGTCCTGCGGGTCGGGTTCGACGGTGTGACGGCCGACTCGCGCTGCCCGAAAGGCGAACGGTGCATCCGGGCGGGAGACGCGGCCGCCCGCGTGTGGCTGCAGCGCGGTTCCGACCCGAAAGAGAGGCGCGAACTGCGCACCGAGCCGGAGGCCGCTCAGCGGGTGAACGTGCTCGGCCACGAGCTGCATCTGGTGCGCCTCGATCCCTACCCGTCCGCCGGCAAGGCGACCGAAGCGGCGGACTACGTCGCCACCCTGACACTGGACCGCGGCGGCGGCGCCGATCCCGATCGATAGCGAATTCCCCCCGATATCAGGGGTGATGGCAAGTCGCAACTCATGTGAGCATCTTGCGACAGGAAGCCGGCGAGGCTCGTCTTCAATCAACCGTTCCAAGGACCCGAATGCACACTGCTCATCGCTTGCTTCTCGCTGCAGGGCTCACCGCACTGTCGGCGTCGCCGTTCGCGGCGACCACGGTATACAGCTCGTCAGCGTCGTTCCTGGCCAATGTGCAGCCGGGGTCCTACACCGAAACCTTCACCGGACTCGCCAACCCAGCCACCGGTCCGGTTTCCTTCAGTGGCAGCGGCTTCTCGTACAGCGCCTCGGCTCCGAGCGACATCTACCTCGAGGGCGGTTTCCTCGGCGCCAACCAGGTGGCTGAAACGCTGACGATCGCGTTCACCGGCGGCAACGTCTCCGCCGTCGGCGGCAACTTCTTCGCCACGAACATCTCGGATGCCTTCCAGTCGGTCGCGATCACGCTGAAGCTGAGCGACAACACGACCGTCATCTTCACGCCCACCTCGGCGGCCGACAGCTATCGGGGCTTCGCATCGGATCTGAACATCACCTCCCTGACGGTGAGCGCGGCGGGCGCTTCGCTGTACGCAGGGGTGGACAACCTGACGGTCGGCGTGTCGGCCGTGCCGGAACCCGGCAGCTGGGCGCTGATGGGCCTGGGTGTCGCCGGTCTGCTGCTGGCTCGTCGACGCGCCACCGCCTGATCGATCGGCCGCACGCGCCGGCGCCGCCACGCGGCGCCGCTGGCCGCATCAGGGCACCCGTGTGGCTCGCTCCACGCGAGTCGCCAGCGAGGCGAAGATCTGCTCCACCGTCGATTCGAGCAGCGGAAGCAAGGGGTGCGGGTCGACCTTCCGGCGCAGCAGCGCCAGCACCTCCGCGCCGCCCGGCTTCAGCAACGGCCGCAACGGCCGGATCGTCACGCCCTTGATTCCGAGCAGTGTCGTGGATGCCGGAACCAGCGCCACCCCCAGGTCGGCGCTGACCAGATCAAGCACCCCGTACACGGTCGTCGCCTCGTAGCGCACGCGCGGGCTGAAGCCGGCCTGGCTGCACAGGTGGATCGACTGGTCGAAATAGGCCGCACCGCGGTGACGCGTGAACGCGACGAAGGTGACGTCCGCGAAGCGCCGCAGGTCGACCAACGGCGGCAGCGCACGCGCCTGCGCCGCGGGCAGCGCGAGGCAGAACGGGTCAGGCATGCGGTGGGCCACGCTCAGCCGCGGGTGGCGCGTCGGCGTGCGGGCGATGCCGGCATCGATGTGACCCGCCACCAGGGCGTCGATCTGTTCGGCGCTGATCATCTCGCGCACTTCCAGCTGGAGCCGCGGATGGGACCGACGCAGCTGCCGCACCAGCACCGGCAGCACCGTGCTGCTCGCCGACGGAACGAACCCCACGCTGAGATGGCCGCCGGGCCCCTCGCCGGCCTGCCGGACCACCTCGGCGATGCTTGCGGCTCGGTCGAGCAGATGCCGTGCCTCGGGCAGCAGCGCCTGACCGGCGGCAGTCAGCCGCACGCCCTTCGGGTGGCGGGTGAACAACGGTTGGCCGAGTTCTTCCTCGAGCTGGCGGATCTGGACCGAAAGCGGCGGCTGGGCAATGAACAGCTTCTCGGCCGCGCGGCTCAGGTTGCCCGCTTCGGCCACCGCGGCGAAGTAGCGCAGGTGTCGCAGTTCCATCGAGCGCTTTCGATATTCAATGGATATGGATCCTATACGCCGTCGGTGTTTGCCGTATGGCGCGAGGCCGCCCATACTCGACGCTCGATTCAATGGAGACGACATGAAGAGAATCATCACCTTCGCACTGGCCTGCGGGCTGAGCGCCGCCGCCATGGCGCAGTCGTGGCCGTCGAAGCCGGTGCGCGTGCTGGTGCCCGCGCCTGCGGGCAGCTCACTGGACATCATCGTCCGCACGATGGGCGACAAGCTGAAGGATCGCTGGAAGCAGCCCGTGGTCGTGGACAACAAGCCGGGCGCCGGCGGCATGCTGGGCATGGACGTGGTGGCCAAGGCGCCGCCCGACGGCTACACGCTCGGCATCGGCTTCAACGGCCCGGTCGCATTCGGGCCGTACATGTACAAGAAGATGCCCTACGACCCCGCCAAGGACCTGGTGCCGGTCGTGCTGACGACATCGCAGCCCAACGTGCTGGCCGTGCAGGCGAGCAACCCGGCCACCACCGTGCCCGAATTCGTGGCCTGGGCCCGGAAGCAGGGCGACAAGTTGAGCTACGGCTCGGTCGGCAACGGCAGTTCGTCGCACCTGACGATGGAGCTGTTCAAGAGCGTGGCCGGCTTCGAGGCGGTGCATGTGCCCCCCGCCGGCACCTCGCTCGCGGCGGGTGAAACGCAGGCGCTGTTCGCCGTGGCGCCGGCGCTGCTGCCGTTGATCCAGGGCGGTCGCGTGAAGCTGATCGCCGCCACCAGCACGCAACGCACCGAGTCGATGAAGGACCTGCCGACGGTGGCCGAGTCGGGCTACCCCGGGTTCCAGGCGCTCGCATGGAACGGCCTGTTCACGGCCGCGGGCACCCCGCCGGAGGTGATCGACCGCATCAACGCCGACGTGAACGCCGTGTTGAAGGATGCCGGGGTTCGCGAGCTGCTGTCCAAGCAGGGCCTGATCGTCGGTGGCGGCACGGCCGCCGAGTTCAAGGCCTTCATCGAGAGCGAGGGCCGCACCTGGGGCGCGATCATCAAGAAGGTCGGCATCACGCTCGACTGAGTGCGGGAACCACCATGAAAGCATTGCGCAAGACCCGCGCGGCCGCGGGCCTCGAACTGGCCGACGTGCCGATCCCGCAAGCCGCTTCGCCCGACGAGGTGCTGGTGCGCGTCACCGCGACCGGCATCTGCGGCAGCGACCTGCATGTGGACGACTGGACGCCCAGCTACGCCTTCATCGCCCCGAGCCTGCCCGTCACGCTCGGCCATGAGTTCGTCGGCGTGGCGCACAGCGGTCCGCTGCGCGGCAGGCGCGTCGTCGTTCGGCCCTCGGTGACCTGCGGCGCCTGCGCCGCCTGCCTGAGCGGGCAGCACGACGCCTGCGAGCGCCGCACCGGCATCGGCATGACCCGCGACGGCGCGTTCGCGCCCTGGGTCACGGTGCCGCTGCGCAACTGCGTGCCGGTACCCGACGGCTTGAGCGACGAGCTGGCCGCGCTGGCCGAACCGCTGTCGATCTCCATGCAGGCGCTGCGGGTGGCAGGCGACGAGGTGGCCGGCAGGCGGGTGCTGGTGATGGGCCCGGGCACGATCGGGCAGGGCATTGCCGTGCTGGCGCGTCGTGCCGGCGCGGCGCAGGTGGTGGTCAGCGGCCACGGCGATGCAGTGCGTTTCGATGCCCTGCGCCGCATGGGCTTCGACGCGCTGGCGGACGTCGCCGGCAGGTCGCTCGCCGAAGCGACCGCGCCCTGCACCAACGGCGAACCGTTCGACCTGGTGTTCGAAGCCACCGGCGTTCCGGAAACCATCGCCGAGGCGCTGCCGCTCTTGCGGCGCAATGGCGTCGTGGTCGTCACCGGCATCCATGCGCGGCCGCTCTCGCTCGACCTGACGACGCTCGTGCGCCGGCAGCAGCAGCTGCGCGGCTCCTTCCGTCCGCCCGAGTCGGACTGGCCACAGGCCCTTGCGCTGATGGTCGACGTCGGCGCGCTGATGGCGCCCATGGTCAGCCACGTCCTGCCTTTGTCCCGGGCGGCAGAAGGCTTCGCCCTCGCGCACGGCAAGCAGGCGAGCAAGGTCCTGCTGCAGCCCGGAGACAGCGATGGCTGACGCCGCCACCGCGCTGCTCGCGCTCTGGAACGATGTCGACCCCGCGTTCGACGCGGCGTACAACGATTGGCATGCCAACGAGCACGTGCCGGAACGGCTGACGGTGCCCGGCATCGTCTGGGGTCGCCGCTACGGCAGCGTGCGGGCCGTAGCCATGCCGCGCTATCTCACGCTCTACGGCTTGCGAAACGCGGACGTGCTCGACAGCGCACCTTATGTCCGCCTGTTGAATGAACCGACGCCCACCAGCCGCGCCATGCGCCCGCGGCTGCGCAACGTCTCGCGCTGGGTCTGCACGCTGCATGAGCCGGGCGATCTCGACCGGCGAACCCACTTGGCGGTGGAGGTGCGATCGGGCGAAGCGCGGCCGGTCGCTCCGGGGCACAACGACGACCACCGATGGCTGCTGGCCGAGCGGCTGTCGCAGGCGCGTCCGCTGCCGTGGCTGCAGGCGACGCAGGATCAGGGCATCGACGGCCGCTGGCTGCTGTGCGTACCGGTGGACCCCGGCGCCTCTCCTGACGGCCCGAGCGGCGGGCGGGCGGTCTACGCTCGACTGCCCGTAGGCACGCCCCGCCCCTGAGGCGCGTTCCGCCCCGTTCGGATCCTCAGATCAGGTCTTCGTTGACCAGGCGGTGGTAGCGCACGGCGCACAAGGCCGACAGACGCGTCGCGACCTCGACCAACCGCTCGACGGCGGCGTCGCTGGGCGTATGGACGATCAGCCAGCCCGCGCCGGCTTCGGCCAGCGCGAGGTAGCGCCGCATCAAGGTGATCTCGTGCCCGAAGCCCGCAGCCTGGCTGGCCGTGTGCACCCGCTCGCGCAAGCGCTGCGTCGCTTCCTCGGCGGTGTAGGACAGGATGTCCTCGTCCGCGAAGCCGGCCTGGCGCAGCGCGTCGACCGCCGCCGCCGACGTCGCCTCGTCCTTGAACGCGACCACCGCATGCCCGACCGGATTCAGGATGCCGGAGGTCCTGCGGATGTCCTCCTTCGTCAAGCGCTTGATGCTCATGCCTGAGCTCCCACGAGTCACGACGGATCGAGTCTAGCCAGACGGCAGGCGGGCGGCACGACGAATTTCGACCCCTTGTGCGCCAGGGTCCACCCGAGCGGCATGCCCCGGGCGCGGGAACCCCGTCATACCTTGCGACGCCGGGAGGCCGCACCCGCGGCGAGCAGCGCGCCGCCACCAGCATCGGCGATGCAGGCTGCGAGACCGCCCTGCCGAACGTGAAGTCCCGCCATTTCTGAGCGGTCGACTACAAGGTGAGCGATGTCACCGGAGCGCCCAAACGCAGGACGCCGTGAAATTCACGCATGGCCAGCGCGTCACCGGCGCCCACGATGCCGTTGGTGGCGGTCCGTGGTGTCGTTGCCCGCCCTGGGGGCGAAGAAGACCCTTTTTGGCGCGCTACTCCACCGGCGTGAGTTTCGCCACCGACAGCGCAAGCCACTTGACACCATGCCGCCCGAAGCGCACCTGAGCGCGGGCGTCGTCGCCACTGCCTTCGAGCGTCAACAGCACGCCTTCGCCGAACTTGTTGTGGAACACCGTCTGGCCAGTGCGCAGGCCGTGGCTGTTGCTCGTCTTCGGGCCGCTGCCGAAGCCGGTGGACGGCGCGCGCGCCTCGACGTTGCCGGCGCCGACGATCGAGCCGAGGCCGGAGCCGCGCGACCAGGCGGCGTTGTACTCGCGCGCAAATCCGGAGCCGAAGCCCTGGTTGCGCGGCGTCAACCAGCGCAGCGCCGCTTCCGGCAGTTCGTCGAAGAAGCGGCTCTTCAGCGCATAGCGCGTCTGGCCGTGCAGCATGCGCGTCTGGCTGAAGCTGAGGTACAGGCGCTTGCGCGCGCGGGTGATGGCCACGTACATCAGGCGCCGCTCTTCTTCCAGGCTGTCCAGGTCGGATGCGCTGTTCTCGTGCGGGAACAGGCCTTCTTCGAGTCCGGTGATGAAGACGGCATCGAACTCCAGGCCCTTGGCCGCATGCACCGTCATCAGCTGGATCGCGTCCTGCCCGGCCTGCGCCTGGTTGTCGCCGGCTTCGAGCGAGGCATGGGTCAGGAACGCGGCGAGCGGCGACATGATCTCGCCGGTCTCGGCGTCGGGAACAGCACCGGGTGCGGCACTGGCGGAGGGGCTCGACAGCAGGTCGCGGGGCCCCTCGACCGACTCTTGGCGAACGGACTCGGGCAAGGCACCGAGCACCTTGGCCAGCTCGGCCTCCACCGCCTGCGAGCGCACGCCCTGCTCGTCGACCGGCAAGGCCACCGCGTCCTTGCCGAAGCCTTCCTGCGTCACGAAGCCTTCGGCTGCGTTGACCAGTTCCTCGAGGTTTTCCAGCCGGTCCTTGCCTTCCTTGTCGGTCTTGTAGAAGTCGACGAGGCCGCTGGCGTCGAGCATGTGCTCGATGATCTGGCGCAAGGTGAGCCCCCGCGTCGCGTCGCGCATCTCGTCGATGCGCTGCACGAAGGCCTGCACGTTCGCGCCGGCCTTGCCGGACAAGGCGCCCACGCTCTGCGCCAGGCTGCGTCCGCTGCTCCGCGCGGCGTCCTGCAGCAGCTCGATCGTGCGCGCACCGATGCCTCGGGCCGGAAAGTTGACGACACGCAGGAAGCTCGTGTCGTCGTTCGGGTTCTCGATCAGCCGCAGGTAGCTCAAGGCGTGCTTCACCTCGGCACGCTCGAAGAAGCGCAAGCCGCCGTAGACCTTGTACGGAATGCCGGCGTTGAACAGCGCGCTTTCCATCACCCGGCTCTGCGCATTGCTGCGGTACAACAGCGCGATATCGCTGCGCCGGATGCCGTCGCGGTGCAGTTGCTGGGCTTCATCGACGAACCATTGGGCCTCGGCGAAGTCGCTGGCGGCCTCGTACACCCGCACCGGCTCGCCGGGGCCGGCCTCCGTGCGCAGGTTCTTGCCCAGGCGCCGCGTGTTGCGCGAGATCAGTTCGTTGGCAGAGTCAAGTATGTTGCCGAACGAGCGGTAGTTGCGCTCGAGCTTGATCACCTGATCGACCCTGAAATCGCGCTCGAAGTCCGCCATGTTGCCCACGCGTGCGCCGCGGAAGGCGTAGATGCTCTGGTCGTCGTCGCCGACCGCGAAGACACTGGTCTCGGGGCCGGCGAACATCTTGAGCCAGGCGTACTGCAGCCGGTTGGTGTCCTGGAACTCGTCGACCAGCACGTGGCGGAAGCGCCGCTGGTAGTGCTCGCGCAACGCCTGGTTGTCGCGCATCAGCTCGTAGGTGCGCAGCATCAGCTCGGCGAAGTCGACCACGCCTTCGCGCTGGCATTGCTCTTCATAGGCCTGGTAGACCTGCACCAGCACGCGCGTCTGCTCGTCGCGCACGTCCACGTCCTTCGGACGCAACCCGTCTTCCTTCTGTCCCGCGATGAACCAGGTCACCTGCTTCGGCACGAAGCGCTCCTCGTCCAGGTTCATCGACTTGACGATTCGCTTGACAGCCGACAGCTGGTCGGCCGTGTCCAGGATCTGGAACCCCTGCGGCAGGCCGGAAAGCTTCCAGTGCGCCCGCAGGAAGCGGTTGCACAGGCCATGGAAAGTCCCGATCCACATGCCGCGCACGTTGATCGGCAGCATCGCGCCCAGGCGCGTCAGCATCTCCTTGGCGGCCTTGTTGGTGAAGGTCACGGCCATCACGCCGGCCGGCGACAGCTGCCCGGTCTGGATCAGCCAGGCGATGCGCGTCGTCAGCACGCGTGTCTTGCCGGAGCCGGCGCCGGCGAGGATCAATGCCGGCCGCGCCGGCAAGGTCACGGCCGCGTACTGCTCCGGATTCAGGTTGTCCAGCAGTCCTCCGCCATGCGATGGAGCTTGAACGGGTCTAGCGTGCTCGAAATCCGGGGTCATCGGCACATTCTAGGGAGAGGCTCCCGCGCGATACGCCGCTGTCAGGAAGCTGTCGACAATGCCGACCCAGCACATCGTCCGGAGAATCCATGTCGCAGCGCGTTCGTTCGGTGATGAGGTGTCTCGGCCTGGGCGCAGCGGGCCTGCTCGCTGCAGGGATATCGACCGCGGCCCCGGTCGCCTGCCGCCAGCCGGCCCCGCGCGCCGTGCTGGAACGCGTGTTCTCGGCCGCCTGCGACGCCTGCTGGCGCGAGGCCGGCACCGCCGCGCCGCGCGGCACGCTGGTGCTCGACTGGATCGCCCCGGCCGCCGATGACGCACCGATGGCGGTGGCCGCACTGCCCGAAGCGCTGTCGCGCGCGGCGCCGCGCATCGATGCCACCACCGAGCGCCGCAGCGTGCTGCCTCGCCGTCCTCCGGTCAGCGTGCGCGTCGCCGACGGCCCGGCCTGGAACGGCTATGTCGGCCTGCAGGTGACGCTGACGCGAACCGGCACCCATCTGCCGGGCAGCGTCGCCTACATGGCGCTGGTCGAAAGGGTGCCTGCGGGCAGCGAAGGTACGGCGATCGATCGTCAACTGGTGCGCGTCCTGATCGGCCCCCTGCCGCTGGACGAACTGGCCACGCTGCGGACGGTGCGCCATTTGCGTTCGGTGCGCTTGCCCGAGGGTGCGCAACCCGAGCGCCTGGCCAGCATCGCGTGGCTCGAATCGGCGGATGGCCGCATGCTGGCGGCGGCGCAGTCGGCCGCCGCGGGCTGCGTGGGTAAGCGCTGAAACCCGCAGGCGTGCTTGCGTAGAATCAGCCATCGGGCCCAAATTTTGGCGCCCGGTTTTTCGTTCAGGCCCCTTGCAGCTTCCCCGCGTCAGCCAAGGCTTCTCACCTGTGACGAGCCGGGTCGTTCAAGTCAAGCGCTCTCCCCTTCATCCTGGAGCCTGAACTTGGAAATCTTCGACTACGACAACATCCTGCTGCTGCCGCGCCAATGCCGAGTGGAAAGCCGCAGCGAATGCGATCCCTCGGTGGAATTCGGCGGCCGCCGGTTCAAGCTGCCGGTGGTGCCGGCCAACATGAAGACGGTGGTGGACGAGCCGATCACCGAATGGCTGGCTGCGAACGGCTACTTCTACGTGATGCACCGCTTCGACCTCGACAACGTCGCCTATGCGAAGCGCATGCGCGACCGCGGCCTGTACGTGTCGATCAGTTCCGGCGTCAAGCAGCCCGACTATGAGGTGATCGACCGGCTCGCCGCGGACGGCGTCGGCGCCGACTACATCACCATCGACATCGCCCACGGCCACGCGGACAGCGTGCGCAAGATGATCGCGCACATCAAGGCGAGACTGCCCGACACCTTCGTCATTGCCGGCAACGTGGCGACGCCCGAAGCGGTGATCGACCTCGAGCACTGGGGCGCCGACGCGACCAAAGTGGGCGTCGGCCCCGGCAAGGTCTGCATCACCAAGCTCAAGACCGGCTTCGGCACCGGCGGCTGGCAGCTCAGCGCGCTGAAGTGGTGTGCCCGCGTCGCGACCCGGCCGATCATCGCGGACGGCGGCATCCGCGACCATGGCGACATTGCCAAGAGCGTGCGCTTCGGCGCCTCGATGGTGATGATCGGCTCGCTGTTCGCCGGACATGACGAATCGCCGGGACAGACAGTCGAGGTCGACGGCAAGCTGTACAAGGAGTACTACGGCTCCGCGTCGGACTTCAACAAGGGCGAGTACAAGCACGTCGAAGGCAAGCGCATCCTCGAGCCGATCAAGGGCAAGCTGGCCGACACCCTGCGCGAGATGCAGGAGGACGTGCAAAGCTCGATCAGCTATGCCGGCGGCACCCGGCTGCTCGACCTGCGACGCGTGAACTACGTGATCCTGGGCGGCGACAACGCTGGCGAGCACCTCCTGATGTAGTGGACGCCGGCTTGTGTCCGCCCCGACACACGAGCCTCACGAAGCGACCCCACGGCAGCAACCGGCGCGCAACCTGCGCGCGCTGGAATCCACGGCAAACAACTTGTCGAGGATGCCCGTGACGTCGAGATTCCTGAAAGCCTTCGTGGCCGTGCTGATGGTGCCGCTGCTGCACGCCTGCGGCGGGGGCAGCGACAGCAGCAGCGGCAGCGGCCAGGTCCGCCTGGTCAACGCAACGACGACGGGCACCGCGCTCGACTTCTACGCCGGCACGGCGCTGATGTCGTCGTCCGTGGCGACCAGTTCATCCGGCAGCTATGCGCCGCTCGCGGCGGGCAGCTATGCGATGTACCTCAACCCCACAGGCAGCGCGACCAACGTCAACGGCAGCACCCGCACGGTCGTCGCTTCGGTCTACCAGACGCTGCTGGCCTACACCACCAGCGGCATCCTGAACACGGTCTGGTTGACCGACAACGAGGCGGCACCCACCGCCGGCACCGCCAAGTTCCGCGTCTACAACACCTCGAACGAGGCCGGTACGCTGGACGTGTATGTATCCGATGCGTCGGTCGACCTGGCCAACGCCAGCGCCACCACGCTGGGCGTCGCCAGCGGCCGTCTCAGCAGCTACGGCGAGATCGCCAAAGGCACCTACCGCATCCGCGTGACCGGCAGCGGCGACAAGACGGACCTGCGGCTCGACCTGTCGGGCATCACGCTGGCCGACCAGCAGATCGCCACCCTCGTGCTGACCACCACACCTGGCGGCGTGCTGGTGCACGGCCTGATGATGAACCAGCAGGCCGCATCGACGCCCCTGCTGAACCCCTCGGCACGCGTGCGCCTGGTGGCCGGTGCGACCGGCAACACGCCAGTGGCCGCCACGCTGAACGGCGTCAGCCTGTCGAGCGGCCTCGCCTCGCCGGCGATCGGCGCCTATGCGCTGGTGCCGGCCGGAACCTTGAGTGCCGCGGTGACGCTGGCCGGCAATCCGGTCACCGTGCCGGCGATGACGGCGACGGCCGGTGCCGACCTCAGCCTGCTGGTGTCGGGCAACGCCGCGGCGCCGACCTTGACCCTGCTGGCCGACGACAACGCGCCGTCGTCCACCAGCACCAGCGCGAAGCTCAGGCTGGTGAACGGCGGCAACGGCCTGTCCGGCAACGTGACCCTGACCGCCAACTACGGCGTGGTCGCGAACGACGTGCCCTTCGCCACCGCATCGGCACCGCTCGGCGTGACGGCCGGCGACACCTACCGGCTCGAAGCGACGACGCCCGCGTCGACCACGTCGCTGTACCTCGCCACCTCGGTGAGCCTGCAGGCCGGCAAGGTCTACAGCGTGTTCATGCTGGGCGACGGTACCGCCGTTCAGGGGGTGCTGCGACGGGATCGGTGAGTTCCCCCTGGCGGGCCGAGCGCCGGGCCGCTCTCGGGCCGGCCCGCCATGCGCCGGGGGATCGGCCGACGTACCCGTCGGCCGAGGGGCTGACATGACCGCGCTTCTACAATCGCCGACCCCTCGTTGCGTTCAACGCGCACTGCCGCGCCCCGCCATGTCCGAACTCGCCAAATCCTTCGAACCTTCCGCCATCGAAGCCCGCTGGGCGCCGTTGTGGGAACGAAGCGGCGTCTTCGCACCGACGCTCGACACGAGCAAGCCCTCGTTCAGCATCCAGCTGCCGCCGCCGAACGTCACCGGCACCCTGCACATGGGGCACGGCTTCAATCACACGATCATGGATGCGCTGACGCGCTACCACCGCATGAGCGGGTTCAACACCCTGTGGCTGCCCGGCACCGACCATGCCGGCATCGCGACGCAGATCGTGGTGGAGCGCCAGCTGCAGGACGAGGGTGAGAGCCGTCACGACATCGGCCGCAAGAACTTCATCGAGCGCGTGTGGGAGTGGAAGGAGCACAGCGGCAGCACCATCACCGGCCAGATGCGCCGGCTCGGCGACACGGTCGACTGGTCGCGCGAGTACTTCACGATGGACGAGAAGCAATCGGCTGTCGTCAACGAGACCTTCGTGCGGCTGTATGAGGAAGGCCTGATCTACCGGCGCAAGCGGCTGGTCAGCTGGGACCCGGTGCTGCGCTCGGCGGTGTCCGACCTGGAAGTGGAGAGCGAAGAGGAAGACGGCTTCCTGTGGCACATCCGCTATCCGCTGGCCGACGGTTCGGGCTCGCTGGTGGTCGCCACCACGCGCCCGGAGACGATGCTCGGCGACACCGCCGTGATGGTGCATCCGGACGACGAGCGCTATGCCGCGTTCGTCGGCAAGCAGGTGCTGCTGCCGCTTTGCGACCGCACGATTCCGGTGATCGCCGATGCGTATGTCGACCGGGAGTTCGGCACCGGCGTGGTCAAGGTCACGCCCGCGCATGACGCGAACGACTATGCGGTGGGCCAGCGCCATGGGCTGCCCATCATCGGCGTGCTGGCGCTCGACGCGACGGTCAACGACAACGCGCCGCCCGCCTACCGCGGGCTCGATCGCTTCGTCGCCCGCAAGAAGGTCGTGGCCGACCTCGACGCCCTGGGCCTGCTGGTCGAGACCAAGAAGCACAAGCTGGTCGTGCCGCGTTGCGCGCGCACGGGCCAGGTGGTCGAACCGATGCTGACCGACCAGTGGTTCATGGCCATGACGCAGCCCGGCCTCGACGGTCAGTCGATCGCAGGCCGGGCCATCCAGGCGATCGAGCGCGGCGACGTGAGGTTCGTGCCGCCGCAGTGGGTGAACACCTGGAACCACTGGATGAAGAACATCCAGGACTGGTGCATCTCGCGCCAGCTCTGGTGGGGCCACCAGATCCCGGCCTGGTACGGCAGCGGCGGCGAGATCTTCGTCGGCCGCAACGAGGACGAAGCGCGCGCCAAGGCGAAGGCGGCCGGCTACGAAGGCACGCTGACGCGCGACGAAGACGTCCTCGACACCTGGTACTCGGCCGCGCAGTTTCCGTTCTCCACGCTGGGCTGGCCCGAGCACACCGCGGAGCAGGACCTGTTCCTGCCGTCTACCGTGCTGGTGACCGGCTTCGACATCATCTTCTTCTGGGTCGCCCGGATGATCATGATGACGCTGCACTTCACCGGCAAGGTACCGTTCCGCAACGTCTACATCCATGGCCTGGTGCGCGATGCGCAGGGCCACAAGATGAGCAAGAGCGAAGGCAACGTTCTGGATCCGGTGGACCTGATCCAGGGTGTCGACCTCGACACGCTTATCAAGAAGTCGACCGTCGGACTGCGCCGCCCCGAACTGGCGCCGAAGGTGGCCGCGCGGATCAGGAAGGAGTTCCCGCAGGGCATGCCCGCCTACGGAGCCGATGCACTGCGCTTCACGATGGCGAGCTACGCGAGCCTCGGCCGCGACATCAACTTCGACACCAAGCGTTGCGAGGGCTACCGCAACTTCTGCAACAAGCTCTGGAACGCGACCAAGTTCGTGTTGATGAACACCGAGGGCCAGGACTGCGGGCTCAAGGAGCACTCCAAGGCCGAGTGCGCGCCCGGCGCACCGTTCCACGGCTACCTGTCGTTCAGCCCGGCGGACAAGTGGATCAGCAGCGAGCTGCAGCGCGTCGAGTCCGCCGTGGCTCAGGGCTTCGCCGACTACCGGCTCGACCTGGTCGCCAACACCCTGTACCAGTTCGTCTGGGACGAATACTGCGACTGGTACATCGAGATCGCCAAGACGCAGCTCCAGACCGGCACCGAATCACAGCAACGCGCGACCCGCCGCACCTTGATCCGCACACTCGAGACGGCACTGCGCCTGCTGCACCCGCTGGTGCCGTTCATCACCGCCGAACTGTGGGAGCGCGTCGCCCCGGTGGCCGGGCGCAAGCCGACGGGCGACGAGCTGGGCATCCTCGTGGCCGCCTATCCGAAGGCCCAGCTCGACCGCATCGATGCCTCGGCCGATGCCTGGGTCGCGCAGCTCAAGGCGATGGTCGGTGCCTGCCGGACGCTGCGCTCGGAGATGAACCTGCAGCCCGGCGAGCGCGTGCCGCTGCTGGCGTTCGGCGACAGTGGCTTCGTCGAACAGGCGGCGCCGCTGCTGAAGTCGCTCGCCAAGCTGACCGACGTGAAGGTATTCGGCGACGAGGCGGCCTTCGGACAGGCGAGCCAGTTCTCGGCCAGCACCGTGTCCGGAACGACGCGGCTGGCGCTCCAGGTGCAGATCGACGTGCCGGCCGAGATCGAACGGCACAGCAAGGAGATCGAGCGGCTGACCAGCGAGATCGACAAGGCCGAAGTCAAGCTCGGCGACGAGAGCTTCGTCGCCCGCGCACCGGCCGCGGTGGTGGCGCAGTTCAAGCAGCGCGCGGCCGACTTCAGCGCAACGAGGGATCGATTGCGAGATCTCGTGCGGCGTCTGACAGCGTCGAGCTGACCGGACTGGCCCCGCGCCGCTCAGGCCGCTCGTCGCCCGCCCGCTTGAGCAGTTCATCGATGCGCCGGGCCACCGCCCAGGCACTGCGCAGGCGCGATTCACGCGTCGTGCTCGCGATGCGGGGCGAAACCTGCAAGGTCTCGATCCCTGCCAGCGGCCGGCCTTCGTCCAGCGCACCGGGCTCGACGCTGTCCAGCCATGCCGCGGCGATGCGGCCACTGCGCAGTTCGCGCGCCAGCGCGGCCTCCTCGAACACGGCGGAGAAGGTGATGCTGACCAGCACCTGGTTCGGCTTGGAATGCGGCAGCAGGCGATCGCCCAGCAGGCCGCTGTAGCGATTGAAGTAGTTGAGCTGTATGCACAGCGCATCCGACTCTTCCAGCAACTCCCGCAGGCCCCGCGGCCTGACTCCCCAGCGTTCCCAGACCGTATCGCTCGCGTGCAGCGAGGGGTCGTAGCCGACCACGCTGGAACCGAAGACTGCGAGCATCTGGGCGATCGAGCGTGCGGCCGGCGCCATGCCGATCAGGCCCACGCGTGCCGATCCGAGTTCACGGCCCACCAGCATGCCGTGCGAGCCGATCACCGGCACGCGGCGCAACAGGGTGACCAACGCCCCGATCATGAATTCGGCCTCGGCCTGCGCAGTGGCGGTAACGCTGCGGACCACTTCGACTCCGGCGCGAGAGCAGGCGTCCAGGTCGATGTTGTCGGCCCCCGCACTGACGCATCCCACCGCGCACAGCGACGGCGCATGGCGCAGCGCATGGGCATCGAGCGCGAGGGTCGTCGGCAGCATCAAGGCCTGCACATCTCGCAACGCGAGGCGGAAGCGGCGCGGGTCGCGCATCAGTTCCGGCGCGACGATCACCCGATGCCGCCTGGCCAGCCACTGGACGACTTCTTCTTCCAGCGGCTCGACGATGAGGAGGTCCACGGACATCACGAAGACCTTTGCATCAAGGGGATCGAAGCGGGCACTCCGCCCATTGGTGTGAATTGTAAGTAAGCGTTGAAGGCGCTGCGGCCGATTTCGGCGGGCGCGGCTGCCCTCCATCGGGCAGGCGCCGAGCAGGGACGGGCTGGCCTCGATGCACACTTTCACTTTGACACGGCCCCCGCTACCGCACCAGCCCTTGAACAGGCGGCGCCGGCCTCCCGGCAATCCCCAGGGGGCGCACAGGCTGCGCCGACCCCTTCGTCAAATGCAGTCTCGCTTCGCCGACCCCGGCCCCCGGCACTGGCCGGGCAGCACACTCGGTTCTCGCTTGCCGGCTGCCTGAGCAGGCGTGTCGGCACTCGCGAGCGGTTTCGAAGCACCCCGTGGCGCCGCAACCTGCTTCCCGCCAGCCGGCTCGGCACAAGGGCACAAGGACAACGAATGCCTATCAAGCCCACGACTCCCTTCAGCCCGGCAAACGACGCGACGATCAGACCCGATCGGACGCCTCAGGCACGCGCGTCGACCCAGCGCTCGGGCGTCTCGACGCCGGCCCCGCCGAGCGCGCCGGACGGCCTGGCGGCGATGCGGCGTCCTGACAGTGGACAAGCCAGCGGCGCCCCCTGCGCCAAACGGATGAGGCTGCACGGCCCGACGGCGAAGGAAGCCGACCCTCGCGACGCGGGGGCAACCACCATCGTCAGCGGCCTGCGTCGACACATCGCCACGCAGTCATTCGACCGCATGTTCATGGCCGGATCGATATGGGCGGATTACCAGACGGTCCTGACCGATGGCGGCTTGCTGAAGGACGAGGACACATTGACCATCGAGCAACTGTCCTCCATCAATCTCGGCGCCCTGCGCAAGCGCCTCAAGCACCTCGATGAACGAGAGAAGGCCTTCCTGGAACGTTTCCTCGACCAGGATTTCTTCGCCACGCACTTCACCAACGCCACGCTGGACCGGCCATCGCGAGCCGGTGAGAGCATGCTGTCGATCTTCTCGCGCGACAAGCTCATCGACCGGAGCATGGCATTCAGCGAAGCCAATACAACCGACGGAGACATCTCGCAAAAGGGTGACTCCGACTACGTGTTCTTCGCCCTGGAGTGCACGACGGGGCCGAGCAAGTACGCGAGCCGGTTCGGCGACGACGTCTACAGAGTGCCGTTCGACTCGAGCGTCTTCCAGGAAAACGCGTGGGCTGCACTTGACGACCTGCTTGGCGCGCAAGACAAGGACGCGGGCAGTCACATGCCCACATTGAGTGGACTCAATGCCAAGGAACGTTAAGGTTTTGCGCAAATCAGCGAACGCCCGAACCGTGAATTCTGGGAAGACATCGAGGCGGGAAACGACATCTTCGCTGGCAAGGACTTGCTCGTCGGCGCAGGCTTGACCCTCATCGACAAGTTGCGAACACTGCGCGGAACCGACGGCTGCGAAGACATTGCCGACAAGCTGCTGGACAGCAAAGATCCGGGCGCCATGAATGAAGTGCTGAACGGAATCCTTAGACCCGAAATCCGAGTGCCGCGGCATTTCTTTGCCAAGTACTACGAGAAGTTCACGGCGACAGAGCTCGATCAGCTACGTCGCAATTCAGGATCGGCGGGAGCGCGGCCCGTTCGGATTGAATCGGGAAATGGCTGAGTGCTCCCGCCAGCGCGCAGATCATGCCGCGCCGTGGTCCGGCGCGACATCGAAGCAGCAGGCTCGGCCAGGCCGCCCTTTGCATCGGTAGGTCGGCTCGCTCGTGCCAGAATCTTTTCGATCGATGACTTAGCAGGGATTGAAAGCAAATGTTGGTAAATAAGGCGATCTTTCCGGTGGCCGGCCTGGGCACCCGCTTCCTTCCGGCCACCAAGGCGCAACCGAAGGAAATGCTCCCTGTCGTTGACAAGCCGCTGATCCAGTACGCCGTCGAGGAAGCTTATGCCGCAGGCGTGCGGGAAATGATCTTCGTCACTGGCCGCCACAAGCGGCCCATCGAGGATCACTTCGACATGACCTTCGAGCTCGAAGTGGCGCTCGAACAGGCGGGCAAGCAGGAGCTGCTGGACGTCGTCCACAGCGTGAAGCCCGACGACATGGAGTGCATCTACGTGCGCCAGGCGCAGGCGCTCGGCCTCGGCCATGCCGTGCTGTGCGCGCAGCGGCTGGTGGGCAACGAGCCGTTCGCCGTGCTGCTGGCGGACGACCTGATGGTGGGCGAGAAGCCGGTGCTCAAGCAGATGGTCGAGCAGTTCACCGACTGGCGCGCCTCGATCATCGCGGTGCAGGAAGTGCCGTCGGAACACACCCGCCGCTACGGCATCGTCGCCGGTACGCAGGTGAACGACCGGATGATGGACATCTCGCGCATCGTCGAGAAACCTGCCCCCGAAGCGGCGCCATCACGCCTGGGCGTGGCCGGCCGCTACATCCTCACGGCCGGCGTGTTCCACGAGATCGCCAATCAGCCGCGCGGGGTCGGCGGCGAGATCCAGCTGACCGACGGCATCGCCGGCCTGCTGCGTCGCGAGAAGGTGTTCGCGTACCGCTACGAAGGCAAGCGCTACGACTGCGGCAGCAAGGAAGGCTTCCTGCAGGCGAACGTCGAACTCGCGCTGGTCCACCCGGACCTCGGTCCAGGCTTCCGCGAATACCTCAAGTCGCTCGACATCTGAGTCACCCAGCCGGAAAACGGCCGGCTCGCTTGCGGCCCCTACGGCCGGGCAGCAGCCGCGCAGTAGCGGCCGCATGCCTCATCGCCTGCGCAGGAAGTGGTTGAATTCTTCGCCGCCGGCCGTGGTCTCGGAGTTCTGTTCCACCAGCTCATGGCCGGTCTGCCTGGCAAAGGCCTGGAAGTCGCGCACCGATCCCGGGTCCGTCGCGACGACCTTCAGCACGTCGCCGCTGCGCATGTCGGCCAGCGCCTTCTTGGCCTTCAGGATGGGCAGCGGGCAGTTCATGCCGCGGGTGTCGATGTCGCGCTGAAAGTCCATGCGGATACGTCCTTCACCGGCGCGCCGGCTGCTCCATCCATTGCGGTTCGATACCGCGCGAACGCAGCCAGTCGGCCACCGCCTTGCCCGTGCCGCCGGGCCAGCACTTGATGTCGGCAGGCGCCATGATCTTGTAGTCCACCAGTTCCGGTGACAGACGGATCTCCCCGTGTGCCACCGCGTGGTAGGCGATGATGATCTGGTTCATGCGCTGGAAGTCATAGGCGCCGATCAGCTTCAGTGAATCCACGGTCAGCGAGGTTTCCTCGGCGATCTCGCGCACCACGCCTTGCTCGGGCGATTCCCCGGCTTCCATGAAGCCGGTGATCACGCCGTAGAAGCGCGTCGGCCAGGCTGCGTTGCGAGCGAGCAGGACGTGGCCTCCCTGATCCGCCAGTTCGATCACCGCGGCCAGCACCGGCGTCGGGTTGTTCCAGTGCGTGTACCCGCACGCCGGGCAACGCAGCCGCTCCTTCGGGCCGCCGTCCTCCTCGACGGTGAGGAACTGCAACGCGGTGGCGCAATTCGGGCAGAACTTGAATTCGTAATTCATGGCCAACTGGACCGGTCAGGCGGGGAAGACGCCAGTCGACAAATAGCGGTCGCCGCGGTCACAGACGACGAAGACGATGGTCGCGTTCTCCACCTGTTCGGCCAGTTGCAGCGCCACCCAGCACGCGCCCGCCGCGGAGATGCCGGCAAAGATGCCTTCCTCGCGCGCCATGCGGCGGGCCATCTCTTCGGCATCGCTCTGGGACACGGAGACGGTCTCGTCGATCCACTGCGCGTCGTAGATCTTCGGCATGTAGGCCTCGGGCCATTTGCGGATGCCGGGAATGCGCGACCCTTCGCTCGGCTGGGCGCCAATGATGCGCACGGCCGGGTTCTGCTCCTTGAGGAAGCGCGATACGCCGGTGATCGTGCCGGTCGTGCCCATCGCGCTGACGAAATGCGTGATCTGCCCGTGGGTGTCGCGCCAGAGTTCCGGACCGGTGGCCTCGTAGTGGGCACGCGGATTGTCCTGATTGCCGAACTGGTCGAGCACGCGGCCCTTGCCATCGCGCACCATCTGCTCGGCCAGGTCGCGTGCGTATTCCATGCCGCCCGATCGCGGCGTCAGCACCAGTTCGGCACCGAAGGCCTTCATCGTCTGCGCGCGTTCGATGCTCAGGTCCTCCGGCATGATCAGCAGCATGCGGTAGCCGCGGATCGCGGCCGCCATGGCGAGCGCGATGCCGGTGTTGCCCGACGTGGCTTCGATCAGGGTGTCGCCGGGTTTGATCTCGCCGCGCTCCTCGGCACGCCGGATCATGCTGATGGCCGGGCGGTCCTTCACGGAGCCCGCGGGGTTGTTGCCTTCGAGCTTGCCGAGGATCACGTTGCCGCGCTGGGCGTTGCCCGCGCCGGGCAGGCGGACCAGCCGCACCAGCGGCGTGTTGCCGATCACCTCCTCGAGGCTCGGGTAGTCAGGTTGCTTCTTGGGGCGTTGGGCCATGGCTCTCTCCGGCGCGCATTGTCACCGAGGCTCGTGCCCGATGCTCCGGCACGGTCTGGAGCAGCGATCCGCCCAGGGGCACATGCCATAATCCGCCCCCTTGCCCCGGTGGTGGAATAGGTAGACGCGCTGGACTCAAAATCCAGTTCCTGAGAGGGAGTGCCGGTTCGATTCCGGCCCGGGGCACCATCGCACCAGCGTGCGGGTCGGACAAGTTTCCGCCCCCACCCGTCAGCACCTCTCGCTGCGGCCGCGACCTTCCCTCCAGCACTGCCCCCATCCCGCCCCGACGCGGCGAGCCGAACGCTGCGGTTACCCTTCGCCCTGTCGCCTTCAACGGACTGCGCATGCCCTCGCTTCCTCCCGCCACCCAAGCCCTGTTGCTGATCAACGTGGCGCTGTACTGCGTCGACTTCTTCCTCGGCGGCCTGCTGAACGCCTGGTTCGCTCTCTATCCGGTCGGCCATGGCTTCCTGCCGTTCCAGGTCGTGACCTACGGCTTTCTCCATGGCAGCCCGCTGCACCTGTTCTTCAACATGATGGGCCTGTGGATGTTCGGCGGCGAGCTGGAACGCATCTGGGGTTCGAAGCGCTTCGTCCAGTTCTTCATGGCCAGCATCCTGGCAGCCGCCGCGATGCAGTTGCTGGTGTGCGCAGTGCTGGGTTCGCTCAGCCCGACGGTGGGCGCCTCGGGCGGCCTGTTCGGCCTGCTGCTCGCGTTCGCGATGATGTTCCCGAACCGGACCATCGTGCCGCTGTTCCCGCCGATCCCGATGAAGGCCAAGGTGTTCGTCGCCATCTACGGCGGCATCGAACTGTTCCTCGGCGTGACGGGCACGCAGTCTGGCGTCGCCCACTTCGCCCACCTGGGCGGCATGTTGGGCGGCTACCTGATGATCCGCTACTGGCGCGGCCAGCCGCCGTTCGGCAAGACCCGGCGCTGACCGCTCAAGTGCTCAGGCCTTCCCGCACGGTCGGGTAGCGCAGGCGCAGCCGCAGCTCGCGCTTGAGCCGGGCGTTGTCCAGCCGGCGCGATTCACTCATGAAGCTCATCGAAGCGGGCGGCAGCTGCTCCAGAGCCACTGCGCGCGCCAAGCGCGGCGGATGCGGCAACCCGAACAGATCGGCCGCGAGGTCGAAGTAGTCGCCCATCTTCAGGTCGCTGTCGTCGCTCGCATGGACCACGCGCTGCGGCAGCCCGCGCCACAAGGCGGCGACGCAGGCACGCGCCAGGTCGTCGGCGTGGACGTGGTTGGTGTGGACGTCGTCCGCGGCGGCCAGCACCGGGGTGCCGCGTCGCAACCGCTCGCGCGGATCGCCGCCTGGCCGGTCGAGCGCGTAGATGCCCGGCACCCGCAGCACGGTGGTCGTCACGCCGAACGCGCGCCCGAACCAGCGCAGCCGCGCCTCGGCATCGACGCGGCGGCGCGCACGGTCGGTGGCGGGGTCCACGGCACGCGTCTCGTCGAAGCGTGCGCCGGCGCAATCGCCATACACGCCGGTGGTGCTGGCATAGACGACGCGTCGCACCCGCCCGCCGGCCGCCAGTGCACGCAGCAGATGGGCGGTGCGCGTGTCCATCGTGCCGGTCGACGGCGGCGGCGCCAGGTGCAGCACGGCGTCGGCGAGGCCGGACAGGCGCATGAGGGATGACACGAGGTCGAGATCGCCGAGCACCGGCACCGCGCCGGCGGCGCGCAACACGGCGAGGCGCTCGGCGCTCGACGTCAGCGCGAACACCTGGCAGCGGGGAGCGACGATCCGCAGCACCCGCATTCCGATGTCACCGCAGCCGACGATCAGCAGGCTGGGTCGGCGTGCACGCGAACCGGTGGCAAAAGGCATTGAAGGGACTGGCGACGTCGGGCGCGAGGAAATGCAGGGCGCAGGGCAGAATCCGCGGTCCAGTTTACGAGAGACGGTCGGCCTCGCGGCCGTTCTGAAGCCGCACCCGACACCATGACCTTCACCGTGACCGTCCAGCCCAGCGGCGCCGTTTTCGACGTCGACCGCGATGAGGCCATCCTCGCGGCCGCGATCCGCCAGGGCATCGGCCTACCCTATGGCTGCAAGGACGGCGCCTGCGGCTCGTGCAAGAGCCGCATCGTGCACGGCCGGGTGATCCACGGCGCACACCAGCCGCGCGCGTTGAGCGAGGCGGAGGAAGCCGCCGGCTTGACCCTCACCTGCTGTGCGGCACCGCAGACCGACATCATCCTGGAAGCCCGCACCGTCGCTGGCGCCGGGGAGTTCCCGCCGCGCAAGATGCCCACGCGCGTCAGCAGCATCGTCCGCGCGGCGCCCGACGTGGCGATCCTGCAGATGCAACTGCCCGCCAACGACCCGATGCGCTACCGCGCGGGGCAGTACGTCGAGTTCATCCTGCCCGACGGCGCCCGGCGAAGCTACTCGATGGCCAACGCGCCGCACACGGTGACGGACAAGCCTTCGATCGAACTGCACATCCGCCACATGCCAGGCGGCAAGTTCACCGACCGCGTGTTCTCCACGCTGAAGGAAAAGGACATCCTTCGCATCGAGGGCCCGTTCGGCAGCTTCTTCCTGCGCGAGGACTCGACCAAGCCGATGGTGCTGCTCGCCTCGGGCACCGGTTTCGCGCCGATCAAGGCGATCATCGAACACGCCGAAGTCAAGGGCATCACACGGCCGATGTGCCTGTACTGGGGCTGCCGAAGCCTGGAAGACCTGTACCTGCACGCATGGGCACTGGAGGCGGCCGAGCGGCTGCCACAACTGCGCTACGTCCCCGTGCTGTCCGAGCCACGGCCGACCGACGCCTGGACGGGCCGCACCGGCTTCGTCCACCATGCCGTCATGGCCGACCTGCCGGACCTGAGCGGCTATCAGGTCTACGCCTGTGGCGCGCCGCTGATGGTCGAAGCCGCGCAGCACGACTTCACGACACGTTGCCGCTTGCCCGAGGGCGAGTTCTTCGCCGATTCCTTCACGTCCGAAGCCGACAAGGTTCACCCATGATTCCTGCCCTGCCCCGCTTGACGCGCCGCCGCGCACTGACCACCGTGGCTGCCATCGCCGCCGGTCCCCTTCGCGCGCAGGGCAAGCCAATCCGCCTGATCGTTCCCTATGCGCCCGGCGGGCCGATCGACATCGTCGCGCGGGCCCTGGCCGATCGTGTGAAGGACACGCTCGGCGTCGTGGTGATCGACAACAAGCCGGGCGCCGGCGGCAACATCGGCGCCGACCTTTGCGCCAAGGCGGCACCGGATGGCCAGACGATCGTGATGGGCGCCGTCGCCACGCATGCCATCAACCCGTGGCTGTACAGGAAGCTGCCGTACGACCCGATCCGCGACTTCACGCCCCTGACCGGCGTGGCGCGGGTGCCGAACGTGCTGGTGATGAATCCGGAGACGGCAACGCGTTTGAACATCCACAACGTGGCCGATCTGGTCGCGTACGCGAGAAAGAACCCGGGCCGGCTGAACTACGGTTCGGGCGGCAACGGCAGTGCGGGACATCTGGCGGGAGAGATGTTCAAGACGCAGGCGGGGCTTTTCATGGTGCACATCCCCTATGCCGGCGGCAACCCGGCGCAGTTGGCGCTGCTGGCCGGCCAGGTCGACCTGAACTTCGACAACCTCGCGACGGCGTCGGCCAACATCAAGGCCGGCAAGCTGCGTGCGCTCGCGGTGACGACGGCCAAGCGGTCCGCGCTGATTCCGGAGGTGCCCACCGTGGCCGAAGGAAGTCCGCTGCTGGCCAGGTTCGACATCGACACGTGGTTCGGGCTGTTCGGGCCGGCCCGGATGCCCGAAGACGTGACCCGGCGCCTGAATGCCGCGTTCGTCGAGGCGCTGCGCTCGCCGGAGATGGGGGCGCGGCTGGCGTCGTTGATGGCAGAGGCGGTGCCCTCGACGCCGGCTCAGTACGCGGAGTTCGTGAAAAGCGAACTGGCGAAATACGAGCCGGTGGTGAAGCGCAGCGGGGCGTCGGTCGAGTAAGGCCGGGCGGACAGGGCACGGGCCCGGGAACCGGGTTCTCCGGCGACCGCTGCGTGGGGCGAGCCAGGGATCGGGCCCGACCCATTCGCCGCGGCTTCGCTGGTCGATCCCCGCAAGCGGGGACCTCGCCCTTCGATGCGGCGGCTACTTCTTCTTGATTTCCTTGGACGCCGGCGTCGTCCCGCCGTCCACGCCCAGGCGCCCGCCCGTCCCCAACCCACCGCGCACCGTCTGCGCCTTGTAGTTGCGCAGGGCGCGCACCATCTGGTTGAACGAATCGGCGAAGGCGGCGGTGATGACCTTGCCCTGCGGAGTCGTGGCATAGCCGCCACCCCCGGCGACACCCAGGCCACCCCACGATGAGCCGAAGACGCCGAAGTCGAAGTTGCCGGCAGTGCCTTCCGCAGCGCTGATCTGCACGCCGGACCGGTTGTCGATCAGCAGCAATGTGGTGGAGGCCTCGTTTCGGCTGACGCTGCCAGCGACCGCCGACAGGATCGCCAGCCTGCCCGTGGCGCCGAAGGCGCTGCCGCCGCCCGTCTTGCCGGAGAACTGCACCGACGGGCTCATCGTGTAGTCGGCGGCCACCAGCTGGCCCTTGCCGAAGTTGCTGCCGCCGCGGGTTTCGCCGGAACGGTCGAGGTCGCGTTCACGGTTCATGTTGGCCATTGCGGCACCGCGTTCGACGATCACGAAGCAGTTGCTCTGCTGGATCATCATCCGCAGCACCGGCACGGTGGAGCCGAGCTGATGCTGGCGCAGCGAGTAGTACCAGGGCGCGTTGGTGTCTTCCTGCACGGCCAGGGTGCCCAGCGTCTCACTGCAGCGCTCCAGCGTCTGGTTGTTGCCTTCGGCCGTTTCGCCGCCGGCCGCGCCGGTGACCGTACCCTTGTTGCCGCCGCCGGTCGGTGCGGTGGCCAGACAGCCGCTCAGCAGCAAGGCAGCGGCCGATGCCACGAGCGCCGGACGGGCGACCGACTTCAGGCCTGTTGGAATGGGGTTCACGTTGCGCTCCTGGTTGCTACGGAATACGACAGCAACGGGCGTGGCGCATGCATCGGCCCGCCCGAGGCGTCGAGTGCCCGGAATGGTAATCGAGTGAAACCGGGCGGCGCGCTAACAAAAGTCACGTCGCATGCTCCCACGCCACCCCCATTCGCAGGGGACGGTCGCGCTATTCGCCCAGGTAGGCGGCACGCACCCGCGGGTCGCTCAGCAGCGACTGGGCTTCGCCGCTCATCGTCATCTCGCCCGACTCCATCACATAGCCGCGGCTGGCCAGCTGCAGCGCCCGGCTGGCATTCTGTTCGACCAGCAGCACCGTGACGCCGCGGCCGTGGATGTCGGCCACGACCTCGAAGATCTTGTCGACCATGATCGGCGACAGCCCCATCGACGGCTCGTCCATCAGCAGCACCTTGGGCCGTGCCATGAGCGCCCGGCCCATCGCGAGCATCTGCTGCTCGCCGCCGCTCATCGTGCCGGCGAGCTGGTTGCGGCGCTCCTTCAAGCGCGGGAAGATGCCGAACACCTTGTCGATGTCCTCGGCGATCTCGGTGTCGCGCCGCACGAAGGCGCCCATCTGCAGGTTCTCGGTGATGGTCATGCGGGTGAACGTGCCGCGTCCCTCGGGCACCATCACGAGGCCCTGCTTGACCAGTTCCCAGGGCCCCTGCCCGCGCACCGAGCGGCCGAGGAACTTGATGTCGCCGGCGGCCACCGGCTGCAGACCGGTGATCGCCTTCAACGTGGTCGTCTTGCCGGCGCCGTTGGCACCGATCAGACTCACCAGTTCGCCTTCGCGCACCTCGAACGAGATGCCCTTGACGGCCTGGATGCCGCCGTAGGCCACCTGCAGGTCGCGGACTTCGAGCAGTGGGTTCGTCATGTCAGTGGGCGGTATGACCTGCACCGAGGTAGGCCTCGATCACCTTCGGATCGCGCTGCACGTCGTAGGGCGTGCCTTCGGCGATCTGCTTGCCGTAGTCGAGCACCGTCACCCGGTCGCACAAGCCCATCACGAGCTTCACGTCGTGCTCGATCAGCAGGATCGTGCGGCCATCGTTGCGAATGCGGTCGATCAGTTCGCGCAGCACCACCTTCTCGGTCGCGTTCATGCCGGCCGCCGGCTCGTCGAGGGCGATCAGCTTCGGCTCGGTGGCCAACGCACGCGCGATCTCGAGCCGGCGCTGGTCGCCATAGCTCAAGGTGCGCGCCTTGTACTCCGCGTACTTGCCGATGCCCACGTAGTCCAGCAGTTCCTGCGCGTGCCGTGCGATGGCTGCCTCCTCGGCCTTGAAGCCCGGCGTGCGGAACACGGCACCGATCAGCCCAGAGTGGGTCCGCACGTGCCGGCCGACCATCACGTTCTCGAGCGCCGTCATTTCGGCGAACAGGCGGATGTTCTGGAAGGTGCGCGCAATGCCGGCCTTGGCCACCGCATGCACCGCCGTCGGCCGGTACGGCCTGCCGCCCAGTTCGAAGGTGCCGGAGTCCGGCGTGTAGAGGCCCGTGAGCACATTGAAGAACGTCGTCTTGCCGGCGCCATTCGGCCCGATCAGTCCGTACACCTGCCCGCGTTCGATGGAGATGCCCACGTCCGACAAGGCCTGCAGCCCGCCGAAGCGCTTGGACACCGCCGCGACCTTGAGTACCGTCTCTGTCATCGTGCGGTCCTCAGTTCGCCGACGGCGGCACGACGACAGGCGCCGCCGCCGCCTTGCCATGCTCGGGCTTGGGCCACAGCCCGCGCGGGCGCGACAGCATGATGCCGATCATCGCCAGCGCGATCAGCAGCTGACGCAGGATGGCGGCGTCGAGGCGGCCGTCCGACATGCGCTGCAGGTCGCCGGCGACATAGCGCAGCACCTCGGGCAGGGCCGCCAGCAGCAAGGCACCCAGGATCACGCCGGGAATGTGGCCGATGCCGCCCAATACCACCATCGCAACGATCATCACCGACTCCTGCAGGCTGAACGACTCGGGCGAGATAAAGCTCTGGAAGCTCGCGAACATCACGCCCGACACACCGCCGAAGGTGGCGCCCATGCCGAAGGCGAGCAGCTTCAGGTTGCGGGTGTTGATGCCCATCGCCTTGGCGGCGATCTCGTCTTCCCGGATCGCCATCCAGGCGCGTCCGATGCGGCTGCGTTCGAGGCGGTAGCAGACCACCACGCCGATCAACACCAGCGCCAGCAGCAGGTAGTAGTAGTTGGTGACCTTCGGAATCTCGAAGCCGAACAGTTCATGCGTCTTCCCGAGGCCAAGGCCGAACATGCTGACCTCATCGATCTGCGAGATGCCTTTCGGGCCATTGGTGATGTTGACCGGCGCATCCAGATTGTTGAGGAACACACGGATGATCTCGCCGAAGCCGAGCGTCACGATCGCAAGGTAGTCGCCGCGCAGCTTCAGGGTGGGTGCGCCGAGCAGCACGCCGAAAATGCCGGCGAGCAGTGCGCCGAGCGGAATGACCGCCCACCACGGAGTGTGCAGGCCGCCCGGCAGGATCGCCTTGATTCCCGGGAAGGTGTCCCAGAGATGAGGAGAAGCCAGCAGCCCCAGCATGTAGGCGCCCACGGCATAGAACGCGACATAGCCGAGGTCCAGCAGGCCCGCGTAGCCGACGACGATGTTCAGCCCGAGCGCGAGCAGCACGTAGAGCAGCGCCATGTCGATGATGCGGACCCAGGCATTGCCGAACTGCTGGGCCACCAGCGGCAGCACCAGCAGCAGCACCGCACACACGAGAAAAACGACGATCTTCCTGTCTTTCATCGCACGGCTCCGTCAGGCGCGATCCGCGACCCGCTCGCCGAGCAGGCCCTGGGGTCGCAAGGTGAGGATCAGGATCAGCACGATGAACGCGAAGATGTCGGAGTAGTGGCTGCCCAGCACGCCGCCGGTCAGCGTGCCGATGTAGCCGGCGCCGAGCGATTCGATCAGGCCCAGCAGCACGCCGCCGACCATCGCGCCGGGCAGGTTGCCGATGCCGCCGAACACCGCGGCGGTGAAGGCCTTCAGGCCCGGCAGGAAGCCCATCGTGTGCTGCACCGAACCGTAGTTCGCCGCGTACATCACGCCGGCCAGCGCGGCCAGCGCGGCGCCGATGATGAACGTGGCGGAGATGACCATGTCCGGCTGCACGCCCATCAGGCCCGCGACGCGCGGGTTCTCGGCCGTGGCGCGCATCGCGCGGCCGAGGCGGGTCTTGTTGACCAAGTACATCAATCCGCCGAGGGTGACGGCGGTGGTGACGAGGATCAGGATCTGCGTCAGGTTGATCACCGCGCCGAACACGTTGAACGGCTCGCTCGGCAGCAGAATCGGAAAGGGCTTGTAGCTGGGCTTCCAGATGATCATCGCCAGCGTCTGCAACAGCAGGCTCATGCCCATCGCGGTGATCAGCGGCGCCAGCCGCGGTGCGTTGCGCAGGGGACGGTAGGCGACCTTCTCGATGCCGAAGTTCAGGATGGTGCAGACCACGATGGCGGCCACCAGGGACAGTGCGAGCAGCAGCCAGCCGGGCATCGTGCCCTGCAGCGTGCTGACGACGCTCCAGCTCGTCAGGGCGCCGACCATCAACACCTCGCCATGCGCGAAGTTGATCAGGTTGATGATGCCGTAGACCATGGTGTAGCCAAGCGCCACCAGCGCATACACGCTGCCCAGCACCAGGCCGTTGATGATCTGTTGGATGAAGATGTCCATGCGCCTCCTCGCTTCGTTGTGCCCGCCGTGCGCACGCGGCATCTGCCATACGGGGCAGGTATCAAAAAGCCCGGCGGCGCGGGGCCGGCGGGCGGGTGTTGGCTAGGCGCAGCGGATTCTAGGGGCGTGTTCGGGGCACCGAGCCTGGGCACAAACGCCTAGAGGCAGCCCCGGCAACCGGCACCGCGCCCCGCTTGCCGTCATGCTTTCGGTTCGCCTTTTTCCGGCGCCCGTTCCGCTGCGTCCTGGTTCATGCGACGCAGCTCAGCAAGTTTCTCGCCAATGCGGATTTCGAGACCGCGCGGGACCGGTTCGTAGAACGTCGGTGCGGCGATGTCGTCCGGCCAATAGCGCTCACCGGCGGCGAAGCCTCCGGCCTCGTCGTGCGCATAGCGGTAGCCGGCACCGTAATCCAGGTCCTTCATCAAGCGGGTCGGTGCATTGCGAAGGCGCAGCGGCACGGCGCGCGTGCCGTCCTTGGCCACGAAGGCGCGCGCAGCGTTGTAGGCCTTGTAGACGGCATTCGATTTCGGCGCGATGGCCAGGTAGACCACGGCCTGGGCCAGCGCGAGCTCGCCCTCGGGTGACCCGAGGCGCTCGTAGGTCTCCGCCGCATCCAGCGCCAGGCGCAGTGCACGCGGGTCGGCCAGGCCGATGTCCTCGCTCGCCATGCGCACCATGCGGCGCGCGGCGTAGCGGGGGTCGACGCCGCCGTCGATCATGCGCACGAACCAGTACATCGCCGCATCCGGATCGGAGCCGCGCACCGCCTTGTGCAGGGCGGAGATGGTGTCGTAGAAGTGCTCGCCGCCCTTGTCGAATCGGCGCATCTGTTCGCCCAGCGATCGCTCGAGCTGCGCTTCGTCGATCAGCGCCACCGCGCCGGCCGTCGCGACCAGGTTCTCGTAGGCATTGAGCAGGCGCCGCGCGTCGCCGTCGGCATAGGCGATCAGCCGCCTGGCCGTACCGTCGGTCAATTCCGGCGCGGCAAGCAGCGTGCGGCCGCGTTCCAGCAGCGACGCCAGGTCGACCTCGTCGAGGCTCTTCAGCACATGCACCGTCGCGCGCGACAGCAGGGCTGAATTGACCTCGAACGACGGGTTCTCGGTGGTCGCACCGATGAAGGTGAACAGCCCCGATTCGACATGCGGCAGGAAGGCATCCTGCTGCGCCTTGTTGAAGCGGTGCACTTCGTCGACGAACACCACCGTGCGCCGCCCGGCCGCGTGTGCGTCCTGCGCACGTTCGACCGCTTCGCGGATGTCCTTCACGCCACCGAGCACGGCCGAGATGGCGATGAACTGGGCGTCGAAGGAATGCGCGACGAGCCGTGCCAGGGTCGTCTTGCCGACCCCGGGCGGGCCCCACAGGATCATCGAATGCAAACGGCCGGATTCGAAGGCCACGCGCAGCGGCTTGCCCGGACCCAGCAGGTGCTGCTGCCCGATCACTTCCTCCAGCGTCGAGGGCCGCAGCCGCTCGGCCAGCGGTGCCTCCGGCGCGTCGCTGAACGCGAGTGGCAGTGAACTCATCGCGCTATTCTCGCCGTCGGCGACGTCCTGCCCGCGCCTGCCGGACCCGTTGTGGGTGGCCGTCGATCCCGGCCATCCGACTCCGATCGCCGCACCTTTGCGCTGCTGATCGCCGGGCGCAGTCTCACTGCTCGATCACGTCGGCGCCCTTGGGCGGCGTGAATTGGAAGCTGTCCGGCGGCAACGCCACGTTGGCAGCGAGCTGGCTGAACTGCAACACCGAGCGCTGGCCGAAATTGTCGACGATCTCGACCGTGGCGAGCTCCTTGCCGCGGAAGCCGACGCGCATGCGCTCGAAGCCGCCGTCCTTCTGCTTCGGAACGGCCTCGACCCAGTCGATGCCGTCACGCGATGGCTGCGCGCTCAGCTTGAAATCGCGCTCGAGATCCCCACCGGCCAGCAACGCCGCCGGTGTGGTGCCGAGTGCTTTCGAAAAGGCCCGTGAGCTGACCTGGTTCAGGTCGATGTCGTGGATCCAGACCTTTTGCCCATCCGACACGATCAACTGCTCGAAGGGCTTGCTGTAGGCGAAGCGGAAGCGGTTCGGCCGCGAGAACTCGAAGGTCCCGGTGGAAGACTTCTTCTTTGCGCCGTCGGGCGATTGCACGGTCTGCGTGAAGGCGGCGCGGCCGGTCTTGACCTCCTGGACGAAGGCTTTCAGCGTGTCGATGGCATCCGCCCGCGCGGCGACGGTTGACAGTGCGAACGATGCGCCGACCAGCGCGGACCAGAGGAGTTTCTTCATTCGGGTCGGGCCGGGACGATGATGTCGCGGTTGCCGTTGGTGGACATGCCCGATACGAGCCCCGATTTTTCCATTTGTTCCAGCAGGCGCGCGGCGCGGTTGTAGCCGATGCGCAAGTGCCGTTGCACCAGCGAAATCGACGCGCGGCGATGCTGCAGCACGACGGCCACGGCCTGGTCGTACATCGCGTCGCTCTCGCCGCTGCTGTTGCCGCCGGGCATGTCGGCGGTCGACACGTCGCCATCGCCGTCGAGCGTGCCGCCTTCGAGGATGCCTTCGATGTAGTTGGGCTCGCCCTGCGTCTTGAGGTAGCTGACGACGCGGTGCACTTCGTCGTCGCTGACGAAGGCGCCGTGCACGCGCACCGGCAGGCCGCCGCCGGGCGTCAGGTAGAGCATGTCGCCCTGGCCCAGCAGCGCCTCAGCACCCATCTGGTCGAGGATGGTGCGCGAGTCGATCTTGCTCGACACCTGAAAGCTCAGGCGCGTCGGAATGTTGGCCTTGATCAGGCCGGTGATGACGTCCACGCTCGGGCGCTGCGTCGCGAGGATCAGGTGGATGCCGGCGGCACGCGCCTTCTGCGCCAGCCGCGCGATGAGTTCCTCGATCTTCTTGCCGACCACCATCATCAGGTCGGCCAGTTCGTCGATCACGATGACGACGAACGGCAGTCGATCCAGGGGTTCGGGCTCCTCGGGCGTCAGGCTGAACGGGTTGCCGATGCTTTCGCCGCGTTCCTTCGCCTCGTCGATCTTCTTGTTGTAGCCCGACAGGTTGCGCACGCCCATCTTGCTCATCAGCTTGTAGCGGCGCTCCATCTCGCCGACGCCCCAGTTCAGCGCGTTGGCAGCCTGCTTCATGTCGGTCACGACCGGGCACAGCAGGTGCGGGATGCCTTCGTAGACGCTCATCTCGAGCATCTTCGGGTCGATCAGGATGAGCCGCACGTCGCGCGCCTCGGCCTTGTACAGCAGGCTCAGGATCATCGCGTTGATGCCGACCGACTTGCCCGAGCCGGTGGTGCCCGCTACCAGGCAATGCGGCATCTTGGCCAGGTCGGCGACGATCGGCGCACCGATGATGTCCTTGCCCATGCCGATGGTCAGCTGCGAGGACGCATCGGCATAGACCTGGGAGCCGAGGATCTCGGACAGCTTGATGATCTGCCGCCGCGCATTCGGCAGTTCCAGCGCCATCGTCGTCTTGCCGGGGATGGTCTCGACGACGCGGATGCTGACGAGGCTCAGCGAGCGCGCCAGGTCCTTCGCCAGGTTGACCACCTGCGAGCCCTTGACGCCGGTGGCCGGCTCGATCTCGTAGCGTGTGATCACCGGGCCGGGCGAGGCCTGCACCACACGCACTTCGACGCCGAAGTCCTTCAGCTTCTTCTCGATCAGCCGCGAGGTCATCTCGAGCGTCTCGGGCGTGACCGACTCGCTGCGGCTGCTCGGCGCGGCATCGAGCAGATCGACCTGGGGCAGCCGGGTGTCGGACAGCTCGGTGAACAGCGGCTTCTGGCGTTCCTTGACCACGCGCGTGCTCTTGGGCACGACGATCACTTCGGGCTCGATGACGATGGGCGCATGCACCTCGTGCAAATGGTGCTCGACCTCGACCACCGCTTCGCGCTCGCGCAAGGCCTGCTCGCCCAGGCGGATGTCTTCCGCGCGTTCGATGCGCTCGACGCGGCGCTCGCGCAGCGAGTCGATGCGCGTGCCGATGGCTTCGGCCACGCGCAGCCACGAGAAGCGGAAAGCCAGCGACAGTCCGGCCACCAGCACGGCGATCCACAGCACGCCGGAACCGGCGAAGCCGAGCAGCTTCATCCCGAGCGGTCCGAGCAGGTAGCCCAGCACGCCACCGGCGTGGACACCCGGCAGCATCGCTTCCCACTGGTAGATGCGGGTCCATTCGAGCGCGGTGCTCGCGGCCAGGAGCAGCGCGAGGCCGAGCCAGAACGACCACATCGGCCAATGAACGCGCTGATTCACGCCGTGGTCGGCAGTGCCCGCCGGTTCAGGGGTCGAGCCACGCAGCACATGCGCCAGCACGCCCAGCCAGGCACGCCCGGACACGGCCATCAACCACCAGACCGAATAGCCGAAGGTGAAGAAGGCCAGGTCCGAGAACCAAGCGCCGAGTGCGCCGACCTTGTTGTGCGGCAGGCCGCCGGTGCCGGAGGTGGAGAATGCGCCGTCCCGCGCGTCGTGCGTGACAAGTGCCAGCAGGACCAGCAGCCAGAGCACGCCGCCGACCAGCAACAGCGCCTGCTCACGCCAGCCGGCCGGCGCGGCGGGTCGACCGGCGGTTGCCAGGGCGAGCGGACGGGCATGCACGGGGCCGAAGCCGGATGCGCCGCTGGCGGGGCCGAGGGCAGGACCGACAGCGGCTGCGGCGTCGTCGGAACGCAGGGAACCCAGTGGAAACGTCATGCGCGGATTGTGGCCGATGCGTTCGGCGTCCCGGTGTCCGGGCGAAGCGTCAAGCCGGGTCTTCGGTCACGCCCGGGGCGTCATCAGCCCAGACGCTCCTTGATGATCACGGAGCCGTTCTCCTGGGTCTCCACGATGCCCCGCTCCTCGAGGTCCTTCATGACGCGGCTGACCATCTCCCGCGAGGCGCCGACCACCTTGGCCAGATCCTGCCGCGACACCTTGTTGCGAATCAGCTTCACGTCGCCATCGACTTCCGCCATGTCGAGCAGGGCCCGTGCAACGCGGCCGTAGACGTCGAGCAGGGCCAGCGATTCGATCTGGCGGTCGGCATTGCGCAGGCGCTGCACGAGGCCGCGCATGATCGCGTAGGAGAGGCTGGAGTTTTCCGGCAGGCAGCGCGCGAACTCGGCGCGGCCGAGAATCAGCATGTCGGTCTGCACCTCGGCGCGTACCGTGGCGGAGTGGGGCTCGTTGTCGATCAGGCTCATCTCGCCGACGTAATCGCCCGGCTGCAGCACCGCGAGAATGACCTCACGGCCACGGGAGTCGGCCGTCAACACGCGGGCACGACCGGTCAGCAGGATGAACAGCGCATTCGACTTGCGCCCATGTTCGACAACGATCTCGCCTCGGCGAAAGCGCCGCTTGACGACGCTGTCGGCGATTCCCTGTGCCTGATCGTTGGTGAGCATCGAAAAGAGCGGCACGCGACGGATCAGATCCAGGTTGGAAAGCATTGCCATACGGGGGCTCCTTTATGTTGTGTCAGTAGGTCCTGACCACGAGGCGTGGGGAGTCCACGTTCTCGCAATGGCGGATATTGTCACGTTTGATGGCGCCGACGCCACACGGAGACAACCCCATGTCAGACTGACGCATCATTTCCGCTCCCCCCGACTCTGCAATGACCACCTCTCCCCAGCACGCCAAGGTCCTGATCCTCGGCTCCGGCCCCGCCGGCTACAGCGCCGCCATCTACGCAGCCCGCGCCAACCTCAAGCCCATGCTGATCACCGGCATCGCACAGGGAGGCCAGTTGATGACGACGACCGATGTCGACAACTGGCCGGCCGACGTCGACGGCGTGATGGGCCCTGACCTGATGCAGCGCTTCCAGAAGCATGCGGAACGCTTCGACACCAAGATCGTTTTCGACCACATCAACACGGTCGACGTGTCGACCCGGCCGTTCACGCTGAAAGGCGACTCCGGCGCGTACACCTGCGACGCGCTGATCATCGCCACCGGAGCCTCGGCCAAGTACATCGGCCTGCCCTCGGAAGAAGCGTTCATGGGTCGCGGCGTGAGCGGCTGCGCCACCTGCGACGGCTTCTTCTACCGCGGGGAGACCGTGTGCGTGGTCGGAGGCGGCAACACCGCGGTCGAGGAAGCACTGTACCTGTCCAACATCGCGAGCAAGGTGCACTTGGTGCACCGGCGCGACAAGTTCCGAGCCGAAGCCATCCTCGTCGACAAGGTGGCCGAAAAGGTCAAGGGGGGCAAGATGGAGCTGCACCTCTGGAACACGCTCGACGAAGTGCTCGGCGATGCCTCGGGCGTCACCGGCGTGCGGCTGAAAAACACGCAGAACGGCAGCACCAGCGAACTGGCCTTGAAGGGCTGCTTCATTGCGATCGGTCACCAGCCGAACACCGACATCTTCAAGGGCCAGATCGAGATGAAGGACGGCTACATCGTCACCCGCAGTGGGCTGGAGGGCTTTGCCACCATGACGAGCGTGCCCGGCGTGTTCGCGGCCGGCGATGTGCAGGACCATGTCTACCGTCAGGCCATCACCAGTGCAGGCACCGGCTGCATGGCCGCGCTCGATGCCCAGCGATTCCTGGAGCAGTGACTCGGCAGTGGTTAAGTGGCCCCCGATTCTGTCTATAATCGCGGTCTTTGCCGAAAACGGCCCGTCTTTACTCCTTCGGGAGTCGAAGACGCGCACAAGACGCGGCAAGACGATCAACCCTCTCGTCGGTATTCACCGTACAAGCGGGACCTGGTGGCTTCACCGGATCCCGTAGGCGAAGGCCCTCGACTCAAGATTCGAACGGAGAAGCGTCATGGCACGCGTCTGTCAGGTAACGGGCAAGCGCCCGATGGTGGGAAACAATGTCTCCCACGCGAACAACAAGACCAAGCGCCGGTTCCTGCCCAACCTGCAGTACCGACGCTTCTTCCTTGAAACCGAAAATCGCTGGGTGCGTCTGCGGATCTCGAACGCCGCGCTGCGCCTGATCGACAAGGTGGGCATCGAAAAGGTCGTGGCCGACCTTCGTGCCAAGGGCGAACTCTGAAGACTAGGAGCTGATCATGGCAAAAGGTGGACGCGAAAAGATCAAGCTGGAGTCGACGGCCGGCACCGGTCACTTTTACACGACCGACAAGAACAAGAAGACGACGCCCGAAAAGCTCGAGATGATGAAATTCGATCCGAAGGCTCGCAAGCACGTCATTTACAAGGAAATCAAGCTGAAGTAAATCTTCTGCTCGATACCGTCCAAGGGCCGCTGATGCGGCCCTTTTTCATGGGCCTCTTCCGTGTTGCGGATGACTCTCCGATGAGTCCTCGAGTCCCGGAGCGGAGGTGTCACCACACCGCCCACGAGAAAGGCCCGCTCATGCGGGCCTTGTCGTTGATGCGGCGCGACCGCTCAGGCGCGTGCCGCTCTCAGCTTCAACGCGAATTCCTGCAGCGCGGCGATGCCGCTCTCCTCCGCCTTGCGGCACCAGGCTTGAAGATCGGCCACCAATTGCTCGGCTGACACATTGGTGCGCGTCCAAAGCGATCGGAGTTCCTCCCGCATCGCGACAAGCTTCGTGAGTCCGTCGCTCTGGGCGCAGGCGTTGGCGATCTGTGCCTTGACGCCGTGCGGAATCTTGTCCTCGTCGCGATGCAGCCAGCGCTGCGCAACATGCATGTCGCGCCATTTCGCGGTGTTTTGCCCACCTTCGGCCTTCATGCGCGCCAACTCGGCACCGCAGGCACTGCGCAAGTGCTTGGCGTACTTCGCCATCACTTCGTAGCGGTTGGCAATGATGGCTTCGAGCGTCTTCGAATCCGCCACCGGCTTCACGCTGCCCAGCTTGAGCATCGGCGCGGTCTTGCGGACCTTGGCCAGGCCGACGACCTCCATCGCACGGATGTAGGCCCAGCCGATGTCGAACTCGTAGGGCTTGACCGACAGCTTGGCCGAGGTCGGATAGGTGTGGTGATTGTTGTGCAACTCTTCACCGCCGATGATGATGCCCCACGGCGACAGGTTGGTCGACGCGTCGGTCGCCTCGAAATTGCGGTAGCCCCACCAGTGCCCGAGACCATTGATGATGCCGGCCGCGGTGATCGGGATCCAGGCCATCTGCACCGCCCAGACCGTCGCGCCGATGGCACCGAACAGCATCAGGTTGATGATCAGCATCAGACCGACGCCTTGCCACGAGTAGCGGGTGTACAGGTTGCGCTCGATCCAGTCGTCGGGGGTGCCATGGCCGAACTTGGACAACGTTTCCTGGACCTTCGATTCGGCGCGGTACAACTCGCTGCCCGTCAGCAGTACCGTCTTGATGCCCCGCGTCTGGGGGCTGTGCGGGTCTTCCACGGTCTCGCACTTGGCGTGGTGCTTACGATGGATGGCGACCCACTCCTTGGTCACCATGCCGGTGCCCAGCCACAGCCAGAGCCGGAAGAAATGCGAAGGGATCGCGTGCAACTCGAGCGCACGGTGCGCTTGGGCGCGGTGAAGGAAGATGGTGACGGCCGCGATCGTGATGTGCGTCGTCACGAGGGTGTAGAGGACGACTTGCCACCAGGTCGTTTCGACCAGGCCGTTCGCCAGCCAGGAAACCAGACCGTCCCAGACGGACATCAGAACATTCATCGGGTTGCTCTCATAACCGTCACGCGCGACGGGCAGCCAATTGTAGGTGAGTCGAACATTGGCAATCGGGCCAAACGCAAGGCAAAACCCGGCGAATTCGGCCTATTTGACAGCCGTTTGCCCAGGATCAAGCACGCTGCCAGATGGCAGCAAAAAAACAGTCTGTGCCATTCCGGTGGGTCCACAGGCGCATGAAATTGCCGTCGACGCATTCCTCTGATCGACCGGCGTGCGCCCGCTGCAGCGCCTCCTGTGCCGGGACGGGCTTGAATTCCCGGCCGTGGCTGTCGGCGAATTGCGATGCGATCGCCTCGTTTTCAGCGTCGAGAAGGCTGCAGGTCGCATAAACCAGCCGTCCTCCGGGCTTCACGAGGCGCGCTGCGCTGGCCAGGATGGCCGCCTGCTTGACGCGCAATTCCTCCACCGACTGCGGCGATTGGCGCCACTTGAGGTCCGGGTTGCGCCGAAGGGTGCCCAGACCGGAACACGGCGCGTCGACAAGCACGCGGTCGATCTTGCCGGACAGGCGCTTGATCCGGTCGTCGCGCTCGTGAGCGATCTGCACCGGGTAGACGTTCGACAGCCCGCTGCGCGCAAGCCGGGGCTTCAGCGCAGCCAGCCGGTGGCCGGAGGTATCGAAGGCATAGAGCCGCCCGGTGTTGCGCATCGACGCGCCGAGCGCCAGCGTCTTGCCGCCAGCGCCCGCGCAGAAATCCACGACCATCTCGCCGCGATGCGCGTCGGTCAGCAGAGCGAGCAACTGGCTGCCTTCCTCCTGCACCTCGACGTCGCCGCGCATGAAGACGTCGATCTTGTGCAAAGCCGGCTTGCCCGGCACGCGCAGGCCCCAGGGCGAGTACGGAGTCGGTGTCGACTCGACACCGGCTGCCTGCAACGCCGCCTGCGCGTCCTCGCGCTTGGCCTTGAAGCTGTTGACGCGCAAGTCCAGGGGTGCCGGCTGATTCAGACTGTCGACCAAGGGCCAGAACTCTTCGTCAAGACGCGCCTGCAGCGGCTCGACCAGCCACTGCGGCATGTTGTGCCGCAGCCGTTCGGGCAGGGCCGCGCGATCCAGCGCCTGCACCTGGTCGAGCCATTGCTGCTCGGGTTCGCTGAGGGCAGCACGCAGGAAACCTGCATTGCCCTGCCAGCCGAGCAAGGCGAGACGCCGTTCCTGCTCGCCCTTGCCCGACTGCGCCAGGTGCTGCAGCAACGGCTTCTGGCGCAGCACGGTGTAGACGGTCTCCGCCAGCGTGTGCCGCTCGCGGGTCCCCAGCGCCTTGTTCTGGCGGAAAAAGTCGGAAACCACCATGTCGGCGGGCGACTGGAACTGCATCACCTTGTGCAGCAGATCGGTGGCAAGTTCCAGCAGGGCGTTCGGATGCATGTGCGGATTATCCTTGGCGGCATGGACGAGGACCTTGCACCCCTGCCCGCCACGCCGCTGGGGCGCTTCCGGCACTACAAGGGCGGTGAGTACGAAGTGCTCGGCGTCGCCCGTCACAGCGAGACGCAGGAACCCTCGGTCGTCTACCGGCCGCTGTACGGCGCAGGCAACCTGTGGGTGCGGCCACATGCGATGTTCTTCAGTGCCGTCATGCTCGACGGCCTCAGCGAGCCGCGCTTCGCGCCCCTGGCGTCAGACGAGTAGCTGCGGTTCGCCGCGCAGATGGGTGACCACGCCGCCTTCCACGCGCAGCAGGCCCTCGACCATCCAGCGCACGCTGAGCGGGTACAGCACATGCTCGCGCGCCAGCACGCGCGCGCCCAAGGTGCCCTCGGTGTCGCCGGGCAGCACGCGCACGACGGCCTGCGCGATGATCGGTCCATGGTCGAGTTGCGCGTCGACCAGATGCACCGTGGCACCGCTCAGCTTGCAACCGGCTTCGATCACCCGCCGATGCGTGCGCAGACCGGTGAACGCCGGCAGCAGCGAGGGATGCACGTTGACGATGCGCCCGGCATACCGAACGACGAATGCTGCCCCCAGGATGCGCATGAAGCCGGCCAGCACGATGATGTCGGGCGCATGATGATCGACCGCGTCGCTCAAGGCCGCATCGAACGCCTCGCGTTCCGGGTGCGCCCGGTGATCGACCACCGACGTCGCGATGCCGCGCGCCTGTGCGAATGCCAGCCCCGTCGCGTCGGCCTTGTTGCTGATCACCGCGGCGATGCGCGCCGGCCAGCCCTCGCTGGCGCAGGCGCGGACGATCGACTCCATGTTGGAACCGCGGCCGCTGATCAGGATGACGATGTTCTTCATGGCGGGGCGCGAGTGTAGAGCGTGGGATACGGCCGCATAAAGGCGCCACCTACAATCCGCGGCTTCCCCAAAGGCCAGCCATGATGCAACGCGTACTGTCCGGAATGCGCCCCACGGGCGCCCTGCACCTCGGCCACTATCACGGAGCGTTGAAGAACTGGGTCCGCCTGCAGCAGGACTACGAGTGCTTCTATTTCGTGGCCGACTGGCACGCACTCACGACGCACTACGAAGACCGCGAGATCATCGAGCGCAATGTCTACGACATGGTGATCGACTGGCTCGCCGCCGGGCTCGATCCGGAGAAGGCGACGCTCTTCATCCAGAGTCGCCTGCCCGAGCACGCCGAGTTGTTCACCTTGCTGTCGATGGGTACGCCGCTGGCATGGCTCGAACGCATGCCGACCTACAAGGACCAGATGGAGAAGCTGAAGGACCGCGACCTCGCGACCTACGGCTTCCTCGGCTATCCGCTGCTGCAGGCGGCCGACATCCTGATCTACAAGGCCGCCTTCGTGCCGGTCGGCGAGGACCAGGCCCCGCACGTCGAGATCACGCGCGAGGTGGCCCGCCGCTTCAACCATTTGTACGGCCGCAGCGCAGACTTCGCCCAGAAGGTGGCGGCGTCGATGGCCAAGCTCGGCAAGGACGACGCGCGCTATCTCGAGAAGCAGCGCCGCGACCACCAGGAAGCCGGCAAGCCGGACGCCGTCGCAAAGGGGGAAGGCTTGCTGCGCAAGCTGGCTGGCACGACGGCCGACTGGACCACGGAAGACACCGAGCTGCTGCTCGGGCACTTGAAGGGGACGGGCAAGGAAGTGCTGATCGAGCCGGACGTGCTGCTGACCGAGGTCAGCAAGCTGCCCGGCCTGGACGGCGCGAAGATGAGCAAGAGCTATGGCAATGCGATCGCCATGCGGGAAGAACCGGCCGAAGTGACGCGCAAGGTGCGCCGCATGCCGACCGATCCGGCGCGCGTGCACCGCACCGATCCGGGCGACCCGGACAAGTGCCCGGTATGGCAGTTCCACCAGGTGTATTCGAACGACGAGGTCAAGGCCTGGGCCGCCAATGGTTGCCGCACCGCGGGCATCGGCTGCCTCGACTGCAAGCAGCCGGTGATCGACGCGATCCTGGCCGAACAGGCGCCGTGGCGTGAACGGGCCGAGGCGTACCTGTCGAACCCGAAGCAGGTGCACTGGATCGTCGAGGTCGGCACGGAGCGCGCCCGAACCATCGCGCGGGAAACGATGCGCGATGTCCGCGAGGCGATGGGACTGAGCTACTGAATCGCCAGCGAAGCGGTCAGGCTCACGCGGTGAGCTGCCGCGCCTGGTTCGCGGCCAGCGCATTGCGCAGCCGAACCATCGTCTGCGGCTCGCTCAGCAGGCGCATGCGGTCGATCTGCGGGAGATTGTTCACATCCGGCTGGTTGATCACGCTGTCCACCCACTGGCTGCGCAAACGGCCGCGCCAGCCGCGCACCGTGTTGCGCGGCCCCATGGCAGAACGGATGACGTCGAGCAGCCACGGGTTGGAGACGATCTCGTGCCAGCTCGGTGGCGGCGAGCTGCGGCGCGCATAGGTCCAGGCATTGCGCAGCACCGACGGGGTCGCCGCTTCCTCCGGCGTCGTCAGCAGCTGGCGGGCACGGATGCGCTCGCCGAGCCCGACGTGGCTGGTCAAGACCGCGAGCGGAGCCGCCAGCAGCAAAGGCAGGCCGACCGGCGCGAGCCACAGCGCGGCCCACGGATCGACGAAGGAAGCGGCCACGGCGATCAGGCCCACCAGCGCGCTGACCGGACCGAAGCGGCGGAACGCATCGCGCCACGCCACGACCGTCGCTTCGCGCGGCGGGGACTTCCAGTCGAGCTTGAGCCCCGTCAGCGCCGAGATCACGAAAACCGTGTGCGCGACCATGCGAATCGGTGCCAGCACGATAGAGAGCCCGGCCTCCATCAGGGCGCCCTTGACCAGTGTGAAGGCGCCGCCATGCAGCGCCGCTTCACCGCGCAGCAGCACCGTGACGACAGCCAGTGCCCTGGGCATCAACAGCATGGCGATCGTGCCGGCCCACAACGCGACGATGCCACCCGGGGCGACGGCCGGGATGCCGAAGATGTCATGGTCGGCGGTCAACCACAGGGCGCCGCCGATCACCATGTAGGCGAGCCACAGCGGCGCGGACAGATAGGCCATCGCGCCGGTGACCAGCATAGCGCGATGCACGCCTTGCAGACCCGGCTCGGCCACCAGCCGCGCGTTCTGCAGATTGCCCTGGCACCAGCGGCGGTCGCGGTTGAGCTCCTCGATCAGGTCCGGAGGCTGCTGCTCGTAGCTGCCCTGCAGGTCGTTGACGAGCCAGACGTGGTAGCCCGCACGGCGCATCAATGCAGCCTCGACGAAGTCATGCGACATGATTTCGCCCGACAGGCCGCCGGTGCCCTTGAGGCGTGCCAGTCCGCAATGCTTCATGAAGGGCTCGACGCGGATGATCGCGTTGTGGCCCCAATAGTGCGACTCGCCCAGCTGCCAGTACTGCATGCCGGCGGTGAACAGGCGGCCGGTCACGCGCCCGGCGAACTGCTGGGCACGCGCATGCAGGGTCGACAGGCCGGCAGCTTGCGGCGCGGTCTGGATGATGCCGGCGCTGGGATTGGCTTCCATCAGCTTGGCAAGCGTCACCAGGCAGTCGCCGCTCATGACGCTGTCCGCATCGAGCACCACCATGTAGCGGTAGTCCCGGCCCCAGCGGCGGCAAAAGTCGGCCACGTTGCCGGCCTTCTTCTTGATGCGGCGCTGCCGCCAGCGGTAATGCAGGCGCACCCCCGTCTGCCCCAGCGTCTCCTTGAGCTCCGCCCACGCCGCGAGTTCGGAGGCACGAACGCTCGGATCGCCGGAATCGGACAGCACGAACACGTCGAAGGTGTGGCCATGCCCTGTCGCGGAAAGCGATTCGCAGGTCGCGCGCAGGCCTGCGAAGACCGTGGGCACATGCTCGTTGCAGATCGGCATGATGACTGCCGTGCGCGCGTCGTCCGCCAGCACGTGGCCGCCCACCGAGCGGGCGGACAGCGAATGTGCGTCGCCACGCAACTGCACCCAGAAGCCCATCAGCGCGGTGAAGAACCCGGCCGAGACCCAGCCGAACAGCAGCGAGAACAGCGTGGCCTGCACGATGCGCAGGGCGAGCGGCTCGGCCGCCGTCTGCGTCTGCAGCACCAGGGCGGCCGCACCGAAGGTTGCCAGTGCGACCAGCGCCAGCAGCACCCTCCGCCGCAGCGTTGCGGCACGCTGCCAGGCCGCGACCGGACGGGGCGAGCCCTCGCGAAGCTCGGGTGCGATCAGGCGAGCCAGGCCGAGGCGCAGTCCGGCCACGACGCCGACCCACGGACGGGGCACCATCGATCCGCGATGGATCGGTGGCGCGCTGCCGGGCGCGTCGCCGGGCAGGTCCAGCAACTCGGGTACGAGGTCGCGCGCACGAAGCAACGCGGCGCCCTGGGGGCGGCTCAGTCGGAGGGAATCAGCGTGGTCCATGTTTCGGTCAGTGCTTGATTGCCTTGTTGAAGGGTCGCCCGCAGCTCGATCGGCTGCGGTGCAGTGCGCTGGATGCGCAGGGTCATGCGCCAGCCGCCGGTCACCGGGTTGCGGTAGGCGTTGCGCTCGACGAGCCGGGCATGCGGGCCGGTGTCCACGGCGGCGTCGACACGGGCGTCCTGCGGCAGCGCGGCGAGGGCCGGGCCGGCGAAATCGACGACGTACTGGAACTCTCCCTTGGCGAGGGCTTGCAGTCCCCGGCCGCGGCGCGACTGCACCGTCCAGCCGTTGCCCGCGCGGCGCGGCTTGTCGCCCTGCCAGTAGAGCTTGTAGGCGAAGTCGATCGGGTTGCCCGGTGCCGGCAGCTTGTCAGGCACCCAGTAGGCGACGACGTTGTCCGTGGTCTCGTCGGCCGTGTTGAACGTCAGCATCTCGACCCGGCCCGGACCCCACTTGCCGACCGGTTCGACCCATGCGCTCGGCCGCTTCTCGTAACGCGCTTCGGTGTCTTCATAGCTGGTGTAGGCGCGGTCGCGCTGCTGCAGGCCGAAGCCCTTCGGGTCGCGCATGCGGAAGGTCGACACCGTCGGCAGCTTGGGGTTGATCAGCGGCCGCCAGAGCCACTGCCCGTCGGCGGCCTCGATCGCCAGGCCGTCGGAGTCGTGCACCTCGGGGCGGAAGTCGTCGGCACGCGGATCGTTCTCGCCGTGCTGGTACATGCTGGTGAGCGGCGCCACGCCGAAGGCCGTCACGCCGGCACGCAGGTAGACGCGCGCCTTGACCTCGGTCACCGTGTCGTCGCCCGGCCGGATGACGAACTGGTAGGCACCGGCCACGCGCGGAGAGTCGAGCAGCGCATAGATCGTCAACGCGGTGGCCCCCTTGGCCGGGCGCTCGAGCCAGAACTCTCGAAAGCGCGGGAACTCCTCACCCTTCGGGCCCCCGTGCGTGTCGATGCCCAGGCCCCGGGCCGACAACCCGTACAGCTGGCCGCGTCCCACCGCACGCAGGTAGCTGGCGCCGAGGAACACGGCCACCTCGTCCCGGTAGGTGGACGTGTTCAGCGGGAAGTGAACACGAAAGCCGGCGTGGCCCAGGTCGCCCCAGCCGCCCTTGAGCTTGTTCTTGCCGTAGTCGTAGAGACCGTAGTCGAAGGCGACGTGCTGCGCCTTGCCGTCGACGATCTCGTTGATGCTCACGATCTGGTCCCGCTGGGCGCCGACGTGGAAGAACATGATCTCGAACGGCAGGCCTTCCTTGCGCCACAGCGCTTGACCGGGCTTGAAACGGATGTCGCGGTACTGGTCGTAATCCAGTGCGGCCAATTCGGCGGGCAACTGCAGTTTCGACTCGACGTAGGCCTTGTCCGACAGCGCCTTGGCGCGTTTCGCTACGTCGTTGAAATCGAACGCCGAGGCGGCGGTGCTCGACAAGGCGAGACAGAGGCCCCACGCCACGAACGCCGCGTTCGACCACGCGATGCGTGCAGACACGAGAGAGAACGGCCGATGCGGTGACATGTTCAGCAGGGAGTGGGACCAGTGAGGCACAAAAGCGAAGCGGGTCGAAGGACCCGCGATGCCATGCCTACCGCAACGCCCGTGCCAGGAGCAAAAACTCCTTGTGTATCAACCGCTTAGATCCGTTCAGTCGGCGCGAGAACGATGCCGCTGAGCCATCTTCGCAAAAAGCGTCGCTGTTCAGCGACACTGCACTGCAGCAATTCCTGCAAGTACTTGATTCGAAATCGTTTTTGCCCAGTCGCTAATCCGCGACAGAGCCTGCCGGCGCGTCACCGTTCCCCGGCAGCACCTCGCCGCGGAAGCGGCCCGGCGTCAAGCCGTGCTTCTGCAGCAGACGGTAGAAGTCGGTTCGGTTCTTGTCAGCGAGACGGGCGGCGTCGGCCACGTTGCCGTCGGTCAGCTTCAGGAGGCCGACCAGGTAGTCCCGCTCGAAGCGCAGGCGCGCCTCGGCGAAGGTCAACACCTCGACGCTCGGCACCCGCAGCGCGCGTTGCACCAGCACGAGAGAGATGAGCGGCGTCGTGGCCAGCGCACAGACCTGCTCGACCACGTTGTAGAGCTGTCGCACATTGCCGGGCCACGGCGCGGTGCTCAGCAGCCGCAGGGCGTCGGGCGCAAAGCCGTTCAGCTTCTTGCCGTACTTGGCCGCCAGCTTGGCCAGGAAGTGATTGGCGAGCAGGGGGATGTCCTCGCGCCGTTCGGCCAGGGTCGGCAGGCTCAGCGTCACGACATTGAGCCGGTAGTACAGGTCCTCGCGAAACTGGCCCTCGCCCATCGCGGCTTCCAAGTCGCGGTGAGTGGCGGACAGGATGCGCACGTCGATCGGCACCGGCTGGCTGGCGCCGAGCGGCCGCACCGAGCGTTCCTGCAACACGCGCAGCAGCTTCACCTGCAGCGCGGGCGGCATGTCCCCGATCTCGTCGAGGAAGACCGTCCCGCCATTGGCCTGCTGGAACAGGCCCTGGTGATTCGCCAACGCGCCGGTGAAGGCGCCCTTCATGTGGCCGAACAGTTCGGACTCGAGCAGGGCCTCGGGGATGGCCCCGCAGTTCACCGCGACGAACGGCCGCTTGGCTCTCGCGCTGGCCTGGTGGATCGCCTGCGCCAGCAACTCCTTGCCGCTGCCGCTCTCGCCGCGGATCAGCACGCTGGCGTCGGACTTCGCCACCATCCGCGCCTCGGTCAGCACCTCTTCCATGCGCGCCGAACGGCTGACGATCGGCTCGCGCCAGGCCTCGGAGCCGGGCGCCTCGGCGCGGCCGGTCGCGTTCAGCGCCAGGGCCTCCGAGATCTTGTCTAGCAGCGCCTTGCCGTCGAACGGCTTGGTCAGATACGTGAAGACGCCGCGCGCGGTGGCTTCGACGGCATCGGGGATGGTGCCGTGCGCCGTCAACAGGATCACGGGCAAGGCCGGCGAGCGGGCGCGGATTTCGTCGAACAGCGCCAGGCCGTCGCGCCCGGGCAGGCGCACGTCGCTCAACACCAGTTGCGGGCGTTCGATCGCCAGTTGCGCGAGCGCCGCTTCGGCCGACTCCACCGCGGTGACGCGGTAGCCGGCGGCGACGAGGCGCATCGACAGCAACTGCAGCATGTCGGCATCGTCGTCAACCAGCAGAACATGCGCACTCATGGCGCTTTCGGTACGGGGGCCGCTGGCGAAGATGCGCCCGAGCGCGGCGTGTTGAGACTGCGCTCGATCGCCTTCAGCGCTTCGAGCTTCTCGTTGAGCTGTCCCATCTGGCGTTGCGCCTCGCGCAACTGCTGGCCTTGGCGATCGGCCTGCTCTTCGACACGGCGCTGTTCGATAAACCGCGTCTGCAGCAGCCGCGCCATCGGTTGCCAGACAGACGCCTCCGGTGCCGTCGACTTGACCAGCGGATCGAGCAGAGACAAGGCGCGAACGGTGTCGGCTGGATTGCGCGTCTGCCCCAGCACCAGCGCGAATTCGACTATGGCCTGTGGCCGGCCGTTCGGTTCGCCGATGCGTCCCAGTTCGCGCATCAGATCGCCACCTTGCAGGCCACGGATCTGATCCTGATAAAAGAAAAAGCGGCGCGCCGCCACGTCGGCCGGATTGGGCTCGGTCGGCGGCGGCGCCTCGCAGACCGGCGTCGGCGGCGCTGGTGGGCAGACCGGCATCGGTGGCGGCGGCGGCGCCGCCGGCGGCTGAACCGGCATCGGCGTGCAGCCGGCCACCAGCGCAACACCGGCACAGGCGATGGCCGACACCCGCAGCAGGCGCAGGCTCAGGTCAGGACGTGGTGGCATGCGGTAGTTCAATGCGGAAGCGGGCACCGGGCCCTTCGGAGAGGAGTTCGACGCGGCCGCCGTGAGCGACCACGTATTCGTTGACGATGGACAAGCCGATACCGCTGCCGCGCAACGCATCGGCCGGCTGACGCTCGCCGCGGTAGAAGGGCTCGAAAACACGTTCACGATCGGCCTCGGCAACTCCCGGGCCTTCATCCCAGATCTCGATGCGCGCCGCATGCGGATGGCGCCACAGCGACACGTCGATGTTGCCGCCGACGGGACTGAAGCGTATCGCGTTGGACAGCAGGTTGCTCAGCGCCACCGCCAACTTGTCGGCATCGACATCAGACCACAGCGGCCCGCCCGTCACGTTCACTTTCAGCTTGCGCGCCCGCCATTGCATGCTTTGCTCCTCGATCAGCCGGTGCACCAGTTCACCCAATTCCGTCTTGCGACGCACCAGGCTGCGTGCCTCGAAGGCCGCCGCGTTGAAGCGCAGCAGCGCCTCGATCTGCCGCTGCAGCGCCGCGGTGTTCTGACGGAGGATGCGCGCCACTTCACGCTGGCTGTCGCTGAGCGTGCCCGCTACCCCCTCCTCCAGCAGCGCCACGCCTTCGCGCAGGGCCGCCAGCGGCGTCTTCAGTTCGTGCGACACGTGGCGCAGGAAGCGCGCCTTGTCGGATTCCAGGTCGGCCAGGCGGATGCGCAGCCAGTCGAGCCGGCGGCCGACCTCCCGCACATCGAGCGGGCCGCGAATCTCGATCGGCACGTCGAGCCGGTTTTCGCCCAGACCGACGATGGCCCGTTCGAGCCGCTGCAGGGGCTTGGCCAGCCACAGGCCGAATGCCAGCGCCAGCACGACGGCCAGGATGATGGCGCCGAGCACCTGCTGACCGAGCCGGCGACGCGCCCGTTCCTGCGCGGCGACGAGGTTCTGGTTGCGCTCCTCGGCCGTGCGGCGCACGCGCTCGGCAATCTCGGCCGCCGTGGCGTGGACCTCCCCGAATTCGCCGGCCAGCGTTTCGTCGCGCGCCGCGGCGGTGGCTCGCGGACCATTGAGCTGCGCCTCGATCGTCTCCAGCCGCTCCCGCCAGGCCGACACCAGCGTGGCCGGCAATCCCTCGGATTCGAGCCGGCTCAGGGCCTCTTGCGCATCGTGCGCGGCGGCGCCGTAGCGCTCGCGCAGCACCCGATCGTCGAGCACCACGTACTGGCGTGCCGAGCGCTCCATCGCGGTGCCGCGTTCGGCCAGCAGCTGGGCGTCGGCGCTCGCACGCACCGCGCGTTGGGCGGCCTCGCGGCTTTGCGACAGCAGCTGGTCCAGGGTCGCCAGGCCGCGCATCGACACCGCCGCCAGCAGGGCAGCGATGACGAGGAAGGCGATCACCAGTAGTTGTCGGAACGAGGCGCGTCGAGGGTTCAGCATGCGGGCGCGATTCTGCCCTGCGGGATCGGCGCGGCCAGCGCGGCCGGCACGCTCTCGTCCTTCAAGCCGATGCCCGTCTGGCCAAGGCGCCGGGCCGCCCCCAGCAGCCAGGCGAGGGTGCGCGCCGCCGTCGCTGGCGGCAATCCGGCCGGGCGGATGTTCGACACGCAGTTGCGTTGCGAATCGGCCAGTCCGCGGCGCGGCGCCCAGGTGAGGTAGGCCCCCAGGCTGTCCGGCGACGACAGTCCCGGTCGCTCGCCGATCAGCACCAGCACCGCCTGCGCGCCGAGCCGCTCGCCGATGTCGTCGCCGAGTGCCACCCGGGCCTGCGTGGCCAGCAGCAGGGGCGCGCGCGTGAAGCCGGCGTCGTCCAGGAACGGTCGCAGCTCGACCAGCAGGTCGACCGCCTGAGCGTGCACGGCGGTCGCCGACAGGCCGTCGGCGACGACGATGACGAGCCGGCCCGGCGCACGCGGCCAGGCGGCCAGGCGCGCGGCCGACGCGTCATCGAGGCAGCGCCCGAGATCGGGTCGGCGCAGATAGGTTGCTCGATCGGCGGCTGCGCTGGCCACCGGATGGCTGTCGAAACCGAGCGTCGCGAACCGCGCGCTCAGTCGCGCGCCTGTGCGTGGGCGACGCCGAAGCGCAGCCATTCGGCCGTCGGCAAGCCGCTGCCGCAGCGACCGAGCGCAATGCGGGCCGCGGTGTGGATGCGCAGGGCCGACCAGGCGTCGTCCATCGTCAGGCACCCAGCATCGGCAAGCCTTGCAGCAAGGCTTGCGCCGGCGCCGGCAGCAATTGTCCCGCTGCGTCGGCCAGGCCCATCCGCGCCAGCCAGACCTCGAACTCGGGGGCACGGCGCAGACCCAGCGCGTCTCGCAGGTACAGGGCGTCGTGGAACGAGGTGCTCTGGTAATTGAGCATGATGTCGTCGGCTCCCGGCACGCCCATCACGAAGTTGACGCCTGCCACGCCGAGCAGGGTCAGCAGCGTGTCCATGTCGTCCGAGTCCGCCTCGGCGTGGTTGGTGTAGCAGACGTCGACCCCGATCGGCACGCCCATCAGCTTGCCGCAGAAGTGGTCCTCGAGCCCGGCGCGGATGATCTGCTTGCCGTCGTACAGGTACTCGGGGCCGATGAAGCCCACCACGCTGTTGGTCAGCAGCGGGTCGAACGCACGGGCGACGGCGTAGGCGCGGGCTTCGCAGGTCTGCTGGTCGACGCCGTGGTGCGCGTCGGCCGACAACGCGGAGCCCTGGCCGGTCTCGAAGTACATGACGTTCTGCCCCACCGTGCCGCGCCCGAGCGACCGCGCCGCGTCGCGCGCTTCGCGCAGCACCGCCAGGTCGACGCCGAAGGACGCATTCGCGCGCTGCGTGCCGGCAATCGACTGGAACACCAGGTCGACCGGCACGCCGGCCTCGATCATCCGCAAGGTGTTGGTCACGTGCGTCAGCACGCAGGACTGCGTGGGGATCGCATGGTGTTCGATCACGTCCCCGAGCAGGCGCACCAGGTCGCCGAGCACGGCGGGGCTGTCGCTGGCCGGATTGATGCCGATCACCGCGTCGCCCGCGCCGTACATCAGGCCGTCGAGCATCGAGGCGGCGATGCCGCGCGCATCGTCGGTCGGGTGGTTCGGCTGCAGCCGAACGGCCAGACGGCCCGGGAGACCGAGGGTGTCGCGAAAGGCGGTGACGACGCGGCACTTGCGCGCCACCGCGATCAGATCCTGGTTGCGCATCAGCTTGCTCACCGCCGCGGCCATCTCGGGCGTGACGCCGGCGGCAAGCGCGCGCAGCGCGTCGGTCGTCGCCTCGCCCAGCAGCCAGTCGCGAAAGCCGCCGACCGTCAGGTGCGCCACCGGCACGAACGCGGCGGCGTCGTGCGTGTCGACGATCAGGCGCGTGACCTCGTCGGCTTCGTACGGCACCAGCGCGTCGGTCAGCAACTCGCACAAGGGCAGGTCGGCGAGGGCCAGCCGGGCGGCCATGCGCTCCTGCGCCGAGCGGGCAGCGACGCCGGCCAGCGCGTCGCCCGAGCGTTCCGGCGACGCCCTCGCGAGCAGCGTCTTCAGGTCGTCGAAGCGCCAGGTCGTCGTGCCGAGCGAGGTCGAGTACGCCATGTCCACAAGGATAGGGGCAGATGCGGTGCCCGCACCCTGTGCGCCAGGTGAAGGGCGCTATGCTCGTCGCCCCCCGAAAAAACCCATGGCCGGCCTGCACATCACCGACATCGAATCGGCCATCAACTGGTGGCGCGAGCGCAGCCCGTCGCCGGACGGCATCAGCGCCTGTCCCGAAGTGCGCGCGCTGGCGGAGGTGTATGCGCTGATGGTGTATTACCACGAGGCCCGCTGCGACGAGGACACGATGCCGCGCGCCGCGCACAACGCCTGGCTCGCCTGGTATGCGACGACACCCGACGCGCCCTGCATCGCGATCTGTTCCACCAGCCAGGGCGACGACATCTGCAAGGGCTGCGGGCGCAGCTTCGAGGAAGTGCAGAACTGGCCGGTGATGTCGCCGGGCGAAAAGCGCGCCACCTGGCGGCGCATCACGATGGACGGCAGCGCGTGGCGCTTCAATCGTTACGCCGAGCGGGCCGAGCGATCGTCCGCACCCGACGTTCCCCGCGAGCCCGCTGCGTGACCCGCCCTACCTTGCTCACCACGGCACGCCGCATCGCGCCGCTCGCCTGGCCGGTGTTCATCGGCCAGATCGCGGTGCTCGCATTCAGCACCGTGGACACGGTGATGGTCGCGCGCTTCTCCTCGCTCGATCTGGCGGCGCTGGCCGTCGGCAGCGCAGCCTACGTGTCGATCTTCGTCGGCCTGATGGGCGTGGTGCTCGCCATCTCGCCGATCACCGGCCAGCTGTTCGGTGCCGACAAGCATGCGGAAGCAGGCCGCCAGCTGCACCAGGCGATCTGGCTGGCTCTCGGGCTGTCGGTCATCGGCTGCGCGCTGCTGCTGTTCCCCGCACCGTTCCTGGCCATCGCCCGTACCTCGCCGGAAGTGGCCGAGCGCGTGCGCGCCTACCTCGGCGCGCTGGCGTTCGCGCTGCCGTCATCGCTGTTGTTCACCGCCTTCCGCGGTTTCAATACCTCGGTGTCGCGACCCAAGATCGTGATGCGGCTGCAGCTCGGCGCGCTGGTGGCCAAGCTGCCGCTGAATGCGCTGCTGGTGTTCGGCCTCGACCTGGCCACGCCGTTCGGCCGCCTGCACACGCCTGCGCTCGGCGCGCAGGGCTGCGGCATCGCGACAGCGCTCGTCATCGGCGTGCAGGTGATGGTCGCGTGGCGCGTGCTGCGGCGCGATCCGTTTTACGCCGGCTTCCACCTGCCCCCGCGCGGCCTGGCCGCCGTCGACTTGAAGAGCATCAGGGAACTGCTGCGTCTGGGCATCCCGATGGGCCTTTCGATCGCCATCGAGGTGACCGGATTCACGTTCATGGCGCTGTTCATCTCGCGCCTGGGCACCACGCCGGTGGCCGGGCACCAGATCGCCGTGAACCTGGTCTCGCTGATGTTCATGATGCCGCTCGCGCTGGCGAACGCCACCAGCGTGCTGGTAGCGCAGCGCATCGGTGCCGACGATCCCCGCGACGCGCGGCGCATCGGCTGGCACGGCTTGCAGATCGGCGTGCTGATCGCCTCGGCGATGGGCGGCCTGGTCTACCTGATCCGCGACAGCCTGCTGCGTGCCTACACCGCCGACGAGGTCGTGATCGCTGCCGCGCTGCCCCTGCTCGGCTGGGTGATGCTGTTCCACATCGCGGACGCGGCGCAGACGCTGGCCGCGTTCACCTTGCGCGCCTACCGCATCGCCACGGTGCCGCTCGTGATCTACGCCGTGGCGATCTGGGGCGTCGGGCTGGGCGGCGGCTATGTCGTCGCGTTCGACCTCCTCGGCGTCACGCCGAAGCCGCTGCTCGGCGCGACCGGCTTCTGGTCGGCGGCCACGGTGGGCCTGACCCTGGCCGGCGCCGGGCTGTGCAGCTTCATGGTCTGGATGATGCGCAACCAGCGCAACGCTGCGGCGCGGCTGGCCTGAACGATCGACGGTTGACGTTGTCAACGATGCAGCGTCGAGCCGGACCTCACTCCGGCAGCGGCACCGCGAACACGAAGCAGCTGCCCCCGCCCTCGCGCGCTTCGCAGCGCACCTGGCCGCCATGGCGTTCCGCGATCTGCTTGACCAGGCTCAGCCCGAGGCCCACGCCGCCGGCCTGTTCGGCATGCCCGGGCAGGCGGTAGAAGGGTTCGAAGATGCGTTCGCGCAACTCGGCCGGCACGCCCGGACCGCGGTCGCACACGCGCACCACGCCCTGGCCGCCGACGCGTTCGATGCGCACGCTGACCTCGCCACCGCCGTAGCGGCGCGCGTTCTCGACCAGGTTGCGCAGGGCGCGCCGCAACAGCCGCTCCTCGCCGCGCACGGTCAGCGACTCGCCCTCCACCGCGGCGTCGATGCGCGCTGCTTCCTCGGCGGCAAGACCGAGCAGGTCGACACGCTCGGCGGCTTCCTGATCGGGCCGGGCATCGAGCCGACTCGCGAGCAGAACTTCCTCGACCAGCGCGTCGAGTTCCGCCACGTTGGTGTCGATCTCGCGGCGCAGCTTCTCGCGGTAGGCCGGGGGCGCGTCGTCCAGCATCGACACCGCCATCTTCATGCGCGCCAGCGGCGAACGCAGCTCATGGCTGGCATTGGCCAGCAGCGACTGGTGCGCCTTGACCAGCGACTCGACACGCTCGGCGGCGGCATTGAAGCTCTGCGCCAGGGCCGTCACTTCGTCGCGGCCGTTGACGGCGACGCGGTGCGACAACTGACCGGAACCGAACACCTCCACACCCTGCTTGAGCGACTGCAACCGGCGCGTCAGTCGCCGCACCACCGGCCACGCGCCGAGCGCGACGGCGACGAACAGGATCAGCAGCAGCAGCGCCACGCCGACGCCACGCTGCCAGAACGCCGGCACGAACGGCATCGGGGGCGGGGGCAAGCGGCCCGCGCGGTCCATCCGCGGTCCCTGGCCCGCATCGGCCGGGACACGCGCGCCCGCCTGCGGTCCCGCGAGGCGGTTCGAACGCATCAGCCACAGGGTGCGACCGTCGTCCATCGCGATCGCGAAGGTGCGGCCGCCCCCTTCGCTCTGGCGCCGTGTGAAGGAGTCCGACTCGGCGATGCGTTCGCCCTTGGCGCTGTCGAGCGCCAAGGGGACGCGCAGTCGCATCGACCATTCGCGCACGGCCGCCGCCTGCTCGAGCGGCGGCGCTTCATCGGGTGGCAGTGCGCGCTGGATCAGTTCGGCCCAGGCCGACATGCGGTCGGACATCATCACGCTGTCGACCCGCGAGCGTTCCCCCTCGATGTGCTGCCGCACCACCCAGCCCGAGCCGGCCGCGAACAGCAGCAGCACGGCCACCACCGTCAGGTAGATGCGCAGCGTCAGCGTGTGCATCGCGCGCGCCCGAGGGTCACTGCATCGGTCCGCGCGCTATTGCGCGTCATCCGCATCCTGCTTCTTCGCGAACACGTAGCCGGCGCCGCGCACCGTCAGCACGCGGCGGGGGATCTTGGGATCGTCCTCGATGACGGCACGGATGCGCGAGATGTGCACGTCGATCGAGCGGTCGAAGGCTTCCATCGGATGGCCCTTCAGCGCGTCCATGATCTGGTCGCGCGACAGCACGCGGCCGGGGCTTTGCGCCAGCACGACCAGCAGGTCGAACTGGTGGCCGGTCAGGTCGCAGGGCTTGCCGTCGAGGCGGGCAATGCGTTCACCCAGATCGATCTCGAGGCGCCCGAAGCGCAGCACTTCATCGTCGGCCGGCTGCGGCGAGGCGCGTCGCAGCAGGGCCTTGACACGCGCCTGCAATTCGCGCGGCTCGAAGGGCTTGGGAAGGTAGTCGTCGGCGCCGAGTTCGAGACCGACGATGCGGTCCAGCGGCTCGCCGCGCGCGGTCAGCATCAGCAGCGGCAGCTGTCGCGTGCGCGGGTTGGCGCGCAGTTCGCGGCACAGGTCGAGGCCGTCACCGTCGGGCAGCATCAGGTCGAGCACCAGGGCGTCGTAGCTGCCGGCCGCCAGCCGCTCACGGCCGGCGGCAAGCGATCCGGCGACCTCGATGTCGAACCCGGCGGCTCGCAGATAGTCGCTCACCATCGCGGACAGGCGGGCATCGTCGTCGATCATCAACAGGCGCGAACTCATGGTCGTCATTGTGGCGATGCTGGGCGGCGGCGGTAAAGGCGCATTCACGCCGCGGTAAAGATGTGTGAATCCGGCGCCGCTGGGAATCGCTGCGGGCGGGATCAAACCGCGTCGGCCTTCGGCAGCCACACCTGCGCATCCAGTCCGGCCACGCGTTGCCCGTCCATCCGGTTGACGAAGTCGAGCCGGCCGTGCAAGCGCTCGCAGATTTCCTGGCAGATGACGAGCCCCAGCCCGCTGCCGCTGGACGGATGGCCGGTGCGGAAGGGCTCGAACAGGTGTGCGCGGGTCTCGTCGTCGAGGCCCGGTCCGCTGTCCTGCACGCTCAGCCGCGCCTGGCCCGCCACCTCTTCGACGACGACCTTCAACGGCGCGCCGTTCGGCGACTCGCGAAGCGCGTTGTGCAGCAGGTTGCGCGTCAGCTCGCGCAGCATCCACGGATGGGCCTGCACCCACACGGGCTGCTCGGCATGCAGCTCGAAGTCGACGTCGCGGTCAGCGATCAACGGCGACATGTCCAGCGCCACTTCGCGCGCCGCGTCGCTCAGGTCCACCCGCTCGGGTCCGCCCTGGGCATGCGCCTGGTCGACCTTGGCCAGCGCCAGCATCTGGTTGGCCAGGCGGATCGCGCGGTCGACCGTGCCGTGCATCTGGGTCAGCGTCAGCAGGGGATCGGCATGGCCTGACAGGCCGTTCTGCGCCTGCGTCTTCAGCACCGCCAGCGGCGTGCGCAACTGGTGCGAGGCATCGCGCACGAACTGGCGCTGGCTGCCGATCAGCCGCGCCAGGCGCTGCATCAGCTCGTTGATGGCGAGCGCGACCGGGCGCAGTTCGGTGGGCAGCGGTTGCGTCGCGACGGGCGACAGGTCGCGCTCGCCACGGGTCAGCACCGCGTCGCGCAGGTCGTTGACCGGCCGCAATCCGTGCGTCACGACGACCCAGGCGACCAGCACCACGACGGCGATCAGCAGGGCCTGCCGCCACAGGGTGTCGAGCAGGATGCGGCGTGCCAGCCGCTCGCGGGTCTCCTGCGTCTCGGCGACCTGGATCAAGGCCATGCCACGCAGCGTGTCGCCCGCGATCGGCTGGTAGAGCGCCGCCATGCGCACGCGCTCGCCCTGGAAGTCGGCATCGTAGAAGTCGACCAGCGCGGGGTAGACGCTGCGCTGCGGCGGCGTGCGCGTGTAGTCGGGCAGGTCGCGCCAGCCGGAGAGGAATTCGCCGTTCAGGCCGTTGATGCGGTAGTACATGCGGCCCTCGGTACCGGCATCGAAGATGTCCAGGGCGGCGAACGGCACCTCGACCTTCAACTCCTGGCCGACCGGCTGGAGCAGTTCGCCGATCGAGCGTGCGGAGGCGAGCAGCGATCGGTCGTAGGCGACATGCAGCGCAGCCAGGCTGCTGCGGTAGCTGCCGACGGTGTCGAAGATGACGAACAGGGTGATCGGTATGACGATGCCGGCCAGCAGATAACGTCGCAGCGAACCGGGCGATTTCAGGCGTGCCGTCATGTCTTGGCTGCGTCGCCGTCGGCGCGCAGCAGGTAGCCGAGCCCGCGCAGGGTGATCAACGAGACGCCGGCTTTCCAGCACATTGGGATCCTAAGCTTAGAATTCCACGTGGACAAGTTGTCGC